>Ga0210403_10001850_pt1 | contig 19618 bp, 14 predicted proteins | sample IncBWC19MmetaG_FD_150863 | JGI IMG/M metagenome (GOLD analysis project Ga0210403, IMG submission 150863) | Forest soil microbial communities from Barre Woods Harvard Forest LTER site, Petersham, Massachusetts, United States - Inc-BW-C-19-M | ecosystem: Environmental > Terrestrial > Soil >... | reverse complement strand
GACCCTACCCGATATCCTGGAAGTGTCAATGCGCAAAATCCGGCCGCTGATTCTTTTGGCCATTCTAGTGATTCTGGCCGGTGTCGCGGTCACCTATTACACTCGTCTCAAAATGCAGGCCGGTTCCGGTCCCGCCAAACCGAAAGCCCTCGCGCCCGGAACTTTATCCACCTCTCACGCCTGGACCTACAAGCAGACTACCAACGGCAAGACCACGCTTACCGTAACAGCCGAGGACACTCAGGAGGTGCAAGGCAAGCAGGAACTGACTGGCGTCGAGCTCAACATTTTTCACAAGGACGCCAATCAATACGACCACGTGAAGTGCGCCAAGGCGGAGTTCGACATGAATCAGGGCATACTGTACTCCGACGGCGATGTCGAGATAACCATGGGTGTGAAGGTGGATGAGCCTCCGAGCGGCCGCCTGATCGTTATCAAATCGTCAGGCGTGCACGTAGAGAGCAAGACTGGCAAGGCCTACACGGACCGGCCGGCCAGCTTTCAATTCGATCGCGGCGAAGGCCGGGCAGTGGGCGCCGACTACGATCCGAATACGCGTGAACTGGTCATGCACAGCCAGGTGGATTTGACCTGGCGCGGGACCGATCCCAAGGCCATGCCCATGAAAGTCGCTGCCGGCCAAGTCGTCTACAAGGAACGTGAATCGAAGGTCTACCTGTCGCCCTGGTCCAAGCTCACGCGCGACACCATGCTGTTGAACGCCGGACCCGCAGTGGTAACGCTGGTGGATGGTTCCATCAAGCTGGTGGAGACGGAAAATGCGGACGGCAGCGATCAGCGTCCCAGCCGCAAGCTGGATTACGCGGCCAAGCAGCTTCGATTGGATTTCGACGACGACAATCAGATTCAGAAGATCACCGGCGTAGAGCAGGCGCGCCTCGTCTCCACGCAAGATACAGCCATCACGACCATGACATCGGATCGCATTGTGATGGATCTCGACACCTCCGGCGACGGCAGCGTACTTCAGACCGCGGTGGCGTCGGGGCACAGCATGGTGGAGTCGAACCCGGTTCCGGTGAAAGGTGTCGAGCTCGCCGATACCCGCATTCTCAAGAGCGAAACCATTCTGACCAAGATGCGCGCCGGTGGGCAGGAGATCGAGTCGGTGAATACCGAGACCGCGGGCACGCTGGAGTTCATCCCCAACCGGCCGGGCCAGCCGCATCGCTGGATGAACGGCGACCACCTGGATATCGCCTACGGTCCCAAGAACCAGATCCAGTCCTTCCGCTCCGTCAACGTTTCTACACGAACCGAGAAACCCAAGCCGGTGGACGCCAAGGAGACGCCGGCGCCGGAGCTGACCTGGAGCAAAGAGCTGGCCGCGACCTTTCAACCGAACTCCTCGCAACTCGGGAAGCTCGATCAGAACGGAAATTTTCGGTACGAAGCCGGGGATCGGCACGCCAAGGCAGATCGCGCCGCGCTAGATCAGCCCAATAATCTGATCGATCTGACAGGTGGCGCGCGAGTGTGGGATTCCACCGGTTCAGCAGATGCCGACAAGATCCAGCTCGATCAGAAGTCCGGCGACTTTAGCGCCGATGGCAACGTCAACTCCACGCGGCTGCCCGATAAGAAGAAGGAGGGCTCCGGCGGTATGCTGTCCGAGGACGAGCCGCTGCATGCCCGCGCGAAGAAGATGCATTCCACCGATAACAGCCAGCAGATTCGCTACGAAGGCAACGCGGTGCTGTGGCAGGGCGCCAACCGCCTGGAGGCCGATACCGTCGAGATCGATCGCGAAAACAGCGTGCTCAAGGCCCACGGACACGTGATGAGCCAGTTGCTAGACAAAGCCACCGATAATGCCAAGAAACCAGCAACCAAACAGGCCGCACGCGTGTTTACAGTAGTGAAGGCTCCCGAGCTGGAATACAGCGACGACGCGCGCGTGGCGAATTACAAAGACGGAGCTACGCTGAATCGGCCGGATATGAAGGTGAAAGCGCGTGAGATCAAGGCGTTTCTGCGTGACAACAGCAGCGACTCTTCGCTCGATCACGCCTTCGCGGACGGACAGGTAGAGATCGATCAGTCATCGCAGGGACGGGTGCGCAAGGGAACGTCTGAGCACGCCGAATACTATGTGGACGAAGACAAAGTTATCCTGGAAGGAGGGAGTCCCCGGTTCGTCGACAGCTTGCGCGGCAACACAGTAGGCGAAAAATTGACCTGGTTCTCCAAGGATGATAGGCTGCTGGTAAATGGAGTGGAAACCAAACCGGTAAAGAGCGTCCTCCATCGTAAGAAGAAGTAATCGCCTGAATGCGAACTTTGCAGACCGCTGAAATCTCGAAAAGTTACCGCGGCCGCAAGGTGGTCGATAACGTGTCGCTGTGGGTGAAGCAGGGCGAAGTGGTGGGTCTGCTGGGGCCCAACGGCGCGGGCAAGACCACTTCCTTCTACATGATCGTCGGGCTCATCAGTCCCGATTCCGGTCGCGTGCTGATCTCGAACGGGCAAGGCTCGGAAGACATCACCAGCATGCCTATGTATCAGCGCGCTCGGCGTGGCATCAGCTACCTTCCCCAGGAAGCTTCGGTTTTTCGCAAGCTAACGGTGGAAGACAATCTGATGGCTATCCTGCAAACGCTGCGTATGCGCGGGCGTGAGCGGCGCGAGCGTATGAACCGGCTGATCGAGCAACTGGGCCTTGAAACGGTCCGGCACAACAAAGGCTACACGCTCTCGGGTGGCGAGCGCCGGCGCGTGGAGATCGCACGGTCGTTGGTGATCGAACCCAGCTTCCTGCTATTGGACGAGCCCTTCTCGGGCATCGATCCGATCCAGGTGTTGGAACTGCAGCGCATTATCTTCGATTTGAAGAATTCCGGAATCGGAATTTTGGTTACCGATCACAACGTTCGCGAGACCCTGGCAGTCACGGACCGCGCCTACATCATCAATAACGGGAAAATCTTCCGCGCCGGTACACCGGAAGCGCTGGGCGCCGATGCCGAAGTGCGCCGGGTCTATTTGGGTGAGAATTTCAACCTTGAGTTCGAAACGGGACGCTGGAAAACCGTCGCGGAAAACTAGAACAGTTCCCCCGCCCCTGCCCGAGTACCTCGGGTTCCTAGCGCCCTTCGAATCCCGCATCGCGGAACTGGCTTTGGCCACTCGCAAGGTCGTGCTCGAGGAAGCCCCCGACTCAACCGAACTCATCTACGACGCTTACAACGCCGTCGCCACCGGCTACGGATTTACGGGCCGCCCCAGCGAATGCTTCATTCATATCGCGGTCTATGCGAAGTGGGTGAACCTCGGGTTCCATCGCGGATCTGAATTGCCGGACCCGAAGGGCATTCTGCAAGGCACTGGCCGGTTGATTCGTCACATTCGAATCTCCAAGCCCGAGGATTTGGCCGCGCCCGCCGTTCGAGCGTTCGTGAAACAAGCGATCGCGCGCGCCAAGCGTCCGGCCAAGGACGCGCCGAAAGTCAAAAGCGTGGTGCGCGCGATCTACGCCCGCAAGCGCCGTCCAGCTGAGAAATCTTGATCTACCGGACCGTCTGCTGGCCCGCGCTGTTTTCCGACGGCACAACCTTCAACTGCACTGTCTCGTGCGAGCCTTCCTTCAGGCTGACCGCCTCGCCCGCCGATTCGTGCGGCTTCACGAAATCCGGGTCTTCTGGTGCGCCCGGCTCCAGATCTTCCCAGGCGTAGATCTTGTACTCGCCGGGCCGCACTCCTTTGATTGTGAAATGCCCGTTCTGATCGGTGTTGGCGGTTTTATACATCCAACTGATCGCGCGATGTTCGGCATCCGGGATAAGCGTCACCGTGGCCCCGACAGCGGCATCCCCCTTGGCGTTCTGCACGGCACCGTCAACCTGGCCGCCGTTGGGATTGAGGATGACGGTCAGTTGACCGGCGGAAACTCCTTGCGTGAAATCGACGCCAATCTCCGTTACGTCTTGCTCACCCAACCGAACTGACTTCAGGTAAGAACCTTCCGGCAGCCCGAATACGTCGATGTCATAGACGTCTTGGCCGATATTCATCAACTTGAACGTTTGGTCTTCTTTTACGGGACCTCCGCCGCCGCCCATCATGGAGCCTATCGCCTTGGTTTGGAGAAACACCTGGAGATTGGCCCCCTTGAGATCCCCATTCTCTTCTATAATTACGTGGCCGTCGATCTCCGCCGGCGGCTGCAAATCGAGTTCAATCCCTTCGATGTTGGAATTGCCCACTTCGAGCGGCAAGCGCGCGCTGTATTGCTTGTTCTCCGTGTTGTAATTCGCGCGCAGGACATAGGAGCCAGGCGCGACACCGCGCACCTGGAAATTCCCTTGCGCGTCGATACCGCGAGCCATGGCGCGAGGCATTCCAAAGCCGGTGTTGTCACGCGGCATCAGCATTATGTTGATATTCCGCCGCGCCTCAGGGGCTGCTCCCACATTCAGATGTCCCTTGATTCGGACGGTGCGAATTCTGACCAAGGTCATGTTAATGCCGCTGATCTGCGCACCGGGAGTAATTTCGAGCGCTCCGGCGTTATCCGGGCTCGTGCTGTTCGGATAATAAATCGTCGCATAGCCTTCTTCGGCTGCCTGGATGGCCAGCGCCGTCCCGACGATACGTTCAGGGGTCGCAGTTACGAACATGTCCCGCAACTGATAGGTCGCGCTGATCACGTATTTCCCCGGCGGCATACCAAAGAGCCGGAACTCGCCCAAGTCGTTGGTCGAGCCCCCGTTCTGGTTCATCAACTGTCGTCTGCCGCGCTGATATCCGTACCTCAGGCATTGCACCGCGACGTTTGCCAACGGCTCTCCGTCTTCATCCAAAATCCTGCCGCTGATCACGCCTTGCGGAGTCAGCTTGAAGACGATCTCTTTGAGCTTGTTACCGTTGGTGAGCGTGAGAAGAGTGTTGCGATTCGTACTGCCCTGTGCCGAGTAAGTCTGGGTCACGAAGCCGTTGCGCGATGCCGCGAAATTGTATCTGCCGGGATCGACGTCATCCATCAGAAAATGCCCGGCGTTGTCCGTCATCGTGCCATACGGCACCCCGTTTGGCGCCCCGAGCGGCCGCATCGTAAGATGAACCTTCTTGAGCGGTTCGCCGGTGACCGCGTTCACCACCGTTCCCTCCAAGAGACATTTGTCCTCCGGTCGAACAGATGGCTGGGCGATTGGGGGTGCCGGAGTGACCTGCGCGGACAGGGCGGCACAGTAAAACAATGCCGGAAGCAGATATCTCATGTCACGGCTCCCCTCTTCCGATATTAGACGGCTTTCGACGGCTCGTTCGTTCCCGCCCGTATAATCATATTTGGACCTCGAAAAGATCCTTCTGCGCAAAGTTGGCGAGGCGGTCGGCCGTTTTAAGATGATCCGCAACGGCGATCGCGTGGCCGTCGCATTATCGGGCGGTAAAGATTCGCTCACTTTGCTGGAGGCCCTGCTGATGCTGGCCAAACGCGCGCCGGTCGACTTCTCCGTGTGCGCTTTCACCGTGGAACAGGGCAAGTTCATGCGGCCTATCGAGCCGCTGGGCGAGTATCTGAAGCAGCGCGGCATCGCCTGGACTTATCACACCGACCGGCCCTCGCTCCGGCTTTTGAAAGAACAACCTACCCACGGTTGCGACCTATGCAGCCGCTACCGCCGGCGTGCCGTCTACGAAATTGCCCGCGGCCTGGGCGCCAACGTCGTCGCCTTTGGACATACGGCCGACGATTTTTGTGAATCGTTCCTGCGCAATGCGATGTTCACCGGCCGTGTGAGCGCCCTGCCGCCCATCACCTACTCGCGCGATAAAGAATTCCGGCTGATTCGGCCGCTGGCTTTCGTCACCGAGGAAATCACCAGCCAATTCGCCGAATCTCTGGGCGCGCCGATCATCCCCTGCGGCTGTTCGGAGCGGACCGGCACGGTTCGCAAATCGATCCGCGGCCTGTTCAGTGAAATCGAGAAAGAACACCCGCACCTGAGGGAATCGTTGCTGGCCGCGATGGGCAATCTCGAACCCGATCGGCTCCTCGATCCGCGTTTCCTGGATCTCGACGGTCGTCAGCCGGAGAGAAACGCCCCGCTCTTACCCGTCCTGTCCGACTGAGCTAGTAACTTTTTCCTTACGATTAGCGGACATCGTAGCTGGGTCCTAAGAACGTCAATCACTTACATCTGGCACCAAACCTGCCCTTGGTCAAGTGGGAGGTGCGGCAATGCTCTATTACGCACTGATGTTCTTGATCGTCGCGCTCATCTGCGGCGTGCTGGGTTTCGCGGTGCTGGCGGCGACTGCGGCGCTGGTCGCCAAGGTCCTGCTGTTCCTGTTCCTGATCCTTTTCCTGGTCAGTCTCATCAGCGGGCGAAGACGAGTTCTTTAGGCCGCCTATGCCAAAGCAACTATCGATCTCGCCGTACCTCTGTACCGGCCTGATTGTGGTCGCGGTGAGCGCCCTGTCGTGCGCGCTGGTTTTCTGCGGCATTCTCTTCTTGATGCTCTTGCGCTAGCATCTCCGCTGAACCGTTCAGACGAATATAATCCAGGTGTGACGCGGAGAAACTCCCCGGCCACTCTCAAAGCCCTCGTCGATTCGTTGCGGTTCGACCCGTTCTACGTTGCGATCTCCCAAGACTTTCGAGACGACGAATTGCGAAGACGAGAGGCGCTGGCCCGCTACTTCGACTATTCCATGACAGAGGGCGACCGTCTGGGACGCCTGGTTGTCGGGCCGGACCCATCCATCGGTGCAGCTGTGTGGTTGTTACCCTCGGAGCCTTCTGTGTCTGACAACGCGTCAGACGCTAAGGCCGCGTTCCTCACCGAGGTGATCGGTGCGCAGGGCGCGGAAACTTATCACCGGATCGTCGATTTTATGCGCCCGCGAGCGTCGGCATTGATCGGCGAGTCCGCCTGGTACCTCTCGATAGTCGGCGTGGCCCCATCGGCCCAGGGCCAAGGTATCGGTGCGCGCCTTATCCAGCCTACGCTCCAAGAGGCCGATGAAGCTGACGTCAATTGCTATCTGGAAACTTTTGATAGCCGCAACCCCCGCTTCTATCAGCGACTCGGATTTTCTGCTGTCGGATCCCACGTGGAGCCAGTGACCAGGTCGGCCTACACGATCATGAAGCGGAGTCCGCAATCGCGCTCGCGCTAGAGTCCGCATTGCACGACGCTAACGGCCGCGGGTCCCATTAGAGTACAGTTACTAATGATTGGACCCTTCGTTTCGCCATCGGCAGATTGAAAACCCGCAGAGCCGCGGCGGCTGCATTTCCATCCTGATTGCCGTCGCCGTGGTCCTGATCGGCGCCCGCACAGTATCTTCCTACGCGATTGATTATCAGTGGTGGAAAGAAATGGGCCAGGTTCACACCTGGCTCAGCATGCTGCTTTACAGCGTCGTGCCCGCCACCGCCGCCACCATCCTGGGTTTCGTGATTTTCTGGATTGCGCACGCTCGCGGCCTGAAGCACGCCGGCACGGGGATGCGGCAGAATCCGCTGTACGCCAAACTCGCGACGCTCGGAATGTTCCTGATCGCGATAGTGGTCGCGCTCGCGGCGCTGGATAACTGGACCGTGGTTCGTTACTTCGGCGGGATAAGGGGCGCCGCAGTCAGTTCGTGGCAAGACCCGGTCTTCTCCAATCCGCTTACGTTCTATCTGTTCGAATTGCCCTTCTATTCCGACCTGCTGGAGCTGGTGCTCAGCATCGCCGTGATCGCGGCCATCATTTATTGGGTGACTGCCCGCGGGTGGCAGCTTCGCAACAGCGTTCCCGACTGGAGCGAGATGCGCGAGATCAACCTCCGTCAGCTCGGCTTGGGGGGCGCTCTCGAAACTCGTTTCCTGCGTGTTATCGGGGCAGTATTCCTGCTCGCTCTGGCAGTGCGTTTCTTCCTGGGCCGCTACAGCATGTTGCTGGATGAGCGCAGCTTCATGGTGGGCGTGGATTACGTCGATCAGAACATCGCTCTACCGCTGCAGTGGGTTCTGATCGCAAGCTGCGTGCTATCGGCGGCGGCGCTGGCGGCCGGAAAATGGCGGATTGCAGCGGTGGTCGTGCTGGCTTTTATCGTGCGCCAGGTGGTCCCATCCATCGTGGGTGCGGTGTATGTCCGCCCGAATGAAATCTCCATCGAGCGGCCGTTCATCGCACGGCATATTGCGGCCACAAGATCCGCCTACGGAATCGACCAGCGGACCGAGGAGATCGACTTTCAGGCCAAGCCCGCCCAACCCATCGACCTTGCCAAGCACAAGCCACTGCTCGACAACGTGCGTCTGTGGGATTGGCACGCTTTTCACGATACGCTGCCGCAGCTGCAACCCTACCGGCTCTACACCTACTCCGACACCGACGTGGATCGCTACACCGTCCAAAAAGAAATGCGGCAGGTGCTGATTTCACCGCGCGAGCTCGACCTGACGCAGCTGGGCGATCGTTGGATCAACACGCACTTTATTTACACGCACGGCTACGGCGTGGTCATGGCGGAAGCAAATCAGGTTTCTCCCAGCGGCCTGCCTGTACTGATTATCAAAGACACGCCGCCGGAAATCACCGTGCCCGACTTGAAGCTAACTCGCCCCGAACTCTATTACGGCGAGAATGTCCACGATCCCGTTTTTGTGCGCACCGCTCAACCCGAGTTCAACTATCCGGCCGGCGACAAAAATGTCGAAACCCGCTACGAAGGCAAGGGAGGTTTTCCGATTTCGTCTTTTCTGTTGCGGGTCGCGGCGGCGGTTTCACGCGGCGATTGGAACATTTTGCTGACCGGCTATCTCACGCCCGAGAGCCGCATGATGATCCATCGCAACGTGACGGAGCGATTGAACACGCTCGCGAATTTCCTGGCGTGGGATACCGATCCCTATTTGGTTTTGAGCGACGATGGCCGGCCGGTCTGGATCGTGGATGGCTACATGACGTCCAACGTCCACCCCTACTCACGCAGCATCGGGCTGGAGGGCATCGGGCCGGTCAACTACATTCGCAACTCCGTCAAGGCCACCATCGACGCTTACGATGGAACAGTTCACTTGTACGTTTTCGATTCCAGTGACCCTCTGTTGCAGGCTTACAAGAATCTGTTTCCAGATCTTTTCGAGCCGGACTCAGCTATGCCGGCCGATTTGCGCAGGCACGTCCGCTATCCGGAAATGATCTTCGCGGCGCAGTCGGACATTTACCGCCTGTTCCACATGCGCGATCCGGACACGTTCTACAACCGGTCGGACGCTTGGGACATTGCGAGATTCACGAACGAGCAGGGCGCGCAGCCTGGACCACTGGCGCCGACGTATGTCGTAGCGACGCTGCCCGGCGAGACGCAGCCCGAATTTCTGTTGATGATTCCTTTCACGCCTCGTAGTCGAGACAACCTGATCGGGCTCATGATGGCGCGCTGCGATGGCGCGCACCTGGGCGAGAAAGTCGTGCTGCTGCTCTCGAAGCAGGAGATCATTTCCGGTCCGATACAAGTAGAGGCCCGCATCAATCAGGATCAGAACATCTCGAAAGATCTCACGTTGTGGAACCAGCAAGGCTCGCAAGTGTTGCGCGGCCAGATGCTGGTTCTGCCGATCGAGCACACGTTCCTGTACGTCGAACCCATCTACATCCAGGCCTCGCAGGCCAAGCTGCCGCAACTTAAGAAGGTGGCTCTGGCAATGGGCAACAATCTGGTGTACGCCGATACTTACCAGCAGGCGCTCGCAGAACTAGCCGGCGAGAACTTGCCGGTGCCCGAAGCTGCCACTCAGCAGCGGCCCGCTTCATCCGCGCCAACCCCGACACCAGGCCAAACAGCCGCGCCGCCGCCCGATACTCGCATCGCGGAAGTACGGCGACACCTGCAGCGCTATCGGGAACTTGTTTCGCAAGGCAAGCTGTCGGAGGCGGGCAAAGAGCTGGAGGCGATCCAGGCTTTGGTGGAGCGATAAACGACTGCGTGATGGGCGGCTGTTTGGTCAAATGATGTTCGGGGTGTCTCGCGCCTCGCTCAAGCCTGCGGTAGTCTTCGCGATCGCAGCCGGGCTGTTCCTCATCGCCAATCGAGCCAGCTACAAGGGCTATTTCATGGACGATGATCTGAACACGCTCTCCTGGGCCAGGAACGGCGACGTGCCTACTTTTCTGTCGTGGCTGGTAAGCCCGCGATTCCATCCCGAGAACTTCCGGCCTGTGGGAGCGTTCTATTATCGGATTTTCGGGGGCCTGTTCGGCCTGCGTTATCCGCCCTACGTAGCGGCGCTGCATGTGATTCACTTGTGTAACGTGATCGTCCTCTACCTGATTTTGCGGCGTTTAAAGCTTCCTCCGATGGCCAGCTCCGCCGGCGCTCTGTTTTTCATGTTTAATGTAGCCACGCTCGACATCTATTGGAAGCCGATGTATGTTTTCGACCTGCTGTGCGGAACCTTCTGCTTGTTGACGCTGCTGCTGTACATCCGCGGCAACTGGATTATAGGCCTCGTGACTTTTTGGCTCGCCTATAAATCGAAGGAAGTCGCCGTGATGCTGCCGCTAGCGCTGCTGGCCTATGAGTTGCTGGAAGGTCAAAAGAACTGGAAGCGGCTGATCCCGTATTTCGTGATCTCGCTCAACTTCGGCTTGCAAGGACTGCTGCTGAATCCTAATAAGAATAATGAGTACGCGATGCACTTCACGTTCGACACGATTTGGAAAGGTTGGAGCTATTATTCCGCCGTACTGTTTTTCGTGCCGTATTTGCTGATCCTGGCCGCGATCCTGCTGCGGGACCGGCGGATTCATCTGGGCCTGATTGCGACCCTGGTTCTGTTGTTTCCGATGCTGCTTCTGCCCGGCCGGCAATTCGCGGCGTATTGGTACGTCCCGCTGATCGGCACCGGTATGATAGCTGCGACGCTGGCGGCGCGAGTTCCGCGATGGGCCCTGGTCGGCTTCTTCGTGGTCTGGTTTGCGTTTAATTATGCAGTGCTGCGTGAAAAGCGCCGAGCGATTCTAGCGGCGGCCGATGCCAACCGCGTTTATGTCGCGGCTGTGTCCGACTTCGCGCGGGAGCATCCGGAGATTCAAGTAGTAGGCTACGACGGCCGCCCTCCGGAAATGCACGAGTGGGGCGTCGAGGGTGCGGTCCATATCTTCTTGGGAAACGCGGCTCAACTGTATCCGGCGTCGAGCAGCGAGTTTGAAAGTGCCCGGATGAAAGCTCCGGCTGCGGTTATCCACTGGCAGCCGGACGGGCACGTCTCAATTCAGCGCGCTTTGGGGCCGTAGAGCCGCCGATAAACCTCGGCGTTACGCAAGACGCTCTGAACATACACGCGGGTCTCGCTGAATGGAATGCTCTCGACGAACTCAGCGGGCTCGTGGTAATTGGCTGCAGCGGTCCACGAATTGACTCGCGATTTTCCGGCGTTGTACGAGGCCAGGGTCTGCTCCCACTTGCCCTGCAGTTGATCGGACAATGCTTTCAAATAAAAAGTGCCGATCTTCAGGTTCATGTCGGGCTTGAACAGCATGCTGGTGCTGTAGCGCGGAATCTTGAGCTGGCGGCTTAGCTGGCGGCCGGTGGAGGGCATTACCTGCGTCAATCCGCGAGCGTTGGAGCGGGACACGGCTTTGGTATTGAACTCCGATTCCTGCCGTATAAGAGCCGCGACGAGAAATGGATCGAGCGACTGCTGGCGGCTATATTCTTCGAGCGAGTGGCGATAGGGCAACGGAAATGCGAGGCGCCAGAATTTATCCGGAGCATTATCGAGCGAGAGCGATAGATAACCGGAGGCGAAGCGCTTGATGTAGCGAATGGCTTGATCGGGGGCATCGCGCCGGTTGGCCAGCTCGGCCAGTTCCACGGCGAGGATCTGCGGCTGGCCGTCGGTCTTAGCGCCGAAGCGCAGCTCGTTCTCGGCCAGATCGTCCAACCCGGCCGAGGCCAGCAGATGGGAGCGCTCGATGCGCTCAGTGGTGGTGGCACTAGCGACGAAGCTTTCCGAAGGACGGTGCTGCGCGAGTGGAAGCGCGCTCAATAATTGCAAGGCTTCCGCCGATGGCGTCGCGCCGGAGATGGCCAGCAAAGCCAGGCGCTCGCGAGCCAGCATGGCGTAGTAATAATTCGAAAATGACTTGTCGAGCTTTTCGTAGTAAACACGGGCGGTACCCAGATCCGATTTCGATTCGGCGATGCGTCCCAGGAAGTAGAGCGCGGTGCTAACGCGGTCGGAGTCAGGATAGCGTGTGAGGTGCTCTTGTAACAGCTTGGCGGCACTGGAAGAGTCGCGCAGATATTGGATCCAGGCGATTCTCCAATGGCACTGCGCGGACCGCGGATCGTTCTGAAAAGCTTCATAGCAGGTGCGGTAGAGCGGCTCGGCGGTATCACTCTGGTTGTGCGCGGTGTAGTAATTGGCCACCGACAGCAGCGCGTTAAAGCGCCAGATGGATTGAGGATGGGATCCCGAGATCCGATCCAGAATGGTCTTCACTTCATCCATGCGGTCCAGACGCCGCGCGCATTCCATAAGGTAAAAAAGCCGCTCGGCTTCCGCTTCAGACGAGGAAGCCTGGAACGAAGCAAGGTAGTCGTACGCCAGCTTGTCTTCCCGAGCCAAGTGCCGCGCGGCACCGATCCGCACGCGGGCCAGGTCGTGATTGGCACCGCTCAACAGCGGCAACAGCGCCATGAGCTCCTTACGGGCACGATCATAATCACCGCCGTCCACCAACTTCAGGCCACGGGCAAAAAGCGACTGCGTATCGGGCGCCGGATAACCGGACAAGGCTGCCTGAGCATCGGAAGCTTCATTCGACAGCGGATACTCGATGTAAATTTTCTGGTAATGCGCGGCTGCGGTGTCACGGTTGCCATCCGCTTCATAGCTGCGCGCCAGCAGGAGCTCGGCCTGGGGGACGGGGAAGTCTGTCAAGTGCTTCTGGACTAACTCCAAGGCACGGGCGGGCTTGCCATCCTGCAGGTAGGCGTTCGCTTCCAAAGTCACCGACTTCGTCACCAAAGGCGAGGCAGGTGTCGATTGCCAGACGGGCTCTAGGGTCTTTTCCGTATCTGAGAACTGGCGCAGCTCGAACTCAGAGGTAGCGCTCAGGTAGGCCGCGTAATCGGCCAGTTTTGGCAGGCGCTTGCCTGCGGCGGTCAAGTGCTTTAGAGCGTCGCCGAACTGCCGCTCATCGACTTCGGTTGCGCCTAGCGCGAGAAGCGAGAGCGCGCCGTTTTTGTCACTGGGATGGGCGTTGGCATAGCGCAGCAGCGCAGCGCGGGTTCGCGGATTGGGCGTCTTACGGTAACTTGCACCCAGGCTCTCGAGCGATTGGGCAGATACACTCGCGGCGCACAAGCAGGCCAGTGCCGCGAGCCGGTTCATATTAAAGCAGCGGACCGGGATAATCGGAGCCAAGTAATTCAACATCGTCGTTCGCAAGCGTCCGCACCAATTCCAAGTGCAAGTAGTCGACCATCCCGCCGGGGGCGGACAGAAAATCCCGGCGAAAGGCCTCACGCGCTGAATCAATCTCTGATCTTAAGGACGTATACAAATTGCGCCCGGCACGGCCGATTTTCACATTTTGAGATTTATAAAGCCTCATTTCGGCGATCTGATTGCGCGCAAAGCGCTGAGCTTTCAGGTGCAGGTCCTGATCTACCCGGTGGATCACCGGCGCAGCGATGGTCACTAACGTGGGCCTCGCGCCGTCTAACAAGGAGTGACTCTCGATTACCGCCCCGGCCGCCGTAGCCAGCAATTCCAGGCCGTTGGTCTCGACGTTGTGGTCTTTTGCGTCGGCATAGAGCAGCGCGACGGCTTGGGACTGGGCGAGGATCGGAACGAGGTAGAACTTCCGCGGCCCATCTTCGCCGACCCAACGGGCGACGGGCTCCGACATCTCGCTTTTGGTTCGCAAGGCCACCACGGTATCTTGGGACAGCACCGCGTTCGCAAAAGCGGGCGCGGAACCGAGCGGCGTGGGTGGCATTTGTTCCGCGGCGGAAATATTCCGAGCGGCCGCGAGATGAAGCGAGCCGTCGCGCAGCATGAACAAAGCGGCACGATCCGCGAAGCCCTGGGTGGCGTCAACGATCGCCTTGCTCCACTGCTCCTCGCTCCGGGCGGTACGGAGGCGGCGAACCGACTCGTTCAACCTCGAAGTAAGTTCACGGCGGGCTGCGGAGAGCGACTCAATGACGGCTTGCACCACGCCAGCGCTCAAGGCCGTCCAGCGCTCTTCGAAAATACGCTCGACCTGGTCCCGCGCAACGGTGCGGGGATCCGCGGAAAATGCGCGCGTCAGATCGTTCATGTGGTGTAGGGGTCTAATAGTATTCTATCGGACAAGCAGGCCCCTGGCTCCAGGGTAAGGAAAACTACCGTGCCGGCGGCGCTTCCGGATGGATGGGCAACAGCATCCCGGTCAGCCTCAACTGCTTGCGGCCACTCGTTAATTCCAGAATAATGTGGCCGTCCGGCTGGCTGGAGCCTTGCCCGGAGAAAGTATCCGATCCCTGTTCCACCTGGATGTTGGACAGCACCAGGCGCGGGATACCGGAAACGGGCGCGATTCTGTAGGCACCCGTGATCGCCGTCACCTCGGTATCCGGCCCAAGCTCGATGCCTTTGCCCTCGAACGTGCCTTTGGACCGAATATTCAGCAGCAGGCTTTCGGCGATTCCGCTGGTCTCGAGCTCGCCGTCCAGATCCAACCGGCCATTGCGGTATTCGAGATTTTCCAGCGTGCCGGCCCAGTTGTAAACCGGCGATGATTTGGTGAGATCCAAACTCAGCTTGCCCTGGGCATGCATGTCGTCCAAATGGCAATCGAGACTGGAGAACAGGATGGTTGGTCCATCCCAGACCAGGCGCGCACGAATCTCGCCGATGGGCGATTCGCCGTTCAGGAGCTTAGTCACGTGAATGTCGCCTTCCAGCTCGCGATCCAGAAGCCACTTGGGCAAAGTCTCTTTGCGAAGGCGGAAGGCGCGAGCGAGAAAGCCTTCACTGCGGCGAAGCGTGGGCATCATCAGACTTTCCAGTTCGGCAAGCTGCAATTCGGGAATGTTCAAGCGAACGCGATGCGGGCGGCCAGCTGCGGGGTCGTACCGATAGTCGCCTTCCAGCGTCACCGCTCCGGCGCGCGCGTGGATCCGGTTCATCAGAATGAGCCCATCTTTGATTTCGACTGACGCATTTGCGAAACGAACGGGAGTGACCAGACCTGGGATTTCGAGGACGGCATTCTGCAGCTCGTACTGGCCCGACCAGACACCCGGATGGTCGTCCCGGCGCTCGAACGCGATGGATCCTCTCCAGGTGCCTTGCCGGAGATTTTCCAACAGGGGAATAGGCGGAGCCGCGATCACGTGCTCGGCGCTCGACTCAACTTCCGCGATGGTCAACTGGCGGGTGGTGATCCGAAGCGCCGCGCGGCTGTTGTCGAGAGCGTAAAAGCCTTCGAACATCGCGGACTGTCCATTCTCCATGGTGACGTCGGCGGGGCCGAACGCGATGGCGTTGTTCGCAAACAGGACGCGGGCTGAGTCGAATTCCGCAGATTCCTCGTGGGATGTTTTCATCGAAGCATTCGCGAGTGCAAGCTCTCCTTGCAGACCGGCTGAGTTGGAGTAACCGACCACGCCGTTCACGCGGCCGTCCACCTGTATGCCGGCAAGAAATGGAGCACCCATGTGACGGGCTGTTTCGATCAGCGAGGCGGCCGGAAGATCGTGGAAGATGAAGCTGGCGGCCCAGTTCGCCGAGGAAAGATAGTCGGCCAACCGCAGCTTCACCGCTACCGGTTGAACCTGACCCGGGGCCGCGATTGTTTCCACACTGAGCTGGTGCGAGGGCAGGTTGAGCAGGCCGCGATAGTTTAGGGTCCAGCCTTCCCCTTTGGGCGGCATGAGGTCCCAGCGATGAACGTCGGTGATGTTCAGATCGCCGGTGATTTCGAGGTGGGAAAGCGGGCCGGCCAAGCGGGCGTTCGCGAGGGCGAAGCCGTGCATGCCCAGGTCGCGACCGTTGAACAACCGGGCCAGTTCGGAAATGGCAGTTCGGTCCAGCCGCAGTCCCATGTTGAGCTCGTCTTCGGCATGCGCGGAGGAATGGAGCATGCCGCGCGCGCTGAGCTCTCCGAAGTTTTGAGATCCACGGTCGGTGCGGGCAGGCGAACCGGAAAAGCGAATCACCACATCGCCGCTCTCGTTGGGGTAGACATCGATATCGGCGGCGCTGATATAGAAGACCGACTTAGTGTCGCCGAATTTGAAGTTCAAGCGACCGTCGCGGATCTGGATGTCGGGTAAATCGTGGGAACGGCCGGATTTGATGCCGGAGGCGTGATCGAGCAGCGGCTGGATATTCCAGGGGCCGGCCTGCATCTTGACCAGATTCACGCTGGGTGAGTCCATCCGCAGACTGGAGAAGGCCAGTTTGCCGCGCAGCAGGCTGAGCCAGCGGACGCGCGCCTGCATGAATTCGACATGCGCGAAAGGTTCGATGCCCGCCGCCGGATCCTCGCTGATCAAAACGTTCTTTACCGTGAATCCGGGCCCGGTGAAGAGATTCAGATGCACTTCTTCAATCTGCACGGGACGATTGAAGGCTGTTTCGAGGGCAGCTTGGATGCGTGGGCGCAGGCGATTTGCATCCAGGTATGGCGCAAGCAGCCCGATCGCGATTACGATCGCGAGACCGATCCACAGCGCGCGCCGGAGTTTTTTCATGGGTGTTGGGCCAGCAGCCCGGCATAGGCTTCGGGGTCGTCCACGTCGGTAGTGACGGCCGGGTCACTTACGTCGATGTAGGACGTCTGGCTGACGTACTTGTGGATGACGTCGCTGGCCATCGCGCTAGGCGGCAAGGCCAGGAGTTCGTTAGCGAGCGAGCGCGCAATGCAGACGGGATGACCATGGCAGCCTCCGAAGGTGGGAACAATGACAGGTGCGCCGTGGGCTTGGAATTGGGCGGCCAGCTTTTCGAGCGTAGCGGGCTGTAAGTTCGGATGATCCACGGGCGTGAACATCACAGCTTCCGTTTCGGCGGCCAGCACTCTTACACCGCATTGCAGCGAGCTGAGCATCCCGCGCTCGGGATCGGGATTCACCGTGAAGATCGCGTCGGTCGAGCGTTCGATGCCGGAGCGAATCTGGCCGGACTGGTGGCCAAGAACGACGATCACCGGGCTCGATATTTTTGAGAAAAGCCGGATCATACTGTCGAGGAAAGTTTCGTTTTGAAATTTCAGCAGGGCTTTGGGAGTACCCATGCGCCGCGATGCACCGCCGGCCAGGATGAGACCGGCAATGGGACAGCGCTCATTCACTTCAGGATGGCTCGCGAGGACTCGGTGGCGAAGATGGATTTGGACAGCGACCGCCAATCCGAATCGGGCGCGCGGCGGGTGGCGATCATTTCAGCCACGATGGAGATGGCGATCTCTTCCGGCGTGATGGCGCCGATATCGAGGCCCATGGGCGCAAAGATGCGCTCGAAGGCGGCGCGCGGAACGTTCTCCTTCTCAAGTTCTTTAACGACGCCGATCACTTTGCGCTTGCTGCCGATCATGGCGATGTACTTGGCGTTGGTTTCGACCGCCCAGCGCAGCACGCGCATGTCGTCGCGATGGCCGCGGGTCACGATGACGATGTAGCTGGTGTCGCGGATTACAAGCTTGGGGAAGACTTCCTCGTATTCTTCGGAGTGAATCTCGTCGGCTTCGGGAAAACGGTCGCGATTGGCAAAGGCGTCGCGGTTGTCGACGATGACCGTTGCGAATCCGGCCATGGTGGCGATCTTGGAGATGCTCTTCGAGATATGACCGGCGCCGAAGACGAACAGGCGCGGTTGGGGGATGACGGGCTCGACGAATACGCTGAGCTGTCCGCCGCAGATCAGGCCGTTGTCGTAGGCGGCATCCTGGCCCAGACTGAAGTTCATCTGGCGGGGGCGTTCCTCCTGCATCACTTCGCGCGCGGCGTTCCAGACTTCGGCCTCGACGCAGCCGCCGCCGATGGTGCCGAGCATGGAGCCGTCCTCGCGGACCAGGAGCTTGGCGCTTTCATAGCTGGGAATGGATCCGTTGACCTGCACGATGGTGGCCAGGGCGCACTTCTGGCCGAGGCGGCGCAGGCGGACCACTTCGTCGTAGATGTCCATTCGATTGGATTATACCGAGCGGGAGGTGTGTGGTGGGAGGTGGTAGTTGGAAGCAGCCCCAAAACCAGCTCTGAACTGGCGCAATATGGCATTTTCGCGGGTCGGAGACATGCGCCACTTCTTCAGGCGTTGGCGGATTGGCGGTTCGCGCGAACACCTTTCAGTGGGCGAAACCGGACAGACGAGCTTCCAGCCGGCGACGGGGACTCTTGAACTGGTCGCCGATGTCCTTGTGGGTGGTGTGGATCGCTGTGGCCTGTGCGAGGAGCGTTCGGGCCTGATCGTCCTGGCCTAAATCCAGGAGACAGGACGCCAGGGCGATCTGGGAATCGGCGAGTTGCAGACTGCGATCGCGGTCGTACACTTCAGAGCCGAGTTGAACCGCACGCTGAAGTGACGGCAGCGCCTCGGGTGCGCGCTTGGTGAGTAGGAGACCCTGGCCTTCGAGGAGCGCGGCCTGCGCGGCCCATCGCTTAAAATAGGGAGCCAGACCACTATCCTCGATTTTTTTTCGCACCATCGCAGCCTGATCGATTGCAGCCCCAGGATGACTAAGAGCAAGATCCACTTCCGCGCGGGCCAGCGAGACGTCCAGCCAAGGGTACGTGAGATTACCGGCAGCGTCAGGCTTCACAGGCGACGCCCGCAAGGTTCTTGCGGCTTCCTCCGCGTTGCCGGTAGCGATGAGAAGCCGGGCGCGCGCGATCAGAGCGTTGTTGAGCAGTCCCGAGGCGGCTGTATCGCCAAGCTTCGCGCGGATCGACGAAGCTTCATCCAGTATCGCCTTCGCGCGCAAATAGTGTCCGGCTCCGATTTCGCCGCCTGCGCTCAGCTCCAGCGCGTCCGCGAACATGTGAGTCTCGGAACGCTCTCCCCGGCGCATCGCGTCGATGGACTGCCCCAGAGGTATCAGCCCCTCTTCCGCTTTTCCGTAGTTCAGAAGATCCCTACCGTACACCATTCGTGCCATGGGAGTGTGAAAGAATTCGTCGGGACCTCTAGTGCGTACCGCCAGATCGGTCGCCTCCTGGAGCAGCGCCAGGCCTTCGCGGGGCCGCGATGTCTGGGCCAGGAAAACGCCCAGCCTCAATTTGGTCTGCAGCACTTCCATATGTTCGTCGCCACCCAATGCGCGGGCGACTTCGATAGCCAACCGCAAGCTCTTCTCGGCGCCGTCCATGTCCATGACGTGGCGCTTCGCATCACCTAGATATGCGTACATGGATGGCAATTGTGCTCTGGCCTCACCTTGCAGAGCATTGGCGATGCTAACGCCCTCGGAGAGGCTGGCAATCGCGTCGCGATATTCTTCCCGATGGTCCTGAACCTGTCCCAGGAGGTTCAAGGCTGAGACCATCTCCTTCGAAGGCGGATACTTTCGGTAGAGCTGGACGGATTTCGTCCCGAGACTTTCGCTACCCGCGAGGTCCGTTTGAAACGAAGTGTTCCCCATGGCGAGATAGTAACGG
>Ga0210403_10001845_pt1 | contig 19641 bp, 19 predicted proteins | sample IncBWC19MmetaG_FD_150863 | JGI IMG/M metagenome (GOLD analysis project Ga0210403, IMG submission 150863) | Forest soil microbial communities from Barre Woods Harvard Forest LTER site, Petersham, Massachusetts, United States - Inc-BW-C-19-M | ecosystem: Environmental > Terrestrial > Soil >... | reverse complement strand
CCAAACCTCTCTTCCCCCACAGCGACCCCTCCCCCGCCACGCCCGCCCACTACCTCATAGCCCACAGCGACGGAGGCGCCCGCGGCAACCCCGGCCCAGCTGGCTACGGCGTAGTAATCCAGGATGAATCAGGAAAAAAAGTAGCCCATCTAAGCGAGTATCTAGGACACCAAACCAACAACTTCGCCGAATATCAAGGCCTGATCGCAGCCCTCGAATACACAGTCCAGCACGGCCCGAAAGCCTTAAAGCTGATCAGCGATTCCGAACTCTTAGTCCGACAGGTCAAAGGCATCTACAAAGTAAAAAACGCAGCGCTAAAAGATCTCCACGCCCGCGCCAAGGAACTAATCGCCCAACTCGACTGGTTCCAGATAGGCCACGCCCTCCGCGAACAGAACCGCGACGCCGACCGCCTAGCCAACGAAGCCATGGACAAAGGCACAGGACGCGCGAGCCGCCCGTAGCCCAAGCACGATTCGTATCAGGGTATGCCTTCAGGAATACCGCAAATCCAGTCCATCACTCAGCCGCCGAAGTATGGTCGTGCACAATCTTCCATCCCTCGGGAACCTTCCGGAACACCAGCGTAAATAACCCACCTGGCGTCTTCCCATCAGACATGGTCAGCTTCCAATCCCCGCGCACAAACGCCGCCTCCCGCCCCAGCACCTCGACCCGCAACCCGGAGAATTCCAGCTTCCCCATCTCATGCCCTGGACTCCCGTACTTCGCCAGATAGCGGTCCATCGCGGCATGCCAACCGTCATACTCCTTCGCGCCTGAGAAGAACGTCAGTTTCGAAGAGTTCCAATAGCCCGCCATGAAGCCCTCGAGGTCGTGCTTGTTCCAGGCCTCCTGCTGCTTCCGCATCACGCGCTCGATGGCCTTCGCGTCGTTCCCATTACGGCCATCCTGCGCGCGGGCTTCATGACAAGTTGAGAAAAGAATGACGCAGCAAAGACAAAGACAGGCAAGGAAAGAAAAGACAAACCGTCCGTGCATGGAAACCCCCAGCCCTCGCTTAGCAAGAGCGCACCAGTTTCGCACGACACGATGACTTGTGGCAGGATTTCGAATCGAACCGCGGACAGATGGAGAGATCGCTAAAGCCCTACGCCCGACCCTTCTTGGCGGCAACCGCTCTGCCGGCAACTTCCCAGGGCCGCTTCGGACGATCCACTGGCGCCTTGTCGTTGTCCTTGACGCGATCGTAGTGGTAGGACTCGCTGACCGTACCCAGCGATTCGTTGTAAAGGCTGGGCAGCCCGAGCCCTTCTTTCAACTCTTCGGTAAACGACTGCAACGCTTTGAGGTGGTCAGCAGTCGCTGGCACTTCCGTCTTCGAGTTCTTCAAGAACTGCTGATACCCGCGGTTCACAAGCTTCGAGATCTCGCTTCCAATCAGGTATCCGGGATAAGCGAAGATCTTCACGCCATCTTCCGCCGTCTTCTGAATCGCCGCCGATACGTTGTATTTTCTCAGGAACACGCGCCCGTTGGTGCCCGGCGCTTCCAGCACATCGAACCCGTGCCCGCGCAGCCAAGCCAGCGCTTCCTCGTAAGTCCGTGCTTCAATCGCTTTCGACATTCTTTACGCTTCCAATCTCTCTCTTAGATGCAGGCTCCGCTCAAACTGTGCATTCCTATTTGCGGCTGCATCGCACTTGCCATCTCTCTCATCTAAGCACACCATACTACATAGCGTGTTTTGCCCGCTCTTGCATAATTACGTTAGTCACTCCGAAACGGTTCAGAGTATGAATCAGAGTTCAGCTCGGTTCGCGGCAATCTTCTCGGCGCAGCATCCGCCGGAACCCGCCATCCCGCGCCCCGGGCAGAGTCTGATGGAGCGCATCGGCAATACTCCGCTGCTGCGTTTTGACCAACTCACCACGCATCTTCCCGGCGTCACACTTTTGGGCAAGGCCGAATGGCACAATCCCGGCGGCTCGGTGAAAGACCGCGCCGCCGCCAACATCGTCGCCGAAGGCCGGCGCAGCGGCCAGTTCAGCGCGGACAAAACTCTGCTCGACGCCACCAGCGGCAACACAGGCATCGCCTACGCCATGCTGGGCGCAGCTGAAGGATTTCCGGTGACGCTCTGCATGCCACAGAATGTTTCCGCCGAGCGCAAGAAGATTCTGAGCGCCTACGGCGCGAACATTCTCTACACCGATCCAGGAGATGGCTCTGACGGCGCGATCCGCCTGGCCCGCAAACTTGCCTCCAAGGATCCGGACTTATATTTCTACGCCGACCAGTACTCGAACGACGCCAACTGGCTCGCGCACTATCACGGAACGGCCAACGAGATCTGGCAGCAAACGGAAGGACGCATCACGCACTTCGCCGCCATGCTCGGCACCAGCGGCACATTCATGGGCACAGCACGGCGACTGAAGGAGCTCAATCCCACAATCCGCTGCATCTCGCTGCAACCCGATTCCGCCTTCCACGGCATCGAAGGCGCCAAACACATGGCCACGGCGATCGTCCCTAAGATTTATGACCCGAAACTTGCGGATGAGGATATCGAGGTCGCGACCGAAGACGCCTATGCCATGTGCCGCCGCATCGGCCGCGACTGCGGCCTGCTGCTGGGAATCTCAGCCGCCGCGGGAGTCTTCGCTAGCCTCAAAATCGCGGAGCAGCTTGAACTAGGGAAAGAGAAAGAGGTAGTGATCGTCACCATCCTCTGCGACTCCGGCGAGAAGTATCTGAGCGAGAGATTCTGGACGGAGAAATAGAACACCCACCTCTGATGCTGAAGCTCACCTGCGCCGACTACGAAGCTCTCCGCCGCCACGGCGAAGAGACCTACCCGCACGAGTGCTGCGGCGTCCTGCTGGGTCACACGGACGATGCCGGCGTCCGCATCGTGACCTCGACCGCGCGCTGCGGCAACACTCGCACCGATTCGCCCCAGAACCGCTACAGCATCGATCCTCGCGAACTGGTGCGCATCCAGCGCGAAGGCCGCGAGCGCGGGGAGGACATTGTCGGCTTCTACCACTCCCACCCCGACCACCCCGCTCACTGGTCAGCGACCGATCTCGCCGAAGCCCACTGGTTCAGCTGCTCCTACGTCATTACCAGCGTGGACAAAGGGCAGGCGGCAATCACTAACTCGTTTGAACTCACCGGCTCCGACGAAGCCGACAAACAATTCATAGACGAGACCATCGACATCAGCTGATGTCCGGTGCGGATCGGCATCACACGCGATTGTGACGGCGCTTGAGGATCCCTTGTCCAGCAAGGCTTCTGCGCGATTTTCACATGCCGCCAAACTCTCACTGAAAGAGCTGACGGCGATTTCCTCATACGCAACTGTGAAAACCCGCGTCTGACGGGCCTTCTGAGCGAACTTGCCGCAGCCGCTGCACCAATTCCGGTCACCTGCCTGTGGACGGCCTGCACTCGCCTGAAAATACGCGGGTTACACATGCAAAGTTTTCATTGACTCTAAAAATAGAAAGAGTAGAAACAGAATCGTTCTTTGACAGCTTCTAAAGTTTTTCCGGTTGGTGCGGCGTCCGGGACTCGAGCACAGTCACCCTCATCACGAAAGTGACCAGGGAGGGCAAGCAAGGGTCTATAGCAAAGCGCTGGTCGAGGAGAACAAGAAGAAACGTCGAAGGCAAGATAGAGTTCCGAGGCGTTGGGTAGGTTTTTCCGGTTGGCGGTAAGCCCGGAGCCCGAGCGAAGATCGCGCGCGGCATCCCGCAAGGGAAGCAGCGATAGCAGGTCAAGCAAGGGTCTACAAGCGAGCTACTGGCCGAGACGAATGAGCCCAACACCACCTCGGAACTCTTAATTTTTTTCCTCCCCGGTTTTCGACTCGCCGTTTCCCTCCACGCGTCTCGCTCGTCCGCCCCAAGTTACAGCGGTATGTTCCCATGCTTCTTCGGCGGGTTCTTGTCCCGCTTGTTCGCCAGCATGGCCAGCGCCTGAATCAGCTTCTTGCGCGTCTCCCGTGGTTGGATGATGGCGTCGACGAAGCCGCGGTCGGCGGCGACGTAGGGGCTGGCGAAGCGGTCGCGGAATTCTTCCACTCTGGCCTGACGCACCTCTTGCCGTTCGTGAGCATCCTTGACTTGATCCAGTTCGCGCTTGTAGACAATATCCACCGCGCCCTCCGGCCCCATCACCGCGATCTCCGCTGTCGGCCACGCGTAGTTCACATCCGTGCGGATGTGTTTCGACGCCATCACGCAATACGCGCCGCCGTAGGCTTTGCGCGTGATCACCGTCACCTTCGGCACCGTCGCTTCGGCAAAGGCGTAGAGCAACTTGGCACCGTGCTTGATGATGCCGCCGTATTCCTGCGCGGTGCCGGGGAGGAATCCCGGGACATCTTCAAACGTAAACAGCGGGATGTTGAAGCAGTCGCAGAAGCGGACGAAGCGCGCGCCCTTGATCGAGGCATTGATGTCTAGCGTGCCCGCCAGCATGGCCGGATTGTTGGCGACGATGCCGACAGAACGGCCGTCCAGGCGCGCGAATCCGACGACCATGTTCTTTGCGTAGTGTTCCTGCACTTCGAAGAAGTAGCCATCGTCGACCACGGCGTGGATCACATCTTTCATGTCATAGGGCAGGTTCGATTGCGCGGGTACGATGTTGTCGAGCGCAGCGTCGGCGCGATCGATCGGATCAGTGCAAGGTTTGCGTGGCGGATCTTCCAGATTATTCGACGGAACGAAGCTCAGCAGCTCGCGCACCATGGACAGGCACTCGGCATCGTCATGCGCGAGGAAGTGCGCCACGCCTGAGGTTTCGTTATGTGTCATGGCTCCGCCGAGTTGCTCTTTGGTGACTTCCTCATGCGTCACGGTCTTGATGACATCAGGCCCGGTGATGAACATGTAGGAAGTCTTTTCGACCATCAGCACGAAGTCGGTAATCGCTGGGGAATACACCGCGCCGCCGGCACACGGGCCCATGATCGCGGAAATCTGCGGCACCACTCCGCTGTAAAGCGTGTTGCGCACAAAGATGTCAGCGTAGCCGGCCAGCGAGGCCACGCCTTCCTGAATGCGCGCGCCGCCGGAGTCGTTCAAACCAATCAAGGGCGCGCCCATCTTTGCGGCCAGGTCCATGATCTTGACGATCTTGCCCGCGTTCGTTTCCGAGAGCGATCCGCCGAACACGGTGAAATCCTGGGCAAACACAAAGACCAGCCGCCCCTCGATGCGGCCGTAGCCGGTGATGAAGCCGTCGCCATAAAACTTCTGCTCGGCCATGCCGAAGTCGTTGCAGCGGTGCGTGACCAGTTTGTCGGTCTCTTCGAAGGTGCCGTCGTCGAGCAGGAACTCGATGCGCTCCCGCGCCGACATTTTGCCTTCTTTATGCTGGCGCTCACGGCGCTTCTCGCCTCCGCCCTCTTCGGCGAGCCGGTTGCGCTTTTTCAGCTCTGCAAGTTTTTCTTCGAGATTCATCGCGGAAGGATTATAGCGGGTGGGACGGGCGGGCAGTATGCGCGGGATCACTGGCATTAAGAACTGGGCAGCCGAGGCGGCAGTCGCGATACGGGCATCGCGGAGGAGAACGACTACTCCATGTCCGATCCCAGAATCTGGTAACGATACTTCTTTCCATCCCAGAAGATGACCGAAGAGGTGTTCTCGCCTTCGCCTTTTTCTTCCATATAAATTCCGAGCACGGTCCTCTTCTTGAACGCCAGCCTTTTTACCGTGAGCGTTTTGAAAGGCAGGTTGATCAGCAGGAACTTGGGCTTCTCTTTGTCAGAGCGCCAGGCTTCGGAGCCTAATCCGTGGACGATCAGCAGCGAAATCCCTTTGCGCTCCGGCTCGTCCGAGGCGAAGGTGGAAGTGACTTTGACGTCCCCGAAGCCCAGAAAGCTGTTATAGGGATCGGCCACACGAAAACCGTATTCCGCCTGGTCCGCCATGGGATTCTTGCAGCGGGCAGCAATTACAAGATCATCCACGCCATCGCCATCGAGGTCGCCCACAAACTGCGGAGGGCCGGACAGCAGCGTGCAGTTGTCGCCAAACTCCTTGTGGATGTACTCGTCGGTGACGGCGGGCACTGGAGACTTGGCGTGCGCCGGGGGCGCTGGCGGCGGCTTCTTTGCAGCCAGCAGGGTCACAGAAGTCGCGATGATCGCCAGTGAGAGAAGCAAGACGCGAAGGGAGACAACTCGGGAGAACGACATGCTCTTACTTTAATCCCGTTTTTCCCAGGCGGGTAGATAGATGGAGGGCGAGGGGTAACCGAGGTACTCACTAGCTGCGGAAGTGTTCCCAGCCCAACGGGTGCAGTTCGTAGCCCACGCCGCCCCCGGTCCTAAGGAATATCTTCGATCCGCGCGTGACGTGACCGATTTGCGTAATGGGGATGCCGGCAATCCGGGAGGGAACACGCTTGCCCGCAGGCACGGTGAAGACCAGTTCGTAGTTTTCGCCGCCATGCAGCGCAAATTGCAGATCGACTTCGCGCGCCGGCTTGCCCACGCTGGCCCGGGGGATGGCTTCTGCCTGCAACTCCGCACCCACGCCGCTTTCTTCGCAGATATGGGCGAGATCGGTAGAGAGGCCGTCGCTGGTATCGATCATGGCGGAAACCAGACCTTTCTCGCGCAGCACGCGGCCCAGTTCGATGCGCGGCTCAGGAAAGAAATGTCGAGGATAGTCCCTCGGATTCAACTTGCGTTTCGGCTTCTTGCGCATCTGCCAGACGGCGGCCGCGGAGCCGCCCAGCTCCCCGCTCACAAAAATGTGGTCGCCCGGCCGCGCCCCAGAGCGCAATACGGCTCTCCCCTTGGGAACTGTTCCTACTACAACAATGTCCGCCAGAATTCCGTTGGGCGACTCCGCTGTGTCGCCGCCTGCAAGGGTCACGCCGTATCGCTCTGCCAGGCTGACCAGGCTGCGCCCGAAACGGCCAACCCAGCTTTGCGGCAGGTCGCGAGGAAGCGCCAGCGAAAGGAATGCCGCCACGGGCTCTCCGCCCATGGCTGCGATGTCGCTCAACCCGCGCGCCAGGCAACGGTGCCCAACCGATTCTGCCGAGTGCCAGTCCCGCCGGAAGTGGATCCCTTCCAGGGTGAAGTCGGTCGTGACCAGCGTGTCGGTCTGCTTGCCTCGGCGTGGCAGAAGTCGCAGCACGGCGCAGTCATCTCCAATCCCAATCAGAACCGTAGGATTCTTCACCGCCGACACCATGCGGCGAACTTGGGCAATCAGTGCTTTTTCGGCAATCGGCACGGCAACCACTATAAGCGATCCAGCTAACGATGCAGCCCTTCCCCCTCCGGACTCAACAACAGAACGCGTATGGGCCTTCCGGCCAGTCGCTCCCGCTGACCATCCGCCTCGGGTAACGTCGTGACAGGTGACCACTGGTTACTCAAGTCTTAAGTAACGTCTCATCTGCCCTAAGGGCCGTTGACAGGGGGAACCCAGTTTGCTACCTTTACCCAGTCATTCACAACCCTTTGGCCGAGAGTAAAGTTGGACAAGCTAAGTTCTGCAACGCGTATCGCTTGCAGACGACCGGTTTCAGCTTGATCCTTGGTTCCGGTAGGAACAGGGCACGTTAAGAATCTCCATTCCCAAGGTGGGAAGCGTGACCCGAAGAAGTCAGGCGTCCGAACAGGCTTTCTGCAACCTCAGAACTTTGCCTGGAGTTCCGGCCCTGATCTTAAATGCGATCTTAAAACGCGAAAGACTATTGCAGAACGAAAGAAGGACAGCATTTGCGGAAGCGCTTCTACATACTTTTCGTGGCCCGCGGGGACGACGGCCAGTTGCGCAAGATCTCCATCCCTGTCCATTACCTGTATGTGTTTGTAGTCGGCGCGGCCATTGGGTTCCTCAGCCTCACCGGCATTGCCAGTTCCTACGCCCGCATGCTGCTCAAGGTTTCGCGTTACAACGAACTGCGCACTGAGAAAGAGCAGCTCAAGGACCGTTATTCCCGCCTTGAGGAAGTTGCCAAGGAGCGCGATGTTCAAGTCGCTTCCCTAGGATCCATTGCCAGTGAAGTTTCGGCGCTTTACGGGTTGAAATCGCAGCCCACGCTGGTGACGGCCTCGCAGCAGCAAATCCAGGATGCCGACGTCTCCTCTTCTTTGGACCAACTTGGCGCGCTGCGCACTTCGGCCCTTACGGGTGCCGCTACGGTCGGCATCAGCCTCGGCCTGACTCGCAACGCCACCACCGCAGACTGGATCCGCGCCAATGCCGCACCGAACCTGTGGCCCGTCGAAGGCCAGGTCACGGCCAGCTTTGGGGAGCGCATTGACCCGTTCAACGGCGAAGGCGCGTTCCACAGCGGCGTTGATATTGGAAGCACATACGGCCACTCGGTGGTAGCGCCCGCCGATGGCGTGGTCACCTACGCCGACTTCCAGGGTGGATACGGCAAGGCCATCATGCTGGATCACGGCCACGGCATCACCACACGCTATGGCCACCTTTCCGGCTTCGCGGTTACGCCCGGACAGCAGGTCCATCGCGGCGACACCATCGGCTACGTTGGCTCCAGTGGACGCTCCACCGGTCCGCACCTTCACTACGAAGTCCGCATCAACGACACTCCGGTCAACCCCTACAAATACCTCCGCATGACCGTCGCCCACAGCGGCGGCTTCCAGACTGGAAGCTAGTTCTCTGTTTCTTGCCCTTGCACTCTCTCCTTCGCTAGGCTACGTTCATCAGGAAGAAAAAACTGCCCCATGATCAGCTTCTTGCGCTCAGCCCGCGAAGACGTTGCCGCTGTCTTCGAGTCAGACCCTGCCGCCCGCTCGTACTTCGAAGTCCTGCTCTTGTATCCCGGCTTACACGCCGTGTGGTTTCATCACTTGAGCCACTGGCTCTGGCGTCATCATATGCGGTTCCTGGCGAGATTCGTTTCGCAGGTGGCGCGCCTGTTCACCGGCATTGAGATTCACCCCGGCGCAGAACTCGGACGCCGTCTCTTCATCGATCACGGCATGGGCACGGTGATCGGAGAGACCGCCGTAGTCGGTGATGACGTCACGCTCTACCAGGGAGTGACTCTGGGCGGAACCGGCAAAGAAAAAGGCAAGCGCCATCCCACGATCGGCAACCACGTCTCGATCGGCTCCGGAGCCAAGCTGCTGGGCAACATCACCATTGGCGAAAACTGCCGCGTCGGCGCTGGTTCTGTGGTGCTGCGCAGCGTCCCAGCCAATTCCACCATCGTAGGGGTGCCCGGACACATCGTTCTGCGCGACGGCAAGCGCGTGGTCATCACCGACCCCAAAGACATCCGCGACCCACTCTCAGACGTAATCATCAAGCTGGCTGCGGAATTGCACGAACTGCGTGAACAGTTCCAACAACATTCGCACAATGCCCTGGGTGCGGAACCGAACCTGACGATCAACGATGGGGGGGCGACCCCGAATATCTCGGCACAGGATTTGTTCCAGGACGACTACCAGATATGAAGCAAGCTTTCAACGTTTCAAGGTTTCTCAGGTTTCAAGGCTTTTGAACCTTGAACATGAAACCTTGAAACCTTGTTCACTACTGCCTCAGTCCCATCCAGCTCTCCGAAACGACCAGTGAGTTGCCGGGGTTGTGCGGGTCGTATTTCACCGACGTGGGCAGCCCGAGCCGGCAGGAATGCAGGTTGATCCACTGGCGGAGATAGGTGACGTCCTGCGAGCACTCGTAGGACACACCCGCCACATCATACTTATAGATGAGCAACACGGCGGCGTGATGGCCGCTGCTGACTGGCATTTCCTGCACATCGATGACGGTGCCGTCGGTGATGCGCCCGATGCCGTCAAGCCAGGTGCGGCGCTCGCGTTCCAGTTCCACCGGCCCCTTGGGCTTGCGCCGCAAGAGCGCGTACACGCCCAGAGCAACGGCGCCACCACCTGCAACCACCAACGAATAGAGACGCAATGAATCCATACTGTAAGGAATGAAGATGAAGAACGACGCAGCCGTTTATCGCTGACCACGCTTTCAATTATCAGGATATGACGGAAGGGCCCTCTGCGGAAGTGGGTGGGGAGTTACCGAGGTGTCAGGCTGTGGAAAAAAGCAGGTGGGCAGTGTCCAGTGATCAGTGGTCAGTAAAGAACGATCCGGCGGGCTTTGCGTTCACTGGCCACTGACCACTGAACACTGACCACTGCTTCATTTCTGCTTACAAACAAACTCCCGCGTCATCTCGCCGAAGTCGCCCTCGGCCACCTGACCGAACTGGTCGTCGTGCCGGGTCTTCTTGCTGACCACCAGCTTGCCACTGTGGTCGCGCGAGTAAAACCACTCGGAGTTCGCAACAATAGGTACGGAGCTGCCGCTGGTGCAGTTGAAGCGAACCCGCGCCCGCAGTTCCACGAACGGGCCGCCCTGCGGCAGTCTGATAGGTTCTTTGTATTCGACGCGGACCCAGGCCGTCTTTAGACCGTGCTTCTGCGACGTGACAGAGCTGACCAGGACCTGATCGCCGCCAGCCGTAGGGCCCACTGTTCGCCAGTCGCCCGCAGCCAGCAGCGCCAGTCCTACAAGCAGGACCGGGGCGAGTACCACGGCAACCATGATGAACAGGCCCTTCTTAACAGGGGATGGAGAAACGCCCATAAAGCACGCCGCACACACTTTGTGCCAAAACCGGCTTTCTGTCAACTGCCAGGGGCCGCCGGATTAGGGTGAGAAGGATGCCCTGGTGGGTTGTCTGCTATCTTTATCGTCTGCGGGAGGTTCGGTCCTCATGGAAACCCTTCACTGTACAACGATGCAATCTACTATCGGACCGCTGTTTCTGGCAGCTTCCGACCGTGGGCTGGCGGCCCTCGAATTCGACGCCCGGTTGCCCGGACAGCAATCGATTCGCCCCAACCCACGCGATCTTCGGGAAGAAAAGAAGGCCTTCAAGTTCGAGGATTCGGCTCACGCGCTGCGGCCGTACGTCGGCGAACTGGAAGAGTATTTCTCTGGTAAGCGCCGCCAGTTCACCTTCCCGCTCGACCTACGCGGCACCGACTTCCAGCTAGCCTGCTGGCGCGCCCTGCTGGCGATTCCCTATGGAGAGACATGTACGTACGCCGACATCGCCCGCGCCGTAGGCAAGCCGAATGCGTTTCGCGCCGTAGGCATGGCCAACAATCGCAATCCGGTCGCGATCGTTGTCCCCTGCCATCGGGTCATCGCCTCCGACGGCACGCTGTGCGGCTATGGGGGCGGGCTCGACGTGAAGCGAAAGCTGCTGGAGTTGGAGGGCGCATTGAGTGGGACGCTGGCAGCCTAGGGTTGCTTTTGCCTCTTGATGGATATACAATTGTAATGTATATCTATTGGAGGCCTCTATGCAGGTTTCGAAGTGGGGAAACAGCCTGGCAATCCGCCTGCCCGCCGCCGTCGTCAAGGCGCTGGAACTGAAAGAAGGCGACGACATCGAGATTCGAGTCGCTGGCAGCCGCGAGTTAGAAGTCGAGCGCGACCAGAGTCGGCAACGCGCCTTGGAGGCTCTACGCAAGCTAAGCCGTCCTCTGCCCCCCGGATTCGTCTTCGACCGCGATGAGATCTATGAGCGGGGAAGCAAAGACGATGAGCGCTAAGGCGTTCTTCGACTCCAACGTGCTGATATACGCGATGGTGAGCGGGGATTCCCGCAGGGAGCGGGCTCAGGAGTTAGTAGCGCAAGGCGGAGTAATCAGCGTTCAAGTTTTGAATGAATTCGTCGCGGTTGCACGGCGTAAGATGCGCATGCCTTGGGAGGGAGTGATCGAAGCGCTGGCTGCGGTTCGAGTCTTATTCCCTGCGCCGGTTTCAATCACGCTGGATACGCATAAAGCAGCATTGAAGATTGCGCAGCAGCACGGGTTCGCCATCTATGACGCGCAGATCGCCGCCTCTGCTCTCGAAGCGAATTGCTCTACGCTTTATTCGGAAGACTTGCAGGATGGGCAGGTCATCGACGAGCGATTGACGATTCGAAACCCGTTTCGGTGATGTCCTTCCATGAAGTCGATCAACCAATCCAGAGGCCTGCAACGCATGCCGAACAGCAGGAGCAACTTGACCACTAACCGCACCAGGGGGACAATCAGGTGTGGCGAGGGGTACTCCAGAATCCATGCGAACTCTGCGATCGGTTCCGATTTTCATATTGGCGTTAGCTTTGAGTGCTGGCGCGCTTGACCGCCGCGACCAGGGTGCGCCTCCGTCTCTAGCACAACTGGCAGAACTGACGGCCTCAGACGGCACCTCCTCAGATTATTTCGGTTGGTCTGTGGCGATCAGCGGGAATGTGGTAGTGGTCGGAGCGCCCGATGCCCAGATCGGTTCCAATGTGGGAGAGGGGGCAGCCTACGTCTTTGTGAAGCCGAGCAGTGGCTGGAAGAACATGACTCAAGTGGCGAAGCTGACGCCCTCGAACGGGTCGACCCGTTTGAACTTCGGATGGTCAGTTGCCATCAGTGGAAACACCGTCGTGGTGGGAGCGTCGGGGTCCAACGTTGGCACGGGCGCATATGTGTTTGTGATGCCGGCAGGCGGCTGGAAGAACATGACCGAGACCGCGGAACTGACAAGTCAATACGGAGCTTTTTTATCGGTGGCGATCAGTGGGAACGTAGTTGTCGCAGGCGCGCCGTCCGTTAACGGCGGTGGGGTGGCTTTAGTTTATGTAAAGCCCAGAAATGGCTGGGTGAGTACCGGAAGTTATGCCGCCGAGTTGACTGCATCGGACGGAAGCAATGGCAGTCCGAGTCTGGGGTGGTCCGTCGCCATCTCCGGCAACACGATCGTTGCAGGCGGGATATACGCAACGGTGGGATCCACTACGTTTCAAGGAGCGGCGTATGTTTTCGTCGAGCCCGCCGGGGGGTGGAAAACGGCGACGGAAACTGCAAAGTTGACCGCATCTGACGGGCGATATCAGGACTATCTTGGTGAAGCGGTGGCGATTACCGGATCTAACATAGTTGCGGGAGCCCCTCAACATGCCACACTCGGCACCAGCTACGTTGGAGCGGAATACGTGTTCGTCAAACCGACCAACGGCTGGACGAACGCAACACAAACGGCCGAACTCACAGGGATTTCCTGCAATTTTGGCTTCTCCGTGGCTGTTTCAGCCAACGCGGCGGTGGCCGGCAACGAACCAGGATACTGCCAGAGCCCCGAGCAGGGCACAGCGTACGTCTACGTAAAGCCGAAGACGGGTTGGATAACGACCTCGAAGTTCAGTAATGAACTGACCGCGTCAAACGGTTTTGCCGAGGATCAGTTCGGCGCATCGGTTTCGATAAGTGGTGGCGATGTGATCGTCGTCGGGGCGCCCAGGTTCGGGTTTTCTCCCGGCATCGCCTACGTATTCTGAGGCGGGCAGGCGAGTCAAACCTCGAGTCTCCCCCATACTTGCCTGGTTCAGTTTCAGCTCACCCAATCCAGAAACTTGTACCAAATTCCCGCGAACGGCAGGAACCACGGCTTGCCGTTGTACAGGCCGAGCGGCGCTCCGGGGAATGGGATGCCTACGAAGGGATTCTCGGGCTGGTCGCCTGCCATCAACTCCGCCATCTTCTGGCCTTGATACGTGGCCATGGCGACGCCGTGGCCGGCGTATCCTACGGCATAGTACATTCCGTCGAGCTGGCCGGCGTGGGGCATGATGTCGAAGGCGAAGTCGAGCGTGCCTCCCCAGACGTATTCGACTTTGGCGTCGCGCAGTTGGGGATAGACTTCGATCATGCCGCGACGGAGGATTTCGGCGCTGCGGCGGATGCTCTGGTCGGTCTCGGGGAAGAAGGCGGCGCGTCCGCCGAACAGCATGCGGCGGTCGGGCGTGAGGCGGTAGTAGTAGAGATAATTCTTCGAGTCGTAGATCATGCGGTTGCGCGGGCTGAGTTCGCGGGCCATCACTCCCGGCAGGACTTCAGTTGTGATGATGAATGACCCGATGGGGATGAGTTTCTTTTCCAAAGCGGGCGTTGCCTTGCCCGTATAGCCGCTGGTGCCGACGAAGACTTCACGCGCCCACAACGTGCCGCGTGAGGTACTGATCTTCCATCCCGACTCGCCTTGGCTCGATTCGCGCTGCAAGCTCTCAACGCGGGTGTGCTGGAAGATATCCGCGCCGGCTTTCATGGCGGCGCGGCCGAGTCCGGCAACGTAGCGCGCGGGATTCAGTCCCGCGCTGACTTCATCAACCATGCCGCCGTAGTAGATTTTCGAGCCGATTTCGGCGCTCAGCTCGTTCCTCTGCACGACGCGCAGTTGGTGGTTGAACTCGCGGGCGATAACTTCCGCCTGGCGCTCGTAATCGTCGAAGTGTTTCTGCTTGCAGGCCACTTCGAGATGGCCGCAGCGCGAGAAGTCGCAGTCAATGGCCTCTTCGCGGATAATTTGTTCGACGGAATCGATAGTCTGAAGTGACGCGGCGTACATGCGTTGCGTGCGCTCGCGTCCGTACTTGGAGATCAGTTCGTTCACGCCCAGCTTGAGCCCAGTCAGCACCATGCCGCCGTTGCGGGAACTTGCTCCCCAGCCAATGGTCTCGCTTTCGAGCACAGCGACCTTCGCGTCGCGTTTTGCGAGCGTGCGGGCCGCCGATAGTCCGGTAAAACCGGCACCGATCACGGCGACATCGACGCGGTTCGGGAGCGGACGTGCTTGCGTCTGCGGGAATTCGGCAGTGGTCAACCAGTAGTTATGTTCTTGCAGGGGCATGTTTTCCTTACAGCACCGCGGTTTCGTGAATCAGGCGGCCTTCGGCGAAGCGCGTCAGATTCAGCAACGACGCATCGATCAGGTCCGTTTTGCCGGTGAGAATTAAGTCACTGAGAATTTCTCCGGTGGCTGGAGCGTGCATCACGCCGTGTCCGCTAAAGCCGTTGGCGAGGAAAAAGCCGGGCACGCCGGGAGCCTCGCCCAGAATTGGGTGGTGATCGGGCGTCATCTCGTACAGGCCGGCCCACGCCCGCTTGGGATTCACGGGGAGATTCGCGAAGCAGGGCACACGGTCCGCGGCGCGGATCAGGATTTTCTCGACAAAGGCCGCGTCGAAATCCGTTTTAAAGCCGGGCGTTTCTTCGGGATCGTTCCAGGCCAGGAGAAAGCCGCGGGCTTCGGGGCGAAAGTGAAATCCATTCGACATGTCGACAATCATGGGCGCGGTGTGAGGGAATTCGTCGAAGGGCTCACTGGGGACTAACATGCGGCGCAGCGGTTCGACGGGCAAGTCCACGCCTGCGAGCCTGGCCACACTGGCAGCCCATGCACCGGCACAGTTTACTACCTTGCGAGTGGCCACCGAGCCGCGTGTGGTTTCGACTGAGGCAATGCCGGCTGCATCCCGCGTAAGACCGGTGACGCCGGTGTTCTTCCACAACGTAGCGCCGTGATCGGCCGCCCACGCCATGAATCCGTTCATGGCGCTGTAGGGATCGACGAAGCCGTCGCTGGAGCAGAAACTTCCGCCAACAATGTCGTCACCGCGCAGCTGCGGAAACAAGCCGCGGATTTCATCGCCTGTGATCAGGCGCACGTCCTTCAGTCCCATCTTCACCTGCTGGGCATAGTTCGTCCGCAGATAGGACATCTGATTGTCGTTCGTAGCGCAGAATAGATAGCCTTGCGGCCGGTAGTCACAGGGATGGCCAAGGCGCGCCTCAAAGCTGGCGTAGAAAGGGATCGAGTAGAGCGACATCTGGATGCTGACGGGAGTGGAAAACTGGGCCCGCACCCCGCCCATGCTCTTGCCAGTGGAACCCTTTCCCTGCGCCGATTCGCGCTCGATGACAACAACGCTGTTGCATCCGTTCGCCGTGAGGTGATAGGCGATGCTTGAGCCAACGATCCCTCCACCGACGATGACGACATCCGCAGTCTGCATGAGGCGTTTGAAGCGACCCAGCATTCTAACGCAAGGGGTCAGGGATCAGGGGCTAGGCGGCTAGGGGCAAGGGGGCAGCGAAACAAGGCTCTAACGTTGTCGTCTGATTCCTGCCCCCTAGCCCCTGACCCCTGGCCACTGCCTTACTCACCTCGGTAACTTGCCGTGGTTACTGGGTCTGCCTAGTCTGGAGATACGTATGTCCCTGCGCTGCCTCATATTCTCGTCGAACGAACCCATGGTCCAGCCGATTTGGCAGGTGCTCACCGAGCTTGGGATTGAGGGAGAGTACTGCAACAGCGCCGTCGATGCGGTGGAGAGGGTTACAACCCAACAGTTCCAGATCGTCATCACGGACTGGGACGATCAACCTGAGGCGGCATTTCTGTTGAAGACGGCGCGGGACTTGAAGGCAGCGCAGCGACCGCTGACTTTGGCGATCGTCAGCGACGATGCCAGACTGCCAGAGGCGTTGAAGGCGGGAGCAAATTCAGTTCTGCTCAAACCGCTTCGCGCCGAACAGGTGCGGGACACGATGAGCACGGCGTGCCAGTTGCTGCGTGCAAAGCAGCAGCCAGCGGCGCAGCGGCCTGTGGCGCAAGCGACAGCAACGGCCGCCCCGCCGGCTCAGGAAGCCTCAACTATGGCGGCAGCGGCGGGCGTGGCTCCGACGTCGGTTCCGCCTTCCGTGCCGTCGCCCGTGCAATCCCCTGTAATTCAGCCGACGGAGAAAACCTTCCGGGCAGGAGAATTCCTCCCCTCGGCGAATTCCGCCCCTGGGGCGCAATTTGACACGGAAAAGGAATGTGAAGTTCAGAAGTCGCTGGACGAAGCCGCGGCCGCAGAAGTTGACGTGCTCACCGAGCTTGAGCCCATGGCCTCTGCGGCGGAAGACGCACCGGCAGAACCAGCCGAACCAATCGAGCCCCAGACCCCGCTGACCGGATGGGCGGCATTGCAAGCAAGATTGACCAGGACAGCGCCGCCGCCGGCGGAAGAAGCTCCGGCAAAAAGCGAATTGCTGTCTTACGGGCAAACACCTTCCCACGGAGCTCCGCCAGCGGAGTCTCCGGCGGAAGAAGGTAAAGATTCCGCGAACAAGGAGTCGCAACCGGAATCGGGATCAGAAGCGGCGCTATTTGCCTACATGCCGGGGGAATCGGTGGAGGGTTCAGAGCCGGCAGCAAAGCCGCGCTCAAAGCGGGGCAGAATTCTTCTGGCAGGAATATTGGCTGCGGCGTCAGTGGTACTGGTGGGGGTGCCGCGGGCGCGCCTAAGTTTGCGGGGCGGCGTCAAGAGTGCAGTACGGGCAGGAAAGAACTGGCTGAACCCGCCGCCAGCCCCGGTCCCTCAGGCAGCGCCACAGCATGACAGTTTTGGTCAATCGGGCGACGAGTACAACCTTCCGGTGCCTGCGAATATCCCGGATGCGACGACGGATCCCTCCCAGATTCGGGTGCTTCCCGTGGTCGATCCGACGGCGAAGCCGGACAAGAATGCGGGGGCGAACAGCGGCCAAACGCAGACGGCCACCGACGACAACAACCAGAGTGATCCGAATCAAGCGGGACAAAGCCAGACTGGGCCTGGACAGAACCAGAACGAGCCAATTCCAGTCGGGAAGGCGCAGTCCGGGGATGGCCAGGTTAAAGATCCGTCTCTGACGAAAACCGCCGATGTGCCAGGGAATGCTGCGACAGCCGGGGAACCTTCGGCGGCGCCGCCACAGCCGGATGCACCGGCAGCTCAAGCAGTTCCGCCCCAACCACGCCCGTCCGCTCCGCCAGCCCCGAAGCCTGTGCCGCATACAGTCTCGGCGGCGAGCAACGTTGGCATTCCATCGAGCCTGAAATCTCAGATGGCGTCCAGCACCCCGGATGCCAGCGGAAACAAGCCTCCGGAGGCGGCAATGTCGTCGATCGAGCCGGTGACTCTAACCGAGTCTGCGGCGCGCGACCTGCTAACTCAGCCCGTCGATCCCGTCTACCCTGACGCGGCAAAGGCCGCAGGACAGCGGGGCAGTGTGGTGCTGCAGGTGCTCATCGGGCGCGATGGCGCGGTGCAGGATGCCAAGTTCCTACAGGGGTCCCTGGTATTCGCGCGGGCCGCCATCGACGCCGTGAAGCAATGGCACTTCAAGCCTTATTCCATGAACGGCCGCGCCGTATCGGCGCAGACCGTGATCACGCTGAAGTTCCAGCCACCGTCGTAAGGGCCGGGTAACGAAATCCGCGCCGGAGCGTCTCTTTCTATGGGGAAGCTCAAATTCGCGGCAGGTTACCGCTAGGAGCGAACAAGAGCAGCCAAGAGGCCAGAAACGGCATCTACAAGATATAATGATGGGAAGTTCCTCTAGGAAGTGACTCCTTTTCCAGAAACGAAGAATAAACGATGTCCATGAAAATTAAAGCTGCGATCCTGGTTTCGTCCTTTGCAGTGTTGCTGTTTGTGGTGGCCGGTTCATTTGGCGGCGTACATGCTTCCTCGAACGACGGCTCTTACCGGCAGATGCAGGTTTACAGCGAAGTACTGTCGCGCGTGCAAAGCGAGTACGTGGAAGATCCGAACATTCCCAAAGTCACAGACGGGGCGCTGCACGGCCTAGTGGAGTCGCTCGATGCGAACTCCAGCTACCTGACGGCGGCGGCTTACAAGGCTTACAAGGCGCACAAGGCGGAGGCCAAGGGCGAGATCGGGGCAACGGTCTCGAAGCGCTTTGGATACGCGGACGTGGTTTCGGTGCTGCCGGGATCGCCCGCGGAAAAAGCCGGGATTGAGGCGACGGACATTTTCGAATCGATTGAAGGCCAGAGCACGCGCGACATGTCGTTGCCGGAGATTCGCAGCGCGCTGGCGGGAACGCCAGGCTCGACGGTGAATGTTTCGGTGGTGCGGGCGCGCCGGGCGGAGCCGCAGAAGATGGTGATCTCGCGGGACATCGTGAGCATACCGCCGGTTTCCGACAAGATGCTGGAAGACAGCGTGGGCTACGTGAAGGTGAGCGCTCTGACCAGGGGCAAAGCGCAGGAAATTGCCGCGAAGATCAAGTCGCTGGAAAAATCAGGCGCGAAGAAACTGATACTGGATTTGCGAAACACATCTGAGGGAGAAGAGAGCGAAGGCGTGGCCACGGCGAATCTTTTCCTGAACCACGGCACGATCACGTATTTACAGGGACAGAAATTTCCCCGAGAAGCGTTCAATGCCGATGCGGCAAAGGCGATCACATCGCTTCCGGTTGCGGTGCTGGTAAACAAGGGGACGGCGGGTGCGGCGGAGGTTGTGGCGGCGGCGCTGCTGGAGAATGCCCGCGGCGACGTCGTGGGTGACAAGACTTTCGGAGATGGATCAGTACAGAAGACGATCGATCTGCCGGACGGTGGAGCGCTGATTCTCTCAGTCGCGAAATACTATTCACCGAGCGGGAAGGCGATTCAGGAAACCGCGGTTACGCCTAACGTGCTGGTGGCCGACGAGACGGACAGCGTGATCTCCGAGGAAGATGGACAGGAATCTGCGCCGGAACCGGAAGCCAAGCCCAAGAACACACAAGATGATCAGCTTCACAAGGCCATCGAAGTTTTGAAGAGCCGGGCTAGCTAGCTCTCCTCGTAACTCGGTGACAAGTTCATCGCGCAGCAGAAATGCTGCGCGATTTTGTTTCCCCCCCTGGGCTAGCCGCACCGTGACTTGCATGTGGCCGCGGCGGTTGACGCCCTGCTATTCTGAACTCATCTCGTCATGAAATCGCTCTATGAAGATCTTCCGCCGGTGGAGATTGCCGGACGG
>Ga0210403_10001843_pt1 | contig 19663 bp, 16 predicted proteins | sample IncBWC19MmetaG_FD_150863 | JGI IMG/M metagenome (GOLD analysis project Ga0210403, IMG submission 150863) | Forest soil microbial communities from Barre Woods Harvard Forest LTER site, Petersham, Massachusetts, United States - Inc-BW-C-19-M | ecosystem: Environmental > Terrestrial > Soil >... | reverse complement strand
CGCGCCCGCGCTCTGCTACGGCAATACGGTGGTGTTCAAGCCCGCCGAGCTGGTGCCGGGCTCGGCGCATGCGCTGTCCGAGATCATCACCCGCTCCGGCATCCCTGCCGGCGTGTTCAATCTCGTGGTCGGCCCGGGCTCGGTGGTGGGCCAGACCATGATCGAAAGCCCCGACGTCGCCGCGATCTCGTTTACGGGCTCTGTTGCGACGGGCCGCAAGCTAGCGCAGGCCTGCGTGATGTCGGAGCCGATGAAGAAATTCCAGCTCGAGATGGGCGGCAAGAATCCGCTGGTCGTGCTCGACGACGCCGACATCAAGGTCGCGGTCGAAGTCGCCGTCAATGGCGCCTATTTCTCGACCGGCCAGCGCTGCACGGCGTCCTCGCGGCTGATCGTCACCGCAGGCATCCATGACCGTTTCGTCGACGCCATGACCGAGCGGCTGAAGGGCCTCTCGGTCGATGATGCGCTGAAACCCGGCGTGCAGATCGGTCCGGTGGTCGATCAAGGCCAGCTCGATCAGGACCTGCGCTATCTCAAGATCGGCAAGGACGAGGGCGCCAGGCTGCATTGGGGCGGCGAATTGCTGAACCGCGAGACACCCGGCTTCTATCTGCAGCCGGCGCTGTTCACCGAGGCCAACAACAACATGCGCATCGCGCGCGAGGAGATCTTCGGGCCCGTCGCCTGCGTGATCCGCGCCAAGAACTACGACGAAGCGCTGGCGATCGCCAACGACACCGATTTCGGTTTGGCCGCCGGCGTCTGCACCACCAGCCTGAAATACGCCTCACATTTCAAGCGCAACAGCGAAGCGGGCATGGTGATGGTCAACCTGCCGACCGCGGGTGTCGACTATCACGTGCCGTTCGGCGGCCGTAAAGGCTCGAGCTATGGCGCGCGCGAGCAGGGCGCCTACGCGCGCGAGTTCTATACGACGGTGAAGACGGCTTATACGAACCCCGGTTAAATCATCCGAAGGAGTTGCGACGATGGGCAAGAGGGAAGTGGTTACGGAAAAGCCGCGCTACATCAAGCTCAACGAACGCGACAATGTGGCGATCGTCGTCAACGACTTCGGCCTGCCGTCGGGCTCGCGCTTTCCTTGCGGTCTTGAGCTGCGCGCCTTCGTGCCGCAGGGCCACAAGACCGCGCTTGTCGACATCGATGAAGGTGCGCCGATCATCCGCTATGGCGAGGTGATCGGCCATGCGCTGTCGCCGATCCGCGCCGGCGAATGGGTGGACGAAGCGCGCATCCGCATGCCCGAGGCGCCGCCGCTGGACAAGCTCGAGATCTCGACCGCGGTGCCGGCGCAGCTCGCCCCGCTCGAAGGCTACACCTTCGAGGGCTTCCGCAACGCGGACGGCTCCGTCGGCACCAAGAACATTCTCGGCATCTCGACCTCGGTGCAATGCGTCCGCGGCACACTCGATTATGCCGTGAAGAAGATCCGCAGCGAGCTCTTGCCCAAATATCCCAATGTCGACGACGTGGTGCCGATCACCCATGCCTATGGCTGCGGTGTTGCCATCACCGCGCCAGACGCGGTCGTGCCGATCCGCACGCTGCAGAACCTGGCGCTCAATCCGAATTTCGGCGGCGAGATTCTGGTGGTCGGCCTCGGCTGCGAGAAGCTCGCGCCCGAGCGCCTCGTGCCTGAAGGGTTTGGTAATACAGGTCTGGCCGATACCATCGTGCGCATGCAGGACGAGGCCTTTGACGGTTTTGGCGCGATCATCGACGCCATCATGACCCAGGCCGAAGTGCGCCTCAAAATTCTCGACAAGCGCCGGCGCGAGACCTGTCCGGCCTCCGACCTCGTGATCGGCCTGCAATGCGGCGGCAGCGATGCCTTCTCCGGCGTCACCGCCAATCCCGCGCTCGGCTTCGCGGCTGATCTCTTGGTTCGCGCGGGCGCGACCGTGATGTTCTCCGAAGTCACCGAAGTGCGCGATGCCATCCAGCTGCTGACACGCCGCGCCGTCAACGAGGAGGTCGGCCGCGCGCTGATCCGCGAAATGGCCTGGTACGACGCTTATCTCGCTCGCGGCGGCGCCGACCGCAGCGCCAACACCACGCCGGGCAACAAGAAGGGCGGGCTCGCCAACATCGTGGAGAAGTCGCTCGGCTCGATCGTGAAATCCGGCTCGAGCCCGATCGCCGGCGTGCTCGCGCCCGGCGAGAAGGCGCGGCAGAAGGGCATGCTGTTCGCGGCGACACCGGCGAGCGACTTCATCTGTGGCACGCTGCAGCTCGCGTCGGGCATGACGCTGCAGGTCTTCAGCACCGGCCGCGGTACGCCCTACGGGCTTGCGGCCGCGCCCGTCATCAAGGTCGCGACCCGCAGCGAGCTCGCGCGGCGCTGGAAGGATCTGATCGATTTCGACGCCGGCCGTATCGCGACCGGCGAGATGACCATCGAGGAAACCGGCTGGGAATTGTTCCGCCTGATCCTCGACGTCGCCAGCGGACGAACAAAACCGTGGTCGGACCGCTGGGGTATTCACAACGATCTCACGCTGTTCAACCCCGCGCCGGTAACGTGAACGCGCCCTGACCCATTGGCGCGCCTGAAACCTCTCGGCCGACGGCTTTGGGCCCGAAAATCGCGCTTTTTTGCCAGAACCTGTTCCCGCCCCCCAACGACAAACCCTGCAGTTCACTTCTTGTTAAGGAGATTTGAAATGAGGGTTGTTTTGACGGTTGCGGCCGTGGGCTCGGTCGTCGCGGGCGGCGTTGTCGCGGCAGCCGCGGGCCTGGTCATGGCGAGCAGCGCCATCGCGATTGCGGCGGAGCTGCCCTCCTACGAGGTGAAATCGTTTCCGATTTCGCCGGCGCAAATCCAGATGCTGGGCGCCGCGGACGTTGGAGAGCGGGCGCCGGCCACCAACCTGACGCGAGCGGGCATGCCTGCCTCGCCGGTCCAGATCGCCGTGCTGACGCCGCGCCGCCAGATCGTCGCCAACGCGCGCTAAAGCGGCGCTTGCCGGCGGCGCGCCCTGAAGGCCTTGCCCGCCGCGCCCTTGCAACAACACGCGAGCCAAGCCTAATAGTCAGGCTATCCAGCTTACGAGGGTTCATGTTGGTTCGCCTGCTCCTTACAATCGCCTCGGCGTGGCTGCTCGTGTTCAGCACGGCCAGCGCCGAGGCGCAGCGCACGCGCGGCATCGTCGCCTATGACGACGTCTGCCTCGACGTGATCGCCGAAGGCGGCGGGCCGCTTGTTATTCTGCTTCCGTCGCGCGGCCGTGGCTCGGAGGATTTCGATGCGGCCGCAGCCGCGCGGCGCAGGCCTCAGCACCGGGCCGATGAAGGCCCTCACGCTGCATGATTTCGCGCGCGACATGGCGGAGTTGATCAAGCACGAAGGTGGCGGTCCGGCTGTCATGGTCGGACATGCCTTCGGCAATTGGGTGGCGCGAATGACCGCCGTCGATTATCCGCAGCTCGTGCGCGGCGTGGTGATCGTCGCCGCCGCCGCCAAAGCCTATCCGAACGGCTTTGCCGGCGCGAAAGAGCTATCCGAGGCGGTGCGACTGGCGGGCGACGCAAAGCTGCCCGACGAGGAGCGGCTGAAATATCTGCGCATGGCGTTCTTCGCACCGGGTCACGATGCGAGCGGCTGGCTGCAAGGCTGGTACGGCGAGGTCGACGAATCGCAATCCGCCGCGGGCCGCGCGACCAGGCAGGTCGAGTGGTGGTCCGGCGGTAACGTCCCCATGCTCGACCTGCAGGCGGCAAGTGATCCGTTCAAGCCGGCCTCGATGTCGAACGAGATGAAGGACGAGTTCGGCGAACGCGTCACGATCGCCGTGATCCCGAATGCGAGCCACGCGCTGATCCCGGAACAGCCCGCCGTGGTGGTTGACGCAATCGTGGCCTGGATCCGCAAGCTGCCGGAGAAATCCTAGAGCATGATCCGGAAAAGTGTGTAGCGGTTTTCCGAAAAGATCATGCTCGATCAAAAGCCTAAAGCGCGATGAGGGCCGCGCGATCTATGTCGGTGCCGGTCTTGAGCTTGAAGAACTCGCCGGCGAACTGCTTCTACGCGGTCTCGACCGACGGACGCCTGTTTCAGTGGTCAGGAAAGGTTCGCCAGCGCCGGTGTGCTGCCGGCCTCGAGGAATGGGGCCGGTGTGCTTGCCTCGATGTTGAAGACCAGATGAAGGTGCCTGACGGTGCAAAGCACACCGTGATCGGCTTCGTCGGCAAGCCGGCCGAGCAGGGCGGCGCGGGCTTGATCCTTTTCGACCAGAGCCAGCGCGCGGTAGCGTGCGGCGCGTATGTGGTTGATCGCTGGCATGTTCCTTCTCCAATGGTGCAGGGACCTGAACTTCAGTCGGTACCGATCGCCTCCAAGTTCGGCCCCGCGAAGCTTGCCACGCCGTGCCATGTCACGAGCGTGACCTCCGTCACCCTTATGTGGTGATGTCGCCTCGCTCGCGGTGTTCAAAATGCACGAAAAACGTCGCACCAAAACCGCGACGCTTACGCGTTACCCTCGGCATGACGATGTGGGATTACGTTGTGCGGGAACCGTCGGCGCCTCAGCGACCGATCTCCTTCAGCAGCGCCTCTGCTTTGAGCTGAAGCGGGTAGGCGCCGTTCTGCGCCGCGATCGCGATGCATGCTTGCAAATTGCGGACAATATCGGCCTTGCTGTCGTCATCCGCGGCTGGCGTGAGCATGGCTTCGCACAGCAGGGCCTCGGCTTCCAGTCCGCCAAATCCCTGTTGCCGGGCCCTATTTCGTGCAACGCGTAACCGGTCGCGCGCGTTATCGACCTCGCCGGCCCGACCGATCGCGAGCGCGAGATAGATCGAGGCGCGCAGCTCCGTCGACTTGTAGACGACCGTTTCGGCCGCCAATTGCGACCAGGCGAGGATTTCGCGCGCGAGCTCGATGTGGCCCAATTCCAGATAGGCCATGCCGCGGTGGCATGCGACGATCGGCGCAAACAGCCTGAGCCCATGCTCTTGCGCGAGGGCGAAAGCCTCATCGAGAATGTCGGCGGCAGATCGCGCATCGCCGCGACCGAGCGCCAGATTGCCGGCACTGCAGGCCGCCGCGACGCGATCGAACGGCCGGTTGGTCTCCGCGGCGATTTCGTCGGCGCGGCGCTGAAATTGGTCAGCCGTTTCGATTTCTCCCAGTGTCACATGGGCGAGGGACTTCATCATGCAGCACATCAACAGCAAGTATTGTGGCCTGGTGCCGATCGGTGCCGCGGCATCCGGTCCCATCAGTTGGGTACAGGCGTGCCCCAGCATCTCTTCGGCCTCGCGATAGCGGCCCGCGATGTGATAGGCCTGTCCGAGGCCGTAGGCTGCGAGGTTCAACCAGCCGATATTGCCCCATTGCTGCGCAAGGCGAATAACCCGTTCGCCGGTCGCGATGGCCTCGACGGGCGTATCGTAGAAGTTTTGCGCAGCCGCCCTGATTGTCATGGCGGCAACTTTCCGCCCGATGTCGTTGATGGCGTTGGCGCGCCGTTCGGCTTCGTTGCCGAGCTCCAGCCATTCGGCGACCTTGCCAAATCCCATGAATCCCATGCGCGCCTCGATGCGCAGGTCGATGGCGTCGGCCTCCCGTGCGTCGGAGATCGGCGTCTTGTCGAGCGCGTCCATGGCGGTCTCGAAATAGGAGGTCGCGTCGGCAAAGGCCGAGCGCTCGACGCATTTGCGCGCCACGTTTCTTGCGTAGGTGAACGCCTTGGGCCAGTTCTTGGCGCGCGTCGCGTGGTAGCAAAGCGTGTCGGCCTCCTCGCTCCAGCGTTCGTCCTTCTCCAGGGCGGAGAGGATCGATGCGTGCACGCTTTCGCGCGCCCGCGCGATCAGCGAGTCGTAGGCCACCTGGCGCACCATCTCATGCGGAAATTCGAACGTGTCGTCGAGCGGCCCGTCGGCCTTGACCAGCATTTCGGCACGGTCGAGCGCGGCGAGCGCGCTCTGCAGCGCGCTTTCGTCAAGCGCAGAGACCTCGCGCAGCGTGGCCAGGCTGGCGCGAGGGCCGAGTGCGGCCGCGGTCTGGATCAGCGCGTATTCCTGTTTCGCAAGTCGATCAAGGCGCGCCGCGATCACGCCCTGAATGCTGTTTGGAATCCCCAATTCCTCGACCGGATCCATGACGGTCAGATCGCCCCACTGGCCCTGAAGCACGCCAGTCTCCTTGAGACGGCGGCAGACTTCCTCGACGAACAGCGGCACGTTGGCCGTGTGGCGAATAATCCGGCTTTTCAGTTCCACCGTCGTTGCCGACGATCCCAGGATCGCGTCCAGCATCGCCCGGCCCGAACTCTCGTCGAGCGGCCGCAAGGTGAGGTTCTCGATGCCTTCCCGGCTCGCCCAATCCGGTGCGCCATTGGGCCGGCCCGTGAAAAGCATCAGCAGGTCGGGAGTTTTCAGCGCGGCCACTGCAGCCACGATGGGATCGCTGGCGCGATCGATCCAGTGCAGGTCCTCGATCAGAAGCAGGGTGGGCTGCCGCTTGGCGAGGTTCTCGACCAGCGCGCAGCCTGCCTCTCTGATGGCGCGGCCGCGTGCCTGCGGCTCCAGCCCGTCCCACTGCTCGTCCACAATCGGCAGATCGAGCACCGCGTGGACCGCCGCGCGCAGGATCGGCGGCAGGCTCGCCCGCGGGTCTGCCGTATCGCCCGGCCGGTCGTCTGCCGGCGGTGAGTTGAGAATGGCGAGCAGCAATCCCTTGAGCGCGGCGAAGGGCGAGCTCTGCAGATTCGGGCTGCATTCAACTTCGATCAGCCGCCAGCCTTTGCTCTCCAGTCCCTGGACAAATTCGTGGACCAGTCGCGATTTGCCGATCCCCGGCGCGCCGGTCAGCAGCACGCCGCGGCTGCTCGCGCGCGCGGCCTCGGCTGCACGCCACAGCTGCGCGTGCTCCACGGACCGATTGACGAATTGCGAAACGCTGCGCGCCTTGCGCACCCGCCAACTCGAAAGATCGTTCGCGCTCACGACGCGATAGATCGGCACCGCCTCGGCAAACCCTCTGAGCATCCGGGGGCCGACGAATTCAAATCGCACGTCGCCTTCGGCGAGCTTTTGACAGGCCTCGGATGCAAAGATCTGGCCAGCCCCGGCGGCCGTTTCCAGCCGCGCGGCCAGATGCTGCGCTGCGCCGCCGATCTCGTAGACCTTGGAATAATCGCCGGCGACCACGTAAGCGACAACGAAGCCCGAGTGCAGGCCGACGCGCACCTGCAACTCGGGATCGCCCAGGCCTGCGACACGCCGAACCAGTTCGAGCGCGGCATGGCAGGCAAGCGGTGCGTGATTGTCGTCCGCCACGGGCGCACCAAACACCGCCGACAGCCCGTCGCCCATCTCCTTGCTCACGATGCCGCCGAACTGCCGCACAGCGGAGCGCATCGCCGCGAGTGCAGGCTCGAGGCGCGAGATGGCCTGCTCGGGGTCAAGCTCGGCTATGAGATTCGTCGAATGGACCACATCCGCCCGCAGGATTGTAACGAACTTGCGTTCGCTGCCCGGATCGTCCGACGCGGAGTTCCGCGGCAGGCGGCTGGGGTCATGTCCTGAAGGCATGAAGGGCATTCTACGCTCTCAATGACAGACGTGTGAAACGCCCTGGACAACTTTCCATCCGAATTGTGACGCAGCCGACCTTCCCCGACAAGCCGTCCAGATCTGGACGGCCTCTGGACGCTGCGCAGATGTGGGTGCTACCCTTTGAGCGCGTGTTTTGCAGGCGACGATGCCGCTGAGGCGACCGGGCACGGATCTGGTGCCAACGGATTTCGGCATCACCGGATTATTGTTTGAGGGAGGCTCGATCATGACGCAGATAAGCATCTTTGGTGGCGGTGTATTCAACAACCCTTCTTTCAAGAGTCATATGAATAACCTGTACTACCCTTTGGATAATATGAAGAAGAGTGTTGCAATACTCAAAGCCTCCCCCGACATCGACATCCAGACCATGACGTATGGCCAGTATCAACCCGTCCTGTCGCCGCGCGACGTGTGGCCGAACGGACGCGGAAAATTCTGGATGCGTGAGATGGGGTGGGCCCGCGTGCAGCTGTCCGAGCAGCTCAACAGAACCCCTTTGTCCAATGACGAGCCCGATGTCGTCCCGCTCACAAGGTGTGGGCTTTTGGACGCATGCATTCGCAAGTGCTTCAATTCAGAGCCGCCCATACCCATGCGCGTCGATATCCAGGACAAGCCGCATGATGCCCCTGATCCGGATCAGCATCATATTGAACTGGTCTGGGAGTACGGCAATGGTCCGAACCAGGTTCCGACGCTTCTCAAGCTGACCATGTTCTGCCCCTTTATCAAATCGGGGCCCGGTGGACCCGGCAAGGGGTCCGACAAGGCGGAATCCTAGCCCCATCGCAGCTCGGCGACCGCCTGCTCGAAGGTCCGGCGATCGAGGCGCTTGATCGCCTCGATCTCCATGGCGTCAAGGGCGAATTCCCGAGCGACCGCGTCGGGCTCCGCCAGGAGTCTTGCACGCAGGTCCTCGTTCAACAGCGCTTTGCCGAGCAATTCGGTCAACTGGCGGCTCGGTGATGTCGTCAATCCAGCTTGCCTCTGCTTAAACTGGCGGTCGATGCGCGGCCAGCGAAACGCTCAGGCGAATTGCCTCTGCTGCATCAAGATACTTCACGCTCGGTATTTCCCCGCCGGAATGGGTCAAGAGCGACTGAAGGGAAGGGTTGCCGATGGTGCTGCGCAAGGCACTCAGCAGCCGCTCGGTGGTTCGCTCGGCAAAAAAGATCTTGCGCGCAGACTTGAGCAGGAGGGCTCGTTCCCTGTCACCGATCAATCCCGCCGCTGAAACCTGTTCCAGCCAATATTCGACGTCGACCATCGGCACCGTCATCGGGCTGAAGTCGAGGGGTGAATAGACGAGCGCGACGTCCGCGTCGCGCCGGACGGCGGAGCGGCGGAAGTGATCGTAGACCCATCCCACCCCGATCATGCCGCTGCCGTCGAGCTCGGAAGCGCGCAGCGCTCCCATGCTCGATGCGCCAATGACGGTCTTTCCCCGATCCAGCACCGCCAGGATCTCCTTGGGCGAGACGGCCATGTTCTGCCCGAACTCCCCGTCGAGGATCACGATCACCTCGTGCTCATCGATGCTGCCGAGGTCACCGCGCCTGATCGGAGGGGCATAGGTGACGGCTGCAAGCCGACGCAGCTGCGCTTCGGCGATCGATGGTCCGGAGAACACGATCGTCCGCCGCGGAGGCTGCGCCTCGGCCGCCGAACCGGAAATCTCGGGTGCCACGGTCATCCCGCTATTCATCGCGAATTTGCGCCAGTGCCCGCGGTCCCAGGGCCGCGCGACCGCTATGTACGAAGAAGAGTGTCCAGGCTTCGGCGTGCGGCACGAGGACCCGTACGACCGGAATTCCGACTTCGGCTCTGGTGATGTCGAAGACGACGGCTTGCGCGAAACCCGACTGGCGCAGTCGATCGAGGATGAATTCGACATCCTCGTTGATGGAGGGATGTTGATACGATGCGATATCGCTGAAGTTGATGGTTGGCCCGTCGGCGTGCGACCTGGGCGCGCGCGGCGTCCCTGGAGGACCAACGAAGTCCGGCAAATCCTCCCTGCCGCCCTGGATGCAGGCGAGGCGGGTCTGCGCCGCTTCGGTCAAGGCACGGGTGAGGGCGATCCGCGCATCCGGATGCGTCCCGCATCCGCTGTGAGCATTGACGAAGAGCTGCGGCCCGTGCGGTTCGGCGATGGTGCAGCCGATCGTGGGGATGCCGGTCTCCGACGTCAGGTTTCGAAGTTGCACTTCGAGCCCGGCGCGCTGCAGCTTGCCGACGAGCGCGGCCGCCCGTTTCGGCAAGCCCCGAAGCGAGATCGGCGGTGCATCCTTTCGTTCCGGCAGCGCCAGGCGAAATCCAATGTTCGACAGCAGTCTGGCGACGGCAGGTCTGACATGGGTCCTTGCCAGGGAAAGCCCCATCGCATCCCGCTCGATCACCTCGCACAGCGCGTGGCAGAGCGCCTCGCACCGGGTGTTTCCCGAAGCGAGACCGTTGGTGCTCGACAGGAACAGCGTCGTGCTGGTGTAGGAATCATAGGGCGCTATAACGCAGTTCAGCGGTGCAAAGGTTTCCCGCCCGCTCAAGAGATCGAAACCGGACACCCATTCGAGCCGCAAGTGTTCGTGATAGCCGCAAACCATCGGCGCGACGATTTCCGCGGGATCCACGCAGGCGTGCTGATGCCGCAGATTGTAATGCGATGCCGCAACGATCGGACCGGCGTGCCGCTCGCCCGCATGTCGCTCTATCGCCTCCATCAAGGCGCCCGCATACGCGTCAGCTCGCGTTGTCCCCTTGCCGTTGTAGTAGGACAGCCCGGGTCCGAGGTCATACGGCCGCACGGTCAGAAAATTCGGAATGCCGACGCGGTCGAAATCCGTCAGGTCGGCCACCTTGGTCACCCCGACGGCAGCAAGCGCGGCGCGTGCGCGGCGGATCGTGGCGCTCGGCCTGACCGAGCGCTCGACGCCACCGGTGCTGTATTTCAGTTGCTTGGCCCCGAGCCAGTATTCGTAGCTGTGCCGGGAGCAGCTCGCGGGAGCCTCCGTATTGGATGCGGGGATGTCGCCGAGATCGTGGATTGCTTCGCTCCGATCGCAATGACGTCTGTGGCGTCAGCTCGCCGCCTCCAGCCGCTCTTCGGTCAAGAGCCGCATCGCGGCGTCGGCGTCCATCGGCTCGCCGAAGGCAAAGCCTTGCGCGTATTCGCAGCCGAGCTGGTACAGTTCGACGGCATCGGAGTCGGTTTCCGCGCCTTCGGCCACGACGTCCATGCCGAGGTCGTGCGCCAGTGCGATGATCGATTTCAGGATCACCGGGCGCGTGCCGCGGCTGGTGGTGCGCACGAAGGACTGATCGATCTTCAGGGTGTCGAACGGGAAGCGCTGAAGGTAGGACAGCGAGGAATGGCCGGTGCCGAAATCGTCGATCGAGAGGCCGACGCCGAGCTCGCGGATCCGCGTCAGCATCTGCGCGGCATGCTCCGGATTTTCCATCACCAGCGATTCCGTCAGCTCCAGCTTCAGCGTGCCGCGCGCGACAGAGGAGCGCGACAGCACGGTGCGGATGTCGTGCAGGAGGTCGTGCCGCAGCAATTGCCGCGAGGAGACGTTGACGGAAGCGAAGATCGGCTCGCGCGAACGCATCGCGCGCTGCCACACCGCGAGCTGGCGCGCGGTCTGGTCCATCACGAAGGTGCCGAGGTCGACGATGAGCCCGATCTCTTCGGCGATCGAGATGAACTCCAACGGCGACATCCGCCCGAGTTTTGGATGATCCCAGCGCGACAGCGCCTCGAAGCCGGCGATCGAGCGGTCTTCCAGCCGCACGATCGGCTGGTACATGATCGTGATCTCCTCGCGCTCGATGGCGCGGCGCAGCTCGCTCTCCAGTGTCAGTCGGTCGGTCTTTCTCGCGCGCATCGCCGGCTTGTAGACATCGATGCGGTCGCCGCCGATCCGCTTGGAGTGATACATCGCAAGCTCGGCGTCCTTGATGATTTCGTCGGAGATCTGCGTCTGCGGATCGGACAACGCGAGGCCGATCGAAGCGGTCAGGAAGATTTCGCGGTCGTTGAAGGCGATCGGCGCACGGATGGTCTTGCGGATGGTCTCGGCGAAATTGGTGATGCGCGCGGGATCCTGTTCGGAGAGCAGGATCAGGCCGAACTGGTCGCCGGCCAGGCGGGCCAGCGTGTCCTGTGGTTTGAGGATACGGGTCAGCCGCCGCGCCAGCGTCAACAGGATGGAATCCCCGACCGCGATCCCGACGGAGTCGTTCACCTGCTTGAAGCGGTCGAGATCGATGACCATCAGGGTCGGCCGCAGGTTCGGCATGGTCTTGGCGAAATTCGCGACCGCGCCGAGCCGGTCCATGAACAACTTCCGGTTCGGCAATCCCGTGAGGTTGTCGTGCACGGAATCGTGGAGCATGCGCTCCTCGGAATTCTTGGCATCGGTGACGTCGGTGAGCGTGCCGATCACGCGCGCGACTTCACCGTCGGAGCCGACCACGGGCCGCGCCTTCAGCGCGAACCACATGAAGTGACCGTCGGGCGTGCGCAGGCGGAAATCCTGCACCAGGCGGCCGCGGCGCTGATCGAGCACACTGTCGAGGGCTGCGCGGAAACGATCCTGGTCGAGCGGGTGCAGCACTTCCAGCCATTTCGCGGCGGGGCCTTCCAGCGCGCCGCGCTTCAATCCCAACAGGCTCTCGGTCTCGGGGCTTGTGAACACCTTGTCGGCGGAAACGTCCCAGTCCCAGATCAGGTCGCCGGAGCCGGCGAGCGCCAGTGCGCGGCGCTCGACGTCGGAGACGATGCCGGTCGAGGCGCCGCCGCCCGCAAAGGCGTGCTGCATGACGGTGAAGCCGATCAGCATCACGATCAGCACGAGGCCGCCAAGCAGCGCGGGGCCGACGATGTCGTTGGTAACGGTGCCGCCGACGGTCATGCCGGCTGCGATCACCCAGACCACCAGCAGGAACCAGGTCGGGATCAACAGCACCGCGCGGTCGAAGCCATGGGTCGAGAGATAGACGATCAGCGTAAATCCGGCGAAGGCGATCAGCACGAGCGACATGCGCGCGATGCCGGAGGCCACGGCCGGATCGAACAGCGCGAGCGCGACCAGCGAGCCGAGGAACACGAGCCAGCCGACAGTGATGTGGGAATAACGCACATGCCAGCGGCTGAGATTGAGATAGGCGAACAGGAACACCAGCAATGTCGCCGCAAGGATCGCTTCGCCGGAGGCGCGCCAGACGCGCTCGGCGTTGTTCGACATGTCAAGCACCTTGCCCCAGAAGCCGAAGTCGACGCCGATGTAAACCAGCACCGCCCAGGCGAGCGCGGCGGCGGCGGGGAACATGATGCTGCCCTTCACCACGAACAGGATCGTCAGCACCAGCGCGAGCAAACCCGAGATGCCGATCACGATGCCCTGGTACAGCGTGAAGGAGTTGACCTTGTCCTTGTAGGCGTCGGGCTCCCACAGATAGAGCTGCGGCAGTTTGTCGGTGCGCAGCTCCGCGACAAAGGTGATGACGGCGCCGGGATCGAGCGTGATGCGGAACACGTCGGCGGTCGGGCTCTCCTGCCGATCCGGCCGGTCGCCGGTCGAGGGCGTGATGGTCGCGATGCGCGAGAGACCAAGATCGGGCCAGAGCAGGCCCGAAGATACGATGCGGTAATGCGGCGCCACGATCAGGCGGTCGAGCTGGTCGTCGGTGTTGTTGGCAAGCGCAAACACCACCCAGTATTGCCCGCCTTCACGCGCACGCACCTCGATGCGGCGAACGATGCCGTCGGTGCCGGGCGCGGTGGAAACCTGGATGCGATCGGTGTCGCTGTGCTGATGTTCCAGCACGCCGGTGAGGTCGATTGCGGGCGCGTCACTGCGGACGCTGACGGCGTCAAGCGCATCTGCCGACGAAGCGACGACAGTAATCACGAGGCCCAGCAAGAGTGCCAGGCACCTGATCGGACGCAATGTCAGTTCTCCGCATTCGACCGCAACCGCGTTCGGTCGTCAGCCGATCATTGCCACGAATATAAGGGAAATCAAAGGGTTTCCCGGCCCTCTTTGTTTGCGAGCGTTAAAGCGCCAACACAATTTTGCCAATATGTTCGGAGGTCTCCATCCGCCGGTGCGCTTCTGAAGCTTTTTCCAGCGGGAAAGAGCTGTCCATCAGCGGTTTTATGCGTCCCTCGCGCAGCAACGGCATCACCTTGGCCTCGATCGCCGCGACCATCGCCGCCTTATCCGCATTACTACGGGGACGCAGCGTCGAGCCGGTATGGGTGAGGCGCTTCACCATCAGCTTGGTGAAATTGGCGGTTGCCTTGGGCGAGTTGGACAGGAACGCGATCTGGACGATGCGGCCGTCGACGGCGGCGGCGTCGTAATTGCGATCGACATAGTCGCCGCCGACCATGTCGAGGATGACATTGGCCCCGGTTCCGCCGGTCGCCTTCTTCGTCGCCTCGACAAAATCTTCGGTCTTGTAATTGATGGCATGGTCGGCGCCGAGTTTTATGCAGGCATCCGCCTTGTCCTTCGAGCCGACGGTGACGATCACCTTCGAGCCCAGCGCCTTCGCCATCATGATCGCCATGGTGCCGATGCCGGAAGAGCCGCCATGGACCAGCAGCGTCTCGCCGGGCTTGAGCGCGCCGCGCTCGAACACATTGTGCCAGACCGTCATCAGCGATTCCGGCAGGGCGCCGGCTTCCTGCATGGTGAGCGAGGGCGGCACCGCCATGGCCTGCGCATCCTGCGCGATGCAATATTGGGCGTAGCCGCCGCCGGCGACCAGCGACATCACCTTGTCGCCAAGTTTGTGCTTCTTCGCATTCTTCCCGACGGCCACGACTTCGCCGGCAACTTCGAGGCCGGGCAGGTCGCTTGCGCCGGAAGGCGGCGGGTAGTGGCCCATGCGCTGCGCCACATCAGGTCGGTTGACGCCCGCGGCCATCACCTTGATCAGGATTTCGTCCGGACCGGGCTGCGGCACCGCACGCGTTTCGGGCAGCAGCACTTCCGGACCACCGGGCTTGCTGATGCCGATGACGGTCATTTGCGAAGGCAGCTTTTCCATGATTTGTCCTTGCGGCGGGCGGATTTGAGGCGGCATTTAGCCAGCTGCAGCGAGGCTGGCAACCCGGCTCGGGGCGGTGAAAGAGGGAGGATCAGGCATGCCCATGGAAGACGACGACCGGCCGCGGAAGAAGATCACGCACGAGATCGGGCAGGATCTGTCGCTGCTCTCGGTCGAGGAGTTGAACGGGCGCATCGCGCTGCTCACTTCCGAGATCGCGCGCTTGCAGGAAGCGGCGACGAAGAAGCGCGCCTCGAAGGACGCGGCGAGCGCTTTCTTCAAGACGTGACGCGCGATGCCGCGAGCGCAAAAAAAGAGCCGCCGGAGAACCGGCGGCTTTGAAAGTTGATAACAGGGAGGCGTCAAACAGAGTGGACAGGAGCCACTCGGTGTCCAAACGAGGACAGTGATAGTCATAAAGGCGAAAGCTTAATCGATCGTAAATGAGCGAATTTTTTTAAAGAGTATTATCCATGTCGGTCATTGGCCGAGCTGCCGCCTTATGTAATTCACCGCACCGGTCGGAAACCATATTAACGGTTGTCGCTGGACTCTTGGACCGGCTCGCGCAATGATTTGTTCATCATAAGCCGGTGCAAGGCCGGTTGGCGTAACCGTTGCGTAAGAGGCGTTTAACCATGACGGACCGTTTGCAAAGTGATGGCGCGCTGGTCCAGTTCAGCGAGCGGCTCACCAATTCGGCGCAGTTTGGCAATCTTTTCCGTGAAGGCATGGATCTGGTCGAGGAGACCGCGGCTTATCTCGACGGCGTCGGCCGCTCCGAGGCCAAGGCGCTCGATCGCGCCGTCAGTCTCACTTACGCGACCGAGAGCATGCGGCTCACCACGCGGCTGATGCAGCTCGCGTCCTGGCTGCTTCTCCATCGCGCGGTCAAGGAAGGCGAGATGACGCTGACCCAGGCCAACCGCGAGAAGACCAAGGTGAAATTGTCGGCCGCCGATCCCGGCCCGACCGACATGATCGAGAAACTGCCGCAGCAATTGCAGGACCTGATCGCCCGCTCGATGAGCCTGCAGTCGCGCGTTCGCCGCCTCGACATCACCATTCACTCGCCGCCGCCGGAGCGCCCCGCTGCGATCGGCAATCCGCTGGTGCCGCAGCTCAACCGCCTCAAGGCCGCGTTCGAGCAGTAAGCCTCTTCCGTCATTCCGGGCGCGCGTCAGGCTTGTGTGGGGTGGGCAAAGGCGCGAACGCGCCGTGCCCACCATTTCACGCCAGATTCTGTGATCGCGGCGGTGGGCACGCTTGCACCTCCGCTCGTTGAACCCGCGCGGACGTGGTCGCTTTGCCCACCGCAAAACAAAAACGCCCCCGGAAACGGGGGCATTTGGCTATCCGGCCATTTTCGTGCAGGCCTATTCCTTTTTCAGAAAGCCCGAAAACTTCTTCTGGAAGCGCGAGACGCGGCCGCCGCGATCGAGGAGCTGCTGGGAGCCGCCGGTCCAGGCCGGGTGCGATCTGGGGTCGATGTCGAGGTTCAGCTTGTCGCCTTCCTTGCCCCAGGTCGAGCGCGTCTGGTACTCGGTGCCGTCGGTCATCACGACCGTAATCGTATGATAATTCGGGTGAATTTCGGCTTTCATGGCATATTCCTTGGCCGGCCCGCGCCGGTCGATGTAACGCTGCGATGACGGATTTGGGGCGCTCTATAACGTATGCGCCCCCCCAAAACAAGCCGCGATCCCTTGGTATCTCACCCGATTTGCCAGCCCCCTTTGCCCGCCCTATCTGGAGGTGGGTGATAGATTGGTGGGTCTCATGAGCGCAGTGGAACGGCTGGACGACGAAGGCGGCGGCGCGCCGCGGCCGGACCCGATTGCCGCGGCGGCATCGGCCGGCGAAGCGGTGGCGGCGCCGGCGAAAGGCCGGGCGCGGCTGCGGCCGCTGCTCGCACTGTCGCCGTATGTCGCGCGCTACCGTGGCCGCGCTTTTCTCTCGCTGATCGCGCTGACCGTTGCCGCGCTGACCACGCTTCTGGTGCCGGTCGCGGTGCGGCGTATGATCGATTTCGGCCTGACGCCGAAGGGCATCGAGCTGATCAACAGCTATTTCAGCGTGATGATCGCGGTCGTGGCCGTGCTCGCCTTGGCGAGCGCCTCGCGCTACTACCTCGTGATGACCATCGGCGAGCGCATCGTCGCCGATCTTCGCCGCGACGTGTTCTCGCATCTGATCTCGCTGTCGCCGTCCTTCTTCGATTCCGCGCGCTCGGGCGAACTGATCTCGCGGCTCACCGCCGACACCACCCAGATCAAATCCGCGGTCGGGGCCTCCGTGTCGATCGCGCTGCGCAATTTGATGCTGTTCTTCGGCGCTGCCGCGATGATGGTGGTGACGAGCCCGAAACTGTCCGGTTTCGTGCTGCTCGCCATTCCCCTGATCGTGATCCCGCTGGTCGCGTTCGGGCGCTGGGTGCGGCGGCTGTCGCGCAGCGCCCAGGATACGCTTGCGGATGCCTCCGCCTACGCCTCCGAGCTGATCGGCGCCGTCAGGACCGTGCAGGCCTATACCGGCGAGCGGCTCGCGAACGAACGCTTCGGCAAGGACGTGGAGCAGGCCTATGAGGCGGCGCGCGTCTCGACCCAGGCGCGCGCGGTGCTGACCGCGATCATCATCTTCATCGTTTTCAGCAGCGTGGTCGCGATCCTCTGGGTCGGCTCGCATGACGTGCTGACCGGCGCGATCACGCCGGGTCGGCTCGGCCAGTTCGTGCTTTATGCGGCGTTCGCCGCCGCCGGCCTTGGCCAGCTCAGTGAAGTCTGGGGCGAGGTTTCGGCGGCGTCCGGCGCCGCCGAACGGCTGCTCGAGCTGTTGCACGTCATGCCGGACATATCGGCGCCCGCTTCGCCGCGCGCGTTGCCGCAGCCCTCGCGCGGCGATGTCAGTTTCGAAGAGGTCAGCTTCGTCTATCCCGCGCGTCCCGAGGTGCCGGCGATCGATCGCGTGTCGTTTGCGGTGAAGGCCGGCGAGAAGGTCGCGATTGTCGGCCCGTCCGGCGCCGGCAAGAGCACGCTGTTTCATCTGCTGTTGCGCTTCTACGATCCGTCGTCCGGCACCATCTCCTTCGACGGCGTGCCGGTGAAGCAGGCCGATCCGCAAGGCGTGCGCAGCCATATCGCGCTGGTGCCGCAGGATTCGGTGGTGTTTGCGACCAGCGCGCGGGAAAACATCCGCTTCGGCCGGCCCGACGCCACCGACGCCGAAGTCGAGCACGCGGCGGAGCTCGCGCACGCCACCGAATTCATCGGCCGCCTGCCGGAAGGTTTTGCCACCCCGCTCGGCGAGCGCGGCGTGATGCTGTCGGGCGGCCAGCGCCAGCGCATTGCGATCGCGCGCGCGATCCTGCGCGACGCGCCGCTGCTGTTGCTCGACGAAGCGACCTCGTCGCTCGATGCGGAATCCGAGACGCTGGTGCAGACCGCGCTGGAAGAATTGATGCGCCATCGCACCACGCTGGTGATCGCGCATCGCCTTGCGACGGTCTTGTCCTGCGACCGCATCCTGGTGCTGGACCAGGGCCGCATTGTCGAGCAGGGCACCCATGCCTCGCTGGTTGCCGCCAACGGCCTCTACGCGCGGCTGGCGCGGCTGCAATTCCAGGGCACCTGATTCGCACCCAACAAATGTTGCATTGCGGGTGCAACCTTTGTCGACGCTCGCACGTTGCCTGCCGGAAAATATGTATCACCGTATGCCAGCAACGGGAGACGACGCATGCCCTATCGCCGCGGCGGTTTCGCGCTCACGCCGCCATCGCTTTTCATCTTCTTGATCTCGCTGGCATTGGCGCTGGTCGCCATGCTGGTGCGCTACATGCACGCGCCGGTGCCGATCATCAACACGTCACATGTGTTCGATCTGCTGGCGATCGCCTATGTCGTGCTCACCATCGGCGTGCTCTTCCGCCGCGTCTAAAGCGCGATGAGATTAGGTTGAATCGTCATCGCGCTTTAGGTTTTTGATTGAGCATGATCTTTTCGGAAAACCGCTACACACTTTTCCGGATCATGCTCTAGCGCTCGGTCAGCTTCAGTTCGATGCGGCGGTTGCGCTTGTAGGCTTCTTCGGTGTTGCCGGTATCGAGCGGCTGAAACTCGGCGAAGCCGGCCGCGACCAGCCGCTGCGCCGGAATGCCGCGCGAAATCAGGTACTGCACCACCGAGATCGCGCGCGCCGAGGACAATTCCCAGTTCGATTTGAAGGTCGGGCCGTTCACCGGCCGCACGTCGGTATGGCCGTCGACCCGGAGCACCCAGGCTATTTCGGCCGGGATTTTCTTGTCGAGATCGGTCAGCGCGCCGGCGACGGAGTCGAGCTCGGCGATGCCCTCCGGCAGCAGCGTGGCCTGGCCGGTGTCGAAGAACACTTCGGACTGGAACACGAAGCGGTCGCCGACGATGCGGATGTCGGGCCGGTTGCCGAGGATGGCGCGCAGGCGGCCGAAGAATTCCGAGCGATAGCGCGACAATTCCTGCACGCGCTGCGCCAGCGCGACGTTCAGGCGGGAGCCGAGGTCGGCGATCCGGGTCTGCGATTCCTTGTCGCGCTTCTCGGAGGCGTTGAGCGCGTCTTCGAGGGCAGCGAGCTGACGGCGCAGCGCGGAGATCTGCTGGTTCAGCACCTCGATCTGCGCCAGCGCCCGCGCGGTGACGCTCTTCTCGGATTCCAGCGCCTTGTTCAGTTCATTGGCGCGGCCGGCGGCGTCATTGCCGGCGCTCGCGAGGCCCTCGTAAAGTCCTTTGACGCGGTCGCGCTCACTTTCGGCCGAGGCCAGCCCCGCCTTGAACTGCGCCAGCTGATCCTCGAGATTGAGCTTGCCGAGTTTTTCGACCGACAACAGGTCGTTGAGCTGCGCGATCTTGGCATTCAATTCTTCCAGCGCCTTGTCCTTGCCGGTGACTTCCTGCGACAGGAAGAACTGCACCACCAGGAACACCGACAGCAGGAACACGATCGACAGCACCAGTGTCGAAAGCGCATCGACAAAGCCGGGC
>Ga0210403_10001842_pt1 | contig 19667 bp, 15 predicted proteins | sample IncBWC19MmetaG_FD_150863 | JGI IMG/M metagenome (GOLD analysis project Ga0210403, IMG submission 150863) | Forest soil microbial communities from Barre Woods Harvard Forest LTER site, Petersham, Massachusetts, United States - Inc-BW-C-19-M | ecosystem: Environmental > Terrestrial > Soil >... | reverse complement strand
CCGACCGCGCCTTGACCACCGCCCGGTCCAGCGCCTTCTGATCCACAGGCTTGCTGCGCAGCGGCTCGATCACTCCGTCCACCGCCTGCATAACCGCATCCGGCTTGGTCGCCGGATCGTAAATCAGGTCTGCGATGAACAGCATCGGTCCCTGGTAGTTGTACGGGTTCCCCAGCAAATTTATCCCGCCCTCCACATTCCCGGTGAACCCGCGCTTCTGCACTAATTCCTGATGCAGCAAACTGTCGTCGCCTTCGATCAGTATTTCATCCAGCAGAATCATCGCGTAGTATTCCGGGGTATTCCGGTCCGGCACGTGATACGCGAACGCCACCGCCGGACGTTTGGTCAGGGCATCACTCTTCGTCTCGTGCTTTTCTTTCTCCTGCCGTGGCTCCGCCAGGTCCGGCTGCGCCGGAAGCTGCGACGCCTTCAACGGCCCAAAGTATTTCTCGACAAACCGCTTGGCCTCCGCCGGATCGAAATCCCCCGCGATAGCCAGCGCCGCATTGTTCGGCGCGTAGTACGTCTTGTGGAACGAATCCACGTCCGGCAGCGTCGCCGCCTCGATATCCTTCAGCTCCCCGTAGAAATTGTGTGCGTTGTACCAGTTGGTGTTCGCATACTGCGGCATATCCAGCCAGGGAAACCCGCCCAACGGCCGGTTCAAAACGTTCTGTTTCACTTCGCTGCCCACCACACCCTGCTGGTTCGTCAAATTATCTTGATTGACGGCCAGCCCGCCCATGCGGTCCGCCTCAGCCCACAGCGCCGTCTCCAGCTTGTTGGCCGGCAGCACCTCGAAATAATTGGTGAAATCGAAGCGTGTCGATCCGTTCAGGATTCCGCCGTTCTGCTGCACCAGCTTGACAAACTCCATCTTGCCCAGGTTCTGCGACCCCTGGAACATCATGTGCTCGAATAAGTGCGCGAATCCGGTGCGGTCCTTCGGCTCGATCCGGAACCCGATGTGGTAGTACACCCCCACGCAAATCGTCGGCGCCGTATGATCCGGCGAAAGCACCACGCGCAACCCATTGGGGAGCTTGTAATACTCCACCGCGACCTTGAACTCGCTGGCTGCCGCAGCAGGTCCGGGTCCAGCATTCACTGGCGCGTCGCACAGCAACGACATTGCGGCCGCCATTGCCACCCAAACCAAACCCCGCGCCGCTCGCTCCATTTTCAACGCCATGGCTCCTCCGTAATGTTTGCTCCGCAATGTTTGTGGGTCACGGCTTGAGCCGCGACATCAACCGCCGGATTACTTGGGCTTTAGCCCCTGAAGTTACGCTCTGCTTTTGGACGTGGCTGCTGGCGAAACCGCTCCTAGTGTACCGCGCGCCGCTGCACGGTGTCTTTGCTCTCCAGCAGAAACCGTGGTTCCGCCGCGGTCCCATCCAAAATCTGGCAGGTCACATATTCGCCCAACGCTGGACCGTGCTTGAATCCGTGTCCTGAACCTCCGCCCGCGAACCATACATTCTCCATCTCCGGATGGCGGTCGATCAGAAAATCTCCGCTCGAAGTATTTTCATACTGGCAGACTCGCGTCTCCACGATGGGCGCGTCGCGCAGCGCCGGGAAGCGCCACGCCACATATTTTCGAGCCGCCTCCGCCGCTTCCGCCGAAACGATTCGTGACTGCGTATCCGGATCGACCTTCGCGCCGTGCCGGTCCAGCGCCACCTTCAATCCGCGTTCTTCCACGTCCGGCATTCCATAGTATTCGTCCTCCTGGAACAGCCATGTCGGCAGCTCGGCCGGGCCAAAGCGCGTATCGCCCGCGGGCACGCCGAAGAAGAAAACCTCCTGCCGCGTAGGAAAAATGCGAGCGCCAAGAACGTCGGGAAAAATCTTCCCCAGCCAAGCGCCGCAAGCAAAAACAAACTCTTGCGCGGAGATGTGCTGGCCCGTGCTGGTAACCACCGACTCGATGCGCCCCACGCCACGCGGCGTCGCCACCTGCGCCTGCACGTACTCCACGCCCTGGCGCACAGCGTCGCGTATGACCGCGGACACCGCCCGCCGCGCCAGAAGCAAGCCGCTGTTCACTTCTACGATTCCCACCGACACGTCTTCCAGGTTCAATTGCGGATACCGCTTTCCCAACGCCGCGCGATCCAGCTGCTCGAAAGCCACGTCGCAGCGCCTCAGCGTCGCTATAGTTTCCCGCAGCCGCGAGGCATCTTTCCCGGCAAGCCACAGCACTCCGGTTCGCAGGAACAGCGGATTCTGAACCTTCGCGAAAAATTCCTCCCATTGCACCAGCGAGCGCGCGGCCCACCGCGTGTAAACTTCGTCCGTTCCGTACCCCATGCGAATGATCCGCGATTCGCCGCCGGAGCTGGCGCGCGCATTCCCTCCGCCATAGGCGTCGGTCAAAATCACGCGCTTGCCCCGTCGCGCCAGATGCCACGCCGTCCACGCCCCAAAAACACCTGCCCCAATCACCGCCACGTCGAATCGATTCGCTGTTGCCATCGCCGCCGCATCCTATCGCATCCACTCCGATTCCAGAAGGAAAGAGAGCTTAACGCAGAACACAGAGGACGCAGAGAAGAGAGAAAGAAGAAGAAACTAGAAACTAGAAACAAGAAACAAGAAACAAGAAACAAGAAGGAAGAAGGAAGAAGGAAGGTCGTTTCGTGCGCGAGTCTTCTTCTTTCTTCTCTTTTTTCTCTGCGTCCTCTGTGTCTCTGCGTTAAGTTTTCTTTTCTTCTCTGTGCTCTCTGTGCGCCTAGCTCTGGGAACTCTGTGTTAAAATTGGCTCCTTCCCCCGTGATACCATGCATCGCTCTATTCTTCGTCCGGAGGCGTGTGTGAAAGTTCGCTGGCTTCTTCTCCCCGCAAGTGTTGCCATCTTCCTCGCTACCATTCTTCCTGCCCGCGCCCAGCAAACCGATCGGCCTCCCGTCGATCCAAAAACTTACGCCGGCATGCAGTATCGCCTCATCGGACCGTTCCGCGGCGGCCGCGTACTCGCCGTTACCGGTGTCGCCAGCCAGCCCAACACTTATTATTTCGGCGCGGTCGCGGGCGGCGTGTGGAAAACTACCGACGGTGGCAACTCCTGGGATCCGATCTTCGACAAGCAAACCACATCTTCGATCGGCAGCATCGCCGTCTCCGATTCCGATCCCAACGTGATTTACGTCGGCACCGGCGAAGCTTGCATCCGCGGAAACATTTCCTTCGGAGACGGCGTCTACAAATCCACTGACGCTGGAAAAACCTGGAGCAATGTCGGCCTGAAAGACACCCGCCACATCGGCGCCATTATCGTCCACCCCGCGAATCCTGACGTGGCCTTCGTCGCTGCTCTGGGCCACGCTTATGGCAAAAACGCCGAGCGCGGCGTCTTCCGCACTCGCGACGGCGGCAAAACCTGGGAAAAAGTTCTGTATCTCGACGACCACACCGGCGCCATCGACGTGGTTTTCGACCCCAACAATCCGCACATCTTGTTCGCCGCCATGTGGGAAGGCTACCGCACTCCCTGGACGCTCAACAGCGGCGGCGAAAAGGACGGCCTCTACCGTTCCAGCGACGACGGCACCACCTGGAAGCGCCTGGAAGGCAACGGCCTCCCCGAAGGCACTTTGGGCCGCATCGGCGTGGCGGTTTCCGCCGCGGACTCCGACGTCGTCTACGCGCTGATCGAAGCCAAAAACGGCGGTCTGTTCCGCAGCGAAGACGGCGGCGCGACCTGGAAGCTCGCCAACGACGACCGCCGCTTCCGCCAGCGCGCCTGGTATTTCACGCACGTGTGGGCCGATCCGAAAAACGCCAACGGCGTGTACATCGCCAACACCGGCCTGTTCCGATCCAGCGACGCCGGCAAATCCTTTGAGCGCATCAACGCGCCGCACGGCGATCATCACGGCCTGTGGATCGATCCCGAAAATCCCAGTCGTATGATCAATGGCAACGACGGCGGGGCCACCATCTCCGTCGACGGCGGAAAAAACTGGTCCACGCTGATGAACCAGCCGACCGCACAGTTCTATCACGTCACCGCCGACAACGATTTTCAGTACCGTGTCTACGGCTCGCAGCAAGACAACACCAGCGTGGGCATCAAAACCCGCAGCGACCGCGGCTTCATCGACCGCCCCGACTGGGATGCGGTCGGCGGCGGGGAGAGCGGCTACATCGCAGTCGATCCCCGGGACTCGAACATCGTCTACGGCGGCGACGAAGGCCCTATCCTTACCCGGTTCGATCGCAGCACCAATCAGGTGCAAAGCGTCCAGGAATGGCCAGAAGACGCGGACGGGCATTCCGCCTCCACGGTGAAATACCGTTTCACATGGACCATGCCGATCGTAATTTCTTCGCACAACCCCGACGTCCTGTACCACACCGCGCAGTTCGTTTTTCGTTCCAGCGACGGCGGCCGCTCGTGGACGACCATCAGCCCGGACCTCACGCGGAACGACGTGTCCAAGCAGCAAGATTCCGGAGGTCCGATCACCAAGGATCAAGCCTCCGTCGAATACTACGATGTGATCTTCAGCCTCGCGGAATCTCCCAAACAGGAAGGCGTCCTCTGGGCCGGCACCGATGATGGGTTCGTGCAACTGACCCGCGACTCGGGCAAGACCTGGACCAACGTGAGCCCCAAGGAAATTCCGGAATGGTCCATGGTCAGCCTGATTGAAGCCTCCCCCTTCGACGCCGGCACCGCCTATGTCGCCGTGGACGCCCACAAGCTCGACAACTTCAAGCCGTACATCTTCAAGACCAACGATTTCGGCAAAACGTGGGCAAAAATCATCAACGGCCTCCCCGATAATTCCTACGTCCACGCCGTGCGCGAAGACCCCGCGCGCAAAGGCCTGCTCTATGCCGGCACCGAAACCGGGATCTGGGTCTCCTTCGACGATGGCTCGCACTGGCAGACCCTGCAACTCAATCTGCCGACGACGCCAGTCCACGATTTGATCGTCCACAATGGCGACCTGGTGGTGGCCACCCACGGCCGCGCCTTTTGGTCCCTCGATGATCTCAGCCCCCTGCGCCAGGGCAACGCGTCGATCGCCGCCGAGCCAGCGCATCTGTTCACGCCCGCAACGGCTACGCGCACCCGTATGGGACACGTTGGCCGCCGCCGCTATCCCATTGGCGACAATCCGGCGGACGGCGCGGTGATCTACTACTACTTGAAAGACGATCCGAAGGATCCCGCGAGACTGGAATTCCTCGATGCCCAGGGGAAAACCGTCCGTTCCTATACCAGCGAGGAGAAGAAAGAACAAAAACCGGGAGAAGAATGGGAACGGGACGAGGAAGCCGAGCACATTCCCGCCAAGGCCGGCCTGAACGTTTTCGCCTGGAACCTGCGTTGCGAGCCGCCCACGAAAATTCCCGCCGTGATTTATGACTCCGGCGAGCCCTTGGGTCCTGTTGTGCTGCCCGGCTCGTATCAAGCGCGCCTCACGCTCGGCGGAAAAACCTTCACCGCCCCATTCGAAGTGAAGATGGACCCGCGGGTAAAAACGTCCGCCGAGGATTTGCGCAAGCAGTTCGACCTGATGCTGAAGCTGCGCGACCGCCAGGATGAAATGAACAAAGCCGTCCTGGCCATCCGGGATTTGCGAAGCCAGCTCGAGGCGCTCGAAAAGCGCCTCGGCTCCGCCGCGGAAAGCAAGCCGGTCGCCACCGCCGCGGCCGACCTGCGCAAAAAAATCTCGGCCATTGAAGAAGAGCTGATCCAGGTAAACTCCAAAGCCACCGAAGACGAGCTCAACTACCCGGTAAGACTAAACAGCAAGCTGGGCTACGTGAACAACGCGGTAGACAGCGCCGACGCCGCCCCCACGGAATCCGAAGCCGCCGTCTTCACCCAACTCGATCAACAACTCGAAGCCCAGCTCGGAAAATGGCGCGAAGCCGTTTCCAAAGACATTCCAGCGCTCAACGAAGCCATGCGCAGCGCCAACATTCCACAAGTCGCGGTGTCCACCGCTAAGCCGAACTAACCCACGAGAACCAAGCACGGGTGATTTGCCGAGATGGGGCGCAGCGATGCATGTCGTGGCACGCGACAGCGATGCTGCGCCCCTACGCAAACAGGTTCGAAGCGAACGGTTGACAGACTATATCTACATATGTAGACTTGCGGCGGTGAAACTCCGCTTGTCGCCGCAGACGCTCCAGGTTCTGGACGCTTTTCTCCAGAGCCCCAAGGACTGGCAATACGGATACGACATCAGCCGCAATACGGGGCTGAAGTCCGGCACGTTGTATCCGATTCTCATTCGCTTGGCGGAACGCAAGCTGCTGGAAACTTCGTGGGAAACAGCCGAGATGGGGAAACCGCCTCGGCACCTGTACCGGCTTACGCCGGATGGGATGCGCTTCGCGCGGGAGCACTGTCCCGGACGTTCCACTCGCCGCTTGGCCCGTGCGGCATTGAGCGGAGCGAAAAGCTGATGTCCGCAATTCGCAGGCTGGCTTCGAGACTCTTGCGTGCCGCTGCTCGACACTCCTCATCCGCCACCCAAGACTGGGCCAACGCCATCCTGCGAGAACTCGATTTCATTGAGGGCGATTGGGCCGCCTTGTTTTGGGCTCTGGGTGGCGCAGCCGCCATTTTCCGGCATTCCGTTACAAGTGGCCTTCGTGCCTGGCTCGAGAAGCGCCGCGAGCAAAGCCGCGGGTCGGCGAAAGAAAGCATTGGGAAGAGAGCGGCGGGCGTGACAGCGGGAATCGTCCTTGTACTGGCCGTGACGTCTTTGGCCTTGGTTCTCGTGCGCCAGTTGTTTTATGCCTTTCCCGCATGGGACTTGGGATCGATGCCCTGGTGGGTAGCCATGATCGTGATACCGGAAATTATTTTTGTCGTGGCGGTAGTGGCACTGTGGCGCAAGAGAAGGTCCGTGGCCACGGGCATTCTGCTGTCTGCGATCGTACTCGCGGTGCACTTTGTGGTGCATGCGGCCACGCACGTTCACTGAGCCTGGTCACTAAGGAGGAGCAACATGGTTTCCAATCCACCGGCGGCGGTTTCGTTCCGGTGCTCGATTGCACCTTGGCTGTCGGTTCGCGATAGCGCCCGGGCTGTCGACTTCTACAAATCCGCGTTCGCGGCGACGGAGGTCTATCGCTTGGACGGACCCGAAGGCGGCGTGGTGGCCAGGCTTTCCGTGGCTGGCGCGGAGTTTTGGCTCAGCGACGAATCTCCAGAGCACGGCAATTTCAGTCCCCAAACTGTTGGTGGAACTTCTGTTCGCATGATCTTGACGGTCGCCGATCCGGATGCGGTGTTCGCGCGGGCGCTGCAGGCCGGTGCCTCCGCCGTTTGGCCCGTCAGCGAAGGACACGGCTGGCGCGTCGGCCGCGTGGCCGATCCTTTCGGGCATCACTGGGAGATTGGGCGTCCGCTGGCCGCGTAGCAGCTTGCGGAAACGCCGGAAGGACTTTCTTCAGAGGCTAAGAAAGTCTGTGAGGCAACTCGAGAAGTCGGCCCTCTGGGGCCCTTCGTTCCTCAGGGTGAACTAAAGCCGGATTGATACGCAAGCACTTACGGCTCGGTTAAACGGGATGCGGAGAAAAGCAGGGAGGGACGCGCTAAAGCCCGCCCCTACACTTTCACGCAGCTAAAGCCGTGCCCTTGGAGGTGCATGACCCATGATCAAGAATCGCTCTGTGCCGCCGGACACCGTGCTGCCTCATGTTGTGGTTCAGGACGTCGCCGAAGCCATTGCCTGGCTCACTCGATGCTTCTCCGAACACTATCGCTACGGTGATCCTGCCGGGCCGGTCAGCGGCGCGCAGATGCATCTCGGCAACGCGTGGATCATGCTACGGAGGGCGCGAGAAGATTGCGCCAGCCCGGCGCAACTCGGCTACGGAACGCAGAGCCTAACCCTGTTCGTGGAGGATGTGGACGCGCATTTCCAGAGAGCAAAGGCCGCGGGGGCCAAGATTGTCGAGGAGCTCCACGAAACCGAATATGGCGAACGCCAGTACGGCGTCGTCGATCTGGAAGGCCACCATTGGCTTTTTTCCTGCCACGCGCGCGACGTGAGTCCCAGCGATTGGGGAGCTACGATTCGGCAGGAAACCTAATCGACCTGTCCATCGTCTTATGTTTGCTCGGCTGCTGGACTTCGCGCTTGGGTCTCGTTTATAGTCCGGCTGCATCGTCGGCAGAATCGATAGCGCAGGAAGGTCCGGTGTAGATGCGTTCCGTCCGAGTCGATTTCATTATGAGAAGCCTGATACTTGGTGTGGCAGTGCTTGCTTCCACCGGAGCCCTTGCCGCGGCGCAGAGCGGGTCCGCAAAACCCGGTGCGTGGTCCGGCACTCTGGTCTCCAGTGCTTGCAACGCAGATGAGGCCTTTGGCGAAGTTCCCGACTGCTATAAGAGCGTGCCGGGGGCCAAGGTGGCGCTCCTGGACGACACCGACCGGGTCATGTACGAACTGGAGCCGCAGGAATCTGTCACCGCTCATCTGGGAGATAGCGTAACCGTCCGCGGCACGCTGGATCTTCCTACGATTCACGTGGCTTCCGTCGAGTTGATGTCCATTGGACTCGCGGTCGGTCAGAAAGCGCCCGCTTTCTCGCTGCACGACGAGTTTGGCCGGGTGCAAACTCTTGATTCCCTCAAAGGAGCCAACGGCACCGTTCTTCTTTTTTTCCGTTCCGCGGACTGGTGACCCTTCTGCAAAGGGCAGCTGGTCCAGCTGCAGAGCGCGCTACCGCGATTTGAAAAGCAAGGCGTCAAGCTGGCCGCGATCAGCTATGACTCCGAAGAAATACTGAAATTTTTCGCCGACCGGCACAAGATCGAGTTCCCGCTGCTCGCGGACCCCGAGTCCAAGATCATCCAGGCCTATGGCGTATTTAATCCGGAAGCCACCGGGATGCAGAAGGGCTATGCGCGGCCGGGATATTTCTTCATCGATGCCAACGGCATTATTCGAGAGAAATTTTTCGAGCCCAAATACCGCGAGCGGCTTACCGGCAACAGCATCATTGCGAAGCTTTTCCCAGAACTCGGGCAAGAAGTCACGGCAACGCTGGACGCTCCGCACCTGCAACTGGACGTCGAGCAATCCGATCGCACCGGCGTTCCCGGCACGCGGGTCACGCTGGTCGTCGAAGTGCGCCTGCCTCCGGATGTGCATGTGTATGCGCCCGGCACGCAGGGATACAGACCCATCAAGCTGGTGATTGAGCCGATTCCCGAACTGGAGTCCAAGCCGCTGGTTTATCCGGCGTCTAAGATCCTCTACTTGCCTGCCATTAAAGAGAGTGTGCCGGTGTTCGAAGGCGCGTTCCGAATTAGCCAAGACGTAAAAGTCAGCTCCGCGGGGTTAGGCGGTGCGATCTCCAAGGATGGAACCACGGTCGCCATCAACGGAAGCCTGGAGTATCAGGCTTGCGACAAAACCACCTGCTACGTGCCAACTTCGGTCCCAGTCAAATGGCAACTGCAATTATTTCCCTTGGACCGCACCAGAGCGCCGGCGGACATTCGCCACAAATAGGCACACCTTAACTCACTGCCCGAAATGCCCCCTCAATCGGCCCAGCCCAATGTGACAAATGATTCAGCGACTCCGTATGCGTCGGGTCCAAATGCAGTGGCGTGATCGAAACCGCACCGGAAAAAATCGCCGCATAGTCCGTATCTGGGGCAACGTCCTTATCGATCTTCTGCTCGAACAGCCAAAAATAGCTTCGGCCCCGCGGATCTTTGCCCTCGCTCAGCTGATTCCGGGTAATTTTCTGTGATTGCCGCGTGAACTTCACTCCGCCCGACCACGGTTCCGGCACATTCACGTTCAGCAACACTTGGTCCGGCAAGCCCTCTTTCAAAATCATTTCGGTCGCCGACCGCGCCACCCGCGCCGCCGCTTCGAACTTCACCGTTGCGCCTTTCGAACACAACGACATCGCCACCGCCGGAATATGGTGCAGCGCCGCCTCCCGCGCCGCGCCCACGGTGCCCGAATAATAGACATTCTCGCCGAGGTTCGCGCCATGGTTGATGCCGGAAATCACCATGTCCGGTTTTTCCGTCAGCAATTTGTGCAGCGCTACAATCACGCAATCCGCGGGCGTGCCGTCCACCGCCCATTCGCGTTCCGCAATTTTCTGGCACACGATCGGGCGGCGCAGCGTCAGCGATTGCGCCGTGCCGCTCTGCTCCTGGCTGGGCGCCACGATGCTCACCGTAGCGAAGCCCTCCAGCGCCGCCGCCAGCGACCGCAAACCCGGCGCTTGGTATCCATCATCGTTCGTCAAAAGAATATGCGGCATACGACAAAAACCTTTCCATTCACTTCAGGACCACCAGAGTACGCGAGTCTTCAGCGGCAGGGAATGCGGCGTGTAGTCTGCGTTTCCAGAAGAAAAATCCAACTGCTCAGGTCGCCGGAAAAATGCCAGGCGTTCCGGCCAAGAAAAAATGCCGAGCATTCGGCGGCGGAGAAAATGGTCGGGACGACTGGATTTGAACCAGCGACCTCACGCACCCCAAGCGTGCGCGCTACCAGGCTGCGCTACGTCCCGACCGGGGTTGAACAACTGCCAAACAACCACTGCGAAACAACCATCACGAAACTGCAACCGTCACGAAGCGCCGCTCGTGGCCAGCGGCTTTCCGGCTTGTCAGGACGCGCTAAATTGCGTCTTGACCGCAATCCAAGGCTATCACCGGCGTTCGAGAAGCGTCAAGAAAGCGCGGAGGGTGTCGCGCATGTCCAACAGCATCTTGCGGCTCAGGAGTTCGGCGACGTTGTCCGTGTGGGTCATTGCGGGCACCGCTTCGCTCCCGATTGCGCCGCTCTGCTCTCGTAGGTGGCGCCGCGCGCCCGCGATCGTGAAACCTTCGTCGTAGAGCAGGCGCTTGATCTTGAAGACCATGTCCACGTCTTCCTGGCGGTACATGCGATGACCGCTGGGGCTTTTCACCGGCTCCAGCATAGGGAATTCAGTTTCCCAGTAGCGCAGGACGAAGGGCTTCAGGTCCGCCAAACGGCTGACGTCGCCGATGCGGTAGAGTTTTTCGTCCTGGTCGATCGCGGGTGCGGTCTGTGCGGCGGTTCCGTGACTAGACATAGCATCTCTCTGGCAGGGGTACCTCAATCCTAGGCCAAATCCTGGCGGTGTCAATCCACGTGTAGCGTTGCATCTACTGGTCCCCTGTGGATTTTTCGCCGCGCTTGCGCAGGCGCTGGACGAAACGCACTGGGGCGCCGACGAAAGCGAACTTGGCACGCAGCTGGTTTTCCAGGAAGCGCTCGTAGCTGAAGTGCAGCGGCTCCTTCTGGTTGGTGAAGATCAGGAACGTGGGCGGCGCGGTCTTGGCCTGGGTGATGTAGTAGATGCGCACCGGGCGCGCTTTCGGCGTGGTGCCGCGCTGCAAATCGACCTCTTCCTTCAGCCAGCGATTGAGCTCCGGCGTGGGGATGCGGCGTTTGCGGGCGGCGGCGACCATGTCGATCAGCGGGTAGAGCTTGTTGGCGCGGTCGCCGGTTTTGGCGGAAAGAAAGATGATCGGTGCGTAGCTGAGGAACTTCAGTTTCCCGCGGACCATTTTCTCGTAGTCGAAGAGCAGGCGGCCTTTGTCCATTTCGCTCAGGGACGGGGCGGCTGAGTTGCGGGCCGTGCTGGCAGTCTGACGGGCGTCGCGCGCGGTGCGCTTGGCTTTGCCTTTGGTTGTGGCGGCATCGCGCTCGGCGGCTTTGCGCGCGGCCTCGGCCGCCAGGTCCCATTTATTCATCACAATGATCACGGAGCGGCCGGATTCTTCGGCGTAGCTGGCGATCTGCGCATCGCCCTGGGTGACGCCTTGCTCGGCGTCAACGATGAGCAGCGCCACATCGGCGCGCTCCAATCCGCGGCGAGCCATCACCACGCTGAGCTTCTCGGCGACAAGATTTGTTTTGCCCTTGCGGCGGATGCCGGCAGTGTCCACGAAGCGGTAGAGACGGCCCTCGCGGGTCACTTCGGTGTCCACGGTGTCCATAGTGGTTCCGGGAACGGGGGACACGATGGAACGCTCTTCGCCGACCATGCGATTCAGCAGCGTGGATTTGCCGACGTTGGGTCGTCCAATGATGGCCACCTCGACGGCGTCGGATACCGGCGCTTCCTCGCCGGTCTCGGCGGCTTGCGTTTCCGCCAGCGCCGCGTCGAGCAGGTCGTCGACGCCGGTGCCGTGTTCGGCGGCAATGGGGAAAACCGGGACGCCCATTTCATGAAACGCCGCCGCGTTGGCTTCCTGCGAAACGGCATCGACCTTGTTGGCGGCCACCACGAAGGGCTTGCCGGTGGTGCGCAGCAGTCGCGCCAGCTCCTGATCGAGCGGCGTGATGCCGGCCTGGCTGTCCACCACGAGGACGAGCAGCGCCGCCTTGTCGATGGCCACATGCGCCTGGCGCAGGATCTCCTGCGGTATGAGCGCCTTGTCGTCCGGGACGATGCCGCCGGTGTCCACCACCTCGATGGAGCGCCCACGCCACTCCGCGGTGCCATAGATGCGGTCCCGGGTGATGCCCGGCTCGTTAGTGACGATGGAGCGCCGCGTGCCGGTCAGGCGGTTGAAGAGCGTGGACTTGCCCACATTGGGCCGTCCGACGATCACGAGCGATGGCAGTTTTTCAGACATGTTGTGTTGGGCCGGGCGCACAGAAGGGCTGCCGGGCGGTGGAGCGACCTTCCAATGTAGCGCATTCGCGTCTCCGCCGGTAGAAAAGGAGTCAGCAACGAGCTCGATGCCGCTGGCGCAGAACTGATGAGCTAGACGTGAAACTTGCCGCCGGTTTGCTTGACGCATATGCGCGGGCGCGGTTAGTGTAAATGGCATATCGAATGGTGACGCTCGGCGTTTCTCGGGGGAGACGCCTGGGAACAAGTTCTGGGGGTATCGAATGAAATCGAATGGTATGGGGTGTGACCGCCGTAATGCGGCCAAGGAGAGCGTTATGTCCATCCGCAGCTTGCGCGGGGTGATGATTTTGTGTGTGGCGGCGCTGGTGCTGCTGGCGTTGGGAGTTGCGGCTGGGGCGCAGACGTTTCGCGGGACCATTCTTGGGACGGTGACGGACACTTCCGGGGCGGCGATCGCCGGGGCCACCGTGACGATCAAGAACACGGACACGGGGCTGGTGCGCACGGTGACGACCAGCGCGGACGGAAGTTACGCGGCGCCGGAACTGCCCATCGGCAACTACAGCGTGACTGTGGAAACGGCCGGCTTCAAGAGCGGCGTAGTGACGGGGATTCGAGTGGAGGTTTCCAGCGAGCGGCGCGCGGACGTCACACTGCAGGCCGGCGAAATTTCGCAGAAGATCGAAGTGACCGGCGACTCGCTGCCGCAGGTCGAGTCCACGGACAACACCCTGGGCGGCATCATCGAATCGAAAGTGGTGACCAGCCTGCCGGTGAACGGGCGGGACTACCAGAAGCTGATTTTTTTGGTGCCGGGAGTGACCGGTTCTCCGGATCAGATCACGGATTCGCCGGGATCGTTCGGGATTTTTTCAGTAAACGGGGCGCGCGGCCGGGCCAACAACTTTTTGCTGGACGGCACGGACATGAACGACGGGTACCGCAACGATCCGGCGATTAACGAAGCGGGCGTGTTCGGGACTCCGGCGACGATTCTGCCGATCGAAGCCATCGCAGAACTGCGGGTGGCCTCAAACTTTGAGGCGGAGTATGGCCGCAGCGCGGGCGGGGTCATCAACGTGGTGACCAAGAGCGGCACCAATAGCTTGCACGGCTCGGGCTTCGAGTTTTTCCGCAACAATGCTTTGGACGCAAGGAATTTTTTCAACCAGGTGGGCACGCCGCAGAATCCATTTCATAACAATCAATACGGCGGCGCGCTCGGTGGCCCCATCGTGAGAGACAAAACATTTTTCTTCGTGGACTACGAAGGCCTGCGCGAGAAGGGTGCCGAGGCCAGCACCGCGTGCGTGCCGACGGCGGCGGATATCACGACGAATACGCCTGCAGGGGGGATCAACCCCGTGATCGCGAATTTGCTGGCCAAGAATCCTTGGCCGAAGCCAAACCTGGCGGGATCGTGCCTCGGGAACGCCATCGACGGGCCGGCGGTGCCGGACAACGTCTCTCTGGCCACGCCGTTTTCCAATCGCGTGGACAGCGCGATCGTGAAGATCGACCACAGCTTCAACGCCAATAACTTGCTGACGGGGCGGTATTACATTGGGGACAGCGATCAGGCGTTCCCACTGGCGCTGGTGGGAGGCGGGTTGGTGCCGGGGTTTGACACCGCGACGCCAACGCGCGTGCAGCTGATTTCGCTGTCTTACGTATCCACCATTTCCCCTTCGATCATCAACGAGGCGCGGCTGGGCTGGAACCGCTTTGCCGAGGGATTTTTCCCACAAGACCGCAACTTCGATCCGGCGTCGATCGGGTTGGACACCAATCCCGGAAAATTCAATTTTGGATTGCCAACCATCAGCGTTTCCGGTCTTGCGAATATTGGCGCGGACAAGGGCGATCCGCGCGACCGCGTGGACACCAACTGGCACTACATCGACAACGTTTCCTGGAAGGCCGGAAAGCACGATATCAAGTTCGGATACGAATTCCGGCGCACGTCGATTTCGCAAATCTTCAATCGCGGTTTCCGGGGCACGCTGAGCTTCAATTCGTTCAGCGATTTTCTGTCCGGTATGCCGACAGGCGGGGGCTCGCAGCGCCAGGGCAACACGGACCGGAATACTTTTGAGAACTCGCATGCCGGCTACATCCAGGATAGCTACCACTGGCGGAAGAACGTGGTGCTGAATCTTGGGCTGCGCTACGACTACTACGGACTGATCCAGGAGAAGCACGGCAACTTCACCAACATCGATCCCACCACGGGTGCGACCATTCTGGTGGGACAAGGGCGCTTGTACCAACCGGACTACAAGAACTGGGCTCCGCGGGTGAGCGCCGCCTGGGACGTGACCGGGAAGGGAAAGACCGTTCTGCGAGCGGGCTATGGGATCTTCTTTGATGCCTACTCTCAGGATATGTTCATCGGCCATTTTCCGTTCAACAGCGGCTTCGACCCCGGATCGGCGTATTCGGGCTTTGGACCGAACCCCATTTCGTCGGCCAACGTAACGGGCTTGCCTCTGGCTGCGGGGTCGCCGGTTTACGGCATTGCGTCGCCGATGGGCGACGCGTTTGGCGTGGATCAGCACCTGCGCACGCCGTACATGCAAAACTTCAACCTGAATTTCCAGCAGGAAATCGGCCGCAAGATGGTGGTGCAGGTCGGATACGTGGGGTCGAACGGCCACAAACTGCTGCGCTTCCGGGACATCAACCAGCCTTCGCAGGCGCAAATCACGGCGGCGGATTTGGGGTGCGCCTGTATCAACGATGGAAATGTCCCGCGGTCACTGAACCCAGCGTTTTTCTACATCAACTATGAGGAAGCGTCAGCCAACTCGAACTACAACGCGCTGCAAACGAGTTATCGGATCAACGATTGGCATGGTTTGACTTCGACGGTGAACTATACGTGGTCGCATTCAATCGACGACTCCAGCGACGGCGAGGACTACGTGCCGAACGCGTCGCAGCCCAACGACAGCAGTGCGGCGATCGCTTCCAACCGCGGAAACTCCAATTTCGACGTGCGCAACCGCTTTACCTGGAACTTTATCTACCAGTTTCCGAATCGCAAGGGCGACTGGCAGCGGCTGACCGACGGATGGGGCCTGAACGGCATCGTCACCGTGCAATCCGGGCAGCCGTTCCAACTCAACTACAATTTCGAGACCTCGGATGACTTCGACGGGAGCGGCGAGCTCTTTGGACGGCCGGATGTCGTTGGCCCGGTGAAGTACAACCAGAGCGATCCGAACAATTTTCTCAGCCTGACGTCGTTTGCTGCGCCTTGCACTCCGCTAGCGAGCGGGTTCACCGGCAAGGACACATCGTGCGTGCCCGGTACGCGGCACTTTGGAAATGAGGGGCGCAACTCGCTTCTAGGGCCCCATTTCCGCCAACTGGATTTCTCGATCTTCAAAAACACACAGCTGACCGAGCGGTTGAAGCTGGAGCTGCGATTTGAAGCCTACAACCTGCTGAACCATCCGAACTTTGCCAATCCCTATCTGCCGCTATTCATCGCCGATGCCGCCCAGAACGGCTTTCTGCCAACGGGCCAATCAGCCGGCAACTTTCGTTTGACGTCCACCGGAGACGTGGGCATCGGCTATCCGTTCCTGGGAAGCGGCGGGCCGCGCGGGTTGCAGATCGCGGCAAAGTTCACCTTCTAGGAGTCAGACCGAAATAGCGGAGCTTGCCAGCGAAAGCCAGCGGCCCAAGCCGGGATTCGGGCGGGGTGCGCTTAATTTCCCGGATTGGTCGTGGGCTGGGCTGACTCGATTGCTGCGTTCTTGACGGCGTGATCGACAGCATCCTTGGCGACGACCCCATTCCGCGAGTGGTCTGTGATGGCGTCGTACAGCCGTTGCGTGGGCCCTGGGCTTAGTTCCTTGTTGTACTCGTCCGTGATTTCGGTGGCCAGTTGTTGGAGCGCCTTGCGGGACTCGGCATCCAGATCCGTTCCAGTGATCTCCACTTGTTTGCCGATGTACCCGGCGGCGATTCGCTCCGCGAGTTTATCGGCGGTCTGGTAGGAGTATTCCGAGATTTGCCGATGGCCTTCTTCATGGTCGACCATATTCTGGGCGGCCCCAGCCGGCAGCCAGATGTTGATGTTGAGTTGCAGCGTCACCTTAGCCCCCGTGACGCTGAGGGTGGCGTGCGTGGCATCCGTCGTTCGCGTCTCCCCGCGCACGCTGGCGCTCGACAAAAAATTGGAATCGCACTCCGCGCTTTCTCCCGCAGCCAGGGGCGGCATGTCGGCCGGCGGCGCGGCAGGGTCAAACGTGTGGCGCGCCAAAACGATCGGCTGCTTGCTGACGGTCACCACCGGAGCTTCCCGAACCTGCCGCCGTGAGGAGAGGTCCCTCCACGCAAGCCAGCCGATGCCAATCACCACCAGCAACAGGAGAAACACAAGGAAGGGACGCGAGGTCAATGCAGCCTCCGCCTTCCATTTTCCGAAGAACACGCCGCCCGAACCATGAGTTTGTGCGCGGTGATGACCCGAAAGACATCGTCATCCTCAACTTTGTCAGTGAAGCCGATCACTCGGATCGCGTTCCAAAATCGTGTCCATGCGGAAGCAACGGCGTTAGGTCCGGACTGTGCCAAAGGTGACAGACCGGGTAACCCAAGGATGGTACAAAGAGGCATCCCAGAAAGGGAGGTGGATGTGTATGACTCCTTCTCTCGACATTTTCAGAATTGAATCGGGCGGTGTACTTTGGTGCGAAGCCGCAGCAACCATCGAAACCGCCAAGGCTCGTATCCAAAAGATCGCTCAATCTTCACCCGGAAAATACCTCATCCTCGACCAAAGAACAGGACAACGCATTCCCGTTATGCAATATGCGCAGAAGTGACTAGACGAGGTCGGCGTAGGGTTAAGGCAGCAGAAAGACGTATGCGACGAATAGAATGAAGGCCGCTTGGATCGCGAGCAGACTGCAATAAGGCTTGGGACGGTCTTTCCGAGTGGCCCAGACGTTCCAACGAGCACCTAGTAGGTTGCTCGACGCTAACTCGTAAACCGTCAGAATCGTCAAAAGGCGGTGCCAGCGAGTAATCTTGCGTCGGATCTGACGATTGAGCAATTCCGACAAGGTTTGTTGCACAACTTGATGCGAGCAGGCCGCCATTGGCAGCAGGAGTGCGGATCGGCCTCCTGCGGTTCGCAAATATGACGCAGGAACGCTTGTCGTTCGACTGAAGATCCTTCTCAAACTCCGATGATTTCGCCGGAGTCGTCTACGTCGATCGACAAGGCGCGCGAGAGCTTTGGCAGCCCGGGCATGAGCATGATGTTGCCGGAAATCACCACGACGAATCCTGCGCCTGCCGAAAGCGACGCGTTGGTTACACGCAGGGTCCAATCCGTGGGGGCACCCAGAATTTTAGGATCGTCAGTGAAGGAATACTGAGTCTTGGCGATGCAAACCGGGAGTTTCGCGTAACCCCACTCGGAGAACTGTTGCAGCTTTGCCTTGGCCTGATCGCTGAAGCTAACATCACCCGCTCCGTAAATCGTCCGCGCGACCTTTTGAATCTTTTCTACAAGCGGCTCCTCCAGGCTGTACGCAGGCCGCACCACCGGAGCGGGATTTTGCACGATCAGCTCGACCACCTTCTCCGCGAGTTCCTTTGCTCCCGGCCCGCCCTTGGCAAAGGCCTCCGACAGCGCAGTGGGTGTTCCATGTTCCGCGCAATAATCCGCCAGCCGCTCCAAATCCGCATCCGTGTCGTTCGGGAAGCGGTTGATCGCCGCGATCGCCGGCACGCCAAACCCTTTGAGGTTGTCGATGTGCCTTCCGAGATTAGGCAACCCCCGCTCCAGCTCGCCTTCCCCTTGATTCCGAATGCTCTGGACTGTAGTCACCAGAACCGCCGCCGCGGGCGCTATGCCCGATTGCTGCATCACGATATCGATGTACTTTTCGCCTCCCAGGTCCGCCGCGAACCCGGCTTCATTCACCACGTAGTCGGCCAGCCGCAGCGCCATCTGCTGCGAGAGCACGCTGCTGGTTCCATGGGCGATATTGCCAAACGGCCCGGCGTGCACAAACGCGGGGGTACCGTCGGTGGTCTGCACGAGATTGGGAAGAATGGCGTCCGCGAGCAGCGCCATCATGCCGCCGGTAGCTTGCAGATCGCTCGCCCGCACCGGCTTCCCGTCGCCGGTTACCCCAACCACAATGGAGTCCAGGCGCCGCCGCAGATCCTTCAGGTCTTTCGCCAGCGCCACAATGGCCATGATCTCCGAAGCGGCGGTGATCACAAACCCGGTCTTGCGCCCGGCGCCCTCTTTCTTACCCTCTAGCGAAACAGCGATCCGGCGCAGAGCCCGATCGTTCATGTCCATGGTGCGCGGCCAGGTAATGCCGTCAGGATCGAGCCCTAAATCGTTGCCGTGAAAAAGATGCGCATCGATAAGCGTCGCCAGCAGGTTGTGCGCCGAAGAAATGGCGTGAAAATCTCCATGAAAATGAAGGTTGATCTTCGCGCTCGGCTCAATCTTGGAGAGCCCGCCGCCCGCGGCTCCGCCCTTCATCCCGAATACCGGCCCGAGCGAAGGCTCCCGCGAGGTGATGACCACTCTCTTCCCGAGCAGCGCAAGCCCCTGCGTCAGCCCAATGGCGGTGACGGTCTTGCCTTCACCCGAGGCCGTTGGGGTCGTTGCCGTGACCAGGATCAATTTGCCGCGCCGTTTGTAAGCCGGGTCGGCGAGCAACTCCAGGCGCACCTTCCCGCCATAGATCCCTATGGGTTCAAAGTATTTCTCTGGAATATCGAGTTTCCGAGCGACCGCCTGAATCGGAAGAAGCGTCTTGTGCATTATTGGCCTGGAGGCGCGACAAGGATTGGATTCCGCACGGCTGGGCAGGGTACCACAGCGGGCAGCCCTTCTTCCCGGCTTCCCAGAGACCAAGAAGGCCCGGCGAGGTGCCGGTCCGTCCCGCCACTGTTCCAGACTGGTTCTATCCCTCATTTCTGCTAAAGTGCTGGCACGTAGGGGAGTGGCACCAGGTTGCCAAGGTGGGTTTGGGCTCGGCCAACAGAGT
>Ga0210403_10001841_pt1 | contig 19676 bp, 13 predicted proteins | sample IncBWC19MmetaG_FD_150863 | JGI IMG/M metagenome (GOLD analysis project Ga0210403, IMG submission 150863) | Forest soil microbial communities from Barre Woods Harvard Forest LTER site, Petersham, Massachusetts, United States - Inc-BW-C-19-M | ecosystem: Environmental > Terrestrial > Soil >... | reverse complement strand
CTTTTTCTCAGGAGCGACGGTGACGTTCGGCAGCGCAGCAGCGACGGGTGTGACGGTGGTGAACAGTACGACGATCACGGCGACGACACCAGCGGGAAGTGCGGGTGCGGTGACGGTGACGGTGACGGTGAACGGGCAGAGCGGCAGTCTGGTCAGCGGATTCACCTATACCACGGGGACTGTTGTTGTCACGACGCCCAGCAACTTTGCCGGCACCCTGATGGGAGCCTCAACCCCGACTTATGTCACCGGGCAGCAGTACTACAACGCAACTGCGGGCACCTCTTTTACAACTTTGCCTTTCAACAGCACCGGTGCAGATCTTCTCGTTATGTTCCTAGGGTGCCACAATGCCACGGTCTTCACGATTACGGACAGCTACGGCAATAGTTGGCTTCCCTTAGCTGGGCCAGCTTATAAGGTTGGAAATCCTTCTTTCCCCATGGAAGGGGAACTCTTCTATGCCCCGAATGCAACAACTGGAGCAGTCCATACCATAACGGTCCATCTCAGCCAGTCCGAGCCTTTGGTAATGTCGATTGCTGCGTTCGCGGGAGACAACATTTATTCCCCGATTGACACCTACAGTTCGATCACCGGCGACAACGGAACACTCGCCAAATACATTAGCAGCGGTCCGCTAACAACGTCTCAGCCGAACGATTTGATCCTGGGGATTGTGAAGGGATACAGCAATAATACTTATACTGCTGGGACGGGATACACGTCCCAAGCGGCGTCTACGGGGAACAACTTTAGCGCGGAAACCCAAGCGGCCCCAAGTGTTGGTAATTATAGTTCTAATTTTATCGCTTCGAATAGTGACTACTGGCAGTCGGTAACGGCAGCGATCTCCCCCAAGCCCACAGAAGCGTCGCTTTCCTGGACAGCTTCTACGGGAGGCATCATTGCCAACTACTATGTCGAAAGATGCGCTGGTGTGGGTTGCGGCACTTTCAGCCAGATCGCTACTCTCTCCGGTTCGACTCTGACTTACACGGATACGACCATCTCCTCGGGAACCGTCTATAGCTACAGAGTCCGTGCCCAAAACACCGTAGGAACTTTCAGCGCTTACTCTGGCATTTTGACGTTCAGCCCGATAATCCCGCAGGTCGTTTCCAGTTTCACAGCGACTCCGACCGGGAAATTGGCTTGGAACGCCTCGTCAGAGAGTGGAGGTTCCATAAGCTTATATTCTATCGAGAGATGCACTGGCCTTGGTTGTTCCAATTTTTCGCAAATCGCAACTACTTCGGCCACCACTTATGCGGACACTTCTGTTGCCACTGGTACGACTTATAATTATCGTGTAAGAGCGCAAGACGCCAGCGGTTTCTATGGCCCGTACTCCGTAGTTGCCATGGCAAACGTTCCGGCCTACTTCGATAACGCAGCGGACGGCGGAAACAATGGTGGGAGCACAAACACGCATACGTACTCTTTCAGTGTTGGGATAAATCCCAACCGGCTATTGCTGGTTAGCATTGTCGGCGACACATCCGTAGATGATATCTCCTCCGTGAAATACGCTGGGGCATCAATGACTCTCGTTGCCAAGGTCCAGACACCCGGTGACAGGTGGCACTATTTATACTACCTCTTGGCGCCGGCTTCGGGAGCAAACAACGTTGTCATCACCGCGGCCAGCTCGCACTACCTGATATCGGAGGCATCGTCTTGGTACAATATCGCCCAATCCGGACAACCTGGACCATTCTCGACTAACACATCGCCCACCAACGCGTCTGTCTTGGCCTCATCCTTGGCAGCAAGTTCTAATACCGCGATCGTTGCTGAATCAATGTGGGCTCCAATGCAGATTCTTCCCAGTTATGGTTCATCTGAAGTCACTGTAGATTCGGCATTCCAGAGTCTTGGAATGTTTTCAAGCGTTCCGAGCCCAGTGACGCAGGCGTTCCCAGTGTCTATGACGAACACCTGGGGCGGGCAGTCTTCCGCTTCGAGCATTATGGCCTCATTCACGCTCGCGTCAAACGGAACTGCCGGGATAACTTACGACAACTCGAAAGATGGGGGAAATAACGGAGGGACGACCTCCTCGTTGACCTATTCTTTCACCGTGGGGACCGGCGCCAATAGACTGCTGCTTGTCAATCTCGTTGGCGATACGGCCGATGACATTTCATCCGTCACCTATGGTGGGACTCCCATGACTCTTATCGGGAAGGTCCAAGCGCCATCCAATAACTGGCAATACCTGTACTACCTCCTGAATCCGTCCAGCGGTGCTCACAACATTGTCGTTACAGCAGGCAGCTCTCACTATCTCATCTCTGAAGCCGCGTCTTGGTACAACGTAAGACAATCCGCTCAGCCGGATGCCTTTATAACCAACACGGCACAGGTGGGCATTACATCGATTACCACATCTCTGACAACTGTCGCCTCTGGAGCATTGGTGGTGCAAGGGATCTGGTCGGTTGGCCATCTTGCGCCTGGTGTCGGCGCGACTCCGATACTCACGGATGCAACGTTTGGCGGGGCAGGAATTTTCGTAAGCGGCCAATCTCCGGTTTCTCCGGCTGGAAACGTCAGCATGACGACAATCTCCGACGGTGCGAATAGTACTGGAGTCATCATGGTGTCGTTCGCTCCCGCGCCATAGTGATTGAAATCGGGCCGACGAAGGCTGGCAGCCTTTCTAGATTTCCGCTACGACAAGCCTGCCCGGCAACACAAACCGGCTGGGTGTGCCGTATTCCAAAATGCTTGGAATCTGCTCAAGCTAATTCCCAACCCGTTAGACATTCATACCGACAAGCGCTGAGCCGATTAGCAAGTACAACTGTTTCGGCCCGCAAGAGCGTGTCCGATTGGAACAGGTATTAGCAAAGCGTGCCAATTTATGGCCGGAAATGTTTTCATCTGTAAGTGCGGTGGACATAATAAAGTCCTGCCCGGAGGACGCCGAAAATGACCAGTGAAAGAATTTCATCCCATTTGGCGCGGTGCGGTCTGTTGTGTTTGTTTGTTCAAGCTTTGTATTCGGGCTCTGCAGGCCGGCTAATCGTAGCTGCTCAAGAGCCCGCCCCTGCGGCCACAGCGAGTCAACAAGGCGCTGTCCCTCCGAGGAGTCAATCGACCGAACCTGTGGTCATCCCCATGGATGCGGCGGTGCTCACAATCACGGGTCTCTGCGACAATTCCAATGCGGATAAAACAGCCCCTTCGAAGTGCGCCACGGTGATCACCCGGGCTGACTTTGAAAAGCTGGTTGCTGCTATCCAGCCCAATATGACGGCGCACGCTCGCCGCGAGTTTGCCTTGAACTATGCCAATGCTCTGGTGATGGCCAGGAAGGCGGAGCAGATGGGTTTGGACAAAGGATCGCTCTTCGACGAGCAAATGAGAGTTGCGCGCATCGATATTTTGTCCAAAGAATTGAAGAAGATGATGCAGAAAGAAGCCTCGCAGATTTCTGATTCGGAGATCAACCGCTACTACGACGACAACACTGCGTCCTTCGAGGAAGCGGAAATGGAACGAATTTACGTGCCGAGAACGCAAGATGTGCAAGCGGCGCCGGAAAAAACCGCCGCTGAGGCTGGCAAGCCAAAAGAATTGAAGCCTTTCGACACTTCCATGAAAGAGTTTGCCGGCAAATTGCGCGAGCGCGCCGTTGCCGGAGAGGATTTCAGTAAGCTTCAGGCCGAAGCGTATCAAGCCGCGGGAATCAAAGCCGCCCCCAATCCCAGCTTGGGCAAAATCCGGCGGATTTCGTTGCCGCGGGTCCAGGTTTCCGTCATGGACCTGAAACCCGGCGAGGTCTCGCCGGTAATTGAGGCCCTGAATGGATATCTCATTTACAAAATCAATGAAAAAGAGACGCTGACGCTGGAGCAAAGCCGCGAAGAGATTAAGGGAATCCTGCGTTCCCAACGCCTTCAGGAGGAAACAAAGTCGATCGAAGAGTCCGCGACTTCGACCCTGAATGAAAATTATTTTCGCCGCCAGGGCCCACCGCCGACGGGGAACAAGCCCCCGGCCAAGCCGGACGCGCAATAAGGTGCTCGTAATTCTCTCGCCAAAATCCCCGCGCCGTGAAAATCAGGCGTGGCACAATACTTGCCTCACTGCCCGAGACACTCGTGGAGGCACCATCCATGGTACCTGAACCGCAAGAGTTGAACGCCGTTCTGGAACGCTTAAGCCGGTTGGAGAAGCAGAATCGCCGGCTCAAATGGATGGGTGTTACAGCGCTGGCTGCGGTCTCCACGATTTTCTTGACCGGCCAGGCTACCCCCACGCCCCGGACCGTGGAAGCGCAGAAATTTGTCCTGAAAGATGCGCAAGGGAATGTCCGGGGTTGGATGAGCACCATCGGCAAAGGCTCGGAGCTGACCTTGGGGAACGTCAACGCCCAGCCGATGATCCGGCTCATCGTGAGCACCGATTCAAGCGACCTGCACCTCTTTGGCGGCCCGAAGAGCGGCCTCAATCTGAGCATGGATTCCGGGAATCCAGACATTTCGATGATCGCTGCCGAGGGAAACGGAGAAGCGAGAATTGCCTTCAGCGAGCATGGGCCGAGTTTCACTCTTCAGGATGCAGAGGGATTCTCGACGATTGTGGGCGCGGCGCCCGCCGAAAAAACGGCGAGTCGCAAGTCCGGAGTTTCCGGCGCATCCATCCTTTTGTTGGACAAAGACAAAAAGGTGATCTGGCAAACTCCCTGATCACGGGCGGCCGCTATGGTTGCTGCCTCGCGCTACTTCGGAGCAAACCAAACACGGTGAACGCGTATTGTCCACCGACATAGACCTTGCCGTTGGCCACGGTGGGAACCGTAAACTTGGCGGCTGGTGCAGCCCCACCCGTGCCGCTGGCCGGGCTGCTGTAAAGCGGGTTGGTCACGTTGGTCGCGTCGTAGGCATCCAGAATCACGGCCCCGCCGCTCTGGTAGGCAGTGACGTCCGCTACCCAGATAATTCCGTTGGTTGAGCCGCTGGCGGATACGGAAGGAGTCCCGCCGCGGAACGTGAAAATGTTGTTCGAATTTGAACTCGAGGTGCTTGCGATGGCTGCGTTCGAAACTGGGAATTGCCGCAGCGAATCGCCCACCATCACGGTGTAAATGTTTCCGTTCCAGTAAGCCGGCTCCCCGAAGAACCCGCCGGTGATATTTGTCGTATTGAATCCTACCGCTACTTCCCCCAGATCCTGATTGACCCCCGAGTTGTACTTCTCCAGGTTTGTCTGATCCAGAAGACAAACCACTCCCACCTTGCCGGTCGCAATCATGACATGCGGATCAGCCGTGGAGCCCACGGAATCCGGAAGGATGACCGGACCCGAGGAGCCTAGGTCGATGTCGTTGCTCTGCATGACCGCTTGATCATAAGGCGTAAAGTAATCCAGCACGGTTCCCGTGGGACTCAGCTTGATCACGGAATTGGAGAAATTCGTGACCCCGTCGAAAACCCCATTGGCTGCTTCCACGTAGATGTTTCCGCTGGCATCCAGGGCAGGCCCCTTCCCTGAACCCCACAGCGAGCCTTCGTTGCCTGGATCCGTGGCATGCCAGGCCCATTGCTGTTGCAGCGTCGAAGTGTTGTAGGTAAGCGTCGGCAGGAGGCCGTGTTGACAGATTACGTTAACGGGGCAAGTTGTGAGGTGGTGTTCCAGGGCAAGAGTTCGTCGATGCGGTTGATGGGGTGATCGGCGATGCGCGCGAGCACTTCGCGCAAGTAGGCTTCGGGATCGATGCCGTTGAGTTTGGCGGAGCCGATCAGGCTGTAGATTGCGGCGGCACGTTCGCCACCGGCATCGGAGCCCGCGAACAAGTAGTTCTTGCGACCCAGGGCGACCACGCGAAGCGCTCGTTCCGCAGCGTTGTTGTCGATCTCGATGCGGCCATCGTCCAGGTAGCGCAGCAGCGCTTCTCACAGGCCCAGCGCGTAACGAACCGCCAACGCGGTGTCCGATTTTCTGGATAGTTTACATAGGCTGGCCTCCAGCCATTGTTTCAACGATTCCAGCAGCGGTCGCGCCTGCTGGTTGCGGACCTCGTGTCGCTGTTCGGGCGAGCGTCCGCGGATTTCTTTTTCGATGGCATACAGTGCGTCGATGCGCTCCAGGGCTTCGGCGGCGGTCAGGGATTTGTGCGCCACCACCAGGTCGTAAAACTTTCTGCGCACGTGCACCCAGCAGGCCGCTTCCTGAATGCGTCCGGCTTCGTAGATCCGATCGAACCCCGCGTAGCCATCGGCCTGCAGCATGCCGGTGAAGTTGCTCAGGTGCGCTTTTGGATGCTCGCCTTTGCGATCCGGCGTATAGGCGAACCACACCGCCGCGGGCGTGGTGTCTCCGGCAGGACGATCATCGCGAACGTAGGTCCACAGCCGTCCGGTTTTTTGTTTGCCATTGCCCGGAGCCAGCACAGGGACCGGCGTGTCGTCGGCGTGCAGCTTGTTTGCGCTCATCACGTGGCGACGCAGCGCTTCCACCAGCGGCGCAGGCAACGCGCTGGTTCCAGTCCGCCAGCGTCGAGCGTTCCAACTCCACACCTTCCCGCGCGTAAATTTCTGATTGTCGATACAACGGCAAGTGATCACAGTATTTCGAGACCAGCACATGCGCCAACAGCCCCGGCCCGGCAACGCCGCGGTCAATTGGACGGCTTGGCGCTTCCTTAGGCTTCTATATCCTACACACCCTTAGGGTGTTATACGACCAGGCAGGCCTCAGGGGATGGGAACGGTGACTTGGCTTGAGTAGATGCTTTCCACGCCTGCGGAGTCCACCGAAGTGCTGACATAGTAGTAGGTATTGCCGCTGGTCACCGCAGTGTCGGTGTAGCTGAGCGTCGAGATTAGGGAGGAGTTGACTTTTATGTAGGGGCCGCCGTCGGAGGTGCCGCGATAAACATTGTATCCCGAAACGACGGAAACGCTGGCGGCCCAGGAAAGGGCCACGGAATTGGAAGTCTGATGCGAAACCGTGAAGTTGACACCTGTGGCGTTGGCCCCGCTGATCGCAACAGTCTGGGAAGAGGGATTGAATGTGTAGCCGGAATGACTGGGAGTAACAACGTAGGTGCCGTTCGATAGACCAGTGAACGAATAATTTCCCGAGCCGTCCGCAGTGGTGGAACCAGTGGCCGGTCCGCTCAAAGCAAGCATGGCGCCACTGCCAGCGGAAGAGGGCGAAATCATGCCGGAAATCGTGTAAGTGCTTGGTTTTGTCGAATACGATGTGGCACGGAAGGCGACCATGTGCATGATCCAGGCGCCGGAAGAAACCGCCGCGGTGGCATTGTGACTCCCCGCCGTGGTGACAATCTGATCTTCCAGAATGTCGCTGTCCGGTGCGGTGATCACCCGGTTCGTGTATCCCGACCCCGGACCTGTGGTGAGTTGTTGTACCAGGTTGGCGCCCAGCAGCAGGTCGTTGGCGTTGCCGGTGCTTACCGAACCGCTGTTGCTGGAAGTGCCGCTGCCTTGCGCCGCGGCAACCGTATCGATCGGGTTAACCGGGTCGATGCCGCTGTATTCGGCAACGCGCACATCGGGAGAGTACGCCGGGGAGTTGAACGTCACGCTTACGGTGTTGCCGTTGGCGGCCGCGGCGGCGATGTTCTTGGCGTAGTAGATGGCTTGAGTGGCGGTGCCGCTCTGCACCGTGGGGCCCACGGCCAAAGCGTAGGCATTGCCCCTGGAATCTGTAACGGAAGTGATCTGCGCGGTGGAATCGCTCCAACCAATCACCACGGCATTCAGGTTTCCGGCGGTTTGCGCTTGCGAATAGGTCGCCGTCACATTGCTCGCCGTGCCTTGAGGCGTGGCGTAGTTAACCTGCACGAATCCTAAGGAAGGGGCGGAGCTCACCGTTAGTGTGAAGGCTTGTGTTGTAGTGCCGTTGGCGTTGTGAGCGGTGATGGTGAAGGAGTAGCTGCCGGCGGTAGCGGTTGTGCCGGAAAGTGTAGCGGTGCCGTTGCCGTTGTCGGTGAAAGTGACGCCGCTTGGCAGGGTGCCGGTTTCGCTCAAGGAAGGCGTCGGCGTCCCCGTCGCGGTTACAGTAAATGTTCCTGCTGCGCCCGCGGTGAACGTTGTGCTGCTTGCGCTGGTAATGGCCAGGGCCTGGTTCACCGTTAGCGTAAAGCTTTGCGTGGCGTCCGCGGTAACTCCGTTGTGCGCAGTAATGGTGATCGGATAGCTGCCCGCGGCGAGGGGCGAACCACTCAGCGTCGCCGTACCATTGCCATTGTCGGTAAATATCACACCGCTTGGCAGGGTGCCGGTTTCGCGCAAGGATGGCGTCGGTGCTCCCGTGGTCGTCACAGTGAAAGTCCCCGCTGCGCCCGCAGTAAACGTTGTGCTGCTTGCGCTGGTGATGGCCAGCCCCTGGTTCACGGTAAGTGAAAATGTCTGCGAGGCATCCGCGCCTACGCCGTTGTGCGCTTTCATCACCAGCGTGTACGTCCCTGCGGTTCCGCTTCCAGGCGTCCCGCTTAAGGTCGCGGTGCCGTTTCCGTTGTCCTTAAATGTCACACCGCTCGGCAGCGCCCCGGTTTCGGTCAGCGAAGGTGCCGGCATTCCTGTCGCCGTCACCGAGAAAGTTCCGGGCGCACTCACGGTAAAAGTGACGTTATTCGCGCTCGTGACGGCCGGCGCTTGATTCACCGCAAGTGTGAAGCCTTGCGAGGCGTTTGGGCCTACCCCGTTTTGCGCGGTGATACTGAAGGAATAGCTCCCAGCCGTGCCGGCCGCCGGCGTGCCGCTAAGCGTTGCCGTGCCGTTGCCGTTGTCCTTTAACGTCACACCACCCGGCAGTGCGCCGGTTTCGCTTAAGGACGGCGTCGGCATGCCGGTTGCGGTCACCGTAAATGTTCCCGCCACGCTCACCGTAAAGTTCGTGTTGCTTGCGCTTGTGATGGCCGGCGGAGTTCCGGCTCCGCCGGAAGCGGCGCGGAAGGCGACCATTTGCATAATCCAACCCCCGCCTGTAAGTGAGGCCGTTGCGTTATAGCTTCCCGTCGTAGTGACGATCCGGTCTTCCAGAATGTCACCGTCCGGCGATGTGATCACCCGGCTCGTATATCCGGACCCCGGCCCCGTGGTGAGCTGTTGCACGAAGTTCGCGCCCAGGAGTATATCGTTCGCATTCCCAGTGTTTACCGAACCGCTGCTACCGGATGTGCCGCTTCCTTGTGCAGCTGCCACTGCATCCAGTGGATTTAGGGGATCAAGTCCACTATATTCGGCGATGCGTACATCCGGAGAATTCGCTCCCATGTTAAACATCACCGTCACAGTGTTGCTGTTGGCCGCAGCCGCGGCAATGTTCCTGGCATAGTAAATAGCTTGCGTGGCGGTGCCGCTTTGCACCGTCGGCCCTACTGCCAGGAGGTAGGCATTGCCTTTCGAGTCGGCGACTGAAGTAAGCTGTGCAGTGGCGTCATTCCAACCAACCACCACGACGTTTAGATTCCCCGCCGTTTGGGCTTGTGTATAGGTGACTGCCACTTGCGTCTGTGGCGTCTGAGGAACCGCATTGTTGACCTGCACGAATCCAAGGGAGGAAGTCGAAGCGGATCCAACCGTCAGGGTCAAGGCCTGCGTGGCGGTGCCGTTGGTGTTGTGGGCGGTGATGGTGAAGGCGTAGCTGCCGGCGGTGGCGGTTGTGCCGGAAAGTGTAGCGGTGCCGTTGCCGTTATCGGTGAAAGTGATACCGCCTGGCAGTGTGCCGGTTTCTGTCAAGGAAGGCGTCGGGGTCCCCGTGGTGGTCACCGTGAAACTCCCTGCTGTGCCCGCAGTGAACGTTGTGCTGCTTGCACTCGTGAAGCTTGGCGACGTTCCTGTATTGCCCACGGGCTTGAACGCCGTTAGCCCTGCAGCCCAATAATCCGTCGACCCCAGCGTCGCGCTTGCCGATGCTACACCGGCCGCCGCCTGTATCTGGCTTTCCACAAACAATTTGGTTCCAGGCTCCGCGGGCACACTCTCCACGACGGTGTAGCCGCTACCCGCGGTGAATCTGGCCGAGTTGGCAGTCATGATCGTCCCCAACAAAAGGTCGCCGCTCGCTGTCGTGCTGCCAGTTACCCCGCTGTTGGGCGCAGCGTTATGCCCTTGCGCCGCCGCAAACGCGTCCAGCGATCCCGACGTGGCCACTCCCGAGTACTCGAGTATCGCGACGCGCAGCGTGGCTGTCGCCGTATCAGATACTCGAATGGCATTCGCCCCGCCCGCGATGTTTTCCGCATAATAAATTGCGAACGAATTGCCATCATTGGTCTCGCTGTACTGAATCGCTTTGCGATATACATTCCCCTTCGAATCGACTACCGTGAAGGATTCGTTTGTTGCCCCCGCCCGAATACAGACACCAATCCAGTTGCCTGCCGTGTTGTTGGAGGGAAACGCCAGCACTGTCGTGCTGGTTGTCCCGGCATCACTGCTCGCATGCTGTACCAGCGTGATGGTTGAACTTGCTGAAACGGCTAAAGACGGAGTCGCAACCAAGATTGCAATCAGGAGAATGAACCGGATTGCACTGTCGAAGTGCGGACAGAACTTGGCGCGTAGGAGTGCCAGCGCTTCGAAGACCATTTTGTCGATGGACCCTTTCCCCAAGAATGAATGAGATGTTGCTGACGTACGGGCTGGGAAGGGTAGGGAAAGAATAACACGAGAATTTGTTTCGGAGTTACGGTAATTGCTTGAATTGGAATTATTTGTAAGTGTCCAATTTAGGATATCAATCCCAGTAAATATTAACGTCTGACCAGCATATTTTCTAAGTTTGCTTAGCTGGATAAGAATCGCGGATTTGTGTCCCTAATTGGGAAGCAGTCCGAACACGGTGAAAGCAAGTTGTCCGCCGACGTAGACTTTCCCGTTGGCCACCGTGGGGACGGTGAACTTGGTCGCAGGCGCGGCCGCACTGGACCCGCTGGCCGGACTGCTGTAAAGCGGGGTGGACACATTTGTGGCGTCGTAAGCATCCAGGATTACGGCGCCGCCACTCTGATAGGCAGTAATGTCCGCCACCCAGACGATGCCGTTGGTTGTGCCGCTGGCGGACACGGCCGGTGTCGCTCCGCGGAACGAGAATGTGCTGTTGGAGTTGGAACTCGAGACCGTCGAGATGGTTCCGTTGCCAATGGAAAATTGCCTCAACGAGTCACCCACAATGATGGTGTAGATGTTCCCGTTCCAGTAGGCGGGCTGCCCGTAAAACCCAGCTGTCAGATTCGTTTCGTTGAACCCAACGCTCACTTCCCCCAGATCCTGATTGCCGGCAGGGTTGTACTTGCCCATGTTGGTCTGATCCAGAAGATAGACCACCCCGACCTTGCCGGTGGCGATCATTGGGGGATGGGCGGTTGTCCCCATCGAATCGGGGAGAATGATGGGGCCGGAGGAACCCAGGTCGATATCGTTTTGTTGCATGACGCCCTGGTCGTAGGGCGTGAAGTAGTCGAGCAGCGCTCCCGCCGGACTCAGTTTGACGACCGAATCGGAGAAGTTAGTGGTTCCGTCAAAGACGCCGTTGCCCGTTTCCACGTAGATGTTTCCGTTGGCATCCAACGCAGGACCATTCCCGGAACCCCATATGGCGCCTTCATTGTTCCCGCTGGTGGGATCAGTGGAATGCCAGACCCAAGTTTGTGTAATCGTCGAGGAGTTGTAGCTGTAGGCCATCAACCAACCCTGCCAGGTGTTGTTGTCCCCGTGCGAACCAAAGCCGATGTAGAGCGTGCCGTTGTTGAGCAGCAGTGCGGGCCGCTGGAGATGGAACAAAGGCACAAAGTTGGGGGCGGAAAGCACCACGGGGCCACCGAACTTTTCCGCTCCGGTGGTTAAATCCAAAGCGTGCAGCCGGTGGACGTAGCAGGGAGTGCTCGAGGAGCAGCTCGACCCTACAGTTTCCTTGGTTTTAGCAACGACGAAAATGGTGTTGGTCGAAGAGTCGATGACGGGCGTAGAAGTGATTCCGATTTCCGGAATCAGGTCGGAAAGTTCCCCGGTATCAGCGGCGGGAACGGTGGTCACGCCGGAGGAGAGGAAACTGGTATGCCAGAGTTGCACGCAGGAGGAAGAATCGGCGTCGAAGGCATAGATGCTGTCGTGCTCCGTGGCGACAAAGACCACGTTGCGCGTCTGTCCGCCGATACTGAAATTCGCGATGTAAAGAGGCTGCGCATAGACGTAGCCATCCACAGGGCAGGAAAACAGCGCACCGAACGTCGAGGAGTTGACCGTTCCCGTGGTCAACGCATACTCCTGCAAGTTCTGGCCGGTGCGCGCAGGATCGTTGTGATAAGTGAACACACCTTTGAGGTCGGTCACAGCGATGGAAGCCCAAGCGCTCACAGAAAGATTGGTGTTGCTCGTAGCGATGACGGTGTGTGCTCCGATTTGTGAGCCAGGAGTGAATAATCCTGTAGCGGAGACCGTGCCAACTGTGGAATTCCCGCCGTTGATTCGGTCCACCGACCAACTCACCCCTCCATTCTGTGGATCCGTGACCGTCGCCGTGTACTGCTGCTTCTGAGAAGTAGTCACGCCGGCACGTTTAGGGCTAAGCGAAACGCTGACTGTCGAACTGCTGGGCGTCGTCGCACTTGCCGTGTTCGAATAACCACTGAGGTTGCCGGCAGCATCGGTAGCTCGTACGCGATAGCTATAAGCGGTCGAAGCCAGCAGGCCGCTGTCGTTGAACGAAGTGCCGGCCGGTGTGGCAATCTGTGCGAAGTTTGAGCAGCCGCTTCCCTGACAGTTCTCGACCCGATAACCAGTCACTCCCACATTGTCAGTCGAAGCCGTCCAAGACAAATTAATTTGTGAACTGGAACCAGCCGTCGCGGTCAGATTTGTCGGGGTGGATGGAGGAGTGATGTCGCCCTGGGTGGTGGCAGACGCTGTGTTCGAGTAACCGCTAAGGTTGCCGGCGGAATCGGTGGCTCGGACTCGATAACTATAAGCGGTTGAAGCCAGCAGGCTGCTGTCGTTGAATGAGGTGCCTGTGGGTGTGGCAATCTGCGCGAAGTTCGAGCAGCCGCCTCCTTGGCAGCGTTCAACCCTGTACCCAGTCACTCCGACGTTGTCCGTCGAGGCGCTCCAGGACAGATTAATTTGCGTAGTAGAAGCAGCGGTGGCCGCCAAGTTGGTCGGTGCGGTTGGCGGAGCCGTATCAGTCGAGTTGTTCCCTGATCCGCTGGCACACCCGGCAAGAAAACCCACAGCTATCAAGATGGTCTTCGCGACCGCTGCCGCACGCACATTTTTTCTTGTGTACCCGTGAAATGTCGACATGGCCAATATCATTATCATTGCAAATCCACCCTGAGCGTCATCGGAGTCGGTTGAGTTCGGAGTTTTCGGCCAGGCGGGACAGCGGCCTTCGCAAGCTTAGAATAGACGAACAAGGCCCAGTTCAGGGCAAATTCTTGTGGCGAAGCCCCCACACAATTGAAACGTCAGCGGGATGAATGTGGCCGGAAAGACAATCCTCGAACTTGGGAAGGACAGGTGGTGCAAACACAGTCTTAGTCTTATCTCATGCTGAATACACCTTTCCGCGCTGAGTAGACTGGGAGTTAAGGCGCGATTTCGAGCCTTGCCAAAGTAACTCACCTAGAATATGTGACATAGACGAACATCTGCCACGGGGTGGCCTTCTGGGGGGTACCACGTAGGGATAACAAATTGCCACATTGTGGAAGAATCGGCGGACGTTCACTTCACCACCCGGTCGATTTCACCCCTCTTCCATTCGTAGATTAATGAAAATAAGTGCTTTAGTAGAGAACTTTTCATACTGCTCCAGTCCCAAGCTGGCAGTCAAGTTGCACTTCATCGGAGCTGGACCTCTGAATTCAGATCATAAATGTCCCTGAAACCCGTAGGGCAAGTGACAGACAGCGTGCATCGCCAAAGCACCGCAATTCTCCAAGCACCCAATTCCCCGGGCGACCCCTTTGCCTTTGGACTCGGCCCGGTCGTGCAAGCATTGAATGAAATGGCTACCGAAATCGCTCGGACGGATATTCCCGTTCTTCTCGTCGGAGAAAGCGGCACCGGCAAAGACGCGTACGCAAAGCTCATTCACCGGTTGTCAGCAGGCAATGAACTGCGGTTTCATAAATTCAATTGTGCCTCCTTCGATCCAGACCTGCTTCCCCGCCTCATTCCTCGCTTGAGTGAGAGCAACGATTCAACGAGCCCGGGCGGCACCATCTACCTTGACAACGTCCAGGAATTGGATTCAGCTGCCCAGCGCGCTTTGCTTTCCTTGCTCCCCGACGCTGAAGACAGTGACTCGAGCCCTGAGCGCCGCGGACGCCTAGTTTCCTCCGCCACGTCCAGCCTGGAATCGGAAGTCGAGCTCAGCCGTTTTCGCCGTGAGCTGTATTTCCGTCTCAATGGGGTGTGCCTGCGAATTCCCCCTCTGCGAGAACGCATTGAAGACATTCAAATTTTGACTGAGCATTTTCTCAACAAATACTCAAAGGCATTGAAAAAAGTCCCGCCGCTTTTGGACGAGACGGTGGTCCATGCCTTGTCCGCATATCATTGGCCGGGCAACATTCGCGAGCTTGAGAATTTCACCCGCCGTTCTGTGCTGTTTGGCGATTTTCAGATTGCGCTTGCTGAATTGCGATCTTCCGGTCCGGAGCCGTCCAAACTCAGTTCGGCAGGGGCGGGCTCTTCGTTGAAAGCGGCGGCGCGGGCTGCCTCGAAAAAAGCCGAGCGCGAGTTGATCCTGAAGGCCTTGGAACGCACTCATTGGAACCGCAAGCACGCCGCTCGCGACTTGCAGATTAGCTACAAATCTCTGTTATACAAGATTAAGCAGATTGGTGTTTCCAACGATAAGCATGAAGGCTGAGGGAGGTTTCATGAGCTCGAGCACTCGATTGTTTCTATTGCCCGCTGCGTTACTCTTCGCGCAGTGCGCGGTGGCACAGGAGCCCTCTGCACAGAAACCGGACGCTGCTGCAAAGCCGGCACCCGCGGCGGTCGACTCGGAGTACAAGATTGGTCCGCAAGACGTTCTTCGAATCGACGTCTGGAAGGAGCCGGACATTACGCGAACAATCCCCGTGCGGCCGGACGGCAAAATCTCCTTGCCCCTGCTGAATGATGTGCAAGCCACTGGTCTGTCCGCCCACGAACTGGCCATGAACATCAGCAAAGGCTTTGAAAAATACATCAACAATCCGCAAGTTACGGTCACGGTGATGGAAATCAATAGCCGCCGGGTTTACCTGACCGGTGAAGTGGCGCGCACCGGAGCAATTCCACTCTTACCGAACATGACGGTGTTGCAAGCACTCTCGAGCGGGGGCGGATTCACACAGTTTGCGAAAATCAAAAGCATTTATGTGCTTCGCCAGGAAGCCGGGAAACAGGTCAAGCTACCTTTCAATTACAAGGAAGTCGTCGCTGGGAAAAAACCAGAAGACAATATTCTTTTGCAGCCCGGCGACGTGATTGTGGTGCCTTAAAGTCATGCTGACTACGAATCCAAAAATGCGAGCCTGGAAAATCGCGCTGTTCGGGCTGGCCTTTGTTATCACGGCAAAGGCGTTGACGGCGCAGGAACCGGAGGCGCCCGCTCCGCCAAAGCCAGCCGGTCGCGGCATCCCCGGACTCGATGAAGATCAGGATGCTGCGCGCGACCAACTTGATAAGTGGAATCCGGACACGATGCCGGTCACGGGTCTGCAGTCACCAACAGTCGGCACTCCCGAATTCCGGCATAGTTACTGGGTTCCCGGATTCCAATACTCGAGTTCCATTCAGGATCAGCCGAATGGTGCCCACAATTCTGGAGACTGGTATGCCTACAATTTCTTCGGTGCAAATCTGAGTTTATTGCAGCAGGGGAGCAGTTCTCGATTGGCGCTTAACTACTCCGCCGGCGGTTTTGTTACGAATGAGCCGGGGCAAAGCAATGGCTGGTATCAGCAGATGGCTCTCAGCCAGACCTTTACCTGGCGACGCTGGCAGATGCAGATCCTCGATCAGTTTGCCTATTTGCCCCAGTCTCAGTTCGGTTTTGGCGGGGGCACGGGATTAGGAGTGCCCGGCATTAGCGGACCGCTCGGGCCGACTGTGCCTGGCATCGGCGGCTCGGTGCTGCCAAATCAGAGCATCTATGCTGCGGTCGGACCACAGTACAACAATGCGATCGTAACCCAGTTAACCTACCAAACCAGCCGCCGCAGTTCCGTCACCGTTGGAGGGTCATTTGGACTCCTGCGCTTTACCGAAGCGGGCAGTGTGGACTCGAACTCTTACATGGGTAATATCGGCTACAACTATCAGCTGACGAAAGAAAATTCCATCGGGGTCTACTATCGGTTTAGTGCGTTCCACTATCAAACCCAACCGCAAGCCATCGGAGACCAAACGGTCAGCGCGGTCTTTTCCCGCAAAATAACCAAGCGCTTGGCCTTGCAGCTTTTTGGGGGCCCGGAGATCACGAATTACCGTATCCCTGTTGGGAACTCATCTCAAACAGTGGCGGGTACCGGTGGTGTATCTCTGACAAGTATGTTTCGGAACGGGAGCGCCTCCGTTGGTTACTTTCATGCGCTCAGCGGAGGAAGCGGTGTCTTGATTGGTGCAACCACTGATGATATCAATGCCTCAGCGAGCACTCGCCTCACACGGCTATGGAGTGTCCATGCAAATTTTGGATTTGCGAAGAACCGTCCCTTGGCAAGCCAGGCTGGCACTCAAGGGAGCGACTACAACAGCTTCTATGTCGGCGGTGGACTTGACCGCCCCATTGGGAGAAATGTGAATTTCTCAGTCGCCTATACCGCGGAAATCCAACAGGTCAATCCAACAGTTTGCGCAGGTCCCGGGTGTGACACGAGTTACACTCAGAATATAGTGACTGTGAATTTACAATGGCATACTAGGCCGTTTGTTTTGCGTTAATTTTTGTAAGCGAGTTTATGAGAAGTGCCTGATCAAGATCTGGGACTAGAGACATCGCCAAATGTACAAAAGCTTCTACGGTCTGAAAGAAAATCCGTTCAATGTTAATCCCGATCCTCGCTTTCTCTATCTTACGAAGGAGATCGAGGAAGCACTGACCGGTTTGATGTACGGCATCCAGACCCGCAAAGGCTTTATTACGCTGACCGGTGAAGTAGGCACCGGCAAGACTACGCTCGTCAATCGCCTCTTGGACTGGCTGCGCCACCGCAATGCGCGTACCGCTTTCCTTTTCAACTCCAGGATGAACTCCAGTCAGCTCTTCGATTTCATCCTCGCCGAATTCGATATCCCGTGCGAGTCCAAATCCAAGAGCCAGCAGCTCCTCAAGCTCAATCACTGGCTCCTCGAACGCTACCGCGACGGGGAAACCGTTGTTTTGATCATTGACGAAGCCCAGAACCTGACTTATCCCGTGCTGGAGGAGATCCGCCTCCTGACCAATTTGGAAACTTCCACCGAAAAACTCCTGCAGATCGTCCTTTCCGGCCAACCGGAACTGGAAGAAAAGCTTAAACTCCCGCAGCTTCGACAGTTGCGCCAGCGCATCATGCTTCGGTGCCGCACTACGCCGCTGTCTGAACAACAGACAGGGGAATACATCGCGGAACGCCTCAGGATTGCCGGTGCCTCAGGCCAACCAATCTTCAGCGCCAAGACCATAGAGACCATTCACGTCTATTCTCTGGGGATACCTCGCGTCATCAATCTTCTTTGCGAACATTCCTTGGTCAATGCATTCGTCGATCAAGAGCGGCCGATTCAACCCAAGACCGTGGAAGCTGTGGCCCACGAATTCCAGTTGGACGAAGTCGAACCCATTGCCCCTTCGGGAGGGACCCGAGTCGACACAGACGTTTACAACTCGGAAGCCTTTCTCCAGAACCTCGGCGAAGCACTCTCCCGCTTTCGCGTGAGTCCCTCCAGCACGCGCGAGCGAAAGTAGCCCCACATACTCCTGGAAGCACCCGCAGTTTGACCAGTGACAGAATGTGGAACGGATGGCCTAGGAGAACAGAGACTCGTTTAAGCGGAATTTCAGCGAGTAATAATTCCAAGTAACGTATCCCAGAACCGATGTGTGTGCTCGATCGAAGGAGACAGTCCAGACTGAAAGCCAGTCGAATGTGGGAAACTTCTAGGATAGTCTGCGCAAGTTTCTTCCTACGCGGTTAGAGTTCGCGACAACGCTCTCAGCTTAAGTGGTTAAAAGTGAGCAGCTTATAGCCCGAGACAGCATTCACAAGCCAAGGAGACTGTGGCATCTACGATGCATGGCTAGGTGCAGCTGCAGTGCTGCGCGGGAAGGCTAAGTGTAGGCGATTCTGGACACCTCGATAAAACATACAGCAATTGAAGTCCTCGCGGCATGTCTCCTACAGTCTGGAACCCCGCTCGCTCTGGAACGTTCTCAAGACAAAACACAGCGTGTAAGAGCCTTGTTCTTGACGGTGTTCATCTTGTGCGTTGTTGCGATGACGATGCCTACCGTATTCGCTCAGAGCGGACGCGTTTTGATGAGCATAGGCACTCCCACGGTCGACGCGAATGGCGTGAAGTATTACCCTGTGACGTCTGTCTATCAAGGCTCTCAGCAGCAAATCATTCGCGTACTCGAGCCAACCAACCCGCTGGGGGGAAAGCCGCGACGGCTGTTGTACGTATTACCCGTTGATGCTGGTGTTGACACGCTTTCGTCCGCCTACAGTGACGGGTTGGAAGAGTTGCGTCTGCTCGATGTTCCTAACCAATTCAACATGACGTTGATCGCGCCGTCCTTTGGCTATGAGCCATGGTATGGCGACAACATCTCCGATGCAAAGCAAATGGAGAGCTTTATTATTGACGATCTCGTTCCTTTTGGCGATACCTTTGCGCAAGGTGTCATCCCGCGGCGCTATCTCATCGGTTTCAGTAAGTCGGGAAACGGCGCCCTTTTCTTACTCCTCAGACATCCAGGGGTTTTCAATGCAGCGGCAGTTTGGGATTCCCCGACACAATTGAATGATATTTCATCGTACGCGGCGGGTATGCCGATGAATTTCGGCACTCAGGCAAATTTCAGCTCCTACATTATCCCCGCTCTTGTTTCAAGCAATGCCAGCGTATTTCAGCAGCAGAATCGTCTATGGATCAGCGGTGACCAAGCGCTGTTCTATGGCCATATGCAAAGCTTGCATAACGAACTGACAGCGGCTTCGATTCCGCACACATGGGTGCAAGGGGGCACGCGCGCCCACAGTTGGAAGAGCGGTTGGCTAGAGGGTGCGGTAACCGGCCTCGATGCCCTTGCAACGCTAACCCCGCCAGCAGCCGGTACTCTGCCACCACCTCGGAGTGGCGGGCAACCGGCAGGGGTGCTGCCAGCAGCGACAAGCCAAGCGACACCGAGCCTGACCACGGACGAGAATGCGACCTGCCGGTATGCGACCACTCCTGGAGTGGCTTACGGTTCGATGGTCAACACGTTCAGCACCACAGGAGGCACGACGCACTCGACGCTGGTGACCGGGTTGGCAAGCGGAAACAATTACGGCTATTACGTTCGCTGTCAGGACGCTGCGGGGAACGCCAATACGGATGATTACGTGATCGCTTTTGAGGTGAGCAGTACGAGTACGACGGTCAGCAGCACGTTCTCCGGGGTCGAGTCTGTACTATCGGAGAACGGGATGTGGGACTCGCCGGGATCGT
>Ga0210403_10001839_pt1 | contig 19684 bp, 10 predicted proteins | sample IncBWC19MmetaG_FD_150863 | JGI IMG/M metagenome (GOLD analysis project Ga0210403, IMG submission 150863) | Forest soil microbial communities from Barre Woods Harvard Forest LTER site, Petersham, Massachusetts, United States - Inc-BW-C-19-M | ecosystem: Environmental > Terrestrial > Soil >... | reverse complement strand
CGGCCAGACGATCATCGGAGTGCCACAGTACTGTCTCGCCGACGCTGTTATAAAACGCTCGCACGCCTTCTTTACCTTCGATAACCGCGGGGTTCGCACCCCAAGTCACTCGGTATACGGGGTTATCCACGATCATGTCCGGCGCCAGGATCTTGTCGTACTCTCCCGCGCCCTCCAGGTGCACGTGGCGCCAGAAATTGAGGAGGATGGAGCGATGCAGTGGCTTTGTTGTGCGTTCCAGAAGGGCTGCGGTGGGCTTCATGCAGTCGCACACCGCCTGCTCAAATCGGTTCATATTAGCCGCCATTTGTCGCACACTCGCGGACCACGAATATAACAGACTCGGACAATGACATCCGAACACAAACGCTTCGATCCATTGTGTGCTGTTACGTGGATTTGTCCGTGGTTTGTCAGGCTCCAGGGCGAGCGTGAAGTCCTGGGGCGCTGCTGCCATCGTCCGATGATTTATATCTCGATGCAAATTTTCCCGAAATGAGCGCCTTTTTCTTCATGCTGGAACGCCGCCGCCAACTCACCCAATGGATAAACCCGGTCAATCACTGGCTTGAGTTTAGCTGCCTCGATCGCTCGTACCATTTCAATCTGCTGCTGCCTGCTCCCAACGACAAGGCCTTGAAGTTTTTGGTGCCGGCCCATAAGCATTGCGGTGGGAACCGTGCCAGCAAAGCCGGTAAGCACGCCAATCAACGCGATGTGACCTCCAATGCCACACGCAATAATGGACTGTGGCAGAGTCACGGGGCCGCCGATTTCGATGACATGGTCGACGCCGCGCCCTTTGGTTAGTTCCCGTACCACTTCGCCCCAGTTTTCATGCTGTTTGTAGTTAATGACCTGGTCTGCCCCAAGTGCCCTGAGGCGTGCCAACTTTTCATCAGACTTGGAAGTCGCTATGACCGTCGCACCCATCGCCTTTGCAAATTGAAGCGCAAAAACGGAAACGCCACCTGATCCCAACGTCAACACACTATCTCCCGCCTTTAAACCGCCGTCCGTGACCAACGCTCGCCACGCGGTCAGGCCTGCGGTAGTCAGTGTGGCCGCTTCGCAATGGTTATAGTTCTTTGGCGCGAGGGTGAACCAGTTCGCCGGCGTCAGCACCTTTTCACGCGCGTATCCGTCAATCCCGTCGCCTGGCGTTGTCGAAAAACCAGATGAGATTGGTCCGCCATCCTGCCACTTCGGGAAAAAGCACGAAACGACGTGGTCACCGACGACAAAGCCGCTCACTCCGTCGCCCATCGCCTCAATCACCCCAGCGCCGTCGGACAACGGAATGCGTCCGTCTTCTGTTCTGATCTTCCCGGTCGCAACCAGGTAATCGTGATAATTAAGCGAGCTTGCATGAAGTCGTACGAGAATTTCGCCGTTACGTGGTGTACCCGGGACTTCCATCTCCGTCAGTTTCAATTGGTCAAGTCCGCCGGGAGTGCTCAGCCTTATGGCTTTCATCTGTAATCCTCGTAATCAAAGGAGGTACAACAGAACCATTAACATACTTGAGGGCGATTATGTAACGAAGGTGGCCAATTTCTGAGTCGAGGAGGCCGAGATGCGGATTATAGAACGTGATTTGCATGCTCGCCAGCAGACGTTGGCGATGCAGGACACCACGACAAGACTAGGACTTGAACTGCCGGAAGCCGAAACGGTTGAAGTGTTCCAAGCGCTCAAGAAGCGGAGGTTGTCGTAAGCGTTTGAAAAATCAGAAGAAGATTTGGCTCCCCGGGCTAGATTCGAACTAGCAACCCTTCGGTTAACAGCCTTGAAACCAAATTCATCGTAACTTGCCGGAGCCGAGATAAATCGAGGGGAATTAGCAAGTTCTGACTAAACTTGAAAAAGCGGATTCACCTTCTCTTATCAGCTTTTGTTTGCGATTTGGCTCGATTTATCGCAAATTGCATGACACCAGTATGACCCCACGAAATCGTGCGCGTCTGCCAAGGCCGCTCTGCTACCTCTTGCACGGAGGCTCTGCACCGTTGTGTGGCCCAGTTGAGCCTGTACCACGCGAAGATCAACGCTTAGCTATGGCAATTTCGTTTCGCAGGATGTCCAGATACGTAGTGCCATACCCCTGATACACAAGGCCCTGGGTGTACTGGGATCCTGTAGGAGAGGTATCGGTCGTGGTCGGGCCAGTCACAACCGAAGGTTCAATCTGTGAGTCCTCGTGCCACTCGTTGAACGTTGTTATGTGAACCATCTTGAACTGAGTCTTGTTGGCGTAAGGCAAGGCGAGATCTCTCACAAAATTGGTAAACATCGATCCTTCCGCCGCGGCGGCGCTGGTTCTGCGGGCCAAAGCGGGATCGTTCGCACAGATTCGACGAGTGGCGCGGTCGTTAAAACCGGGCGTGACAGATGGAATGAAATCAACACCCAACTGGTTGGCAACCGCCTGATATTGGCCATACATCGTCGAATGTAACGCGAGAAAACCGTTGTCGTCGGAATAGCCAGAATAATGGAGGTCTACGCCGTAACCAAAGATTCCATCCCAATTGCCAATCCTGGTGCGATCTGGTGGCGCCAGCGCGTTGTATTCATCACCGACTAGATAGATGTTGAAACCGGCGGCAGTCATCGCGGTCCGGATGGATGCGACCATTTGCTGAATCTCAGGAACCGGATTCAAGGCCGCGGAAAAATAGAAGAAGACTACCGGTCTGTCCTGGCCGATCTTCAAATAGCTCGGATGTGAAAAGTAGTGCGCGGCGAGATACTGGAAATCTGAGACGATCGTCGCGATCTTGTCGGGTGTTACATTCAGATCCACGTTGAATCGGATGGCATAGTCGTAGAAGATCGCGAATCGCAAATCGCCGATGTGCGGATTGGTGAGGATCGTGTTTTGAATCGTGTTGTCGAGCGAATCATTCGGCATCACCCATTCCAGATCCCACACGTTGACCCCCGCCGCCGTGGACCATGCGATTTGCTGGGTCACGACGCCCTCGTTGTGGGAATCGTACTTGCCGAGAACCGGTAGCTCCGGGGGAACCAGTTCGCCGCGCACCGTATCGTTAAAACAATCGACGGTGTACTCAAACGAGCTCGCGTCGTACCACGGATAATAGGTGGCCGAGACCAGATACGGACTTTGAGGGGGCGTGACGGTTAGCGTTGCATCCGCGCTGTGCGAAAGCGTTCCGCTGACGCCTTGAAATTGCACCGCGAATGTTCCGGCCGCTGCGGACGCTGAAAACGTTATCTGCTGCGACATTCCAGCGGTAAGCGTAAACGGCGAAGCTGGTGACGAATTGATTCCGTTGGGGAATCCACTGATCGTCACGCTGACGGCTCCAGTAAATCCGTTTACGGCATTCAACGTGACCATCACCGGTGCGCTTGTCCCGCCAACTTTCGTGGAAACCGACGCAGGGGTGATGACGATGCTGAAATCCGCGATGGGTGGCGGTGCCGAGGAACCGCCACACGCATTCAGAAGATACAAACTTCCGATGCAAATGATGAACAATAGGAATTGTCTCACGGTCTCCTCAAACGTACGCATTTTGGGTGATTCGCTACTATCTGGCTCAGCCTGCGATGCAAAGCGCGTGAAATTACGTGCCCCGCAGTGAACTAGTTCTAAGCTCACAGCGGCGATGGGCGTGCACGTTTTGCAATTCGTAAAACTTCTCCTTGCGACTCTCCCTAAATTATTCTCTCTCGTTACTGATACAACTCCACCGTCGCAAGAGGAGTCGCACTTCCATCGACTCCACCTGTCACGAGGACTGTTCCATCTTTCAACGAGGTTGCCGTGTGATTAGCGCGCGGCGTAGCCATGTCGGCGGTGCGTGCGAAAGATCCGTTGCCGGGATCAAACAGCTCCGCTGTTGCGAGGTAAGTAATATCACCTTGATGGTTGAAGGGGTTCGGATAAACACTGAATCCACCTGTTATGAGAACTGTACTGTCATTAAGTAAAATTGCTGTGTGATTCGTGCGTCGCACGATCATGTCGACGTTTGTCGGGGTGAATACCATGGTCTTTGGATCGAACAATTCTGCCTTAGAAGACGACTGGCCATTTGGATTGCTTGTTGGTGCTCCGCCTCCCGTAACAAGGACTCTGCCGTCATTCAACAATGTTGCCGTGTGATGCTCACGAACTAGTTCCATACTGCCAGTCGGCGTGAAAGTTCCGCTGCCAGGGTCGAAGAGTTCCGCCGTGTCCACTCCTCCTCCGGCAACGAGCACTCTTCCGTTCGTGAGCACTGGTCCATGATCGAGCAAGGTCGCAGTGTGATGCGTTCGAATGGTTTCCATATTGCCCGTTGGCGTAAACGTCTTGCTGACGGGATCGAACAGTTCCGCGGTCGCAAGTCCGGTATTGCCATCAGATCCTCCTGTTATGAGCACAGTTCCTACTTTGTCATGCAGCAACGTCGCCGTGTGATAAGTACGCGCGCTTTCCATGTTTCCCGTTGTTGGCGTAAACATCCCGCTGATTGGATCGAACAATTCCGCGGTCGCGAGAGGAGTTCCATTCCCATCAACCCCACCCGTCAGGAGAACTCTTCCGTCATGCAACAAAGTTGCTGTGTGATGAGCACGCGGAGTTCCCATGCTCCAGTTCGTAGCCATGAACGTCCCACTACTAGGATCGAACAGCTCCACAGACGCGGCGACTTTCCCTGTGCTGTCGTTACCTCCCGTAACGAGGACTTTTCCATTCGTAAGCGCCGGCCCACCATCGAGCAACGTCGCCGTGTGGAATTGACGCGGTGTTTCCATGGTTCCCACAGACTTGAAGCCATGCGCTGTAACTGTGATGGCAGCAGTAGCGGCGCCCGGTGGAGTGCCATCGACTGTTGTTGCGGTAAGGGCGATGTTTGCAGGCGGAGCGCTTGCTGGGGCTGTGTATGTGGTTGGCACCCCGCTCGTAGTGGTTATGGGCGAGACCGATCCGCATTCCGCGACCGTGCAGGCCAGACCATTCAGCGTAAGCGTCCAATCTACGTTGCCGTTAGGTTGGTCGTTCGTCACCGTCGCAACGAACTTTGTTGAACCGTTCAACGCTACGAACGCCGACGTTCGTGAAAGTGCTACAGAAATAGGCGGGGTTCCGACCGTAATGTTGAGCGGGACGTCTGGGGAAGTTAATGGTGGACTGCCGGAGTCAGTCACATGAACTTTGAAATTGAATGGTCCGCTGGCACCGCTTGGCGTGCCTGTAATCATTCCTGTTCCACTCAAACTCAAGGTATCGGGCAAGGAGGTACCCCCACCCAAAGCCCAGGTGAGCGTGCCGGCTCCACCGTTTGCCATGAGCTGCAAACTGTAGGAACTGCCGAGAGTCGCCCCTGTGATCACCCCGGTCGTAGCAACAGTCGGTGGAGGTGAAACGGTGACCATGACGGTGGCGGAATTCGTCTGGCCGGTGAGCTTCGCTGTAATGGTGACTGAGTTTGCAGGAGAAGAGGCAGGAGCGACAAATGTAGCTGGCGCGCCACTCGCAGTATGCGCGGTAATCGTGCCGCAATTACTTCCGCCACACGCGAGTGCCCAATCGAAGCCCTGATTGCTGGGGTCGTTGCTCACGTTGGCAATAATCGGAACACTTTGGTTCACGTCCAGCGTCAGGGCCGAATTAGGACTGAGATTGACGGTGATCGTGTCGCCTCCACCACCACCCGTAATATTGCCGGCGCTGCCGCAGCCGATTAGAAATGATCCGTAAAAAAAAACTAGAAGTGAGAATGACTTTTTCATGTTCACGCCCTCCTCAAGATCGCATTCGCAATGTACAAGTACGGTTGAGACGCTTTCGGCGACATTACTTCGGTGAAGTTTGCGGCGTTCCGAAGCGACGAGTGCGGCCCGCCCTTAAGGATCGAAGTCGAGTCATCGTTTCAGCTGGGGATAACTTGGCACTCGCTGGTGCCGGAGCGTGAGTGATTTGCGTCGACCGAACAGCGGCCTCGGTCTCACCTTCCATCGCGTCGTAATCGCAACCATCGAGGTCTGGGTGCTCCTCGTCGCAGGGAATGAGGCGAAATGCGTGCTCATTGCCGTTGGCGTCCCAGCCATTGCCAGCAATTTCACCACGGTCGTTGATGGAATAGGCGTAAACGAGATGTAAAGGGGAATTCGAGGGAATGAGATTGTTTAGATCGATGAGGGAGCCGTTTTCCCACAAGAAGGGAGAGGCACCATCGAAGTAAACGCAGTCGGCGGAATCCGATTCGCCGAGGATTTGTGATTTGTTGTTAATGGCCCAGGCGAAGCTGCAGAGATCGGAACCGACAGTGCCGAGATCGATAAGCTGGCCGGACTTCTTCCATAGGGTCGCGTGGGTGTAGGTCTCACCGGGGAGCGCGGCGTAGCCGACGGTTTCGCCTTTTTCGTTGATGGCGTTTGCACCGGTTTTAAGCCCGCCGAGGGAGCCGCCCAGATCGCGGAGCGAATCGTTTTCCCAAAGAAAGGCGCGCTGGATCGTGTCTCCAGGAGTATTGGAATCACCGACGACTTGGCCGTGGTTGTTGATTGCGAAAGCATAGGTACAAGTGCCTCCCAGCCCCCCAAGGTCGCGCATGCCATGCTCTTTGTCCCAGATGAAAGAGGCCAAGCTGTATCCCCCACAGTTGCCTACGGCAGAGTTGGTGGTGGCAACGCCGATAACTTGTCCGCGCTCGTTAATGATCTGTGCATCGGCGTTGGTACCCTCGCCCAAAGTGCCAAGGTCCTGCATGCCGTTCTTCTCGTCCCAAATGAAAGCACGCAACTGATAGGGATATGGAACGAGCCACGAACTAGAGTCGGCCTGGTAGAGAGAGTTGGGGTCTAAGGTCAGATTCGTAGCGGCACCGACAACTTGGCCGCGGCTATTGACCGAGTTGGCGAAGCTCTGAAGACCGCCACCTGGGAATGGGCCGAGATCGATGATTTTGCCCTTGCGCCAAAGAACGGCCGACATTTCGGGCATGTCGGTGACAGAGGGATCGATTTTGCCGTTCTCGGATAGGCCGGCGACGAGATCGTTGTCAGTAAGCCAGCTTGAGGCACTGGTCACATTGCCGAGAAGAGCGCCCAGATCAGTGAGGGAGGAATCTTTCTTCCAAAGATAGGCACGGGTAACGACGCCGTTGGAAAACTGATAGTTGGGAGAAAATGGATCCGGAATCGTGGTATCGGCTGAGCCACCGCTGGCGTCCCCACGTTCGTTGAGGACGGAAATATTGTTGAAATTGTCATAGAAGTTGCCGGTCGGCCCGCCGAAGGTACCCATGACTTCGAGTTTGTAATGATGATGGTTCGCAGTGCGACTTTGTGCTGACGTGCCCTGCGCGAACGATGCAGATGCTATCGCCAGCACTGCAAATCCGAAGACTAACGCAATCGACATATGAAGTTTGTCTTTCATCACATCCTCCATTTACTTTTCACTCCGTTAGCCGGCTGACGCTGAGCGGTTCCGGATTTCTCGCACTGGGTCACTCTGCTCTAACGGGAAGAGGGGCTCAATGCAGGCGACCTCACGGTTGGGTCACGCTTTGGTCACCGGGCCATCCCTTTTGTTGGTAATGCCTTGACTGAGAGAGACCGGGCACCAAGCGAGGTTCTTTCACCTAGCTCCGCAAGTTCCCCTGGCTATTTTGGGATATGATTACGTTGCGCCTGTCGCAAACATGGGCTTGAGGGAGGTTTCTTCCATGCCGGGAGAGGAACGGCCGCCGAGCCTTGCCCGGTTCGAGAACTTTGAGCTCGATGTGCGCGCGGGAGAATTGCGCCGGCCCGACGGCGCCTCTGTTCGTCTACCCGAGCAGTCACTCCGCATTCTTGTACTCCTCCTGGAGCATCCCGGCGAGGTCGTCCAACGGGAAGAGATTCGCGCGAAGCTCTGGCCGAACGACACTGTCGTCGAATTCGAGCACAGCATCAGCGCGGCCATGAATCGCTTACGGCAGGCATTGCGTGATTCCGCTGATAAACCAAAGTACGTCGAAACTCTCGCTCGGCGCGGCTATCGTTGGATGGTGTCTGTGGAGTGGGCGGAAGGAAGCCCTGCGTTACAACTTGGCGCGGCTGCGGAGAAAACGGCAGAGTCAACTGACGGCAGACTGATCGGCAGAAAAGTTTCGCACTACCGAGTTCTGCGGATTCTTGGTGGCGGTGGAATGGGAGTTGTCTATGAAGCGGAGGATTTGAAACTTGGCCGTCGCGTGGCGCTCAAGTTTCTACCGGAGGAGCTAGCGAGTCATCCTGCCACACTGCACCGGTTCGAGCGTGAAGCCCGCGCGGCATCGTCGCTCAGCCATCCCAACATTTGCACGATTCATGAAGTGGAAGAGCACGAAGAGAATCCCTTTATCGTCATGGAATTATTGGAGGGCGAGACGCTACGGGAGATTATCTCTCGGTCACCGCCTGGCACTCAACCTTTGGAACTCCAGAAGCTTCTTGACCTGGCGACTCAGATCTGCGACGGGCTGGACGCGGCGCATCGCCATGGCATCATCCACCGCGATATCAAGCCAGCAAATATCTTCATTACCTCAAGGGGCCAAGCCAAGATATTGGATTTCGGTTTGGCGAAACTCTCTCCTAGCACATCGCTTCCCGGGAATGGCTCAGAGCCAAGTGGCAAAGCCGGGGCCGCAGGACTGATCCGCGGAGGCACTCAACCAGCCGGATCTGACGCGTTGCTCAGCCTAACCGGAGCTGCCATGGGCACGGCCGGATATATGTCGCCGGAGCAGATTCGCGGCGATATGGTTGACGCTCGGACAGACCTCTTTTCCTTTGGGCTGGTGCTGTATGAAATGGCAACCGGGAAACGCGCCTTTCAGGGTGACTCGGGTCCCGCGCTCCACGAGGCTATCCTTAATCGGGTGCCGAATCCGACCCGTGAATTGAATCCAGAGCTTCCCGCAAAGTTCGACGAAGTGATTAGCAAGGCGCTAGAAAAGGATCGAGAAGCGCGCTACCAGACCGTATCAGAAATGCAAGCCGATTTGGAGAATCTGAAAGAGGAAACCGTTCCGAATGGCGCTTCCCAATGGCGCTCGGTGGCGGCGGGAGTGATCGGCATCGGGGTAATTGCGAGTGCGATTTTCTGGTTTGCCAGACACCAACGATCTTCGCCTGACGCCGTGAAGCAACCGATTCTTCGGCAACTTACTCTCAATTCGTTTGAGAACTCCGTTGAAGACGGCGCAATCTCGCCCGATGGCAAGTACGTTGCGTACTCCGACCAGAAGGGCCTGCACATCAAGGTTATCGAAACAGGGGAGATTCGGGCGGTTCCTCAGCCGGAGGCGCTGGGCGGCAAGGACGTGGATTGGGACATTAGTTCCCCCATGTGGTTTCCTGACAGCACCAGGTTTCTAGCCAATATTCATCCGTTCGGGCAATGGTTCTCTGAGATGAATTCCCAGACCACGAGCATTTGGGTTGCTTCAGTCTCGGGTGGGGCACCCCGCAAGCTTCGCGACAAGGCGATTGCCTATGCCGTTTCGCCGGATGGATCATTGATCTCCTTTGGAGATAACGCGGGCAAGCACGGTGATCGCGAGATCTGGCTGATGGGGCCAGGCGGGGAACAAGCGAGAAAACTCTATGATACCGGCGAGAACAACTCTCTCGGTGTGTACACATTTTCACCAGATGGACAACGACTCCTTTACAGCAGAACTGACGAATCCGGCACAACCGTCATGAGCGGCGACTTGAAAGGAAGTCCGCCTACCACAGTGTTTTCTGCCGCTGAAACAGAAAAGATCCGGCTGGACCTTACTTGGCTGCCCGATGGGCGGTTGATTTACCCCGTGCCCGAACCCAGAACGTATGCTGCTACTTGCAACTATTGGGCAGTGCGACTTGACGGACATACGGGCCATGTAATTGAGAAACCCAGGCAATTGACCAACTGGACTGGATTCTGCATGACTTCCACAACCGCGACCGCAGATGGCAAGCACCTGGTTTTTCAGCGATCGACGGCACATATGACCTCCTACGTGGCTGAATTGGCGGCCGGCGGAACACGTATCCTCAATCCCGAGCACTTTCCCTTGACTGAGACTTCGGACGCTCTTTCAGATTGGTTGCCTGATAGCAAGTCCGTCGTATTGGCATCAAACCGCTCTGGTCACTACGCGCTTTACAAGCAGTCGTTGGATGAAGAAACGCCTGTGCCACTTGTTACGCAAGGTTCCGGCCGAGACGCGCACATGAGTCCAGACGGCAAGAGTGTGATCTATTTTGCAACCGGAGGGCATAGTTCGTTACCCGATACTGGACAAGAACCTGTCATGATGGTTCCAATCGCAGGAGGGACATCGCAGCAGTTGTTTGTAGCCAGTTCGGGTAGCCTCCTCACTTGTGCGAGGTCTCCGTCCGATCTGTGTGCGATTGGCGAGCCAACCGAGGATGGGAAACAGTTGGCCGTCTCCGCTTTCGATCCTATTAAGGGACGTGGAATTGAGCTCTTTCGGTTTGCGCTAGGTTCGAATGACGATCGCTGGAGTTTAAACCTGGCGCCGGACGGCTCCCGGTTCGTTGCCCTTCCCAGCAGGGTTGGTCCTATCGACATTTACTCTCTGAAAGGTAAGGTACTCCGGCAGGTTCGGCTGAACCATTGGGACCACCTGCAAGCTGCAGTTTGGGCTGCCGATGGGAAAAGTCTCTTCGTCACCGCGGACACAAGGGCGGGGACAGCAGTTCTATACGTGGATGTTCAAGGCAACGCTCATATATTGTGGGAGAACCCTGGAACTTCCTGGGAAACTACGGCCCATCCGTCACCCGATGGGAGCCGCTTGGGATTCAATCGTTGGTTTACAACTGGCAACATGTGGATGCTGGAAAACTTCTAAGAGCAATGCTTACGCGGATTTTTACTCGATTACATCACACGAAGTTTTGCGTCTTAGGATTAAAACTGCAGCTGGACCCTGAGCTGAATCATACGGGCGGAAACATTTGCGGTGAGTCCTGAGCCGAGAATGCTAGTCGGGGCCTGCTCCATGTAGAGAATCTGCCCAAAGGTCGCGCTCGAACTCCCATTGTCGGGTAGCCCAAAATTGGCATGATTGAAAAGATTGAAAAACTGGAAGCCGATACTCAGCGCCCCATTTTCCCAATGGGGGATTTTCGTATTTTTCATTACGGCGAAGTCCATATTGAAGTAGCTCGGTCCTCGGAAGCGATTGCGGCGTTGTTCAAAAGTCACCAATCGACCATCGCACACCCCTGATGCACCTAGATGTCCGGAATTGAATCCCGTTTCGCAACCTGTCTGTAGAAACAATGCGCCAGGACTGGGTGAACCATTGCCCAGCACTTGCGCCGGTTGGCACGGAACCGGCGAGGAAGGTATGACCGCGTCTTTCCCGCAGGGTCCCGCGAGACCGAGAGGAGCCACAGGCACGGAGTAAATTGTTCCGAAGAAGTTGTTTTTAATCAGTCTCCCGGTTTCCGCAAAGTCAATCACTGTGTAAGGAAAACCTGTGCGAGCGAAAATGGTTCCCGAGAGCTGCCATCCGTTCACAAGATAGTCGGGCCCGTGCGCACGTAACGCCTCTTTGACCGGAACTTCCCAAACGTAGTTTGCGTTGAAGGAATGGCGCACATCGTAATCCGCTGCCCCGTAACTTCCACGAAGATTGTTGGCATCCTGTGGGAAAACGGAACTGCCAAACGCAAATGGCGCAATGCCACCGTTGGAGACCTCGTCAAGCGCGTGTCCGTAGGTATAGTTGGCCTGAAATAGGCCTCTCCCCCACCGGGTAAGCCGTTTTTCGAAGGAAATGACCATACCGTTGTAGTTAGAAGCGGCATTGGTCTCGTACTCCGTGATCTGGCCAAATCGCGCATCCGCACAGGGCGGAACTGGCAGGCTGCTGCATTCCGCCTTGGGAAAGGATCCGAACCCAAAGGCATTCGCGTTTGGATTGTAGAAAAGCTCGTGGATGCCGTGATTTCCAAAATAGCCGACGGTCAAGGAAGTAGAAGCGCCGAAACTTTGCTGCACCTGAAGACTCCATTTTTGATATTGCGGCGAATGGATCGTATTCGAGGGTGTCTGAAAGCTGGGGGGAGTGAAATTTGGATCCCCTGCCTGGATCTGAGCAAGGGTCTGACCAGTAGCAAAGGCTTTCGAAAAAGCTGCATTGGAGTCGGAGGCATTCTGGAACAGGCTATCGGTTTCACCAGGAGTGAGGTTGTAGCCGCTTACGGCGAAAGAATTCACGAGCGGCGAGTTGTAAGCCAAACCCGTGCCGAGGACGCCGGGGACCGGGTCGTAAAAAATACCGACGCCGCCGCGAATGACTGTGTTGTGAGAGACACCGAGCGGCTGCCACGCAAAACTGAACCGCGGTGTCCATACGATGCCGTCCGTATTCGGGAAGGCTTGTTTTTGATTAATCAGCATCGCTTCATTGTAAGGCTGAGATGGATCATGGCTGAGTGAATTAAATGCTCCGGAAAGCCGAGTGAAGCAGCGAGACTCACAAACCGGATTCGACTGGTGATCGACACGCAAAGCGAGCGTAAGCGTCAGGTTGGAGCGGGCACGCCATTCCTCTTGGCCGTATAGCCCGAGACTATAGAAAGCGTAACGGTTCCAAGTTACGGCGGGGTAGGTTTGGTCAAGAATTGTAAGATCCTTGCCTGGATTGGATGGGTTTACTCCCCCGGAGAAAAATGCGCTGATAGATTGCGGAAGTAATTGTCCCGTGCCGTTCTGATTGTAGCCACCCCCTGTCCGATAGCTTCGAAGGAAGTTCACTCCAAACCCAAACTTATGCTTGCCTCGAGTCTTCACCAAGTCGTCGGTGATCTGGTACTGCCTGGTTTTTGAACCGCCAGGCAGTGCAAAGGCCTCGTCCAAGCCTCCTAGGCTGGCGAACGGAAAGCCTGCATTAAACCAGTTCAGGGTTGTCGGAAAAGCAGCTAGGGATTGCGATGAATTCGCGACACCCAAAACTTGGTTAATGTAACTGCCCGCAAAAAGAAACTGGTTCGCCGCTCTGGGGCCAATGGTGTGCGTCTCGCTGAGCTGGCCTTGCCACCACGGCTGATTGGTGTAGGCATTGAAGAGTGGACTAATCGGATCGACGTAGAAGGTACGTTGCCCGTGGTCATACTGCACAAGGAAAAATAAACGGTCGCTGGCCCCAATGTTCCAATCCACGCGGCCCGAAACGATCGATTCGCTGGATGGCTTACCAACGTTTTTCTGAAAATGAACCGCACAGGCTTCGGTTGCGCCCAGACCCTGTGGCCCCTTCCAACCGTTACAGCCTGTGAGATCTTGAGGATTGAAGTTACCGGGAGCAGCTGCATTTGCCCCTGGCGTACTGTTGTACAGATTGAATATCCGCTCGTAAAACCTGTGAGATGCCGACATCGGTCCGAATATGGAATCAATATTGGCCATGGTTGCGGATTCAAATCGCGCGCTGGGCAGAACTACTTGGAAACTGGACGGAAGCAAGGCGCGCATGCCCTCGGTGTCAAAGAAGAAGAACAGCTTGTCCTTCTTAAGTGGGCCACCCATCGAGCCCGCCCACTGGTGGGCGATATCGAAGGGGCGCGAGACTTGAGTCGCATTGTCGATCCAGTCGTTGGCATTAAACGCCGTTCCATTCCAGTAGTACGCCGCGTTCCCATGAAAATCATTGCCGCCGGATTTCGTCACGTAGTTGACGCTCGCGCCCGCAGCGCCACCGAATTGACCGGAATATCCATTGCTCACGATTGTCGCCTCTAGAACTTCGTTCTGGCCCAGGAGCATGTTCATCGTTCCGCTATTATTGGTATTCACTTGAATATTATTGTTGTTCATTCCATTAAATGTGAACAAATTGGAAGTGCCCGGCATTCCCAAAATGGAAAAATTTCCAAGAGAATAGACGCCTACCGCATCCGTATTCATGATTGTGCCGGGAGCTGTTTGGGCGATGTACGTTAGGTCGTTCCCCGGGTTAGGTAATTGGGAGACCTGCAATGGGCTCATGGTCGTGGAGACGTCGCCATTTTCCGCCCGGATGAGCGGAGCCTCTCCGGTCACTTTCACGGTGGTGCTCTCTTTTGCAATTTCAAGCGAGAGATTTAGCGTCTCCGACGGCCCGAGCAGCACATTGACATCGTGGCTTTCCTCTCGAAAGCCAGCATGAGACACGGTTAGCGTGTATCTTCCCGTCGCCAGGAAAAAGAATCGGTACACACCGTCACTGTCGGTTTTGGCAGTTTGGATCGCGCCCTTGGTGTTGTCCCTGATCTCGACATTTGCATCGGGCACTACTGCATGGCTCGGATCGCTCACCACACCGGTCAGTCCACCAGAAGTCGCTGTTTGGGCGCGTGAATCTTGGATCGAACAGAGGACCAAGAAAAAGATTAGCAGGAGCTGGATCGGGAGCTTCCATCTCGTCGAAGGGCACACACGATCCCATGCAAATTTCCCCACGGGCTTCACGACCTGCGAACGTAGCCGTAATACTACTCCATTCCCGGCACCCTAGGGTTCTTGATTGGATCGAGATTGGTGCTTGCTCCGAGTTCGCGAAGGAACGCTGGCATCCGTCTTCCCGATGGACGCCTCTTGGAATTCCGCCGCTCGATCAGGAATGGCAACGTGGATGTTGAAGAACTTTTGAGGCAATCAGCAATGCCTAGTAGGATCACCTGCGCGGACTCTCCAACTCTAGGTAGCGCGGCTGGGTACCTGCGCCGCGGGCCCTGTCTGCGCACAACGCGGTGGAGTCCAAGCCAAGGTCCCCTTTGAGTTTGCCGTCTCCGGGAAGACTTTTCCCGCTGGGAAATACACAATGTTCGCTGCCTCGCACCAGGTCAGCATTTCACGAGGGCCAGGCTGTTGGGGAGAAGGAGACTTCGCACTTTTCCACACTCTTACATGACACTATGATTTTCTGGAAGCAAAATGTGAGAATCGTGTTTCAGAAACACCTGAGTGCAAAGAATTTGGCTCCCCGGGCTGTACGAATTGCGAACTTTTGGTTTTGAGTTCACTATCCGCTTCCGAAAAGATAGGGTACCCTCGCACGCCTAGATTTTTCAATACTAACCCTTAACATTTAACATTGACTTGTTTTCGTCCCGGTAGCAGCCGGGTTGGTCCCGGTACGAACTTGCCGGTTTAGTCAGGTACCATCGGCCAACAAGACCCGGTCAGTTTAGACGGGAAAGCTTTCCTTCGTGCAACAGTTATTCATATAACTCGGCGGAGGCAAGAGCATTGCCATTTGCGTCCGTACCACCAGTAATCAGCACCCGTCCGTCGTTTAGTAGCGTTGCGGTATTTCCCACGCGCTCCGTCGCGAGCCTCCCTGTGAGGCTCAACGCACCCGTCGTCAGGTCTAGTAGTTCTGCCGTCGGTACGACAAAGTCCAACACCTTGCCTCCCGCTAATAGAACCTCTCCGCTCTTCAGCAAAGTGACTGTGTAGCTTTGACGCGACATCGTGAGATTGTCGAGGCCTGAAAAAATTTGCGTAGCTGGATCGTAGATCTCGGCGTATCGCGGATTCGATGGCTGACTGTGGATGTTCTGAAGTGACGGTATGCCTCCTAGCAGCAGCACTCTGCCATCGGCTAGCCGCGTGGCGGTATGCCCATTGCGCGTTGTGCTCATGCTTCCTGTGGACTTAAATGCTCCTGTGGACGGATCGAATAATTCGCAAAACAGTGGGTCCCAAGGTGGATCGTCCGCCGCATCAGCCGCGTGTCCGTTCCAACCTCCCGTGATCAATACTTCTCCACTCTTCAACAGTGTCGCCGTGTGATTTGCGCGATCTGTGTTCATGCCGCCAGTAAGTGAGAATGTGCCCTTCGCAGGATCGTATAACTCCGCGCCGGCCGTGGCCGCACCACCCCCGCCGCTCTCATACGTTCCTCCGGCAATCAGCACCCTGCCATCCTTCAACAAGGTGGCCGTATGAGCAACACGCCCTTCATTCATATTTCCTGTGGCGGTGAAACTCCCCGACTTTGGGTCGTATAACTCGGCCGTGGCCAATCTTGGCAGCGGACCGCTGCTCCCGGGACCAAATCCCCCGGTCATGAGAACTTTTCCATTACTCAGCAAGGCATAAGCGGCGCCGTAGCGCGGCGTTGTCATGCTCCCTGTTAGAGAAAATGTGCCGGTGGCGGGATCGAATACCTCCGCGCTTCCATCATCACCACCAACAACCAACACTTTCCCGTCTGCAAGCAAGATCGCGGCATGTCCGCTCCGTGGTTTGCTCATACGCCCGATTTCGGTGAAACCAGAAGCGACCACAGTAACAGTGGCCCCTGCCTTTTGCGAAGTATCCGCCGTAAATGTGGCGATTACGTGAAAGGTCCCAACGTATGCGGGAACTGTGTACAGCCCCGTTTCCGAGATGCTTCCGCCAGCCGCGCCCTCTTCGATATCCCAGGTTGCCTCGGCTTGGTTCCCATTGAATGAGGCCACGAATTGCTGCGTCCCCTTTGGCCCGAGTGTAGCCAAGGTGGGAGAAACGGCTGAAGTGGCAGGCGCAGCGGAGGCGCTGACAGTGAAACTGAGGGTGTTCGATGTCGCAAAGGGAGTGTCGTCCGCGAAGTACCACTTCTGAACAAAAAGTCGGGCAGCGACAGCCTTGGCCAAGAGAGCGGCCGGAACCACTGCAGTGAGCTGGGCGCTACTTTTAACAGTCGCGGGCAGCATCGTGTCGGTGCCATTCGCAGACCAGACCACAACCGTGTTGGTTTGATGAGAGCCTGCGTGGAGAAGATCGAGGTTTGATCCCGCTATCGTTACCGTGAGATCCAGGCTTCCGGCGACCGCGCTCGCTGGCATGATCGAGGTAATTGAAATTCCGCCGGAAGGTTGAGGCGAAGGTTGTGGTTGTGGCTGTGGTTGGGGTGGAGGAGTCGAAGCCACCCCACTCCCGCAGCCTGTGGCTCCAAGTAACGCGGCCGACAGCACCAGAGCTACAGCGATCCGCATCATAAGCCCTCCTTTTTTTCCTGACTCTGAAGACGTAATGGCTGACGCGCGACACCGGCCTTGAGTACGTTTCATCACTCGTTGTCACTCAGGTCGAGTGGGGCAAGCCCGTTCTGATTACTTGGAAGGGTGTTTCGGGCCCATGGATTGGTCAGAAAACCGTGTTCATTTCCTGAAGAATCGACAAACCTGCCGACGATCTGGCTTCGATTGTTAATGCCTAGCGCCACGGTGAAAGTAGCGCCCGGTACATCGATCGATTGGAACTTGCCATCTGACCAATGAAATCCATGGCACTGAGTTGTACAGGCAAAATCGAGTGGAATACTGTTGTCGTCCCACCGGCCTACCACTTCATGGCGATCGTTGATCGAGCGAGCCGCGTCGGCGACGGCTCCGGGATAGGCCAGGGTGAGGTAATCTCCCCTCCTGGTCCTCACATAAGCAAGCACGGTCGTTTCGCTGCTGAAATCGCCCGCAAACCACCCGTCATTCGCAATGGTCCAGATGTCGGTGGAAAAGGAGTTTGGGACATCGAAAGTTTCGAATTTGCCTTCTGCTAGCAAATACCCGTGCTCATTGCCGGCCTGGTCCACATATTCGCCGGAGATTACCCCTGCATCGTTGATACCCTCGGCGCGCGTCTCGGTCGAGAAGGGGATGTCAATGGTTTTGAAGCGTCCTCGATAAAAGTAGAATCCGTGCAGGTTGAAGTTGGAGTCGAAGTAATACCCGACGATCTCCCCGCGAGCATTGACAGATTTCGCATCCGTCTCAATCGCGCCCGGAACGTCCAGTTGTGAAAATCGGCCTTCTTGCAGTGAAAATCCGTGGGTGCCGCTGTTGTCGTCGAACGATCCTACGATCGTTCCTTGAGCGCCTATCCCAAGCGCACGAGTGCCCAGGGCTCCTGGATAGTCGATCGTTTCGAAGTCATATTTCGGCTTGCCATTATTCCCGCTTCCCGTCGCCGAGGGGCCTTGGGCTAACGCGCTTGGGTTGAGGAAACACAAGACCGCCAGGACCACCGTTGTTAAAGCTCTTATGCTTCTTTTCTGACTAAATCCACTGGTAACCCGCATCTTTGCCTCCTTCGGATCTCAGAAAAGACTTGCAGCTGTTGTATCCGCCGCTTGGTTTAGCTCCCGGGAACGACCTGTCACATTTCTTTTCCTATTCAGATATGCGGGAATCACGAGTAAAACCTGCAAGGTTCGAACTGGGGGTCGCCTGACAGAGAATTCGGCGTATCATCTTGCCATTGGAGCAACCGTTATGATTGGGGAACCAGACGGAGGTCAATCAGTCTCTCCGCATGAGGTCACCCGGCTGTTACAGGCGTGGAGAACCGGGGACGAGAGCGCTCTTGAGCAGCTTATGCCCCTCGTCTACGATGAGCTTCATCGCCTCGCCCGCCGGTATATGGCGGCCGAACAGGCGGGCCATCCCCTTCAAACTACTGCCCTGGTGCATGAGGTCTATCTCCGGCTGGTAGACGCAAACTCCATCGATTGGCAGAATCGCGCTCATTTCTATGCAATTTGTGCACGCCTCATGCGTCGTATCCTCATTGATTTCGCCAGGACGCGAAATTATCAAAAACGGGGAGCCGCTTTCGCGCATATACAGTTAGAGGAGGCAGCGACCGTTTCTGCCGCCGTGAGCTCTGAACTGCTGGCCGTGGACGAAGCGCTGAAGCAACTAGCCGTCGTTGACTCCCGCAAAAGTGAAGTCGTCGAACTTCGGTTCTTCGGTGGTCTTACCGTCGATGAAATCGCGGCGGCGCTGCAAGTGTCTCCGGAGACTGTGATGCGGGACTGGAAACTGGCTAAGGCCTGGCTCCTGCGCGAACTCAGCCACGAGAGCCCCCATGAAACCTGAACGGTGGCAGACAATCGAGAAGCTCTACCACTCCGTTTCCGATCTGCCCGTCGGGCAGCGGGATTCCTTCTTGCATGAAGCCTGCGCTGAGGATGACAGCCTCTTTCGAGAAGTTGAATCCCTGCTCAGGCATGGGGACACGCCACAATGCGTCTTGGATTCACCTGCTGTCGCCGTAGTGGCCAAGGCCATCGCTGCCGATGAATTTCAATCCAGTGCATCGTTTCTAGAGGGAAGGACTGTCTCTCACTACCGCATCCTGGAAACCATCGGCCGCGGTGGTATGGGAGTGGTTTGTAAAGCGGAAGACCTGAAACTCGGACGCATGGTCGCTCTCAAACTGCTGCCGGCCTATCTCGCCAGCGAGCCGCAGGTACTTCAGCGCTTCGAACGCGAAGCACGGGCTGCCTCCGCTCTGAATCACCCGAACATCTGCACCGTGTACGAAATCGATGAAGCCGATGGTTTACACTTCATTTCCATCGAACTTCTCCAGGGTGAGACCCTGAAAGAGCGAATCAGTAGCGGGCCGATAGAGATCAATCAGATTCTCTCTATAGCCAGCGACGTGTGTCAGGCCCTCGAAGCAGCCCACTCCGCCGGTATCATTCACAGGGATATCAAGCCCGCCAACATTTTCGTAACGCAGAACGGCACGGCCAAGGTGCTCGATTTCGGAGTCGCCAAGCGCGTCGGGCCAGAACTGGAGAAACGGGGTCCGAGCATTTTGTCTTCGTCGGCCACTCATTTTGATCTCAGCCTGACCATTCCTGGATCTCGGCTGGGGACGGTGGCTTACATGTCTCCGGAGCAAGCCACCGGGCAA
>Ga0210403_10001838_pt1 | contig 19685 bp, 21 predicted proteins | sample IncBWC19MmetaG_FD_150863 | JGI IMG/M metagenome (GOLD analysis project Ga0210403, IMG submission 150863) | Forest soil microbial communities from Barre Woods Harvard Forest LTER site, Petersham, Massachusetts, United States - Inc-BW-C-19-M | ecosystem: Environmental > Terrestrial > Soil >... | reverse complement strand
TCGGGGTCCATTTCATACACAAGTGAACTTACTGGGCCATCGCTTTGGCTTATGTCCCAGTCCGCTTATGAGCGGACCCGATCTGATGGAATACAAGGGCGTGGAATACACCGTTGTTCAAATGGCGGGCGGCGCCGGGTGGAAATGGGAAGTCAGGTTTGATGACGGCAAGAAGAAATCCGGTGTAACTCCGGAAAGTCGAGCGCTTGCAATCAAACTCGCTGAATATGAGATTGATCGCGTCGTAAAGGACAGAAAGTAAGGCCGCCTCAGTTGGCGGCCGTCGTGCACCCACGACGCTCAGTAGGTCGGCGCCGTTCCGCGCCCCATGGGATTGATGATTTGCGCCGCTGCGGCCCGCGGAATCATGGGCGATGGCCGATCGTCCCGTGAAGATCACCTTTGCCCAGATGCGCAACAGCGGCGTGCGCGGGATCCTCGTCTATTGCTGCGACTACAAATGCAGCCACTTGCGGGCGATCAGCGGCGATGCCTGGCCCGACGACGTCCGGCTATCGGATATCGAGCCGCGGTTCGTCTGCACGGCGTGCGGCAAGCGCGGCGCCGACGTGCGGCCGGATTTCAATTGGAATGCCCAGGGACCGATCGACGGCATGGGTTACCGCTGATCGTACTCCGTAGCTTTACGGTCCGTAGTTCTCCTACCGTCGCAAGCGTAGGCGTTTTGGCTATCCTCATTGCGTTAAATCTGTGTGTTTTTTAGGTGTTGAGTGATCACATGAGCAATTTTCCGCGTTCAGCAGCGCTCGAAAAGTCACGCGAGCGAATCCTCCTCAATGGCATTCTCAAGCAACAGCTGTTGGAGCTTAAGGCCTTGCGCAAGAAAGTGGCCGAGGCCAATCTCGAAGCCTTGCGCAAGAAAGTGGCCGAAGCCGAAAGCCCGACCGCCGCACTGAAAAGAAGCGGTCACACTAGAGCAACGGGACGTCGCACTGACGTGAGGATTGGCAAGCCAGAAAAACTTAAACGTCGTCGCTAGTCCAAAGAAAATTCGTTCCCACTCACCCTTCGCACCATCGCCAACGGTTGGCTGGCGCCGACCTGTTTTCATGAGGCTTTTGCCTCGCTTTGACGCGAACTTTCAAACGCATGCACGCTGAGGATGGTTCCTTGATTGGATGGAGGCGGTAGGCTGTTATTCGATGCGGGTAGGTCCTTTCCGAGCTTAGGGACGAGCTTCAGGGACATGGATCTTGTAAGAACTGAGAAAATTGCGGAGCTACCAAGCACTTCGGGCAGAAAATGTAAAAACTGCGAACAAAAGCTAGACCACGTTGCTGCCTTGGTGGATCCCAAAACTGGACGCTTAGTCCAGATGTTCAAATGCGACTGCGGAGAGCGCACTTGGTACGAGTGATCTCCGTAGTGCAATAGCTCTTGCCACGAAGATGATCACCCGGAGCGGAAGTAGCGTCGCTTTGCTAACATGCGCGCCCAGCCACTTATATCCAGCCCATGCCCCGCAAATCCATCGAACTACCGCCCGCGGTCGCGCGCCGCTTTGTCGTACCCCGCGAACGTTGCGATTGCTGCCGTTCTTCGACCCAGGCGTCACGCGCGAACCAGCCATGATCCACGCTGCAGATCGTACCATACGTGTGAGTGAAGAAAACCGGGGTGCGGGCGAATACGGAACGCTCGATTTGGATTTTCGTGGAAATTGCTTGGCCCGTTGCCGGGCAATTGATCATGACGGTACCCACCGGGGCCTCTTTCCGAGCGAAATCAATTGCGACGGCGCCGTGAACCTTGAACCGGCAAACTGCCGCCGACGGCACCCTAGCCGACATTTTTGACCGTTTTGATTCGACCGCGGAATTTCCTATGTTCGGCCTATGCCCCGCAAGCCGATAGAACTACCTCCGGCAGCGCGCGCCGCTTCGTCGAGGACATGCGCGCCTACTTTGCCGAACCGAACCCGAACAAGCGGGACGAGATTGCCATCCGGCAAATGTCTGCGCTTAGGGAGTATCAGGGGCCGCGGGAAAAGCCGCTTCGCGTCCCCGATATCATGGAGATGTTCCGGCAGATGAGGGACGAACAATGAACGACCTAGTCCAGGCCGGACGCGCGTCAGGGAGGGACATGAAGTGATGGCCGTGCTTGGTCTTTTTCAAACTGCGGAAGGCGCTCCGCATTGGCCCACGGTTCTGACTTTCACCGGCTGGCTGGTAGCCGGCGCGCTCATGTTCGGCAGCTTCGCGATTAGCCGGAATGATCGCCTGAAAAATGGCCCTTGGAGTCTTCGACGCCGCGCAGGAAACCGCCTTCAAGAAGGCACTGAACAACCCGAAAGGCAAGGTGGCGATCGAATACAGCAAGGCCGACGAAAAACGCGGTTACGAATTTGCGATGAAGATGAAGGTATTGCTGGAAGCGGCCGGCTTTGACGTATGGGGTTAGGCGCGTCACGGACTATCCGACAACCTTGACCGGCGCACGCAGAGCGCCGGCGCGCCCCCTGCCAAAGACCCGATCATAGCCCGCCAGGAACGCGTCCAGCGCGTCGGCGATCATCTGTTCCTTGTCATCGAGCACGGGAGATTCGTAGATGTATTTGCGGACGCCGTAGTAGAAAATGCCGCTGTGGAACACCCATGCGAGTTCAAGCTCGGGCGCCGTCGGCTTGCCTTGCGCAGGCAACCCCATCTCGTGGCGGCATTCCCTGACAATCCGGGTCAGGATCTGCTCGCGCACGACGCCGACATACCAACGGTTGATGTCGAGCCCCTTCAGGCCGGAATAGAGATAGATGCGGATCCATTTGCGCTTGAAGAGCACGTTGGTGTAGCCGCGATAGAACTCCAGCAAACGGTCGCGCAGCGGCCGCGTGCGATCGGTCAAGAGCTTCTCCCAGCCGGTATCGAGCGGCTCAAGATAGACCGTACGATAGACTTCCTTGATCAGGTCGTCCTTGCTCGGGAAGTAGCGATAGAGCAGCGGCTGGGTTACCCCCAGCCGGCGTGCCAGATCGCGCGTTCCGCCGCCAAATCCCTCTTCCGAGAAGAACTCGGTCGCCTTGGCCACAAACTCCTTGCGGCGATCATCCGGCGAAAGCCGCTTTTGCTTGGGACGTGTGCGCTTGCTCGAAGTTTTCTTTTTCATGATTTTTTATCAGCCGCCTGACGGTCCTCGGCAGCAACAAACCGGCCGTAACCGCCGCGGGCAAACAACAGTGGCTCCTTGCGGTTATAGGCATAGGCCTCGACTGCGCCGAGGAAGATCACATGGTCGCCGCCGTAATAGCGGTTGGCGGTACGGCACTGGAAATTCGCAACACTCTCGACAAGCAGCGGCGCATCGCCGAGGCCGGGCGTCCACTCGACACCGACAAACTTGTCGTCCGAGGATTTCGCAAACTTGTTGGCGAGCGCCTGCTGGCCGACGCCGAGCACATTCACCGCAAAGTGGCTCGCGGTCTGGAATGCGCTGAGGCTCGAGGAATAGAGCACGAGACTCCAGAGCACCAGCGGCGGATTGAGCGATACCGAGGCAAAGGAGTTGCAGGTGATCCCATAGGGTTTGCCATCGGCGCCGGCGGCCGTGATGATGGTGACACCGGTGGCATAGGTGCCGAGCGCGTTGCGAAAATCCCGGGGGTCGATGGGGGAGTGATCGCTGGCCAGTTCGCTGGCGGGGTCCGGATTGATCGGGTGCTTGGGCGCGTCGTTCATTCGCTGGCCTCAGAGCGTCAGATTTTCGGACGGCAGGCCGAGCGCCACACGGCCGTAGTTGGAGCCGGCCGCGTCGAAATTGAACGCCAAGTGTGAATTGATCGCATGGGCATCGCGGAACTGCCGCTGTAACACGCCTGAGGTAAACAATCCACGCGCGCCGCTTGCGGAGAACAGGAGCGACACCGCCTCGGTACACAGATTTACGGAAAAAGCTCCGTCGCGGCGGTGCCTCGTCTTCGCCGCCATATCCGGAATGTTGCCGCGCCTTGCATCAACCATCGCCTCGATGCAGTTCGAGCGCATGATCAGGCGCGCTGCATCGATCTTGGCGGAGGCTTCGGCAATCTTGATCTGCGTGCTCTGCAGATCGGCAAGCCTGGTGCGGTTGTAGGTCGAGACGCGCTGCCGCGCTACGCCGATATAGTCGTCGAGGCAAGCCTGGGCATTTCCGAGCGCTACCCCTGACAGCACGTAGGGAAACAGCGAGAACACCGGCAGCGCATAGAGCGCGTTCGGATTGACCGCGCTGCCTGGCGTCAGGCCACCGGCCAGATCGCCGACCGCGACCGAGAGCGCCTCGGGGACAAAGGCATCCTTGACCTCGACGTCGTTGGACCCGGTGCCGCGCAGCCCGACTGAATTCCAGGTATCGCTGATCTCATAGTCGTTCTCGTGAACCAGGAAGATCCGATACTCGATTCCGTCCGCTTCGTCATCGGGAGAGACGACGCTGGCAAGCATGTTCCATTCGCAGGAGGCAACCCCCGACGAAAACGGCCAACTGCCGCGCAGGCGATAGCCGCCTTCGACCTTTCGCGCGCGGCCGGCCGGGAAGATGAACGACGACGCGATCAGCGCATTGGGATCCTTGTCCCAGACCAGATCCTGCGCCCGTCTGTCGAACATGCCCAGCATCCAGTGATGGCTGGCAAGGTTGCCGAAATTCCAGGCTACGGAAGCGTCGCCCTTCCCGAGCAACTCGGCGCAATCGATCAGCGCGACATAGTCGAATTCGAAGCCTCCGACGCGCTTCGGCTGAACGATCCTGAACAGGCCAGCGTCGTGCAGATCGCGCTCGGTTTCCGGCGGCAATCGCCGCAACTCTTCCGTGCGCGCCGCCCGGTCGCGAAGTTGCGGAATGAGCGCTCGGGCACGGGTCGCCATGGCGGCAAAGGCGCGGTCGTCCGCTCCCGCTGTCGCGGGCGAGCCAGCGATCGGCTTTTGACCAACACCTGCCATCCCGCGTTCCTCGCTCTCTCCCTGCCGGCTCCCAAAGCGCCAAATCCCGGCTCTTCGAAACCAGCTTGACCGGCCGAATTTACTTCGCGATTGTTTATCGCGTGATCACCAATTAAGGCGCGGCCGGCATGGCCCGTCAATCAAAAACCAACGGATGGAAGCAAACAAGCATGGATAAAACCGTTGGAATCATTGGACTTGGCATCATGGGCGGCGCGATTGCGCGCAATCTCGTCGAGCGCGGATGGCGGGTGATCGGCTTCGACGTTGATCCCGCGAAAAACGCCGACCTCGCGCACGCGCACGTGGTGATCGCCACCAACGTCGCTGAGCTCGCGCGCGATGTGCCGATCATCATGACCAGTCTCCCCACGCCCGCAGCCGTCGAAAAGGTCGCGCAGGAAATCGCCGGCTCCGGGCAATCGCCAAGGGTCGTTATCGAGCTCAGCACCCTTAGCCTCGCCGATAAGCTGCGCTTCGAAGCCATCCTGCAGCAAGCTGGACATATCGCGTTGGACTGTCCGCTCAGTGGAACCGGCTCGCAGGCGAAGGTTCGCGACCTCGTGGTCTATGCCAGCGGCGACAGCAAGGCGATCGCGCAATGCATGGGCCTGTTTGCCGATTTCGCCAAGCAAAGCGCCGATCTCGGCAAGTACGGCAACGGCAGTCGGATGAAGTTCGTCGCCAATCATCTGGTCGCGATCAACAATGTTGCCGCAGCGGAAGCGATGTTGCTCGCCGAGCGCGCTGGGCTTGATCCGAAAATGGTGGTGGAGATGGTCGGCCCGGGCGCCGGCAGTTCGCGGGTATTCCAGTTGCGCGCGCCGATGATGGTCGAGCGTGTCTACGATCCCGCTACCATGAAGATCTCGACCTGGAAGAAGGACATGGCCATCATCGCCGAATTCGCCGACGACGTCGGCTGCGACACACCCCTGTTCACGCTGACGCAGCCGGTCTACACCGAAGCGATGGCGATGGGCTTGGCCGATCGGGACACGGCCTCTGTGTTCGAAGTCTTGAAAAAGACCATCATCAAGGCGCCAAAAGCCAGCTAACCGCATACCCGCCGACGCACCGTTTGCGACCAATATCGCACTGCACCAAAGCAACGGTCTGTCGATGCCCGTCGTGCTTGGCAATTAGCCGTATGCCGATTTCGGCAGCGTGGTTATCACTTGATCATTTAAGGTATCCGTCGGATAAATCGCTCAATAGAAAAAAACAATAAGCCGATCGTCCGTCGTAGCGTTCCCGGGAGGATTTTCATGACGATATCGCGACGACAATTCGTCGGTGGCGTTGCCGGCGCGGGTATCGCCAGCTTGGCCGCCCCCAATGTTGTACTGGCCCAGGGCGGCGGACCGGTTCGTATCGGTTTGCTTGCAGCCAAGACCGGCCCGCTCGCTTCCGGCGGCATCGACATGGACCTCGCGCTGACGATGTTCCTGAAGGAGCGCGAGAACACGCTGGCAGGCCGCAAGGTCGAGTTGATCGTCGCCGACACGGCCGGCGTTCCCGCAACCGCCCGCACCAAGGCGCAGGAACTGGTCGAGAAGAACAACGTCCATTGCATCATCGGACCGCTCGCGGCTTTCGAGGCGCTCGCGATCGCCGACTATCTCACCGAAAAGGAGATGCCGACGCTCGGAGTGGCCGCTGCCGAAGACATGACGCAGCGCCATCCAAGCCCGTGGTTCGTGCGCTTGACATCGACCTCGGCACAATGCGCCTATCCGCTGGCCGAATATTCCGCCACGGAACTGAAGTACAAGAAGATCGTCACCATCGCGGACGATTTCGCCTACGGCCACGAGATGTGCGCCGGCTTCCAGCGCGTGTTCGAGGACAATGGCGGCAAGATCATCCAGAAAATCTTTACACCGCTCGCGACACCGGACTATGGCAGCTATGTCGCGCAGGTGAAGTCCGCGGACGCCATCTTCCTCGGCACAGCCGGCTCAAACGGCTTTCGTTTCCTGCGGCAATTCATCGAATATGGCCTGAAGGACAAGATGGCGGTCATCGGCGGCATGACCGCGCTCGATGAATCCGTGCTGCGCAACATGGGTGATGAGGCGCTCGGGATCCTGACGACGAGCTGGTACTCGGCTGAGCTGGATAACCAGCTGAACAAGGCATTCGCGCCGACGTTCCGTAAGCAGTTCAAATACGATCCCGGCTATTATGCGGGCAGCACCTATGCGTCAGGCGAGGTGCTCGAGGCCGCGCTGAAGACCACCAAGGGCAATGTCGAAGACAAGAAAGCGCTGATGGCGGCGATCCGCGGCAGCAACGCCGACACCATTCGAGGCGTCATCAAGTTCGACGAACTCGGCAACGCAATCGGCAACGTCTATATCCGCAAGGTGACCAAGAGCGACGGACGATTGGTCAATTCCGTCATCAAGACCTATCCCGATGTCACCCAGTTCTGGACCTATGACAAGACTGCCTTCCTGAAGAATCCGGTCTACTCGCGCGACTATCCGCCGGCAAAGAACCTGGAGCCATAATCCGCCCTGCGGAGCACGATCGCGCAGCTCACAAGAAGATCGGCCGACGATGCAGTTTTGGATCATTCAGGGTCTCAACAGCCTCTCGCTCGGCGGTTTGTTGTTCCTGCTGTCGTCGGGCTTTTCGCTGATCTTCGGTCTCATGCGGCTTGCCAACCTGACGCACGGCGCGTTCTTCATGCTCGGTACCTATTTCGCCGCAACCGCGCTGCGCTCCTTCGATGGTCTGAACATCTGGGTGACTGCAATCGGCGCCGGCATCGTGGTCGCCGCTCTCGGCGGCCTGTTTGAACGGCTGGTGCTGACGCGGCTGAAGACCAACCCGCTCGGGCAGGTGCTGGTCACACTCGGCATGTCCTTCATCATTTCCGATGCCTGCCTGATGATCTGGGGCGGCGATTCCATTCCGGTGCCGACGCCGCAAAACCTTCAGGCACCGACGCGCCTGTTCGGCTTCGTGTTTCCGACCTACCGCCTGGTGCTGGTTGGATTGGCGATTGTCGCAGCCATTGCGCTCTATTTCCTGATCGAGCGGACGAGGCTTGGCGCGATGATCCGCGCCGGCGTCGACGACCGGCAAATGGCGCGCGCTGTCGGCATCCCCGTGTCGAACCTGTTCACGATCGTGTTCTGTCTCGGCGCCGGGATTGCCGGTGCGGCTGGTGTGCTCGGCGGCCCGATCCTTTCCGCCTATCCCGGCCTTGACGCCGACATGCTGCCGTTAGCGTTGATCGTCGTGATCCTGGGGGGTATCGGCAGCCTGCTCGGCGCCTTCGTCGGCAGCTTCGTCATCGGCTTCATCTATACTTTCGGCACCGCGCTGTTTCCGGAACTGGCCTACATCATCCTGTTCCTGCCGATGATCGTTGTGATTGCATTCCGGCCGCAAGGCCTGTTCGGGCGCGTCGGTGCATGAAGTGGATCGGTGCAGCACTGCTTGGCGGATCGCTGCTTCTGCCGCCGTTCCTGGCTGGAGATTTCTATATCAATCTCGCGAGCCAGATCCTGATCGCCGCGATCTTCGCACTCAGCCTCAATCTGTTGGTTGGTTTTGGCGGCATGACATCGCTGGGACATGCCTCCTATCTCGGGGTCGCCGCCTATCTCTCGGCGCTGCTGACGAGCCGATATGGCTTTGGCCACGGCACGGCTGCGCTGATCTCGATCTCAGGCACGGTCGCGACGGCAGCCTTCTTCGGCGTGATCGCGCTTCGTGCCACCGGGCTCGGCTTCCTGATGATCACGCTGGCCCTGTCGCAGGTGCTGTGGGGCCTCGCCTACCGCATGTCCAATGTCACCAACGGCGACAATGGCATCACCGGGCTCACCCGACCCGCGCCATTTGGTATCTCGCTCGACAGCCCTGTCGCGTTTTACTGGTTCGCCTTGATCGTGACGACGGTCGCGTTCCTGATGATGATGGTATTCGTCTCGTCAGCCTTTGGATCGTCGTTGAAGGGCGTGCGCGATCAGTCGCGCCGCATGGCGGCACTCGGCTTCAATCCCTGGCTGATCCGCTGGATCACTTTCATCTATGCCGGCTTCTGGGGTGGCGTCGCCGGCCTGCTCTATGTCTACTATCATAAATATATCCACCCGAGTTCGCTCTCGACCACAAGCTCCGCCGAAGCCCTGCTCGGCGTCATTGCCGGCGGCTCCGGGACACTGGGCGGTCCGGCTGTCGGCGCAGCCCTGGTGCTCCTCCTGAAGAACTACGCCTCGGCCTATGTCGAGCGCTGGAATATGCTGCTCGGGCTCGTCTTCCTCTTCATCGTCCTGGTAATGCCGGCCGGCATCGTTCCCGGCGTCACCAGGCTGATGGCAGCGCTGCGCGGGGAAACACGATGACCGCGCCCTCCTCCGAACACGCACTGGAAGTCGTCAACCTCAAGAAGGCATTTGGCGGCCTGATCGTCACGCAGGATGTGTCCCTGAACGTTCGGCCGGGCGAGCGCCGGCTGATCATCGGCCCGAATGGCGCCGGCAAGACCACGCTGTTCAATCAGATCAGCGGCGATCTTCGACCGAATTCCGGCGTGATCCGGCTGTTTGGCGCTGATATTACTCATTTGCCTCCCTATCAGCGCGCGCATGGCGGACTCTCGCGTACCTATCAGATCATTACGCTGTTCGCCGGCGACACGCTGGAACATAATGTCTCGCTCGGCTTGCTGGGATTGCGGGAGTCGCGGTGGCAGATGTGGCGACCGATGTCCTTTTATCGCGATCTCGCCAGCGAAGCTCGCCGCGCGCTCGATGCCGTCGGCCTGCTGCATCTGGCCGATCACCCGATCTCCGACATCGCTTATGGCGAGAAGCGCCGTGTCGAGCTTGCGGTGGCACTTGCACAGAAGCCGCGGGTACTGCTGTTGGACGAGCCGCTCGCCGGGCTTTCGAACACCGAGCGATCGACCGTGAGGTCGCTGATCGCATCGATCTCCCGCGAAACGACCGTGATCATGATCGAGCACGACATGGATACCGCGCTCGATCTGGCGGAGACCGTGACGCTACTCAACTACGGCCGCGTGATCGTCGACGGCGAACGCGATGCGGTGATCGCGGATGAACGGACGCGGGAGGTGTATCTTGGCACCTGATGCGCTCAGCCTGGCCAACGTCCACGCCTTCTACGGCGACAGCCATATCCTGCACGGCGTAAGCTTTTCATTGCGTCCCGGCGCCGTGCTGGCCCTGTTAGGGCGAAATGGCGCTGGCAAGACCACCTGCATCTCTACCATCATCGGTCTCCTGAACCCACAGGAAGGTGAAATCCAGCTTTATGGCGAACCAATTGGGGGCCTCAGCCCAGAGCGCATCGCTCGCCTTGGGGTCGGCCTGGTGCCGCAGGGCCGCCGTATCTTTCCTTCGCTCACCGTTCAGGAAAATCTGGTTGTCGCCCGCCAACGCCGAGACACCAGCACCAAAGCCTGGAACCTGGACCGCATCTACGACCTGTTTCCGCGGCTGCGCGAGCGCCACACGCAATTTGCCGGCACGCTTTCTGGCGGCGAGCAGCAGATGCTCGCGATCGGCCGCGCGCTGATGGGAAATCCGCGCGTGCTCCTCCTGGATGAGCCCTCCGAGGGCCTGGCCCCCCTCATCGTGGCCGAGGTCGGCCGCACCATCAGCCGCCTGAAGGAGGAGAGGCAGTCGATCATCCTTGTCGAGCAAAATCTCAAGCTTGCGCTCGATGTCGCCGATTCCGCCGTCATTCTCAACACCGGCCGCTGCGTCTTCACCGGCGAGGCCGGCGAGCTTCAAAAAAATGAAGAACTGATCGCGCAAAATCTCGGCGTCTATCATGCCCACTAAACCAACAATCCACTCTCGAGTTGAGGTCAAACCATGAAGATCGGCGTATGCGGAACGGGAAGAATGGGTGCATCGATCGCACAGCGACTGATGGCTGTCGGGCACGAAGTTGCGGTCTGGAATCGCGATCAGGCCAAGACCAGACCGCTGGTCGATGCCGGCGCAAAAGCGTTTGCGACGCCCACTGCTCTGGTCGAGGGCTGCGAGGCGATCGTCGTGATGCTGCTCAACGACGCCGCCAGCGAAGCGGTGTATCGCGGGCCGGATGGCATCCTGAAAGCAAAGCTCGCCGGCAAGCTCGTGATCGACATGAGCACGGTTCGCCCGGACACCATGCAGAGCATCGGCGCTTCGGTCACTCAACAGGGCGCGGCCTTTGTCGAGAGCCCGGTGGGCGGCAGCACGGGACCGGCGAAGGAAGGCAAGCTGTTCGCGCTGGTCGGCGGTAACAAGGCGGATGTTGCCCGCGCCATGCCGGTGCTGGAGCAAATGTGCCGGCGCATCGAACATGTCGGCCCACTCGGCGGTGGTTCAGCGGTGAAGCTCGCGATCAATCTTCCCTTGCTGGTCTATTGGCAGGCACTCGGGGAATCTCTCACGATCTGCAAGCCGCTCAATCTGCCGGCTGACCTGCTGATCGATATCATGTCCGATACCGCGGGCACGCCGACCGCGATGAAGGGGCGTGGCGCCATCATCGCCAAGGTGCTGGGCGGCCAGCCGCTGGGTGAGACCGCCTTCGGCCTCAGCGCCGCCAAGAAGGATTTGGCAACCGCGGTCCAGTTTGCAAAGACGCTCCATGCCGAGCTGCCCGTTGCCGCCAGCGCGCTCGCCTGTTTCGAGGAGGCCGAAGCCGCTGGCCTTGGTGACGCCGACGCTACCGCGATATCGACCCGTTGGCCGCAGCGGCAGGCGAAGTCGTGACGCCCAAAAGCCCCGTCAATCCCGCAACAGGTTTATTCCAATGATCGATAGCAAGAATCGCTACGGCCGCACCGCCGCCCGCATCCATGATGCCGATGGCCTTGCGCGCCGTCCTTCCTCCCTGACCATCGACATCCACGCTCATATCGTCGTTCCCCAGGCTGCCGCCGTGGCCCAACCGCACGTCGATATGAGCCGCATTCCACTTGCCTACTTCGCCGACGACGTCACCAGGGAGATCAACGCGCAGCAGGAGAAAGACGTCCGCGAGGTAATGACCACGATTGATCGCAGGTTGAGCCATCTCGACCGGATGGGCATCGACATCCAGGTCATCGCGCCCGCACCGGGCCAGTGTTATTACACGGTCGATCCGAAAATCGGAGAAAATGCCCATCGTCTCGCGAATGATGGCGTGGCGGAGTATTGCTCGCGCAAACCCGACCGCTTTGTCGGACTGGGCGTTGTCACCCTGCAGGAACCCGAGCTCGCGGTCCGCGAACTCGAATACATCATGGGGACGCTCAAGCTGAAGGGCGTCGAGATTCTGACCAACGTCGACGGCCAGGAATTATCCGATCCGAAATTCCGGCCGTTCTTTGCCAGGGCCGAGCAGCTTGGCGCCTTCATCATGATGCACCCGAACGGATTTACCCATGGCCAGCGGCTGACCCATTATTACTTCAGCAATGTGCTGGGAAATCCGCTGGACACGACGCTCGCACTTCACAATTTGATCTTCTCGGGCATGCTGGCGCGCTTCCCTGAACTGAAATTGATGGCGGTGCATGGCGGCGGCTATCTTCCGAGCTATTCCGGCCGGATCGATCATGCCTGGGGCGCGCGGCGGGACTGTCACGTTGACCTTCCCTTGCCACCGACAACCTACCTGCGGCAGGTCTATCTCGACACCGTGGTCTTCACCTATCACCAGCTGGCCTATCTGATCGACGTGTTCGGTCCCGACCGCATCGTCATGGGCACGGACTATCCCTTCGACATGGCCGAGTACAATCCGATCGGCCATGTCGCGGGTGTCGTGGGCATGGACGAGGTCACGCTGGCGCAGATCGCCGGCGGCAATGCCGCACGCGTGCTCGATCTCTGATTGCTGCGGCCGGCGGCGCACTCAGTGCGCCGCCGCTGCCGTCTTATAGCCGGGCTGCTCGAAGGGATGCGACGTAGCGAAAGCCGGCAGCGCAAAGCACCGCTCGGCAAGCTGTCTCACGACCGGAAATGCGGCGAGATCAAGCTTAAGATACTGCGCACCGACCACGTGGCCAGCGATACAGATATCCGCGAGACCCGGCTCCGCCCCGAGAGCAAACGGCGCCGGAACGCGACGCGTCAGGAGCCGCTCGTAGGTGCCGAGCCCCTCGATCGTCCAATGGCTGCCCCATTGCTCGATTGCGTGCGCATCGGCGCCGAAGACTTTTGCGAGATGATTGCGAACCCGCGGGGTTACCAACGGATGGGTGTCAGCAACCGTCATCAAGGCCAGGGAGCGCGCATAGGCCCGCTCTTTAGGATCGGCCGGGATCAATCGCGGTTCGGGCTTGATGTCCTCGATATATTCGATGATGGCGAGCGACTGGAATACGGAGTGACCATCGTGAATGAAGGTCGGCACGACGCGCTCGGCATTGACAGCCTCATAGCCCGGCTTGAATTGTTCCCCGACGAGAATGTCGATCGGGGTTTCCTCGAACGGCAGGCCCTTCAGCTTGAGCGCCACCCTCACCCGGAACGAGGCGATCGATCGCCAAAACCCATACATCTGTATCGCCATGCTTCCCTGACCTTCCGACATTTGACACCGGCCCAAGCCGCCGGGATCAAGATACCAGAGAAGCACCGCCATCGATGGGAATTTCTACTCCCGTCACAAGGCCTGACGCGGGCGAGGCCAGGAACAGCGCCAGGCTTACTCAGTCCTATTATGTTGCTGCCAGCGCAGGAGATAGGCCTGCAAACGCCAGATCAATGCGGACAATACCACGCCGACCAGCATCAGCACGATGACCGCGACCATCATGCCTGATGCCTCGCCCCGCGCTTCCGATTCGATGATCAAGCGACCGATGCCGCGCTCCGCGCCGATGAACTCTCCGACGATCACGCCGATCAGGGCAAAGGAGATCGCGGGCGTAAGCGAGGCAAAGACCCATGCCATGGTGGACGGGATAACGACGGTGCGAGTGATCTGCCATTCGCTGGCACCAAGCAGACGCGCGGCATTGACAAAGCCTTCGTCGATCGAGCGAGCGCCCTCAAATGTGTTGAAGAACACCAGGAACACGACCACGATCCAGGAGGTGACGATTTTCGACATGTCGCCGATGCCGAACGCGAGCACGATGATAGGCGCGAGCGCGATCCGCGGGATCGAGTTCACCGCTGTAATAAACGGCTGAAAGATCGCGCTAAGCCGATCCGACCGGCCAAGGATAAGCCCCACTACAAAGCCGCTGGCGACGCCCGTGACAAAGCCGAAAAACGTGTTCTTCAGCGTCACCGCGGTCGCGATCCAGAGATTGTTTTGATTGCGAGCCATGCATTTTGCAAAGTCACCGTTCGTCCAGCTGTTGAATACGCCCAGCTTGGACTTGATACAGCTCAGGATCAGGAAATTGTCGAATATGTCGGATGGCTTCGAGATGAAATAGGGATCGAGCAGATCCGGCACCAGCCAGGGCAATTTGACGTGCAGGTCGTATCCCCACTGCCAGATCGACAGCACGACGACACAGATCGCGGTCTGCCAGCCAAACGTATTGAGCACTCGGTATTTCCTCATGGGCCGCGGCCCTTGACGAATTCTTCGCCGAGCGAGTGCCAGATATGCTGAAACAATTGCGCATAGCGCGGTGTCTCGCGCACCTTCACGGCATCCCGCGGGCGCGCGAAGTCGACCTCGAACATGTCCTTGATGCGACCCGGCCGCGCCGAGAACAGGATGATGCGGTCAGCCAGAGTCAAGGCTTCGCCGAGGTCGTGCGTCACGAACAGGACCGTCTGCTGCTCTCGCTCCCAGATTCGCAGCAGCACGTCGTGCATGTCAATTTTGGTGTGGGTGTCGAGCGCGCCAAACGGTTCGTCCATCAGCAGGATCTGCGGCTCGACGACCAGTGTTCGCATCAAGGCCGCGCGCTGGCGCATGCCGCCCGACAGCGCCGATGGATAGGCGCGCTCAAAGCCCTTCAATCCCGCCTGCGCGATACAGGCCGCGATGCGCTCGTTGCGCTCGCCATCCGGGACACCAGCCAATTGCAGGCCGTAGCCTATATTGTCGGCCACGGTGCGCCAGGGGAACAGCGTATCGCGCTGGAATACATAGCCGACGCCGGGGGTCGCCTTCCCGGTAACGATCGGTTTGCCATCGATGAGAATTTCGCCGCTGCTCGGCTTGATCAACGTGGCGATCATGTTGAGCACGGTGCTCTTGCCGGAGCCGGATGGCCCGAGCAACGCGACAAACTCGCCGCGGCGCACCCCAAAGGACACGTCGCGAACCGCTTCGATGGCCGTGCCAGCGAGTTGAAACGATTTGCGCAATCCCCTCACCTCAATCCGCCGGACATCCGGCGATCGAGAGAGCGGCGCTGCAGTCATGGGTTCTGCGTTCAACCCGGATATGCCTTCTTGGCGGCCTCGATGAAGGCTGGGCTTACGACCTCGGCAATCGTGAGCGGCTTGATGCCAGTCATCTCGCGGAACCAGACCTTCTCGCCACGTGCGAAGTCGGCCGCGTTGATGGTGGCGTCATAGTCCGCGACCTTTTGCAGGGACGTGATCTCCAGAAGATTGGCTGCCCGAGAGGTGCTGCCGACGTAGGGCTCGACGGCGTCGTAGACCTGCTCTGGCGTGTGCACCTTGATCCATTGCGTCGCCCGCCAGAGCGCGGTAACAAAGGCCTGCATCTTCGCGGGATCCTTGTCGATCGTCGACTGCAGGGTGAAGTGAGAAGTCACCGGCACCTTGCCCCCGATATATTTGTTCCAGATCGCCTCATCCGTGCCGTCGAACAGGAGTTCGCCCCAGCCCTGCTCCCTCGACTCGTTCAACAGGGAGAGCGAGCTGACGAGGATATCGACCTGCTTCGATTTCAGGGAGCCAAGCATGGTGTCGACATTGCCAGTCCCGATCCATGTCACCTTCTGATCAAGTCCCATCGTTTCCATGTAATAGGACGCCCAGACGTGGTTGGTGCCGCCCAGCGATGAGACCGAGATGATCGGCTTGCGCCCATCGGGCCGCTTCCATTCGGTGAAGGCCTCGAGCGTGTTGATGCCCTGGTCCTTGAGGTCTTTGCGGATGATGAACATCACCGAGCTCGAGCGCGTATCGACCGGCATCAATACGCGTCCAGCGCGCCCATGATTGCTGAGCTGCATCGGGTGGGTGATGTCGCCGATCCCGATATCTCCCTGCGAGGAGGCGATGATCTCGCGCGTCTTCACGCCGCTGCCGCCCTGGATGAGCTTGCAATCGAGCCCGGCTTCCTTGAAGAAACCCAAGCGGTCAGCCACGAACTGCGTCTGATAGACCGGCACTGCGACCGGATAGATCACGCGGCCGGTGTTGTCCGCCGCTCGCGCGGCGCCGCCCGTAACCGCAACTCCGCCGCCGGCGATGATCGTCAGCGCGGAACGTCTGGAAAGATGGGCCATCACGCGCGCTCCCTCTCCCTGCCTGCGACCTTGTCGAGCGCGCTCAGCACGGCATCGCCCATTTCCACGGTCGAGAGCTTCTTTGCGCCCGGCTCGGCAATATCGGCGGTCCTCGCCCCGGCAGCAAGCGCGGTGGCAACAGCATTCTCGAGCAGGTCCGCGTCCTCGGGACGGTTCAGCGTCAGGCGCAGCATCAATGCGACGCTCAGAATGGAGCCCAGCGGATTGGCGATGCCTTTGCCCGCGATATCGGGAGCACTGCCATGGACCGGCTCGTAGAGCGCCTTGCGCCGACCAAAGCGATCCGCCGGGCCAAGTGACGCCGACGGCAGCATACCGAGCGAACCCGAGGCCATGGCCGCGCAATCGGAAAGGATGTCGCCGAAAATGTTGCCGCTGACCATCACATCGAATTGCCGTGGCTCGCGCACGATCTGCATTGCGGCATTGTCGACGTACATATGGCTGAGCTCGACGTCGGAAAACTCCTCCTTGTGGAGCGCGATGACCTCCTCGCGCCAGACCACGCTGGTTTCCAGCACATTGGCTTTGTCGACCGAGCAGACCTTGTTCCGTCGTGTCCGCGCCAACTCAAAAGCCGCGCGCGCCACGCGCCGAATCTGGTTGGTCGTATATTGCTCGGTGTTGAACCCGCGCCGCTGCCCGTCGGGAAGCGTCTCGATGCCACGCGGCTCGCCGAAATAGATGCCGCTGGTCAGTTCACGGATGATGACGAAGTCGACGTTCTTTAGGACCTCAGCCTTGAGCGGCGCCGAATCCGCGAGCGCCGGACTCGCCACGATCGGCCGCAGATTGGCATAGAGATCGTACTTGCTCCGCAACGACAGCAGGCTTCCGGCCTTGCGCGCGGCGGCCGGGACTTCCTTGGTCTCAGGACCACCCGTCGCGCCCCACAGGATCGCATCGGCCTCGTCCATCGCCTCGACGGTGTCTTCCGGCAAAACCTTGCCGGTCGCCAGATAAGGGATGAGACCATATTGGGCTTCACGCAACGTCACCGGCACGCCGCGCTTGGCGGCGAACCAGTTGAGGATGCGATGCGACTGCGCCGTCACCTCGGGGCCGATGCCCTCGCCACCGACGACGGCGACCTTGACCGTGTTGGATCGATTGTTCATGCCGACTTCCTTGCAAAATGGATCCAGGGCCGCGCGGCGCGATCAGTCGCCTGAAACGCGCGGATCTCGTGGTCGCGTTGCAATGTCAGCGCAACTTCGTCGAGACCCTGTAGAAGACCTTCGCGCCGCCGCGGATCGATCTCGAAGGTATGTCGCTTTCCGGACGGCGAGACGATCGTCTGCGTCTCGAGATCAACACTGACCCGGCCGACCCCCTGCGTCGCTTCGATATCGGCGGCCAGCGAATCGACAATCGCCGTGTCGACGACAATTGGAAGGATCCCGTTCTGGAAGCAATTGGCGAAGAAGATGTCGCCGAAGCCGGAACCAATGATGGCACGGATGCCCATCTCCTGCAGCGACCACACCGCCCCTTCGCGCGAAGAGCCACAGCCGAAATTCGGGCCGGTCACGAGAATCTCGGCCTGCCGATAAGGCTCGCGATTCAGGATGAAGGCGGGATTCTCCGAGCCGTCGGGCAAATAGCGAAGTGAACCGAACGCCCATTTGCCGAGGGTGCCGCGGATTGAGTTTCCGACCAGTCGTTCAATGCGGATGATGACGTCGGTATCGATATTGCTGCGCATGATCGGCGCGGCAACGGCGGTCAGTTTGTTGAATGGTTTCGGCATGGTCAGCGTCCCATGGTTCGGACATCAGCGATTGCACCCGCAATCGCTGCGGCGGCGGCGCTTGCCGGGCTCGCGAGATGCGTGCGCGCCCGCGGCCCCTGCCGACCAACGAAGTTGCGGTTCGACGTGGAGACCGAGCGCTGACCTGGGCCTACCGTCTCGCCATTGGCAGCAAGGCACATCGAGCAGCCGGGCTCGCGCCATTCGAAGCCGGCTTCAGTGAAGACCTTGTCGAGCCCCTCCGCAACAGCCTCACGCTTGATGTTTTCCGAACCCGGCACGACCCAGGCCCGTACGCCGGGCGCGACCTTGCGGCCGCGAGCGACATCAGCCGCAGCGCGCAGGTCGCTCAAGCGGCTGTTGGTGCAGGAGCCGATGAACACCCAATCCACCGGCGTGCCCGCAATCGGCGCGCCGCCCTCAAGCCCCATATAGTCGAGCGCGGTCTCGATCGCGGCGCGGCGCGCCGGATCGTCGACCGTCTGTGGGTCGGGGATGCGGCCATCGACTCCAATGACATGTTCCGGGCTGATGCCCCAAGTTACCTGAGGAATGATCTTCTCGACATCGATGACGACTTCCCTGTCGAATACCGCGTCCGCGTCGCTCGGAAGCGTGCGCCATGATTTGATGGCCTGCTCCCACATCTCGCCTTTCGGCGCGTAGGGCCGTCCGCGCAGGAACTCGAACGTCTTCTCGTCCGGCGCGACCATACCGATCTTGGCGCCGAGCTCGATCGAGAGATTGCAGATGGTAAGGCGGCCTTCAATCGGCAGGTCATGAATGGCGCTGCCGGCATATTCGACGGCGTAGCCGGTGCCGCCGGCTGCCCCAATGTGCCCGATGAGGGCAAGAATGAGATCCTTTGCCGTAACGCCAAGCGGAAGCCTGCCTTCGAACTTCACGCGCATGGTCTTGGGCCGGCGCTGGATCAATGCCTGTGTTGCCAGCACATGCGTGAGTTCGCTCGATCCGATCCCGAACGCGAGTGCACCCAACCCGCCATGGGTGCAGGTGTGGCTGTCGCCGCAAACGATGGTGCACCCCGGCAGGCTCAATCCCAGCTCGGGCCCAATGACGTGGACGATGCCCTGCCCAGGTTGGTCGACATCGAACAGCTGGATGCCGCTGGCGGAGGTCTCAACCCGAAGCGCCGCCAACAACTCCTGCCCGATCTTGCTGGTGCCGGCCCGGCCATGCGCCGTGGAGATGGCATGGTCCGGGGTCGCAAAGGTCAATTCCGGACTGTGAACTTTCAGTCCACGCCCCTTGAGGTCAAGCAGCCCGCGCGAGCCGCCGAGATCGTGCAACAGATGGCGGTCGATATGAAGGAGATCGGTATCCTCGCTGACGCGAGCAATCACATGCTGTTCCCAGATCTTGGCCAGCATCGTACGGCCAGGCTCTCCCAAGGCAGTCCTCCCTTCGGCTTCTTGAGGCCGGCGGCATAGCCGCTAACCACCGTTTTCCACGGCTTTGCTTCATCAAACGGAGGCCATCAAAGCATGACAGACGGCCGCCCCGCTAGTCGCCCGATTCATTCAGATTGAAG
>Ga0210403_10001835_pt1 | contig 19697 bp, 18 predicted proteins | sample IncBWC19MmetaG_FD_150863 | JGI IMG/M metagenome (GOLD analysis project Ga0210403, IMG submission 150863) | Forest soil microbial communities from Barre Woods Harvard Forest LTER site, Petersham, Massachusetts, United States - Inc-BW-C-19-M | ecosystem: Environmental > Terrestrial > Soil >... | reverse complement strand
GGCAGTGGCGGAGGCTGGAAAGGAAGAGTCCAGGACGTTCAAGACCGCCACATTACCGACATCCCCATCTAAGATTATTGTGTAAGTTGTCCATCAGATACCCACCGACCTCTCGATCATCAGTTTCGATGACATTCGGCTCACGCAATTTAGACTCCACCACTGACGACAGTGCAAATGTCCTAATCAGAGCTGGCCAAGCCGGCGTTTCGTGCGCTGTTACACGAAGTCGCACCAGTCTCTTCGGATGACATGAGTCGTGAGTATCGACTTAACACGAGGCTGATTTTGCGACGTCTCACTGCCTGGGCTGCCCTTCGTCGCCGCACAGCGGAGAATCAGATAGAGAATGCCGGAAACGATGGTCTCTGAGGGCAACAAGATGGCGGGTATCGATAGATGCTCATGTGACAATGAGAGCCGTCAAAAAGGAGCCCCTATTTTTGCGTAGCTGACAGTTCGGTCATTCGGACCGCACGGATGTGACTGTCGAGGTACCCTAACGGCAGGGAAGCCGAGCATGGTGCGGGCGGAGGGAGTCGAACCCTCACAGGCCTTTTGAGCCCTGCGGATTTTCTTACCGACCACGGCTTTCGCCGCCCGGAGTACGAAGTTTCCTTAATCCGGTTTGCGGTCTGGACTATCCCTTCACCATCTCCCGGATGACCCGGGGCTTAGGTGCCGCCCGTCTAGTCTCTACACCTTCCCGGCGGACTTCTCGCCAGGCTTGGCTCGGGATTGCCACATGAATGGAGGGTTTCCCGACTTTGAGCAGTTCTGCATCGCCAGTTTCCCAGCGAGCACTCAAGGTTTTCTTAAGTCCGCTGCGTCTGCCATTCCGCCACGCCCGCGCGCGGCTGTCTTACTCATAATAGGGCACGTTGCCCGATTTTACACATCCGTTTGATCATCTGAGTGTGTGCATTTTGTGAAAATCTATCTACTTGAACTGAGCGAGTTTTTGGCTCTGTTTCGCAAAATTGAGTGCGAAATATTATTACTCATTGTGAAAGCGCTTCTGCGCCTACCACTTTGGCGGTCTCTAATGGAGCGCAATCATCATTCCGAGTCTTCCTGATCTTGGAGAAGCCAACCATGACGTGTACTGTTCCATGCTGACCGTCTTAGCATGCGATCTCTTCCGGCCCAGTGGATTTCTTCGCGTTTGCTTCGGTTGGCAGCCTGCGCAACACTCAGATCGTGAAGACCGCACAGAGTGTTCTGCGTGGCTGACGAACTGACGAGCACAACGGCAATGGGATTCGGTTAGCTGTCGTCGCTGTACCCTCCGAATGCACCTATTCGGCCGTGCAGCCCGGTTGCACTTGGGACCTCGATGCCCTGCGCTTTTCGGTCGCGCCTTCGAAGGAGCCATGGGTGCGCTCTTTCTCGATGGCAAGCGCTGCCTTCTGGAGTGGAAAACATCGTCCAGCCGATATCTGGAAGAACCAGAGGGACTGTTGTCTCTGGATCCGCAACTGGTTTGTTATTCGTATGACGGGAATTGCGGAGGTCGCGCAGGTCGTCTTCGTCCGCAAACTGCTCGTCGAGGTGCAGTATCTGCGCACCGTGATCACCGACGAACAGCGTGAGGAGTTTGGCCGCTTGGTGGAGGGCACGATCCGGCGAATCGAGTCGGCGGACTTTCTGCCGCACAGTGGAATCCGCTGTCCCCGGAATCCCTGCCGCAGCTGTCCGATATAGGGCTTTGCCTTGGAAAGCAGGAAATGGTTGACGCCGCAGGCGAGGAAACAGCTGAAGGAAGTGGGATGGGCGAAGGGGATCGAGCTAGTCAAGCTCGCAAGGCGGGACAGGCAGAACTTCGATTGTGCAACCTGGTTGACACAAAGCCCGGCAGATGCCGAAAGAGGATTTTAAGAAGGAGGTCGAGCGGGAACTAACTGGGCGCGAGACGGAAGCGTGGGAGATTATCTACTTCAAACTGTACCAGAGCCAAATGCCGGTCATCGAGAAAGCGATCGAAACGACGGCGCTGATGCTGGGAAGCGATTGCTCCCGAGGCTACTGTCTTGAAATGATCTGTGCGGACTTTCTGGCGGGCGCCAACCTGGACAACGGGGATCCGGAGACGCTGCTGTTCTCGATGACGAGGTTCTTCAAGTTCCTGCCCGGTGAGCAGCGGCGGTCATTTCTCGAAGGTTTGAGCGAGAGGGCGTCATGAGTTCAAATGGGACGAGACTCCCGCGCGTGCGACTCGATGCTGCCTCCTATGAGAGCCTCCGGCAGCAGGTCCTGCGTCGGGATAGCTGGCGCTGTCAATCCTGCGGTGCAATGTCGCACCTTGAAGTTCATCACAGAGAATTTCGAAGTCACTCAGGTGACGATTCGGAATCGAACCTGATCACTCTCTGTACCGCTTGCCACAGTCAGACGCACCGGACCGATCTAACTTAACCACGGTGGGCTGAAGACGAGGCCTGCAGATTACGTCTCGTAAGCCGAATGCATAAAGTTGTTCCACGGTGGCAAGGTGTCGACTGGACGCCGCTAGCGCGATGGGAAGCTATAGGCACGGTGATAAGATAGGCTACGACAGTGGAACGAACTGCAAACACCGAGCGCACGTAGATATCTCTGATCTGTCGGCCAACGGTAGTCCGCTTCCTGGCTGTTTTGCGGAGCCAGTGTGAATCGTTTCGAAAAGGTAAAGCAACCGACACAATGTTTACTCCCGAACTGGAGATCCTCCTGCCCGGGCAACGCAGACTTTGGGACGAACTGAGGCATACTCCCAAACATTTCGTACTCTATGAGGGAACTGCTCTGGCCCTGAGGCTGGCGCACCGAAGCTCCGAAGATTTTGACTTTTTTTCGAATTATTCATTTGCCCCAGACTTTTTGCTCAAGGCGATTCCATACCTGCACGATGCCGAAATGAGCCGATTTGAGGCGAACACACTGACCGCCGTCGTGGATCGGACCGGACCCGTGAGAGTCTCCTACTTCGGGGGCCTCGCGTTGAATCGCATACAAGATCCTGATCTAAACCCCAGCTCAGTTCTGGCACTCAGGAGCAGCTCCGCACTCTGGCTGCTCAAGTCAACTTGCAACAGATTCCAGTCCTCCAAGGGAAAACCGGCGTAACTGGGGAGGACGCCCAAACATGAATCCATCGGATCTTCAGATGGTGGCGAAGCGAGTTGCATGGTTCAAGAAGCCCGGGGACGCACCTGCAAGACACCTAACTTTTTCTTGCTCAGGTGATGACCTACGGGACGCTCAGCGACATAACGACTACGCTGCAGTACTCTTCGGAGAGCGATTTCGAATCGGTCCTTGACGACCCACCTCCTGGGATCTTTGACCGTCGTTCATGGACCTACTGGAACGTGCGTTATCGTCGCGAGCCCGTGCCCGCCTTACCCAGGCGGAACTTTGCTTTACTCGAATCTGGCGTCGCCCCAGCCACGGTTAGTGTGTGACCCGAAACGCGAGCACTCGCAATTACCGGGCGGGAACAACTGGGGAGTTGTCTTCAAGGCGAAACCGTAGAGAGGGAGCGCGGAAAAGAGTGGCATAGACCCGAGCAACATGAAAGAAACACAATCCGCCCTCGGTGGCGGCGCCGCGGCACGGCTTGCCACTCTCGGTCGAGGCCTGGCAGCGCGGAATTAGAGTTGTTCAGAGTCATTTTCTTCTAGTATTCGTGGCGGTGACGAGCGAGACGGCGCTCATGTTCCTGCGCCAGTTCAGGGGCGTCTTGCGATCCCTCCGTGACATTTCCCTTGTCGACTGTCGCTACATTCAGAACATTGATCTTTCCAAGCCGATCGCGAGCGCGCCCTGTTCGTGTTTGGCAAGAGATGGAGATTTTGGCGTGGGAACAGAGGAAGGACACAGAGCGCGACACTCAATACCTGTGCGAAGTGCGGGAAGGGCAGTATTGGAGGCTGGAGAAGCCATGACAGCTTTGCTGCTAGCAGTCTAGTAATGGTTACTCTGCGACACTCCGCTAGTGGCGGAGTCTCGAGTCGGTCAAGACGGAAGTCTGTCGACCGTAAGTTGTATCAGTTCCGAGCACAACCACGCAGACAGTCCCGGATGAGAATGCGTGATGGTGTATTGCGCAACCAGAGGGTTCGTCGTCGCGCCAACCTGAGAACCACCAGATCAGGCGGTGTTAGAGTCGGTGGAATTCTTATATGCACAACCGAACGAGGTGAGTGCAAGTATGACTATTGCAGACAGGCACTTTACTCCCACGTGTCTGGAAACGGAACGTCCCGCTTCACAGCCGACAGATTTTTTAGCGATCCGCGTATGCGCTGTCAAGCAGATTTACAAAACCGGATCTAATACTTCAATGCCGGGGGGGCAATGTATACACGTGCTCCGCGATGGCTCGGGTCAGCGTAGCTCGTTCGAACTCCTCTTCTTCGGGCGCAGCCTGTCTTATCTCCCGATCGATCAGCGGGGAGTTGATGGCCGGATTCGCGCGATAGTTCTCGATGCCCCCGAGCACAATCTGCTGCCGTTGTCCAAGATGTACGTACGCTAGCACGTCGCTGGTGAAACAAAGAACCGCCGCCAATACAATCGACGACGTATAAAAGCACTTCAGGCTGAACGCAGCCGAGCGTGTGGAGAGATATTGTGCAAGGAACCAGTAACAACAAATCAACAATAAAAGTGAATACACGCTATATCGCGACGCGATGCCCTGACGCAACCACGCAACTGGGGCTGCTGTAAGCAAGATCCAGATACTGAAGTAAAAAGGAATGGGATTGGTTCGTTCGAAGCCAGAACGCGCCGCAAGCACCAAGATTCCAAATATAGCAAATCCCAAGATCGCGGCCAGCCATCGCTGCTGAATCGCACAGCCGAGGAACGCGAAGTAATAGCAAACCTTCCCGACATAGGAACCACGGTGCATGGTGTGAACGGAAACGTGATACGGAATGTAGTGATAGCGATACGCTGCAAACGGCAAGCTGAAGCTCAAGCACCAGACTGCGGAAATGAGAAAAAAACGCCTGCGTAAAAGCAGCAACAGGCCTACTGGAGCCAATAGAAAACCATTGGCCGAGGAAAAGGCTGCCAGGATCGCACAGATCGAGCCAAGCAGCAAACGGGAAAAAGACAGCGTTTCCTTGGGAACCAAAAAGTAAATTGCAAGAAGACTGAATATAATAACCGACAAGTTTTGCAGTCCAGCCATCGCCCAATTCACACTCTCCCAATAAGTGAGGGAAAAAAACAGGAGACTGATTGGTAGAAACTCGAGCAGTTGTTGATTCAAGTCGCTTCCATTCCTGCGATGCAGCCGCCAGAGGAGATAGGCAATGACGAGCAAGCAGGAATTCCCCAGGGCAACCAGGAAAGCAAAGTTCAAGTGCCGTGTGAATTCCAACTCCATGGCAATGACGAAGTGCACGAAACCAAGCTTGTAATCGTTGTTCTGCGTGGTCGCAATGTCGACAACCTTTACTGTGAAGCCTTGCAACCGCCCATACTCATTGGCGAAGGACAAAATCACTCCGTAGTCATCATGGTACGGGACCGACAGTCTCTGCCTGTATAGAACGCTGAACGCGGCCACGACGGGCAGAAAAACGGCAAGAAGAAGCCAAACACGGGGCCATCCTCGTCTTCTCTTATGCTGATCCTCATCGCGTTCCTCCCTATCTTTGCAGAGGGCGGGAGCACGCTCGTTTACCGGACTGCTCACTTGAATCTCGTCAGTACTCAATTCGAACTGCCTTTCCGCAGGCTCTGGCCCATACTCGTGCCCGTCGATTAACGCTAGCTCACAATACCGCCTCGCTGACTTGCCCATTCTGCTAGGATTTGGCAGCGAGCAGATGTCGAGGAACTGCGACAAAGCGGCGTACATTCAGATATGTTAAGTCTCGCGTGCGCGCTTGGCAACAGGACCAGCATCGCCTCATACTCGGTTGATTATTGACGTCTGGGGAGAGATACTGTCACGCTAACAATTCATGAACAAGAAAAGCGTTTTGGTCACGGGCTCCTGTGGGCTCATTGGCTCCGAGGTTTGCGTTCACTTCTATCGCGCGGGATACTCGGTTGTTGGTGTCGACAACAACCAGCGAGCCGTTTTTTTTGGTCCCGATGGAGATACTTCCTGGTCGCTGCAACGCTTGCGGCGCGAGATTCCTGGTTACGAGCATCACGACACTGACATTCGAGACCGCGAGCGAATTCTTCGCTTGGTTGAGAGCACTCGGCCAGCGGCAATCGTACACACAGCGGCGCAGCCGTCGCACGATCGTGCTGCCGAGATACCCTTCGATGACTTCGATACGAACGCCGTCGGCACTCTAAACCTCTTAGAAGCGGCACGACGCTGCGCACCCGAATCGCCGTTCATTCACATGTCAACCAACAAAGTCTACGGCGACGCCCCGAACAAGTTGGCCCTCGTGGAAGAAGAAACCCGTTGGGATTATGCCGATACCAAGTACCGCCGTGGCATTGCCGAAGATTTTTCAATTGATCAATCGCTCCACTCTGTCTTCGGCGCTTCCAAGGTCGCCGCCGACGTCATGGCTCAGGAATACGGCCGCTATTTCGGAATGCCCACCTGTGCCCTACGGGGCGGCTGCCTCACCGGACCTAACCATTCCGGAGTAGAGTTGCACGGCTTTCTCAGTTATTTGGTCCGCTGCAATCTCACCGGCAAGGAATACAAAGTCTTCGGTTACAAGGGAAAACAGGTCCGCGACAACATTCATTCCGAAGATGTTGCAACCTTCATGCTAGCCTTTGCACAAAAACCTCGTTGTGGTGAAGTCTATAATTTGGGTGGCGGATTCGAGAATTCATGCTCAGTCCTCGAAGCATTCGCCTTGGCTAAAGAATGGTCCGGACGCGAACAGGTCTGGAAGTATGTTGAAACCAGTCGCATCGGCGATCATACCTGCTACTACAGCGATCTGACCAAAATGAAATCCCACTATCCGCAATGGAGTGTCACAAAGAGTTTAAAGCAGACTATTGCCGAGATTGCAAGATCATGGTCCTCACGGCTCGTGAATGCGGAATAGCATGAAAGTGCTCATATCGGGAATCTGCGGCTTCGTTGGCAGCCACCTCGCGCGTTATCTGATAGAGTCCTTCGAAAACGTCTCTATCCTGGGAATCGATAATCTCGCGCGATTCGGCAGTGAGATCAACCGAACTTCACTGAAGCGCTTGGGCGTGCAGTTGTACCATGGCGATATCCGTATCGCGAGTGACATGGACGCTCTCCCCTTCGCAAATTGGGTCATTGATGCAGCCGCCCAGTCAAGTGTTTTGGCGGGCCGCGATGGCAAGACAAGCTCGCGTCAGTTGCTAGAACATAACCTGATCGGCACTATTAATCTGCTTGAGTACTGCCGCAATGCATGCGCCGGGTTCATCCTTCTAAGCACGAGTCGGGTCTACTCGATTCCATCCCTGACGCAGTTGCCGTTGCGCGTCGAATCTTGCGCCTTCGCTTTCGACGACCAGCATGCAACGTGCACTGGCGTGAGCGCGGCAGGCATCGGCGAAGATTTCAGCACACAGGCGCCAATTTCTCTTTACGGTGCAACAAAACTGGCTTCCGAGCAGCTAGCGCGTGAGTATTTTGCGGGATTCGATGTTCCCGTCTGGATCAACCGCTGCGGCGTGATCGCCGGAGCCGGCCAATTTGGCACTGCCGAACAGGGCATATTTTCTTACTGGATTCATGCCCACTCCTCCAGGCGCACCCTCAAATATCTCGGTTTTGGCGGAAAGGGCCATCAGGTCCGCGACGCCCTTCACCCCCGTGACTTGGCTCGAATGGTGGAACTACAGCTACGTAGCACCGGTCCCGGCACGCTGTTAAATGTGTCTGGTGGTGCGGCAAACTCGATGTCTCTTGCTCAACTCACAGCTTGGTGCGACCAGCGCTTCGGTCCGCACTGCCCTATCGCGGACGGCTCCGAACGTCCCTACGACGTCCCCTGGCTCATTCTGGATTCCGGCAAAGCCATCAGGACTATGCCATGGAAATCGCAGATTACCCTTGAGAAGACTCTCGAAGAGATCGCTGATCATGCCGTCGCGAATCCCGATTGGCTCACACGGTGCGGAGTATGAGCGCTGGTTCGCGCCCGGAACCAAATCTCAAGCTCCTATCCGTGGTCATTCCTGCTCGTGACGAAGAAGGTTGCATTCAGTCTACCGTTGAGCATCTACATCTGGAACTGCGGTTGCACAATGTCCCTCACGAAATCGTTGTTGTGGACGATGGAAGCAGCGATCGGACAGGGGCCATTGTCTCCTCATTGAGTGAGCGCGTCCCGGAAGTTCGATTGGTCTCCAATGGTCCGCCCTATGGATTCGGCCGCGCCATCAATCATGGCCTGCAGAAAATGAGCGGGGATGCGGTCGTCATCATGATGGCCGACGAGTCCGACGATTGCCGCGATGTCCTCCGCTATTGGCATACTTTGAATGAAGGCTGGGACGCCGTATTCGGCTCGCGCTTCATGAAGGGTGGCGGAGTCATCGATTATCCATGGCTCAAGCTACGGATCAATCGCATGGCCAACTTGTTTATCCGAATCTTGTTCGGAATTTCGCTGAACGATACGACCAATGCCTTCAAGGCCTATCGCCGCAAGGTCATAGAAGGATGCCAGCCTATCCTCTCCGCTCACTTCAACCTTACGGTTGAAATCCCATTAAAAGCCATCATTCGCGGGTACTCCTGGACGACGATACCGATTACCTGGCGTAATCGACGAACCGGCGTCGCCAAGCTCAAGATTCAGGAAATGGGTAGCCGCTACCTGTTCATCTGCCTCTATCTGTGGCTGGAAAAGTACTTCAGCCACGGAGACTACAAGAAAACAGAAGCATGAAACAACCTTCTCCCTTTGCCGTCCACTCGCTTTTATCTGCATCGATTTCACTCTTAGAGGTGCACCACCACTATATGGATTTGAGCGTGTCATCTTCATGTTGTGCTCTGTGGGGCCGGAATCAACTCCCTCGCTGACCTGCGGATTCAATCCCCGTCCTTCGAATCTTGTCGCGACCGCAAAGTTGAGGGTCGCAACGAGACTCCAATGCATCGCTCGATGCAAAGCTTCAGCATGGCTCGCAAGTATGCATACCAGTTCTAGCAATCTTGGCGCTGGGGGTTGCCTGTGGTCGAGCAAAGGCCACTGCCGTTACTGGATGGCACGTCAGGTCGGCCAGCAATAGGCGGAAGTAAATACGAAACATCTGGCTCGATCGTGCGCGCACCAAGCCGCGACAATCACGGTGCGGGAGCCACAGCGTAGTTCGACCGTTTTGCGCAGATACGAGGGAGTTTGACCTCCGGGGCGAGGCTCTCCGGGAGCTTCCAGAAAACTACTTGCGAAAATCGGGTGGAAGGTCATAAAATTCGACGTTCGGTGAAGCAAGGTCAGCGGCCCTCGAACCACAACCGCAAAATGCGGATGTGCTTCCCTCCCGTACCGCTCCATGCTCACCGGGAGCTGAACCTTTCGTGAGTGTGGGCGTGTGTCAAAAGGGCGAACGGAACGAGAGCATGATGCGATTCGCCTCTGAAGCAGCAAAAGCGGGCTTCTGCAATACGTATACGCGCCAGCGCCACGAATCGCTTCAGGAGAAAGCCCTAGATCCCAATTTGTATCTTGCACGGAGGTGGTGGCGGTTCCAACTTGCCATCCAACCCTTTGGGCAGCATGATGAATCAAGTCAGTGTACTAGCTGAGCGAGGGTGTCTCTGCATGAAGGACGTTTCTTGGGGAAACATCACACGAGCATCGGCTTGTAGGATTCCTTGTTGTGGGCCAGGTGAGCGTGCGGGGGATTGATGGAGGCAGGGCCGGTCGTAAGCCCATGGGGGATTGAGTAGATGATGTCGCGAGTGTACGTTTATAACCTGTCGCTGCGCCTACTGGTATACCTGCTACCTTTGTTCTCCTTTGGCGTTTGCGGATACCTGAGGTTTGGCACTTTAAGTCTCGATATTCCTACCCGGCAACATTATCTGTTTCTATTTCTTTTTACGGAGTTCGCGTGGATTCTCACAGCTAACTACTCCAAAATCTCAACCGTTGCCGACCTTTTCTGGGAGCACACCGGAATTCGAGCCGCATTTTTCGCTTGTTTTACAACGTTCTTGATGCAGACGGCACTGCTGGTTTTTGTGCGCCAATTGGTAATTTCGCGAACCTTCCTGTTTATCACCAATGTAATCCTTTTTTTGTCAGTAGTGGCTGTACGAAACTTTTTTCGCATGACTTCTGCATCCTCAATTTGGCCCAGGAAATGTGAAAAGCTCCTGATCGTTGGCACCGACCAGTACGCCAAGAGGTACGTCAAGCTGCTGCGGCGCATTCCGTTTTTCGACTGCAACGTTCAGGCCTACTTGCAACTCCCTGGCCAGAGTGTCTTGGTGGGTGACGCACCCGTGATCAGCGTGACCGAACGGTTAAGTCTAAAGGCGCTGGACGTTGACGAGGTTGTAGTCGCCGTTCCACCTTCCTTGTATCCCGATCTCTCCATGGCGATCGGAGATCTGGAGGATCTCGGGAAACCCATTCGCGCCGTGTTCGACCTGGGCCCTCGACTGTCGCTTGGTAGCAAACTGTTTCAGGCTGGCCGACTGCAGATGATGAACCTTGCCATCTCGCCGGTAGAAAGCTTCGCGTACACGATAGTCAAAAGAACTTTCGATCTAGTTGCAGCCACTGTGGGCCTCATAATTATGAGCCCCATCTTTCTAGCCATCGCCGCGCTGGTGAAATTCAGCTCTCTCGGTCCGGTGTTGTTCCGTCAAGAACGAATTGGCCGCCACGGAAAACCTTTCACCTTACTCAAGTTTCGTACGATGCACTGCAGCAGTAAAAGCGAAAGCGACACGCTCTGGACAACCAGGAACGATCCCCGTTGCACGGTCATCGGGGCCGTCCTACGCCGCTTCAGCCTCGATGAACTGCCTCAACTGTTAAATGTCGTTCGCGGCGAGATGAGCCTGGTAGGGCCGCGCCCAGAACGACCCTATTACGTCGCAAAATTCGGAGAAGATTTTGAGAAGTACAATATGCGGCACCGCTGCCATGTGGGCATCACTGGATGGGCACAGATCAATGGCCTCCGCGGAGACACGTCGATCTCTGACCGGCTGCAGTATGATCTCTACTATATGCGCAACTGGAGTTTTGGACTGGATCTCCAAATCATATTCCGTACAGCATTTGTAGCTCTTACAGGCACAAACGAGTACTAACCCAGCACGATTTCGCGGCCTCCCGTATGGGCAATAGGAATGTTTCCTTCAGCCCGCTAATAGCAAGCATTCCCGTGCTCGACTAAATATTTCTCCTTTTTGAAACAAGAAGGCATTGATTTCGGATACGATAACGACTGATCTAACGACATGCACATCACGGGTAAAACCGAAACTTAGCTGTTTTATGTTTTCGATCATCATTCCGACGTTCAATGGCGGGGCTAGAATTGCCGCCTGCCTCGGCGCCCTTCTGGGACAGACGGCGGGAGAAGACGCAGAGATCCTCGTCATTAATGATGGTTCCACGGACGACACTGCAGAAGTAGTTGCGCGCTACTCTGGGGTTCGTCTCGTCAACCAATCGAACTCGGGACCAGCAGCAGCACGCAATCGCGGTGTACTCGAAGCTCGCGGAGAGATCATTTTGTTTACCGATGATGATTGCGAGCCAGGGCCCGGGTGGTTGGCCGCAATGACTGGTCCGTTCAAGGATCCTACTGTCGTTGGCGTAAAGGGCGTCTACCGAACTCGCCAGAGACGACTAGTGGCTCGTTTTGTGCAGATCGAGTACGAAGATAAGTACCGGCTGATGTCAGGCGCGTCTGAGATCGACTTCATCGATACATACTCGGCAGGTTTTCGGCGCGATCGATTTCTTGAAATGAACGGTTATGACACGAGTTTCCCAGTGGCATGCGCGGAAGACGTGGAGCTTTCCTACCGCATGTCCAACCGCGGGTGGATCATGAAATTCGTTCCTGCCGCGATTGTCTATCACACTCATCCGGATACCATTTGGCAATATGTACAAAAGAAGTACAAATTCGCATTCTGGCGCGTTCTAGCTCTCTGCAAGAACCCTGACAAGGCTCTTCGGGACAGTCACACACCCCAGATCATGAAGGCGCAGCTCTTCTTCCTTCCGGCCCTTCTCCTGGCGCTCACAAGAGATCTGTTTTTGCGCCCGGCAAGACCTGCTTCAACATTCGTTATTGGCGCTTTTTTAATCAGCGCTCTTCCGTTTGCACTTCGCGCCATGAGAAAAGACGCAGTGGTAGGACTTCTTTCCCCGATGTTCCTGGCAGCGCGAGCCTGTAGTCAAGTGTTCGGTGTAGTCGCTGGCCTCAACTATACGCGCCACAGACCATCCCAAGCACCTGCCGGATCCGTTTCCTGATGCGCGCCCTCGGTGCAATATAGCTCCCGACTTAGGGTGTGTTCGTAGCGATTGAGATGTTGTGAAACAGCCAACGTTGTAAGAGAGCAGACTCCGTCGTAAAATTCAGGTAGTTCTGCGGAAAGCGTCAGATACCACCAAGTGGCGGGTGCTGTTTTCCCCGAACTGCCCGCCCCTCTACGATCCAGCGCGATGGGCCGACCGCAACTGCGCCAGTAATTCTCATTGGTCCTGCATGAGTACAGCCGATATGACAACGCGATCTGTTTGCGCCGTGATCGTCACCTACCACCCTAAGACTGAGATGCTGCAAAACCTCAACAATGTTCTCGCGGAGGTGCAGGCGCTAGTTGTAGTGGACAATGGATCAAACGCAGACGAGGTTCAAGTTCTGCGTATGACAAGTCGAAAGCTGAGCTTCCACCTCATCGAGAATCGAGAGAACCTCGGAATAGCAGAGGCCCTTAACCAGGGCGTGCGGTGGGCGAAGCGCGAAGGCTATCGCTGGGTCATTCTGTTCGATCAGGACAGCAAAATCACGGAGGGTTTCATTGGCCAGATGTTCGCTGCATGGGAGTCCCATCCTAAGCGGGAACGAGTGGCTTCGATTCATCCTCGTTATGCTGATCCTGAAACAGGTATCGAACTTTTGGTACCGCGCACTGTTGACGGCAGCCTAGTCCTGCCAATGACAGCGGGTTCCTTGATGCCTCTGTGGATTTTTGACAGGATCGGGTGGTTTGCGTCCGAATATTTCATTGACCTGGTAGATTGGGAGTATTGTTTTCGCATCCGGGCTGCCGGCCTGCTTGTCACAGACTCAAAGCAGGCCAGACTGCTGCACGCTGCTGGGTCCCCGGCAAAGATCACGGTGCTAGGGAAAACTTTCCACCCCAGTAACCACAGTGCCGCAAGGCGCTACTACATTTCTCGTAATTGCATTGCTTTTTATCGGAAATATTTCTTTATATTTCCGAGATGGGTTCTGAAGTGTATTTACAGGCAAGTGTTGGAGATGGCAGTGTGCGCGATCGCGGAACATGACCGAGTACGCAAGTTCCGAAACTTTCTGTTGGGAACATGGGATGGCCTGACCGGGAAAATGGGAGAACGAGACGGACTATGAATGCGCACGGGCGTAAAGTCTTACTGGTGTCTTTCGATCCCAATCCAATTTCGCACTATAGAAGCAACAGGTCCTTCGCGATACTGCTCCACCCTGCCGAATAACGCCAGTAACCGAGGTTGAAGGATTCCCGGAGGACGATCGGAATCCGTGCAAGCCTTCGCGGCGGCAATTGCGCTCGGTGCGTCAGATGAGAAACTTTCCTCTCGATTCCACTGAGGGCGCATTGAGCATAAGGGAAATCCGTCGGGTGTTTTCGTATCCGATCCCGTAACTGCTTAAAGCGTTCTATCTCCTCAAGGTGAGACGCGGCTCCCCTGGTCTTGGCTTGTATTATCAATTCTGCCCCGACCTGGGGTGGTAAGCCCTCTTGTTGACCCTTGTGCCGTCGATACTGCATGAGGGGATCCCGAATCGCCGTGAACTGCCCGCGCGCTGCGAGCAGGAAGGAGATCCATCTATCATGAATATGGTTCGAGGGTATTGGAGCGACAATCTGGAAGAGTTCTCTACGGAACGCCATGGTCGCGCCGGTTACGACGGGGTGTTTCACCAGAACCTCCAACGCGCGATGTTTCGCAAACCGATCTTGCTCCCCAGCATTAAACGAGAAAGCGTCCCAAAGGCGCAGCCCCAGGCGCCGTGAAAAATCATCGATGAGGTCGGCATCACTAAAAATAGCGACGATTGCACTTGACTCCAGGAATGTCTTCTCGATCTGCTCGAGTTTGTGTCGGTACCAGACGTCGTCTTGATCTGCCAGCGAAACGATGTCACCCCGACACAAGGAGATTGCTTTCTCAAAGTTCTTCGTAGATCCGAGCTTCCGGTCATTCATCACAAACTGAGTCGCGAACGCACAGCGCCGAACAAATTCCTTTACGATTTCGCCAGTGTCATCTGCCGAACCATCATCACACACCACAAGCTCATCCGGGGGCCTATCTTGGGCTGCGATACTCGCAAGCTGCTCAGCGAGAAATCGCCCACCGTTATATGTGCAAATCGCCACTGAAATGGTGAGACTCACTGTCTTTCTCCCAAATTATCATGACGGACGCCCCAGTAACGTCGAATTGTTCTGAATGACATGTAGAACGATTCGGTCCAGCTAGCCTGATCTCATTCGCCTTTCTTGTTTTGACTTAAGCTATACAATACAATCGACGCAACCCTCATGAGGGAGGAAATGTGACAGCGCAAAACGTTTGCGCGGTGATTGTTACGTACAACCCCCGGCCAACGTTCATCGAAAGCATTGTAAACGTCGGGGCACAGGTCAACCACGTTGTGGTGGTTGATAACGGTTCCTCAACCGAAACGGAACAGCACCTCCACACAGTGGAGAGACGTCTAGGCTGTACGCTGATTCACAATCGTCAGAATCTGGGGATCGCGCTCGCACTCAATCTGGGTGTCAAATATGCCTTAGAGACCGGGTACGATTGGGTCTGCACCTTAGACCAGGATAGCCAAGTATGTGACGGATATATCTCAGAAATGCTCGACGCATACCAACGGGCGCCGCATCCGGAGAGGGTTGCGCTTCTAGCCCCGAGCTATGTGGACCGCGAATCAGGAGTTAAAATGAGGTTGAAGCGTGCATGCGATGGCGAGATTTTAACGGCCATGACCTCGGGGAGCATGGTGCCATTGGCTGCCATTCGGAAGCTCGGTTTTTTTGATGAAAGTTTATACATGGACGCTGTGGATATCGAGTTCTGCCTGCGCGCCCGAAGGGAAGGTATGTTGATCCTCCAATCGCCTGCGGTACTCTTGCACTCGCTCGGGGCAACTTCATATCACCGTTTGTTTGGTTTGCGCTTCGGAGTAACAAACCATGCTGCCAATCGGCGCTACTACATGACCCGAAATCGACTGCGTCTGCTAATGCGTTATGCAGCAGACTGGCCCTGGACGTGGCGAGAGAGCAGGACAATGCTCTTGGATGCAGCTAAAATCGTATTGGTGGAAGACAACAAATGGAGGAAGTTTCGCGCCATAGCAGCGGGCATCACCGACGCGTGCAGAGGGAAACTGGGCAAACAGGTTGAACTCTAGGCCAAAGATCTCGGTATGCATTGCAGCGTATCAGGGCCAACGCTATATCGGGATGCAACTACGGTCGATCTTAGAGCAACTGTCAGCTAACGACGAGGTTATCGTCGTCGATGACAATTCCACGGACGGCACATATGATGAAATATGCGGAATGCAGGACCATCGGCTGGCCGTACAACGAAATACCACAAACCAAGGTGTCCTACGTGCTTTTGAGAAGGCCCTTTCGCAGTGCTCGGGCGACATCGTATTCCTCAGCGACCAGGACGATCTTTGGCTGCCGAAAAAGGTTGAGACAGTTTTGGATGTGTTTGCCCTTGACCCAGAGCTAATGCTGGTAGTTAGCGATGCCATACTGATCGACGAGGATGGAGATAAGATCGGAGATTCCTTTTACGCACAGAGAGGCAAGTTTCGGGCTGGACTGTGGTCAAACTTGGCGGTTGGCAAGTTTCATGGATGCACCATGGCATTTCGCTCTGCTTTGCTACGAAACGCATTGCCTTTCCCGCGGGACGCGCGAGTGCATCATGACACTTGGATTGGGTGTATGAACGCGATCCTCGGCGGTAAGACTAAATATATTTCCGAACCTCTCGTCGCATATCGGCGGCACTCGACAAATGTAACAGGACGGACGCGACTCAGTAATTACACGAGACTAATGATGAGATATAAGCTTCTCCTTGGAATGGCATTGTTCTTGGGGAGGAGTTGTCGCGATAGAATGTCCTGACCTTCGGCTTGGATCAGTATTTGGCAACGGAAGTTGCATCAGTGATGATTCGAAAGAGCCATTCGTACCCTAAACGCTTGCGAAAGCTATACTACTTATTACTGATTGGAAGCATTGGCCTGATAGGCGCCGACCGTATCGATCTATTAGCTGGGCATGGTCCTTTCATACTAACGCCGTTTTTGGTCTTGGCACCCCCAGTCCTTCTAATCGGATTGTTGCGCGCTGGGCCGCATAGACTCTTTCGGCTTACCATTTCTGGCCCGATGCAGCGACAGATCCCGTTTCTTGCCGCATTAAGCCTATTTCTATTTTTTGCCTTCGGATCGATCCTTTTCAGTTTAGACCCGGAGCGGAGTCTCGTGGCTTTCGCGGATCTGTTGATTGTGGCTTTCTTCGGATATTGTATCTCAGTCCAGATATTGGCCGAACCGAAACGGGAGAATCTGATTGCGCGCTCCGTCACGTTCGCGTTGGCCGTATACGTGATTTTTTGCATTGCAGAGTGCATAGCGTGGAGTCAAGGACTCACCATAAATGCGCAGAGGACTGGTTCCTGGGTGCAATCGACATTTGCGCCGAACACGTTTTTGAATTTAGCCCCAATATTGTCTGGCACAACCTTCGATGCAAATCGTTCGGGTTTTGTGTTAATGATGTACTTGGTGTTGCTCGATAGGTTTGCTGCAAAATGGCGTTACACGCCCGGTTTTCGAATCTTGATCTCAGTTCTCATCCTTTTGACACTCTCCCGATCAGCTACGCTTTGTTGGTTGGCGTATCACTTCTTCTCACGATCTTTCTGGAAGAAGTTGTTATCGCGGCGAGTGATGGCACGGACAGTGTCCATCGCTATTGTTGGTTCACTTCTTTGCGTTGCATACCAAAAGGAACTTCTTGAACTGTTAGATGCATGGGAGATCTCCGATGCTGTTTCTGCGAAGCTCTCGATGGACCCAGGCAGTTCGGGTGAGAATCATATTCTCCTGATACAACGGGGGATGACGACTTGGCAGACTTCAGCGAAGACAGTCGTCGCGGGCATCGGATTCGCGGCTGCTCCGAAGGTTCTCGAAGATTTTTTTCAAGACGATAAGCATGGGAATTTTCACTCTTTGTATGTCACCGCTCTCGCCGAGATGGGGCTGCCCGCATTCCTTATTTTGATGGTCATTCTAGTTTATCCAGTCGTTGGAAGGTCGGGCGCTCTTCCGTGCATTGCAGCCGTCATGATTTTTAACGTAAGTTACCAAACCCATATGGAGCCCGTTTTCTGGCTGATTCTTGCACTGATGTGGTCATATGGGATGGAACGCAGCGACTTTAACCGTGTATCTGTTTTCTCCAGCAAACCTCCTGCCGGTACAGCAACCACGGCAGTGTCGCAAGAAGTGAGCTAGGAGAGACCAAGATTCGATGTATTCGTTTCGCCGGTCGTGAAAACAGTCACGGAGCGATATAACCTAGAGGCCCATCTGTGGTTTCACCTTCGCATTTTGGGTCTGGGCTGACGAAATGATCATTGCTGGTACTACACCGATACAATGCTGATAGCTTGAGGTCCGCAACGGGTTGTGCGTAAGCGTAGCCTTGTTTGCCAAGAACTCGCTGGCCTTCACAATCCATATCGAGCGACACAAAATAGTCGGTCTGCCCTCTCTTGCAGCCGTAAAAAGGTAATGTTGCTCCTTTGAAAGGACTTGCATAAAGATGTCCGAGAGACTGCTGCAATTTAAAGGCACCATCCGGGCTAATCCAACCAGTGGTAACCTGGTGCACATGTCCATTGAAGTACCGATTTAAGGGTAGCGTCACACCAGCGTCAGGTGCCCACTTCATGGGCATCAAGATCCATTGCTCGACCGTCGCCGAATTCCCAGCCGCGACCGGTGAAGCCTCCCAAGAGGGCGGCGGGTAAGAAATCGTCGTATACATTTCGATCGTGGGGTAAGATGCGACATTGACCTCACCATAAAAGTTGCGAACGAAACCCGCAAGAAAGTTCGATTCGAAGCCAGTGGAATTCGTGTCCATGTTAACGAGCTGCTGCCACGGTGAGGCTCCCGACAACAGTGCGTCCTGCTTGATCTTATAGAGTTCAACACCGTACTGTCCTCGCTCTATAACGCCTCCAGTCATGGACGGCGGCCGAAGCGGCCGATTGAAAATAGCGTACCATTCACCCACCTTAGAATCGTATGCTACATCCCCCCAAGTACCTTCGGGATCGTCGGGATCTAACCCGTTAGAGGTCACGATACCCTGCACTGTAAAGTGCACTCCGTCGGTTGAAGTCGCAGCTACATGATGTAAAGTCGGAAAAGTGTCTTCGTACAGGAGGTAGATCGCAGCCTTGTGATCTGTATTGTAAACACTCGGCTGACCGACACCGTAACTCGTCGGAGTAGTTGCGGCGATAACCGGCAGAGGATGCTTCTTCCAACTTATCCCATCATTTGAGAAAGCCACACCAATGCTGTTGCCGTCACCACTCAACCACTGCGTCGCAACATAGTACATTGCATATTTGTAGGTGTTTCCATCGCCGAGAGGGTTTTCGAAAATGCCGCCAATGACCTTCGGGTTGCAAAGCAGGGCAGCATCCCACGAGCCAGATGTTTCGGCCATCACCAATGTAGGACCCTTGGATTCAAGGGTCGACATGTTGATCGACTCATAGTAAATCGCATCGGTATTCTGAGAAGGGTCGCTTGGATTCGCACCCGGACTGCACCACCACAACTGCCGTGTGTTTCCGGTTTCAATCACCGAGGGTGAATAGTTATATTGCCCAAGGTTGCCAACGGCTCCCTTGGGCAGCGACCGTGACGAACAACCAGTTGCGGCGATCGCACTCAGCACAGCTGAAACCATGATTGCGATTTGGGCCTCTTTTCTGAGACGATTCATGCTGGCGTTGACTCCGACCTCATAGTCTTGCCCCCGGTACTGCATCAACCTCCCCGGTTGCTGGTATCTTCCCGACGCGACAAGGTGCCTCGGGAGCGCGTTCCTTTGCCCGGTGTGTTTCGCTTCGCTACGCGCGCTTCTTGTTTGAGAGTTGGATCAGGACCCAGCCTCCCTAAGGTTTTTGAACCATCTTTGTACGTTGCTGATCCCTCCGCCGTCAAGGGGGTTCATACGTCCGACTAGCTACTTACCGGTGCAAAATGCGTGTTCTAAAGAGCGGTTCAAGGCTCGATAAGAGCTTGGGTTGGGTCCGCCCCTGGTGAGTTCAGCGCCTGCGCCGGGGAGTCCTGCGCCGCCCCATTCACGCCGGCAGCGGAGCCAGGCGACGCCCGAGATTGATCAGGTTGTCTGCGATCACTCCAAGTCCTACCCACCGTCT
>Ga0210403_10001832_pt1 | contig 19715 bp, 14 predicted proteins | sample IncBWC19MmetaG_FD_150863 | JGI IMG/M metagenome (GOLD analysis project Ga0210403, IMG submission 150863) | Forest soil microbial communities from Barre Woods Harvard Forest LTER site, Petersham, Massachusetts, United States - Inc-BW-C-19-M | ecosystem: Environmental > Terrestrial > Soil >... | reverse complement strand
TCCTCAGCAGCAGCAGACGGCGCGTCAGATGCATTCTCAATTTCAGCAGCTTCCGCCGGACCGTCAACAGGCGGTGCGAAATGCGATTCAGGCTCTTCGTGCAATGCCGCCCGACGCCCGGCAGCGGGCCATACAGTCAGGCCGTTTTAGTCAATACTCACCACAAGAGCGCCAGTTGCTGAATGGAGCTTCGCAGCTACCGTTGTCTCCTGCACAGCCCCAGAATTACGTGCCGCGACCGCCGCAGTAAAGTGCTCAGCATTCAGCCGTCAGCACTCAGCCATCAGATTTTGCGGGAAGATACGGGCAAGAGCCGACGTTTCAAGGCTGAACACTGAGTGCTGAATGCTGAGTGCTAGTTCATCAACGCAAGCATTCTCCGGATCGACAACGCAGTCTGGCGGATTTCATCGGAGTCAGAGGCTTCCGGGGACATCTTTAAATACTCTTCCAGGTCTTCCGCCGCGGCTTTGGCTTGTCCCAAGCTGTACCGCAACAGGGCTCGCTGCTTCACGTCTTCAGGAGAACGCGGATAAATCACGAGCACCAGGTCCACGAGCGGCAGCACTTTCTTGAAATTGCGGGCGGTCACGTAAACCGTTTTCAGATTATTCAGAATGCGGGTAAGCATCTGGCGGCGGCTGACCGCGAATAAGAATTCAGGACGCAGAGTCATTTGGCCGGAATAGATTTCATCCAGCCGCCGCTGACAGTCTTGCGCGCTCAGAATGTCGCCGCCGTTGAAGCAATCGATGAGAGTCTCGCTGCCATCAATGTCGTAATTCTTGAGCAGGAAATGGCCGGGCATTCCGACTCCAAAGAGGGGGAAACCAAGGCGGCGGCCCACTTCCATATAGATCAGAGCAAGAGTGATCGGAATTCCGAGGCAACGATCGAGCACATCATTGAGAAATGAATTTCGGGGATCGTAGTAATCGTCGCGATTTCCCTGGAGTCCTGCTTGTTGGAACAACACGTAATTGATTGCGGAAATGGTCTCGGAGGCATCCCCAATTTCGGTTACGCGAGCCTCCGCCTGGCAGGCGAGTTCGTCAACCCGCTGCACATAAGACTCAATATTTAGTTCGGGATATTCGGTGCGGGCGATCGTTAGGGCGCCGCGGACGAGGTCAATTTTTTCGTCGTCGACTTGAGGGCCAACCAGAGCCGCAAAGGCTTCGGTAAGCCCGGCTTGGCCCTTGTTGCCCATTTTATGATGCTAGCAGAAATGGGTCCGAGCTGCCCTAGCGAAAAGCTATCCCCGCAGCAAGTTCTTGGCAATAAAGAGGATATTGGCGGGGCGTTCAGCAAGCCTCCGCATTAAATAAGGATACCATTCGGTCCCAAAAGGTATATACACTCGCATGCGCCAACCCTCACGGACGAGCTGCTGCTGTAGATCGCGGCGGATGCCGTAGAGCATTTGAAATTCGAAGGAACCACGATCAATCTTTTCGCGAGATGCGAAAGACTTAGCCTCCGCGATCATCTTTGGATCATGGGTAGCAAGCCCGTGGTACACGCCACTTTTCAGCAGAGTCTTCATTAAGCTGACGTAATTGGCGTCGACCTCGGACTTCTTTTGAAAGGCTATCTCTGGCGGTTCTTTGTATGCGCCTTTGCAGAGCCGGATGCGGATTCCATCAGCGAGCAACTGCTCGACATCTGCTTCCGAACGCCGCATATAGGACTGGATCACCGCGCCCACGCATCCTGCATTTTCTGATTTGCGAAGGAGTTCGCGAACGAAATCAAGAGTGCGCTGAGTGTAAGCCGAACCTTCCATGTCGACTCGCACAAAATTGGGAGGAGACATGGCCGCAGCCTTGGCAACCAGCCGAGTGACGTTCTCACGGGCAAGGTTTTCATCTACATCCAAACCCATGTGAGTGAGCTTCAGGCTAATATTCGCGTGGAGCCGGCGGGCAGCAATTTGGTCGAGCAATTGGTCGTACAGTTGCGCGCTCGCGTTGGCTTCGGCGGCGTTGGTGACGTTTTCGCCGAGATTGTCGATGGAAACGCTCATCTTGGACTGATTCACAACAAGCGTTGCCCTAAGCACATCCTCGATTTGAGTACCAGCAACAAACCGGCTGGAAATCCGGTGCCCGATCGAGGAGCCTTCAGCCAGCCCACGGAGCGCGTGGCTTTGGGAAAGGGAAATGAACAAGCCTCTCAGCAATGGCTCCTCGGAATATCGAGAACAAAGTGACCGGATCGGCACTGAATCGGAGGCACAGAATTTTGTATCACAAGCAGCCGATATCTCTCCTCATTAACCAGGCCGTTGTTTGCGTTCGTCAGAGGGTTCAGTTAGAAATGATGGTCGCTGACCGAAGCTAGAGCAAATTGAACGGTGGAGAGAAATCTTCAGAAAAACAGTCTTGTAGGAGAATGCGAAATGTTTTCTTCGTCTAGACGAGATTTCCTGCGGCAGGCCTCCGCGGCAGGATTGGCTTGTTCTACGAACTTTGTGTTGGGCCGCTACCTGTCCGCTGAGACTCCCTCTACTACCAGCGCAATTCGCGTTTATGTGGATTCCCGGCGCGTGATTTCCCCGGTCGATCGGAATCTCTTTGGCTCTTTCCTCGAACACTTAGGGAGAGCAATCTACGAAGGTATCTACGATCCTGGATCGAAATTATCGGACCCCAACGGATTTCGTACCGATGTTCTGAATGAGATTAAAAAACTGGGAGTGCCAATCATTCGTTATCCCGGGGGAAACTTCGTTTCGGGATACAACTGGCTCGACGGCGTTGGCCCGAAGCAGGATCGTCCGGTGCAATTGGACAAGGCATGGAACTCCGTCGAAAACAATCAGTTTGGAACCGATGAATTCATGGCTTGGTGCAAGTTGGTTGGTACCGAGCCGCTGATGGGCCTGAATCTTGGCACTGGAACGGCCGAGGATGCCGCCGCGCTGGTGGAGTATTGCAATGTGGATAAGGGCACGAAGTGGAGTAATCTTCGCCGTAAGAATGGAATTGCCGAACCATACAAAGTTCAAAAATGGTGCCTCGGGAACGAAATGGATGGCCCCTGGCAAATCGGCCACATGCCGGCAACTGAGTATGGCCTGAAAGCCGCGGACGCAGCCCGCCAGATGCGCTATGTCGATCCTTCGCTGAAATTGGTGGCTTGCGGGTCGAGCGGACCGTTCACTTCGACTTATCTCGAGTGGGATCGGGAAGTGCTGGAGCAGTGTTACGACTACGTTGATGCTCTTTCGCTCCATCGTTATTTCGAAAACGATGAGGCTGCAACCGGCGGCGATAGCTCGAAATTTCTTGCCATGAATCTGAGCATGGAACAGCAGATCGCCGAGACGCTAGCGGTTTGCGATGTGGTCGGCGGCAGGAGGCATTCCCCGAAGAAACTCTGGCTTTCCTTCGACGAGTGGAACGTGTGGTATCACAAACGAAGTGCAGCCGATATGAATGGCAACAAACAGCTCGCTCCCCATCTTCTCGAAGAGGTTTACAACTTGGAAGATGCGCTCCTGGTTGGTGGACTGCTGAATACTCTGATCCGAAATGCGGATCGGGTGAAGATCGCTTGTCTTGCGCAGCTGGTGAATGTCATCGCTCCAATTATGACCAATGCCAACGGGTTGGTGCGGCAGACTATTTATTACCCTTACAGTTGGGCTCTACAATTCGCTCGCGGGCGCGTGCTCAATTTGCTCGTGGAGGCGCCGACCTATAGTGTTCCGAAAATGGGGGACGTCCCATACATCGACGTAGCTGGCACGGTCAGTCCGGAAGATGGGAAACTTTCTCTTTTTGTCCTGAACCGCGACTTGGCTAAGTCGCACCAGATTGAGATCAATTGGGAAGACAGAGCGCAGGGGCGCGTTGTCTCTTCAATATTGTTAACAGGAAACGATTTGAAAGCCTCCAATACGTTTGATGCGCCACAGCGGATTGTTCCCCAAGGCTTCGAAAAACCTTCAACCTCTGCAGGCCGCACTACGGTGGAAATGCCACCCCATTCATACGCGGTGATTCAATGGAGCGCTTAGACAGTAGGACCGAACTCGAATTCAGGACAAAAGAATGTTGCTGAAGAAGCTTCGCGAAGAGGTACTGGATGCAAATCTCGAACTGGTGCGCAAGGGGTTGGTCCTCTACACGTTTGGCAATGTGAGCGGCATTTCGCGGGATGATGGACTGGTCGTCATCAAGCCAAGCGGGGTCCCGTATGAAGAAATGAAGATCGAGCATTTGGTGATTGCCGATCTCGAAGGTAAAGGCGTTGAAGGCGAGTTCAGGCCATCTTCCGATTTGCCCACTCATCTGGTGCTGTATAGAACATTTTCGGAGATCGGCGGCGTCGCCCACACTCATTCCGAATACGCAACGGCATGGGCGCAGGCGCGAAAGCCAATTCCGTGCTTCGGAACCACTCACGCGGATTACTTTCACGGATCGATTCCAGTCACGGAGGTTTTGGATGGAGAAGAAATCGAGTCAGATTATGAGAAAAATGCCGGCCATGCGATTGTGCGGGCATTTAAGAACTTGAATTATGCAGCCGTACCGGCGGTGCTAGTTGCAAATCATGGCCCGTTCGCCTGGGGGCCGGATGCACGCACTTCAGCTCACAACGCGGTGATCATGGAGGCGGTTGCCCGCACCGCATACTTCACCCGGCTAATCAATCCCGATGCGGAGGATGCAGGACAGGTCCTGCAAGATAAGCATTACAACAGAAAGCATGGGCGCGACGCTTACTACGGGCAAAAAAAAATAACCAAATGATGCTTGTGCGAGCAGCGAGAATTTACGAAGCGCCGGTCCAGATTTCGCTAAGAGCCAAGAGCTAGAGGCGAAGAGCCAAAGGATTTCCATGTCCGAGAAAAAAATGACCATGGGATTGATCGTGGGGAACCGGGGCTTCTTCCCCGATCATCTCGCAAAGGAAGGCCGCGAGGAAATGCTTCGCGTCCTCAAGGCCAAGGGCATCGACGTAGTGGCGCCGACGCCCGAGGAGACCCACTACGGCGCGGTCGAAACTCGCGAAGAATCGAGGCGGTGCGCAGATTTGTTCAAGCGCAATCGCGACCGCATCGACGGCGTGATAGTTACGTTGCCGAATTTTGGCGAGGAACGCGCGATTGCCGACACTCTGCGATTGGCCGACCTGCGAGTGCCGGTGTTAATTCAGGCAACGCCGGACGATCCTAAAAAGATGACGATCGCGTTTCGCCGTGACAGCTTTTGCGGCAAGATGTCGGCTTGCAACAACCTGATGCAGTACGGAATTCCCTATTCGATCACATCGCTCCATACCGAGAGCCCCGATTCTGACGAGTTCGCTAAGGATTTGCATTGGTTCGAGGCAGTCTGCCGAGTGGTGAATGGATTTCGCAACCTGCGGGTGGGAGCGATCGGCGCGCGCCCGGCAGCGTTTAACACGGTTCGCTACAGCGAGAAGATTCTGGAGTCGCAAGGTATTTCGATCGAAACGCTGGATCTCTCTGAAGTGCTGGGCCGCATTGGCCGAATGAAAGACAACGACGATCTGGCGCAGGTAAAGCTGGCTTCAATTCACGAGTATGTGGATTCCGGCAACGTGCCAGCCGCGGCATTGTTAAAAATGGCGAAGTTAGGCGCCGTCGTTGATCAATGGATGGCCGCGACAGAAGTTGCAATCAGTGCTGTTCAATGCTGGACGTCCATCGAAGAGAATCTCGGCGTGGTACCTTGCACGATCATGAGCATGATGAGTGACAGTCTTCTATCGAGCGCGTGCGAAGTGGATATCTGCGGTGTGCTCGGGATGCACGCTTTGCGACTGGCTTCTGAAACGCCTTCGGCTCTGCTCGATTGGAATAACAATTACGGGACGGATCCAAACAAAGCAGTCTGCTTTCACTGTTCAAACCTGCCGAAGCATTTTTTTCGCTCGGTGAAAATGGACTATCAAGCGATCATTGCCGGCACGGTAGGAATCGAAAACACGTACGGCACCTGCGTCGGAGTGATCAAGCCCGAAAAAATGAGCTTTGCGAGATTCTCGACGGACGATACTGCGGGCCGGATGCGCGGCTACGTTGGCGAAGGCAGATTCACCGACGATCCGCTCAATACGTTCGGGGGCGCGGGCGTCGTCGAGATTCTCCATATGCAAAGACTATTGCACTACATCTGCGAAAACGGTTTCGAACATCACGTCGCCGCCAACCTTTCCACAGTAGGATCCCCAGTTTACGAAGCGACCACGAAATATCTTGGATGGGATATGTACTGGCACGATCGGAATGACGGGAACTGCTGATGGCAATCGTAGCTGGAGTGGATTTCGGAACGTTGAGCGTTCGCGTTGCAATTGTGGACAGCGAGCGGGGAGCGCTTGACTCGGCCGTCGCCGAGTTCCCGTTACATCGCAAGCGTGAAGATCCAGAGTTCGCGACTCAATCTCATGATGATCACATGCAGGCTCTTGCCGCCGCGACCCGCGAGGCGGTGAAGAAGGCTGGCATTTCGGGCGAGGATGTAGAGGCGATTGCTCTCGATACCACGGGCTCTTCCGTCATTCCCGTAGATAAGAACATGCAACCGTTGGGCGAGTACTACCTGTGGTGCGATCATCGCGCCAAAGGCGAGGCAGCCGAGATCACAGAAGCTGCTCATCGAGAAAATCTTGAAGCTATCAAGTGGTGCGGCGGAGTCTACTCGTCGGAATGGGGATTCTCGAAATTATTGCACTGGCTACGCCATAATCCTTCGAAGCGGCCAGAGTTCAGTTCAGCATTCGAACATTGCGACATGGTCGCTGCGACCCTATGCGGAATCACTGACCCCAGGAAAGTAAAGCGCAGCATATGCGCGATGGGACACAAGTGGATGTGGAACGCAGCGCTGGGCGGCCTTCCTCCCGACGATTTTCTGGTCAAGGTTGATCCTCTATTAAAAGGCGTTAGGGAAAAACTTCAGGGCGAGTACGCGACTTCAGACAAACTCGCCGGAACGCTATCCACATATTGGGCCGAAAAACTCGGACTGAAAGCCGGCGTCCCGATTCCGATAGGTGCGTTCGACGCGCACTGGGATGCGATCGGCGCCGGGTGCCGCACCGATGACATCATCAACGTGATCGGGACTTCAACTTGCATCATTGGGATTACGCCGTCGGTAAATCTAGTCCCAGGAGTATGCGGAGTAGTACAGGGTAGCGTGCATCCGCAACGAACCGGAATTGAGGCTGGCCTTTCTGCTGTTGGCGACATATTTAACGCGATTGCAGCGCGCGCCGGAACCGACGTGCAAGCTCTCAGCCGGGGATTGGAAAATTATCGTGCCGGCCAAACCGGCCTGATGCGGATGACGTGGGATAATGGCGATCGCACTTTGCTGGTAAATCCGAATCTTCGAGGAATGACGCTGGGCTGGAACTTGCAGAGCACAGCTCAGGACGAATTGTTCTCCGCGATCGAGGGTACCGCTTTCCACACGCGAGTGATACTCGATCGCATGGCGGAGAATGGTGTGCAGATCAAACGAGTGATCAATGCCGGCGGTATTCCGCAAAAAAATGACGTGCTCAACCATGTTTACGCCAATGTTCTAGGGCATCCCGTGCTGGTTCCAGACAAGAACGTTGTGAGCCTAGGGTCGGCCATTTTTGCATTTCTCGCAGCTGGAACTTTCAAAACCGTTGATGAGGCACAAGATAAGATCTGTCCCGCTCACAAACAGTACGATCCGGATAAATTTCAGCAATCCGTCTACGATCCTTTATATAGTGTGTATCGAAATCTCTATTTTGCATTTGGATCGCCCGGGAATGCGTCTTTTGGGGGCGTCTTGCCTACATTGATTCGAACGGCTGAGAAAGCGAATGGGAATTTGAAAGTCATGGCTTCGTGATGCTGACAATAAGTGTGCAGCGGTCCAAAAACGTTGAAGTCTTATATAGTTCTTAATCCAACAATAAATAAATGCGGCGCGGAGGCCACAAATGAAGTTGAGCTTATCAACTGTTGCTATTCTTTTGGTTTCGCTGTTGGCAGTGAACGGTTGGAGTGAACAGGGGCACAAAACCTCCATGCAAAAGCAATCTTTTGGCAAAACCGAAGACGGCCAACAAATGGATCTTTACACCCTTGTAAACAAGAACGGGATGAAGGTCACCATCACCAACTTCGGGGCGACCGTCGTATCCATAATAGTTCCGGACAAGGACGGCAAGATCGCCGACGTCGTGCTCGGCTATGACGACGCCGCTGGGTACGAGAGCGGCAAAGCCTCTATTGGCGCTACTGTTGGGCGTTACGCAAACCGCATCGCTGGCGGGAACTTTGTGCTCGACGGAAAGACTTACACGCTCCCACTCAATGACGGCCCCAACACTCTACATGGCGGAATAAAGGGTTTTAATAAACGCGTTTGGACTGCTAAAGATGTTTCCGGGGTCACGGCTCAAGCGTTGCAATTGACCTACCTGAGCAAAGATGGAGAAGAAGGATTCCCGGGAAACTTGACCGCGAAAGTAGTGTTTACATTGGGCAACACGAATGAACTGAAGATCGACTACAGCGCCACTACCGACAAAGACACCGTGATCAATCTCACCAATCACTCCTATTTCAATTTATCCGGCCAGGGCGAAGGAGACATTCTTGGTCACGAACTAACGCTTCACGCATCCAGATTTACACCGGTTGACGCAACTCTGATTCCAACCGGGGAGTTGCGAAGTGTCAAGGGCACGCCTTTCGATTTCACAAAGGCAACACCGATCGGCGCTCGCATCGATCAGGATGATGAGCAATTGAAACTAGGAAAAGGATACGACCATAACTGGGTTTTGGACGGGACAGCGCTGCCGCTTCGTTTAGCAGCGCAAGCCTACGATCCCAAGAGCGGACGGGTCCTAGAAGTATTGACTACTGAACCCGGTATTCAGTTTTACACCGGAAATTTCCTGGATGGGACAATTCATGGCAAGGATGGCAAGGTCTACAACCGTCGCTACGCCTTTTGCCTTGAAACACAGCATTTTCCAGATTCACCGAATCATCCGAAATTTCCGACGACGGAATTAAAGCCGGGCCAGAAGTTCCATTCGATCACGGTCTTCAAATTCTTGACGAAGTAAAAGAGCGATTTGAGGTTGATGGAGGACGGCAGACGATTGGGCCTTGGCTTCCCCATTCAAATACGGGTTCGCCTGTTAAAATGCGACTGTGCTCCGAAGAGAGATCATTATCTTTGTCAGTCTGGCGCTCATTTCTTTTGCTACTGCTCAACAAGGAGCGGAGCCACCCGCTCAGAAATCGCAGCCGCAAGTGAAAATCAACGTTCTTAATGTTTGCACCCCTTCTTCGGAAGAGCGGCTTCAAATTGCATCCGCCTTATCCCGAATTCCGAAACAACCAGTGTTCAGTCAGGATTTCGAGGTTGATCGGGGGCGCTCGACCCTTGACGAACAGCCCAGCTTCCTTTCAGTCGGTGAAGCGGCGCACGTTTCAGCCGATTCTGCCACCGCCAACTGGGTGCGCATACGCCGCGAGTTTGGAGTGCAGGCTCTGTTTTCAACGGTACAGTACTCCTTCAGCCATGATCCCAGAAGCATGACCGAAACTGTCGTGTTTCGAGTGCGCGATCCCAAGGATCTGCTTGAAGTCTCGATTGAAGACAGCGCATCATCTGTAACTACACCGGCGGCTATGCTCGGTGTTAACACGCCCGTCAGCCGGATACGATTGGAACGTTTCGGAAAATCCTCCATCGTATTGGCGCGTTGCGAAGCGTCGGCTACCGGACCCGCGCCAGACCAGAGTGTGTATGAGCCATTGTTTCAGAGCGGATCGACGATCGTTGCTAACTACCGTGGCCTGTTAAGTGCGCCTCAGATCGTTCCTGCGGAGTTGGCTAGAGTAGCCGGGGTTCCCGCGGCGAAGTCGAAGACCGCCAGGAAACCTGCCGTAACGAAACCTGAAATCCAAAAGGCGGATCCCACTGGCAGCGCCGATGACAAGAAATGAATACGCGCAACCGGATGTTTCGACCAACATCTAATTAGGGACAGTCCAAAATTAAGACAAGTCTATGGAAAATGTTCGGAATGTGGTCATAATCGGCTCTGGATGCGCCGGTCACACGGCCGCTCTTTACACCGCGCGTGCGAATCTGAAGCCGCTGGTTCTTGAGGGTCACGAACCCGGTGGCCAGCTCTCGCTTACAACCCTCGTGGAAAACTTCCCAGGATTTCCGGAAGGAATTCAGGGGCCCGAGCTTATCGAAAATATGCGCACTCAGGCCGGCCGCTTTGGCGCGCAGTATCAGCACGGGCACGTCACCAAAGCCGACCTGAGTACTTCTCCTTTCGCGTTGCACGTGGGAAATGAGATCATCCGCGCCCGTACTTTAATTATCGCCACCGGCGCCTCGGCGCGGTGGTTAGGACTTCCTAGTGAGCAGGCGCTCATCGGCCACGGAGTGTCGTCGTGCGCCACCTGCGACGGCTTCTTTTTTTCCGGCAAGGAAATCGCCGTAATTGGCGGTGGCGATTCGGCCATGGAAGAAGCAATCTTCCTCACCCGCTTCGCGACAAAAGTTACGCTAATTCACCGCCGTGAAGAGTTTCGCGCCTCCAAGATCATGCTCGACCGGGCGCGGCACAACGAGAAAATACATTTCTTAACCAATACTGTCGTTGAAGATGTTCACGACGTTGCTCACAAAGAAGTGACCGGCCTAAAGCTACGCAATCTGAAAACGAATGAATCCTGGGATTTCCCAACCAGTGCCATGTTTCTGGGCATTGGTCACATTCCGAATACGAAGATATTCGAAGGACAGTTAGAGACCGACGAGGACGGTTATTTGATAGCTACGAAGTACGTCTTCACGCTGGTGCCTGGTGTTTACGCATGCGGAGACGTTCAGGACCGGCGATATCGGCAGGCGATAACGGCGGCCGGTTCAGGGTGCATGGCCGCGCTCGAGGCAGAGAGATTCCTGGAAGGCCAGGACGAAGCCTGATCGGATGACCCACTAGAGCAAGTAGTGGACGAAGGCAAAGGTACCTATCGCGAGAAGAGCTAAGACTACAACTAAACCCGCTAACCCCCGTAAATGCTGTTGTTCCGAACCTAACTCAGTTGCACTGGCGTCGAGCTCTTCCCGCTCCTGCATGGCCCTGTTCCCCGATTTTTAAAAATTTGTGTCGCTATTTCTCCGCTTGGGCTTATCAGCCCGCTGCTGCAACTATCGCTTATGCAAGTTATGAAAATGCGACTGGAGTGTTAAAGAGAAAACAAATTCAATTCCCTCGTTCCGTTTTTGATGTGGAAATCGCAGCTACCTTGTCTCCGCACGGGAACCTGCGACTTCCGGATGACACGATAAATAGACCGATTCTCAAGCCGCAAATTCATCAAACTTTAATCTTCCCGTAATTCCATCGTCATCGACGGCGGAATACCCTAAATCTCTTCGAAGATTCGCGTGACGGCAGTCACCGGCAGTCCCCATCGAGGAGAGTCTATCTATGAAGGCCGTCGCCCCTTTTGTCTTATCGGTATTTCTATTGACAGTTTTGTTGCTCACGACTGCATGCGGCGGTGGTAGCGCCAGCAGTAACACTAGCCCTTCGGTTACGCCGATCGCTGGCAACTGGCAAATGACACTGCAAGAAACCGGCAAGATGACTTCCGCAGGGACGGTGTCTGGATTTCTCCAGGGGACCAACAATGCGGTCACTGGCAGCGCGGCTTATACGGCCACTACATGCGCCGGCATCGGGACGGTTACCGGGTCGTTGAGCGGAAGCAATGTAACTCTCTCGGTAAGTCCAACCGGGCTGAACATCAGCATGACTGGGACCCTGGGCTCAGACATGTCAACCATGAGTGGTGGCTACATACTACTGGCATCCGGATGTGGTAAACCGACGACCGGCACCTGGACTGGGAACATGGTGCAACCTCTCAATGGGAGTTTGAGCGGAAGCTTGACATCGAACAGTACTGGGAACCCTGTGTTTCCCGTTACGGCAGTGGTGAACCAGGGAAACGGCGCAGGATCGAGCAGCGCGCCGCTTACAGGGACCTTGACAGCAGGGTCTACGGGTTCCGCTTGTTTTCCCCCTGGCACAGCCGTGAATATTTCCGGCCTGATCAGCGGAGAGAGCGTGGTAGTCGGCCTTGCGGATTCGGCGGGCGACCCGCTGGGGCAGATAACAGGAGAATGGCCCAGCCTTGACCCAACGGCGATGCCGCCGATAACCAAACCATCACTGAGCGGAACCTACAAGATCGTGTCGCAAGGACCTAGAGGCACACCCTGCACAAAGGGCGACTCGGGCACGCTCTGCCTTTCAAGTGATGCGACAGCGTGTCCGGCTCCGACCCGCTAATTCCACCGACTCAATACTCGCAGATAGAGAACCGGCACGCGCCGCGACAGTGCGAGGCGGGTTCACTTACCCTGTCTCCAAAGACGGCGAAAATTCTTCTTGGTTCAGGCTTTTGCCAACGGCCGATCTATCCTACGTGCCCGTTCCCGTCAGCATTGCGGTTAACGGACTAACCCCGCCGTCGTTCACAATACTGATCGTCGCCGAACGTGGTCCTGCCGCAGACGGGGTAAAAATGACAGTGATCGTGCAATTTCCCAGGGGAGGTATGCCAATCCCGCCCTGCGGAAGCGCTACGCCACTACAGGTATTCGTCTGCGTGAAGTCTCCGGCGTTGGCTCCCTGAATTGTGATCGCAGAGATCGAAATAGGAGTCGTCGTACTCACATTGTTTACTCCAAATAAAAATGGAAGGGTCGCGACTCCCACCGGTTGGTTTCCGAAGTCATTGCTGGTTGGATTAAGGGAAACGATGCCAACTGCAGGCAAGAACACTACTGGAGCCCCACCGATCCCGGCAAAGATCTGGCCTGAGATATCTGCTCCGAGCGGAAGGCGATTGCTACCCACCGCAGTTGCAAGAGCTCCCAGGTTAAACTTGGCGATCCAGTTCTGGCTCTGATCCACCAACACGCCATAATTGGTCTTATTAACTACGCTGGTAAAAGTTGCAATCGCGTTGGGATCATTACCATTCATAAATGGATTTCCATCTGGGGTGGCGGGGACGGTTCCGTATCCATAATCAATGTTAGAAGCGACAAATGGATTGGATGGGTCGACGTTCGGAGGCCAAACCTCAAAACCAACGCAATTTCCCGAAGGCTGACTCAAGAAAAGTGTATGTTGGGCCGGGTTGCCCAGCCCCACCCCAAGCGCCGCCATGTTGAGAGGGCTGGCCTGACCTTTGCAAGTTGTAATGTTTGAGACCAAGTCCGGCATCGGGTTCTGTAGATTTCCCAGATTGAGCAAGAGTTGACTCTTGGCGCTTGCGTCGACAACTGCGGCATAGTTCGTAAACAAGTCGATCGCCGCGGCATTGGGTTGGCCCAGCCCAGGACTGGTATTTGAGGTGACGGCGTCGTTCAGGAGGTTCAACGTCTGCAATTCGCTGGGGAAATTCGGATTCTGCCCAAAAGTAGGGCTCAAGATCAACGGCCCTGCGGGGTTGGCTGGGGGACTGAACGGATTGAGGGCGAAGCTCTCAGCAGGAAAAGCGGTGGGCACAAAAGGAAGTGCGGTGAATGCGCCAGAATTGAAATCCATCGAATAGTAGCCCTGAGCCGTGCTCAGAATGAGTTGGTTGTTCGTGGGATTGATCGTGAGGCCGCAAATCATGCATGTGATGCCGTTGAAAGTCACGCTTTTGGATACCGGAGCGGTGTATGTAGCGACCACCGTGTTGCTCAACACATCGGCCAAAATGTTGCTGGCATCAATCACTTGCACATTGGGGGACGTGTAGCTGATTACTGCAACTTGAAGGCTGCTTTGGCTGGCCGTAGTCGCATTCGGAACGAATCCGGCAGGCATCGGAACCGAACCAATCACGGCCGTTAGCGGGGGCAGAACTGAGCTGAATTGATCGGCGTCTAGATTTACTTCCTGCACCGTGTACACGCCTTGTGTGGTCTTTGACATTGGCATATAGGCGGCGTCGACTTCAGTATTCCCGAACGGAACTACCAGGATGCTGGTTGTGTTCGCCGAATAGCCATTGGTATCCACGGTGAGAGTAGTGACCCCAACTATGGGGCCGACAGTCGCAATAATCGAACTCGTGCTGCCCCTCGTTCCCAATGCCATGCCAGTTGCCAGTCCGTTCGAGTCGACCGAGACAAAATTCTGCGTTCCCGCGGGCGCAGGGCACATCGGCGTGCCTGAAAATGGACAGGAAGTCCATGTTGGTGAAATGTCCTGTTTACTTCCATCACTGTAGACACCAACTGCAATCAGTTGGCGGGTCGCTCCCAATTGGATCAGAGAATTGGATGGGCTGATCTGAATGGCTTCCAGCGTCGCACCCGGTCCGGGTTTTATGCCGTAAGGGATGGAGCCGCTGCAGCCTTGCAACAAAGAAATCGCAGCTACTCCGACCCCAATCAGCAGAATTTTAATCGCCGCTTCTGGCCTCGCGTTGTGAGGCCTTTTTTCGGACGTCCGCATTGCTTCTCCTGAATGTTTAGTCCGCGTTGTTACCGGGCGGCTTGCTGCGTTTGCGAACCACGGGTGACGCTGTATTGCCAACTGGAAGGCGTTTTCAATTGGCCCTTGATCCAGTCAAACCCCCTGCCACCAGAGGCCGTGGCCAAGAATGCCTTGGCATCGTCATAACGAACTATTTGCGCGCTCGACGGCGCTGCCGCCTCGATCTTCTGCTTTGCCTCAGTGGGCGTAACGGTTACAGTCCCTACGTCCTGGATTCGAACCTTCTGCGTCTTCAATTCGGGAAGCCATCTCACCGGATCCAGAGGTGCTACTCCAGCCAAAAACTCTGGCTTCAGATAGTCTGGACGCTCTTTTTCCGGAATCCGCGTGGATTTCGCAATCCAGTCCGGCCAGTCGCCCCACGGATTCAGCAAGTCCAAGGTCTTGATTCGGGGATCGACGGCAGCTGCCAGAATCGCAATGCTCGCGCCCGAACCATCTCCAAACATTCCCACACGTTCCATATCCATATCTCCACGCGTCGCCAGGAAATTGAGAATCATCTGCACGTCGTGTGCGGAGGTCGCGAGCGATTCCCGAAGCTCGCTTACGAACCACTTCTTTAATGGCCGGTCGTGGTAACGGGCGGAGGTAAGGGCCGAAGCAAAACCAATCGCGGCATAGCCGTCTTTGACAAGAAATTTGCAATAGTCGTTGTCCAGGTATCGATCGGTTTCGAATGGATAGCTGAACAGGTAAAGAATGACCGGCGGATTTTTGACGCCTGTCGGTTTGATTATGTATAGATCGATAGGATCTCCGGACCGCCATTGGACACGAGTGATTTCACGCGTAAACGCCGGGTGGCTGTCATCGATTTCTCCGAGAAGTGGTGGCACAATCTTCAAATCGCTGCTCTTTAGCGAAGGTGTGGACCAATCCTCGATTTTCTTTTCTTCTTCTGGATGAGAACTAATGTTGCCGACTGCTTTCGGACCGCCGTTATTCCGAGCGGGCGGTGGCGATTGCATTGCGGGGGTTTGCTGCGCGAATAACGCCGTGCCGCAGAATGCGGCTACGACGAACAATGGAATGAAGCGTACTTTCTGCCATAACGACATTGGTATCGAATCCTTTTTTGTGTGGATGAAATGCGTGATCCGTTTTGGCCTCGCCGATTCAAATTGAAAACTGAGGCAGACTGCCGGAAAGGCCAGCCTGCCTCAGAGAGTACTAAACTAACTTCGTACCGCACTGACTACGGAACTACTGTTTGCAAGCAATGGCCCCTTGCGCTCCACTCGTCAGATTGACTCCGAACTGGAACGGAACGCCGGTTTGAGTTCCTGCAGTCGCGGTCAGCTTGAGCACTGTTCCCGAGGTTACGGAGGAAACGGTGAACTGAGCACCGTTTATGACCACAGGAGACTTTTCCCAGACGTCGCCTTGAGCAAACACGGCGCCAGAGGTTGAAGTTACTGTCGTTCCCGAGGTATTCACGGTTGCGGTTTGGAGAGGAGCGGTAGCGCTAGCTGTGCTGAATGGGCCAGCAATACAGCCTCCCACATCGCCACCACCTTCGTTTCCACCGCCTAAGGTGGTGTAACCCTGAGAGGAAGCTGCAGTTTGGGCTCCGGCGCTCACAACCGTCCCCGGAGGCAGTTTGAGAATGGTGACACCAGTCCGCAGGAAGTGAGCACGATACACACTCAAGCCATCATTGCCGCTGGAGGTATGGAACGGAACAAAGTCAGCATCTGTGGTGTTGACGTTGTCCTGTGCCGCTTGGGCCAGAGCCTGGACGTCGGCAAAGTGAGGATCGTTGGGATCTGCGACCCAGCGATACAGAGACCAGGCTGGATAAGTACCGTCGCGAAGGTGCGGGTACGATGTCCCTAGGCCCCAACCGAACTGATCTGTGCCAAGCCCGGCTGCGGTGCAGGGTCCAGCGCAATTCGGCAGTTGTTGATTGGCGGGCGTAACGGCTTGGACTGGATCAACGCCATCCAGAGTCAGATAGTTGAACCCAGCTCCGGAAACCTTGGCAGCATTGGCGAATCCAAAGAAGAAGTAGCCGAGCGAATTCGGAACACCCTGGATGCCGAAGGGTGGAACTGCGGAGCTCTTTCCAACTACTTCGCCAGTACCGATTGCGCGCGAACGTTTTCCATTCAGATTGTTGTTCGATCCGCAGGTCCAGCTCAGAGGATTTTGAGGAGGACCGCCAACCGGTTGACCAATTCCCACCTCCTGGGAATTGCTCGAGTTGTCTTCAGTACGGAACAAGGTGAATTCAGTCGTGTTCATGGTGCCGGAGAGCGGCTCGCGCAGGAAGATGGTGATTGGAGTTGCAGGGCCAGCCGGAACAAATGCCGGGTTGGTGTAATCGCAGGTTGTCTGTCCATTGAACAAGTTGGACAAGGGGAAGTGTGTTGGTCCCGTTGTTTCGTGGTTTTTCTCATTCACTCCAGGAATAACGTTAGTGACCAGGTTGGTCACGATGGGACTGGAGGCACCGTTGTTGTTGGTAACGAAAATAATAGGAGCAGCTCCCACAGGAATCGTCGTGTAGCTACGAACTGCGTGCAGTGGCTTCACGAGAGGATCGTTGCCGGTCAGATTGAAACAAATCGGGGTCGCGTTAGTGCCGGTGCCCTGAGCAGTCAAGATCGCCGCTCCGACGCACTTTACTGAGCTTGCATAGCCGAGTTTGCTCCATTTAAGGGTATCCACCGGGGTTCCGATCGCGCGGTTGGTTGCAAACAGCGCGTCTTCCGGACGGATATCCGTCAAGCCGACAGTGATATTGATTCCGCCGCCGGCGTTCGCTGCATTGATGGCGGTAATCTCATCACCGCCTGCGGTCGTCGGGGTAAAGTCCGCCGTGTTGTCGGGCCAGAGTCCCACAGGCGAAACAAGACCTGCGGAAGCGCCAGCGGTCACATTCATCTGTGCACCGGCTCCGCCGTTTGCAGCCGTTTCCTGTGCCATGAACGCGCGCACGCCGACCGTAGAGTCGAGCTGCATGTCAGTCCATACATCGGTAACGCCCGTTTCTGGGGCGTTGCCGCAAGGAGTAATCCAAACGATCCAGATTTTGCCTGGTTCGTTATGGATGTTTACATTGCGCCTGTCAATCATGACCGCGCTGCCACCGGTCCAGTGATATACGGCGCTGAGTCCCGGGGCGCAAACGCCTGGAGCCACTGCATTGTACGGCGCTTGCGTGGCGAGTTTGTCGGCACCGACAGCTGCCGTGAGGAATTGCGCCGAAGAGCCGGCACCTACAAAGTGCACAACCGGAGCTGCACTGGCCGGAACCACGGCTACGATCGCGGCAACTACCAGCACCGCGAGCAGTGATTTGTTTCGTGTCATTTTCAGGTCTCCTCTTAAATTTTCTAAATAATTTGGGGGTGGTTTGAGGACCAAATCAGCGCGGCGTTCGCAGGAATAAAATCCTGCCCGCGCGAACCGTGGAACCCGTTTCTAATTTCATTCGTCGAGGTGGCAAACAGGTTGACCAACATCTCAAACAGTCGTGTCAGCCGGGTGCAACTATGAAGGAAGACTGTTACGAGTGAATGACCGCAATGTAAATGCTCGGTGAATTTCTCTGAGCTGAACACACCCGTAATGGCTAGTTACAAGCCTTGAATAAGATCGGCAAACGAAACTGGCGGTACCGGCCGAAGGAGCGCTTCTTCTGAAACAGAGCCAACGCGGAATCTGCGTGTGGTCCCCCGAGTCGCACGTAGAAACAACGGACTTTTGGCGCGAGACTTCCAAGCGTTCGCAGTAACACTAAATTAATGATCCAGTCACACCCCCGTAACACAAGCCGTGTAACTGTATTGGTTCCCGGCCGAACTTCGTATTCATCATCTTGAGCTCGTGATGATCACTGATGTTTTGGTACACGCAGTGGTCTCTGCCGTGGTTTGCGCCTGCCGTCTGCTCCCTGGAGGGAAAGTTCAGTGAGGCTGATTCCGATCTGGATTTATATTTTTCTACTGATCGTGGCGGGTGCCGGACCGATTGTCGGGCAGGATAAGCCAGCGACTCTGCAGTCCGCACAGGAACAAAAATCAGCGATTACTGGCACCGTGAGTGATCAAGCTGGAGTTGGCGTCGGCGGCGCAACTGTTAAGGTCAGCAGCGGATCAGGAGTAAGTCAATCCGCAACCACGGATGACCAAGGTCTTTATGCCGTCACGGACCTATCGGCGGGCACCTACAACGTATCCGTCATGGCTCGTGGCGCCAAAGTTTTTGAGGCGAACATTGTTTTAAGCCCGGGACAGGTGTTGACCCTGAGCGTTGCCGGTGCGCCGGTCGCACAAACCAACACCCTCGGACTTCCGCCTTCTCCGGAAGCCCCGCCTGCAGCGCCAACTCCATCCGCTGGCGCCCAGCAACCTCCCGCAGCGCCGCCGCTAACGCCCACTTCCATCCCTGAAGTGCAGCCAACAACTCCGGCGTCAACGGGACCCGGAAGCATCGGAGGCACGGTAAACGATCAGACTGGTGCGGTTGTTACCGGTGCCACCGTAAAAGTCACTAGCGCGACTGGAGTTTCGCAAACTGCGGTCACGGACGATAAAGGTAATTATTCGTTCAAGGGTCTGCCTGCTGGCACATATTCGGTTTCGGTAACCGCCAAAGGTTTCAAACCGTTCCAGGCCGACCACGTTGCACTAGCACCTGGAATGGATCTTCCTCTCGATGCCGGACTGGAACCTAGCGGCGAGAAAACTGAGGTGAACGTCACCGCAGGGGGAGCAGCGCAGATCGAGACCGAAAACGCCGAAGTCTCCGGAACAATCACACAGAAGGAAGTTACTACTCTCGGATTGAACGGCCGCAACTTTACGCAGCTGATTGCCTTGACCCCGGGCGTGAGCAACCAGACTGGGCAGGACGAAGCGAAAGTGGGCGTAAATGGGAGCGTGAAATATAGCGTGAACGGTGGCCGCGTCGAATACAACTCATTCGAGGTAGACGGTAGCGACGTTTTGAATGCCGGCTTGAGTGGCGCGGAGAGCACTCTAATCGTGTATCCCAGCCTCGATGCCATTCAAGAAGTAAAGGTGCTGACCTCGAACTACGGCGCACAATTTGGACGCACCGCATCTGGCACGGTCCAGGTGGTTACCAAGTCCGGGACCAAAGACTGGCACGGAAATGCATACGAATTT
>Ga0210403_10001831_pt1 | contig 19726 bp, 11 predicted proteins | sample IncBWC19MmetaG_FD_150863 | JGI IMG/M metagenome (GOLD analysis project Ga0210403, IMG submission 150863) | Forest soil microbial communities from Barre Woods Harvard Forest LTER site, Petersham, Massachusetts, United States - Inc-BW-C-19-M | ecosystem: Environmental > Terrestrial > Soil >... | reverse complement strand
TTCGGCCAGTAATTCTCGTACAACCGATTCCGCATTGGCCGCGGTGATGTGGAGACCGTGGTGATCCCGGGTCGCACTCTCAACGTCCGGCCAGGTTCTGACCTGTTCGATGGGCAAGCTAGTGGAGCAAGAAATGTGTTTGCGGACCACCAGCGCCCGCATCTCGCTTACCGAACCGGAAGCGATCGTGCGTCCCTTGGCGAGAACCGCCACTCGATCGGCCAGCACCTCGGCTTCTTCGAGATAGTGGGTGGTCAGGACGATGGACGAACCCTGGTTCACGAGCCGCCGCAGCGTGGTCCACATCATCTCTCGGGCCTGGACGTCGAGCCCCACGGTGGGCTCGTCGAGGAACAACAATTTCGGGCGGCCGCAGAGCGCTATGGCAAACTGCACTTGACGCTTCTGGCCTCCGGAAAGCTTTCCGTAGGGACGGTCTGCGAGTGCTTCGATGTGGGTCATCTCCATGGCCGCGACAGGAGTCATTGGATTCGGGTAATAGCTTGCGACGAGATCAATCTGCTCGCGAACACGCAGCTCTGGTGCGAGGGCGGCCTCCTGCATCATCACTCCGACCTGCCGCCTGGTCTCGACGAGCAACGGGGATTGGCCGAACAGGCGGGCAGTCCCGGCATCAGGACGTTGCAGCCCGAGCAGAAGGGAGATCGCAGTCGTTTTGCCGGCGCCGTTCGGACCGAGAAGGGCGAAAAGCTCGCCGCGCCGTACGCGCAGGTCGAGTCCATCGAGCGCGACGACCTTTCCGAAGCGCTTACTCACACCGGATAGTTCTGCCAAACATTCCTGGGTCATTTTTAGTTACCCTCTACAAAACGGTGTTACTCGGGAAGAACCTCTTCGTTCCAAAGTGAGTCTGGAGCCTGTGGCATTCTTTGGGAAGCAGATTTTGACAGACGGCGGGATTGAGCAGACGAACTGGCCGATCGAAGCGATTAGATGGAGAGACTAGAACGGATTGGCAGCGAGAGCGCTCAGCTTGTCGTGGTAGGTCCGGCCAGACCGGAGCCGCGTGCCGTTCTGCAAGAGAATTACATATTCCGCATGCACTCCAGGCTGGAGCTCTTTGATGCGCCGGGTATTAACGATCGTCGAACGATGGACGCGGAGAAAGAGATCGGGATCCAGGGACTGTTCCAATGTGTTCATCGGTACGTGGAGCAGATGGCTGGTCCGGCCGCAGTGCAGTTGGACGTAGTTCTCGGCGGCCTCCATCCAATCTACGTCGTCTACTTCGACAAAGACGGTCTTGCCAGCGGATCGGACGGCCAGGCGCTTCAAGTAGCGGCGGGGCGAAACGATGGTTTCAAGCAGGCCAATGATCTGCCGTCCTGATGCGTCGGACGGGTGCACGTCGAGGCGTCGCTTAGCCCGAGCCAGCGCTTGCGCAAAGCGTTCCTGCGTCACCGGCTTGAGCAGGTAGTCGATGGCATTGATTTCAAATGCCTGGATCGCGTGTTGGTCATGCGCCGTGACGAACACCACAGCGGGCATGCGCTCTGCGCCAACTTCCTGCACAACCGAGAATCCGTCCATCTCCGGCATTTGCACATCGAGAAAAACGAGGTCCGGGCGGGTCTCGCGGATCGCGGCTACCGCTTCGCGGCCATCCCTGGCTTCGTGAATGGCGGAAACTTCCGCATCCGCGGAAAGCCACAGGCGCAAACCCTCGCGCGCCAAGGGCTCATCATCAACGATCAGCGTTGTGAAGCGCATGGACCTCCACCACTTCCCGTCCGGAGGTTTCGGGCGCAAGATGATAAGGCAGAAGCATGGTTACGATGGCGCCCCCTCGCTCGCCATTTTCGCCGGTGAGTCTCGCACCATCGCCATAGAGCTGATGGAGGCGCGTTCGCGTGTTCGCCAATCCGATTCCGCGGCCCTGCGGCGAATCTCCGTTGGGGAATCCGGGGCCGTCGTCCTGAACTTTGATTTCCAGCATATCGTTCACGCGAGCGGCGCTGATCTGGATCTTGCCAGCCGAGGAGCTTTTCCCGATGCCATGACGAATTGCATTTTCCACAATCGGCTGCAGGCCCATTTGCGGAACCGCGGCGTCCAGAATCGCGGGATCGGCCGCTATTTCGGTACGTAACCGGTCCGGAAAGCGAACCTGTTCAATCGACAAATACAGTTGCAGATACTCTAGCTCGCGGCGCAGCGATACCTCTTGTGCTTCCACATCCTCCAGTACACAGCGCAGAAGGTCGCTGAGGTGGGCGACCATTTCCTCGGCTTGGCGGCCCTTCTGCTGGCGGACTAGCACCATGATTGCATTCAGAGTGTTGAACAGGAAATGCGGTTGAAGTTGCATCTTGAGTGCGCTCAATTGCGCGTTCACGAGCTGCGTTTCCAGTTCGGAGGTGTGGAGCTCCAGCCGCAACGCCTGTTGTTCGCGTTCCTGGTACTGATGGTAATAGCGGAATCCGTACTGGATGCCCAACACCGTGAAGTACGTCACAATGCCCTGATGAAAGGCGATGATCAGCAGGAAGGCGAACGTGGCCACGAACCCGGTCATGAAAGAGGGAAACACTCCCAAGCGATAGAGAATGGCAGCTTCGCATGCCAGTTGAGCGAGGGAAATGCCGATACTGAACACGAAGTGGAGTGATGTCCGGCGCAGCCAATTGCGGCGGTCGAAGGGAAATCGGCGGCCGAGCCAGAGCAAGGCGGGAGTCAAGATTGCCCATAGGTTGACTCCCACCATCCAGGACACTAGATAGTGCCACCACGGCGTGGGTTCATGCGAAACGAATTTTTGTGCAACGGCTTGGCTGAAAAAGAAAAGGCCGAACACCGTCCATATAAGGACGTACAACGCGTATCTTCGGAGGCCGCGTGTGACCGTGTTTGCCATCAGCGTTGTAGCTTACCTCAAGCGCGGCAATTGGCCCAATGAAGAGTGGAACGCTGAGAACAACCATTTTCTGGCATCGAGACTGGCATTCGCCGGAGAGCAAAAGGGAGGCCACACTGCCGATCGAAGCGGCTAGCTCGAATGCCGCAGCGGACCCATGATTCCGGACGAATCGTCAGCAGCGCGGAAACTGTCCACAAACGTTAGATCTGTATCGGAAGCGAACCGACGCGACAGTTTCGGTTGGCTTTGACTTCAGGAGTTCGCTTTCGGTACCGACGTTTGAAGGAAGCCGCTTTGTTCGCGGCGGACGTTACGGGATTTCAATCGACTTTAGTTTGGAAGTTGTTGAAAGGGAGAGTACTTGCAGGACGACCCTCAAATCTAAGTTGCTCGATCCAACCATGAAGCGCGGGCTCAGGATCCCCTCATCGTAACGCCAGAGAGATCATTCTTCACTCGTCTCGAATCTCCAATGTCGCTTGCTTCGGGCACGCGATAGCGTCCGGCCGGTAAGGGCTCAACTCCGTGACTCGGGCACAATCGCCCCCTGGCCGTTGCGCTCTAGAACTCCACGCGCAGGGCGAGCTGGCCGGTCCGGTTGCCGGAGTTTTCCGAGCTCTGGACGCTGGTGATCTTTCCGAATGTGGCGGGCGAAGAAACGTCCACCGACGGTGGAGCGTAGTTGAGATGATTGGGCAGGTTGGTGAAGGTGCTTTCGAACTTCACGCGGACTCGCTCACTGATCGCGAAAGTTTTTGAGACTCCACCGGCGATTGCAACCGTGCCGGGGCCAAGCAAACTTCCAACGCTACAGTTTCCGACCGGTCCGGCAGGGATCGGGTTGAAGGCGGCAAGGTTGAAGTAGTTGTTCGGTGTGGGGTGTGCCAGATTGCTGTCCGCGACGCAGTCGGGCCGCTGAAAGGCGCCGCGGTAGACGAGGTTGAGATTGCCTGGATCGTAGCTAGGGCTAGTGATCGGTGTGAGATACGGACCCGTTTGCCACAGGGCAACAGTACTGATAGACCATCCACCCAAGAACGCTTGCTGGATAGCGCCCATGTGATTCAGGAAGTGGCGGCCGTTGCCGACAGGTAATTCGTAGAGAGCGGAAACGAGCACGCGATGGCGACGGACAGCCGCGATGTTGCCGCGATTCGCGGCGAGGTCGAAACGATTGGCGACGGGCGTTCCGTAGATGACTTCAGGAGAGAATGCGGTCGGAGCATCGCCGCCGACGTTGCCCAGACTCTTCGCCCAGACATGGCTGGCCTGGAGCGTTAGGCCGGCGCTCGTGCGGTGATCGATCTCGGACTGCAAACCTTCATAGTTAACCGACCCCTGGTTCTCAGAGGAAAGGATCCGACCCCAGTTGAGATACGGCTTCGGGTTGGGGTTGGGCGAAATCGCGCTGGGCTGGACTTGGTTGAGATCGACCGTCTGGCTCATCCGATACGAGTTAGTGCCGACGTAGCTAATGCGCAGCGTAGTGTCGCGAAACAGTTCGCGTTCGACGGTCAGGTTCCATTGCGCCGATTGCGGATCGCGATAGTTGATCGGTGTGTTCTGGTAGAAATCTCCCGTGCCGGCAATGGTGAGTGGATCGTCGGGTGTGCGCACGCTGGGAAACTGGTAGGTGGGCTGCTTAGTGTTGGGGTCGGGATTCAAGGTCGTGCGCACGGTGGCGACGCTGATGTTCGTGGTGTTAAACGAGAGTTGGCCAAGGTTGGTCATAGTGAAAACCCCGAATCCGCCGCGAATCACAGTTTTCTCGTCACCGAATGGACGATAGGCAAATCCGATGCGCGGCTGGAAGTTTTTCCTGTAGAACGCGCGCACCCCGGCGTCGAGTCCTTGCGAACTGGCGGACTCCGCCGGGCCGCAGGGCAGCGCCGGATTGGCCACACCATACGGGTTGTAGGGCCCGGCGCAAGCGTTGATGGATTCCAGAAAACCTTGCACGGGGACGTTGTGATCCGGAACGATCACGCCGCCGTTACGCGCGTCGAACGCTGTGAGGTTGGTGAGCGGGCTGACGAATGGCGGTAGCGCTTGCCAACGCAGGCCGAAACTCAGCGTGAGGCGCGGAGTGAGTCGCCACTCATCCTGCGCGTACAAACCGGTTTGGATGCTGTGGGCGCGTACGTCAGGTCCGGATTGCGCGACGTAAGTTTTCGCGGGTAACCCCAGCAGAAAGTCCGCGAAAGCGGACTCGCAATTGTAGGCGAGGGTCGCGGCGGCATCGCAAGCAGGGAGTCCGGTGAAGGCTCCAGAAGAAAAGGTGAAGGCGCCGAAGTCGTCGGATCCACCAAAACTCTCAATATCGGCGTAGGCGACGTGGCGGATGTCGAAGCCGAACTTCAGGCTGTGCTTGCCACGCGACAAGCTCAAATTGTCGGTGAACTGGATGGTTTGCGATTTTGTGACTCCAGTCTTGTCACGGCCGATCGGCGTGAAACCAGTACCGTCGTTGAAGTTGAATGTGGGAAAGGCGCCCGTGTTCGGATGGTCGCTGAGATTGAGTCCCACCAGGCCGAGTTTCTGAATGGCGGCAGCGCCTTGGATCGGAAACAGGACGGTATTCTGAAAGAGGGAAACGCCAAAGCGGGCTTCATTGACCAGCGTGTTAGTAATCGCATAGTTGTGCGAAAAAATCAGGTTGCGATCGGTTTCGCTGTCCTGGTCGCTGGGCAAAAGCGCGTTAGGCAATGTGGCCGAAATGTTCTTCGAGCTCCAACGGGCGAAGAGCGACTGCTTGGCGGTAAGAGTGTGGTCAATGCGGAGATCGTATCCGTTTGTGGCGCCCGGAGTGGAAGTCTTTTGCAGGTAGTTCGCGGCCCCGTTGGCGGCATTGGGGAGGGCCGTGTAGTAGTTGTCGAGCAACGATTGAGCCACCGGATTGACGCAGCCCGGCTGGCCGCACGTTTGAATTGTATTGTTGGGGAAAGGCTGTCCCGTAAGCGGATTGATCACCTTACCGGCCGGGCCGGTGAGTTCATTGAGATCGCCCGCGCGCATCGCCGCAGTCGGTACGTTGAGGAAGAGGGGAGTTACCTGGCGGCGGCGATTGCCTTCGTAGGTAACGAAGAAAAACGTACGCGGTGTACTCTTCATCAGGCCGGGAATCTTGAGCGGCCCGCCCAGGCTTCCGCCAAAAGTATTGAAGGCTTTATGAGGCTTGCTTGAAAAGCCGAAGGGAGTAGAGTCGAAGACGCTGTTCTGCACATATTCGAAAAGGCTTCCGTGATATCGCTGAGTGCCGCTCTTGGTGGCGATAGTGATATCGCCCAACTGAGCGAATTCGGCATTATTGTTAAACTGCGAAACTTTGAATTCGCTGATCAGTTCAGAGGATGGGTTCATATTGCCAAGCGCCCCATTCTGTCGAATGTTCACGGTGGACGCGCCATCGACCGAGTACTGCACCTGGGATGGGAGTCCGCCGCCTACCGCGACATTGCCGCTCGCATCCTGCTGCGTTCCAGGAACGGTCGCGAGCACAGCCAGCGAACTGGTTGTAGCGCCGCGGTAGTTCACGGGCAGCTGGGAAACCTGCATGAAGTCTTTGGTATCCGCGAGCGTGGCGCTTTCGGTGTTGATCATCGGCGCCGTGTCGCCGACTTCAACGGTTTCCGTTGCCGACATCACTTTTAGAGAGACGTCGGTGCGCAGTGTCTGGCGGGCGTCGAGCCGGACAGATTCCAGCTTGAAGACGTTGAAGCCGTCAGCATGGACATCGAGTTCGTATTGTCCCGGTTTCACGTTCATGAACTGAAAGGAGCCTTCCTGATCGGACAGCACGTCGCGGGTGGATCTGTCCTCAAGACTCAGGAGCGTGACTCTTGCCCCCGGAATTACAAGAGCGCCAGGATCCTTGACGACGCCCACGATGGCGCCGAAGGTGGATTGGGCCTGCGCGGCGGAGAGAAAGACAACGCAAACTAGCAAAAGTGTTACAGGCGGATGTAGTTTGGGCACGGAATGCCTCCGGCAAGCAACCAGCCGCGACTCGTAGAGCTCAGCCAAGTTGTGTCAGTCGCTTTGTCTTAGTTGCTTACAGCGCCGGACTATAGAGCTGCACTCATAAGTAAGGCGTAAAGATTCTCATTAAAAGTATGACTGCAATGGATAAATATCTTGGATAACTATCTTGATGGCGAGCTACAGATGCCAAGTATTGCGCACGGCTATGGACAGAACTATGTAAGTGGAATGTACTGTGCTCCGCGACTGGCACGGATAACTGCGCGATGTACTTCAACGTGCTCCGGGCGGAGATAAATAGATATGACTATTCGGCGGGGGCGTAGTACCCCTTCCTGGCGTACAACCGGAATTTCGCTTGAGATGCCGATCCTGTGAGCTGAATCTTGAGCTTGCGCCATTTGCCGTCTCGGCTGCGATTGCTGGGATAATAGCCAAGCACATATTGATTCCGCAATTCGTGGCTGATCTGCATGACCGAGCGCGAAAGCTCGACAGAATCATGCGCAGAAAACAATCGACCCCCGGCAACCGAGGTAACTTCATCCAGCTGAAGCGGACCTTTCCTCTCCTCGATTCTCGTAGCATATTTGTCGAAGAGTCCGATCGCGTATACCTCCACGTCTGCTTCCCGTAAGAGAGACTTTAGTTGTGGTTCTGTGTACCGGCTGTGGTTATCACCGCCATCGGAGACTACGACCATCGCCTTCCTTTGATAGTGCGAGTTCTTGAGTTCCTTTACCCCGAGATACATGGAGTCCCACAACGAAGTGTCGCCGCTCGGTTCAAGCGCATTCAACGCCCCATGAAGCTCGCTTGCCGAGTCATTGAGGGAGAGGGCAATCTCGGGTTCATCGCGAACGATAATCAGGCCGACATCATCTTGTGGGTTCGATGCGTTAACGAGTTCATGGAAAGCTTCCCGCACTTCTTGGATTCTCGGGGCCATGCTAGCGCTGGCATCAAGAATCACAACCAGGGATATAGGCTCGTCGGTCTTGGACAGGTACCTGACGGTCTGAGGATTCTTGTCGTCCAATACTGCAAACTGCGCCGGTTCTAATCCAGTGACAGCCCGTCCCGCCCTGTCCAGAACCGTAACAGTCACCAGCACCAGGTCGACATTGGCTCGAACGGTTTCATGCGTAGGAGCAACGCCACTGGGCATTGCGCGCGGCAGAATATGTACTTCATTGACACTCTGTGCAACCAGATAGCTGGATGCGGCCAGTGTCGCCACCGCCACAGCAAACACAGAGCATGAAAGCATGGCGGAACGCATGCCTGCCAATAGTCTCCGGCTATCGGGCAATTGCCGATCGCCAGGCGACGGATGCTCACAAGCCGTAATCATCCCGACATCTCCCCGGACAGCGCACTTCCAAAAATGAAAAAGTGCCGAACTGCTCTTATTGAATGACAGCCTCCATTAAACTCGCATAAAGAGTGCGTAAACACTTTGTAAGTAACGGGGCCTGCCATGGCTTCCCTGTGGTCTCGAAAATGCGCGGTGAGGGCCCGCCGTGCGGATGCGGTTAAAGCCCGTTGTTCTGACGGCGGATGGTTCAGGGGTAACCGAATTGCACCAAGATTTCGCACCGATTTTCGGTCCATTCCTTGCCACCACCCCGCAGCATCCATGGCCCATCGCCCAGGTAACTCTCTCGCTTTCTTGGCATTAGAGCTGATCTAGATATTGCTCCAAGACGACGCGCATGAATTCATTGCGCGTTCGAAATGCCTTCCCCGCAACGTGTGGGGACCTCAGACGCAGTGGTGCGTTCGCCTTTACGAAAATACTATGCTCTTTTTATTCAAGATTTACGGATTTTGGCCATCAATGATCTGGATTGAGTAATTCCAGGCAGCGTTCCCTTGGGCTACGAACTCGGAGGCTGACATGTTCTTGAAAGCCGAAATGGCTGTGCTGTGCACGGCAGGCATCGCATTTTACGTGCGATTCCTGGTGGCGCTATGGAACGAATGCAAGCCTCGTTCGGCCGGTTATTGGGTGCGTTTGCGACTGGGCTCTGGCGAAGAAACGACAGCCAATCGGCCACGAACGAGATCATGTGTACGCAAGAGGACTTGTTCGACAACGCCAATGTTCTCGCCGTGCGACGGTGCAGTGAGGGTCGAGCCACGAGGCAAGTTGCGAAAGCGGAGGGAGTATGATGCGGACAACTATATGGAGTTAGTGAAAACGGAGTTGAGCAATGCCCGAGTCCATTGACTGGCCGCCGGCGCATCCGCCGCGGCGTCGCCGACGCTTCCTTCTTATTCTTGCCGTCCTTGCCGGCATCGTCTTCGGCGGTCGGACCGCGTTCTCCTATTACGTGGACCTGCTCTGGTTCGGGTCGCTCAGCTACGCTGACGTGTTCTGGAAAACACTGAGCCTTCAGTGGGGAGTCTTCACGGTTTTTGCAGCGGCCACATTTCTCATTCTCTACGGGTCGTTCCTAGCTCTGAAACGGGCACATCTCCCCGATTTGCCGAACGGTCACACGATTCTCATCGGAGGACGACCGGTGAAGCTGCCGGTTGAGCCTGTCCTGCGCCTTATCGCGCTTGGCGTTTCGCTCGCCATTGCCGCCGCGACCGGCGCCGGCATGATGGCGGACTGGCCGGCGCTCGCGCTCTTTTGGTACGCGCCCCGCCTCAATAGCGGCGTCGTGGACCCGATTTTTGGCAAGCCGCTGAACTTCTTTCTGTTCACCCTGCCCGCGTGGCAGCTCATCGCCGCTTGGCTGCTTTCGCTAGCCGTGATTAGCTCCCTACTCGCCATCTTCTTCGTCCTCATCACGGGCGGAAGCCGTGCGCTCGCTGGGCGTCTCAGCCGCCACGTCACATTGCCTTGGCGCGGGCTGTCGATCACGTTTGCGTTTCTGTTGCTGATCCTCGCAATGCGTGTGTATATCGGCCGGTTCGAGCGATTGTTCGACGATCATACGATCTTCGGGGGTGTGACTTATACGGACGCGCACGTCACGCTCTCGGGGATGCTCGTCGTCTGCGCCGCGCTTGTTCTCGGCGCGATGATCGCAGCTGCCAACGCGATGCGGGTGCCACGGGGTCGCTGGCTGGTCGCGGCGATCCTCCCCGCCGCCGTCTGCTATATCGCCGTTCAAGCAGTCGCCTGGTATGTCAGTAGCTTTATCGTCAAACCGAACGAACTGGTTCGCGAGAAACCCTACATTGTCTACAACACCGACTTGACGCGGCAGGCCTACGGATTGAACCGAGTCGCGCAGCGCGAGTTTCCGGCTGAGACGACCGTCGAGGCGGCTGACCCAGCGAACAATCAGGCCACGCTTCAGAACATCCGGCTGTGGGACTGGCATGCACTGCAGGACACGCTGCGTCAGATCCAGGAAATCCGCACCTACTACGACTTCCCCGACATCGACATTGATCGCTATGAAATCGACGGCACGCCTCGCGAGGTGATGCTCGCAACGCGCGAGCTGAACGTCGACAAACTCCCGGAAAGCAGCCGCAACTGGATCAACGAGAAGCTGATCTACACCCACGGCTACGGCATCACCATGAACCCAGTCAATGGGTTCACGCCGGAAGGGTTGCCAACGCTGATCTTGAGCAACATGCCGGTCCAGAGCACGGTGCGTACTTTAGCCGTGACGCGTCCAGAGATCTATTTCGGCGAGTTGACCAATACTGACGTCTACGTGAAGACCCGGCAGCAGGAATTCAACTACCCGCAGGGCGCGAGCAACAACCTCACTTCGTATGAAGGCAAAGGCGGCATTCTCCTCGGCGGTTTCTTCCGCCGCATGATCATCGCGCTCGATCAAGGCGATCTCGCGAAGCTACCGTTCAGCGATGACGTGAACAAGGATAGCCGACTGCTGATGCGGCGCAACGTGCGCGATCGCGTATCGGCATTAGCGCCGTTCCTCACCTACGAGCCGGATCCGTACATCGTGCTCGGCGACGATGGCCGGCTGTCGTGGATCATGGATGCGTTCACGTCTTCAGACAGTTATCCTTACTCGACCCATTATCGTCTCGATAACGATTCCATCAACTACATGCGCAACAGCGTTAAGGTGGTCATCGACGCCTACGACGGTACAACCACGTTCTACATGTTCGATCCGGATGATCCGATCATCGCAGCCTACCGCCGCATCTTTCCGAGTCTGTTCAAGGATGCGGCCATGATGCCGCCGGGACTGCGAAAACACGTGCGCTACCCCGAGTTGTTGCTCAAGTTGCAGGCGGAAGTTTACGGTCTGTATCACATGACGGATGCGGAAGCGTTCTACAACCGTGAGGATCTGTGGACCGTCGCCACCGAAGTTGGCATGGGCGAGGCCGGTCAGCAAGTAACGCAGACGATGCAGCCGAACTTCGTGCTGATGAGACTGCCGGGCGAAACCGGCGAGGAATTCGTGGAGATTCTGCCCTTCACGCCGGCCAACCGGAATAATCTGATTGGCTGGATTGCCGGGCGCAGCGACGGCGCACAATACGGTACGTCGGTGGTCTACAACTTTCCCAAGACAAAGCTGGTCGATGGACCGCTGCAAATCGAGGCGCGAATTGATCAGAATGCGCAGCTTTCCGGACAATTGACGCTGTGGAATCAGCAGGGCTCGCACGTGCGGCGGGGGGCATTGCTGGTGATTCCAACCGGACGCGCGCTATTGTATGCGGAACCGATTTACCTCCAGGCCGAGCGGAGTCCGATGCCCGAGTTGCGTCTGGTCGTGCTCGCGCTGCAAGATCGGCTCGCGTACGGACCAACCTTCGAGTCGGCGATGGCGGCCCTTTTTGGCGGAGCGGTCTCGTCGCTGACGGCCACAGCAGTCAGTGCGGAGCCGGCGCGAAGCACACCGGCATCCGCAGCGTCGCCCCAGCCCGCACCGGATCTCAGCGCGCTCATCGCCGAAGCGGCCAAAGACCTTGCCGACTACCAGCGCCTGACAGCGGAAGGCAAGCTCGGCGAGGCTGGACAGAAGCTTGAAGAATTGAAGCGCGCACTCGACAAGCTGAACACGCGCCATAGATAGTCTCGCTGCCGCGCTGCGCTCTTGACTCTCGGCATCTTCAATAACGACGAAAACTACCCGGAAATAGCAGGCTTCTTCCGTGTCGCCCCGTCAGATCGGTTTCTCGGTACTTTGCTTGCGGATCGTCTACTCGGAGGCTGTCGCACTACCAATAATCATCGATCGTCCATCGTCAAACCCAACACAGGGAACACTAGAAGTGTGTTTCATAATGGCTTCAGCTCGGTGGGTTCCTCGCTCAGGGGCGAAAGCCAGCGCCTTCATTGGCGCCGGGCGGCCCCTTTGGATCACTACGCTTCCGCATTCCAGGACGAATGTACTTTCGTGTGTCTGCAGAGTCGCAGAAGCAGTAGAGTAAGGGGAACGGAGGTCTCCCCCATGTTTTTGCGGTTGCGTCCAGTCACCGGTCTGTTCCTCGCCTCATTCGTTGTTACGAATTCGTCCGCGCGCCCGCAAATGGAGAATCCGTCAATTGGCCCAAATGCTTCTGCGCCCGCAACCACGAACGTAAGTGTCACCATCGATGCCTTGAGTAATCGTCATTCGATCAGCGCCTATGTTTACGGTGGTGCGTATCCGAAAGACGCGCCTACGATCACCGACAGCGGTCTGACCGTCGTACGCTGGGGCGGCAATGCGACATCGCGTTACAACTGGAAGACCTTCACCTATAACGCAGCCAATGATTGGTACTTCGAGGACTTTGGCTACTCCGAGATCGGCGACGCCGATTCTGCTAAGTACATTCAGGACGTGAAAGCCGCGGGCAGCAATCCATTGATGACGATGGTGATGTTGCCCTGGGTGGCGAAGGGTTCCGGATGGAGCTTTTCGGTCAGCAAGTATGGCGCGCAGTGCTCTAGCGATCCCTACAACCACGATGCCGGAAACGGCGTGAAATCAGATTGCAGCACAAACCTCACCGCCGATCCGAATGACGCCAATGTGGAACTGCTCGATCACCCGGGTACGAACGATCCGCCGGGAAGCGTGTACCGCAACCAGTGGACCGCGGCGCTTGCAAGGGCATTCGGAACGGCACCGCATTTCTACGACATGGATAACGAGATGGATATCTGGGGCGGAACGCATCGCGATGTCCATCCCAATCCCTCTGGTTACGACGAACTTCGCGATACCTACGTAACACAAGCGAGAGCCCTCAAGGGCGGGGACTCCAAGGCGCTTCGCTTCGGCCCGGTGAGTTGCTGCTGGTGGTTTTACTGGAATGGCGCGAACAACAACGATAGAAGCGCCCACGCGGGTGTGGATTTTGTACCTTGGTGGCTGAATGAAGTCTATTGGCAGGACAAGGTGGGTAAAACGCGATCGCTGGATATATTCGATATTCACGCCTACCCGGACGGGCCGGACACGTCAGGCTGGAGCCAGGCTCAGAAGCGGGCTTTGTCGGCGCGTATCTATCGCGATTACTGGGATCCTTCGTATGTGAGCGAATCGGGATCGATCAACCAGAACTGGGCCACTTTTATCCAGCCCAACAAGACGATTCCCTTTCGCATTCCGCGCATGCGGGCGATCGCCAGCATGATTTATCCGGGAACTCCGCTGAGTATCACGGAATGGAGCGCAGCGTTTGCCGGAGAATCTGATTTCTCGACCGCCCTGGGTGATGCCGACGCTTACGGCCTTCTGGGACGCGAACACGTGTATCTAGCCTCGCGCTGGGTAGCCCCTGATCCGTCCAATCCGAACTATCAGGCCCTGAAGCTCTACCGGAACTACGATGGGCAACACCACGCCTTCGCGACGACGTCCGTGTCGGACACGAATAACGGCGATCCGAACTTATTGAGCAGCTACGCTGCTCTGGATTCGACGGGCAAAACCTTGACCGTTGTGGTCCTCAACAAAGATCCGGACAATGCGGCACAAGCACAGCTCTCGGTCAACGGATTCACGCCACAGCAAGTGGCCAGCTACACGCTTTCGTCGACGAACCCGACCAAGATCGTGGCGTCCTCCACGACGGCGTGGTCGTCCACTATGAATTTTGCGCCCTACACAGAGACGCTGCTCGTGGTGAGTGGAACTTCCAAGCTACCCGCGGCGGAGTGGGACCTGAATCCCGACACGATCATGGTTGCCGCGGGCGGCAAAATCCTGCTCCATCCAAAAATCACATCAGGATCGGGGAGCGTGACCCTGGGAACTCCACAGGCAGACAGCGGAATCACGCTAGCGGTCACGCAGCCGACGCTAGGTTCGGGAAAGAACGGCAGCATCGCCGTGACCGCGGGAACGACTCCCGGCTTCTACCATTTCACTGTCCCGAGCACCGACGGCGCGGGGGTAGCGCAGCAGCAAGGGGGATGGATTGTGGTCGGGAATCCTTCTGCCTCGCTCACCAAGACTGGCGATAATCAAAAGGGCTTGGCTGGCAGCAAGCTGAATCTGTCAGCCACGCTCAATTCAGGCGAGTCTGGCGGTAGTTCGGGGGGTGGCACGATTTTCTTCACTACCACCGCGGGCTCGCTCTCTAGTCGCATGGTGACCACGGATTCTTCTGGCAAGGCGTCGGTCGTGTTGACCCTTCCTTCCACGCCCGGGACGGTACACGTTACGGCTGAGGGACAGTTTGCACTGGGGCATCCCGTAGTGACGTTCACGGAGACGGCGCAGTAGAGACGAGTGCCCTGAAGGCACGGTCCGCCTCCTTATCGGTCAACTCTAAAACGAATGCGCACGGTCGGCGCGCGGTTCCATTAATAAGACGTCGTGCCGTCAAGGAACAGCCCAGCGCGGCTAGCACCGTTTGCTGGCCCATGTTTCGACACAACAGGGTGGACAGTCACGTTGACGCTTCGATAACCTTGTTCGCTCCAATGGGAGACTCCTATGCCAGACGAACCCTAGTCGGGTTCGTCAAAGCCGTCCCGCCGGAGTTTTGATAACGAGTTTTGCAGCGCGCGAAAAAATATTCAAGCGCAATTAGCACAACATGGGTTTCGCCTTGACGTGGAGCATGGTGGGGGAACTGCCACAAGCTTTGCCAGCGGAGGTTCTGAGTGCCTTTTTCCATTGCCAGGCGACTCTCAAATGCGATCTACACCTGCTGAGATCTCATTGATGTTGCCGTTGTCACGCGACGAAACAGATCGGGTGATTTCATTCGCTGGCAAATTTTCTCAAAGTTTGGATGCGCTCCCTTCCAACGAAGATCCTCGACTGTATCAAAAACTGGTACGTCGAGTCGCAGGGTTGCAAGAGTACGAAACAGCAAGGCGTCATCCCACGCGCTGAATAGCGATTCAGACAGCAAGAGTGCCTTCTTGATGGATGGATGCCATGCTCGCCAATCCTTCGGAATATCTTCCAGGTGGGGATACTGAGACAAGGTATGAGCCGCCGCCTTTACCCCCCATCCAGGCAGGCCTGGGAAGCCATCTGCGCTGTCGCCGACCACGGCCAGGTAATCTGGAATCGATTGCGGCCTCACCCCGAATTTGGCCACGACGCCGGCTTCATCGTGCAAAATATTCTGCCGACGGTCCAGTTGAACGACTCGTGTGCCAACAACACACTGACTTAGATCCTTGTCCGGGGTACAAATGAGTACCTGCCTCACACGATCATCCTGCGCCGCTTTCCCGGCGGCAGAGGCGAGTGCATCATCCGCCTCATACCGGACCATTGGCCAAACGACTACTCCAATTGCTTCCAGCGTTTCTTCGAGAACGGGAAACTGCGAGAGCAATTCTGGAGGTACACCTTCACTAGTCTTGTATCCGGGATATAGATCGTTTCGAAACGACTCCACGACATGATCGGTTGCAACCCCAATGTGAGTTGCACCGCGTTCGATCATGGACAAAACGGAATTGAGGACACCACGCACTGCCCCGATTTCCTGGCCGTTCATATCTGCCGCAGAGGGCACGGCGAAAAAGTGCCGGAACAGTTCGTAGGTCCCGTCAATTAAGTGCACATCCATGTCACTCCGATCGTCGTTCTGCAAGCGATGTTATACGAGCCAGGACGAAGGGGCTATTCCCGCCATACCCCCAGCAGAACATTGCACACCAACACGCTTCGTAAATCACGCCGCAACCGCGTCACCAACCATTGCCAGCCGCGTGCCACGCCGATTGTTTTCGATCATACTGTTTGCATGTGTGGACGCTACCGATTGTCGCGGAGAAAGCAGATTCTGGAGGAACAGTTGGCAGCCATTTCCGACGATGCGGACTGGAGTCCTAGGTACAACATCGCTCCGACACAGTTTATACCCGTCGTCAGGCAAAATCCCAGGCGCGCCAGGCGCGAATTATCTCTGGTTCGATGGGGGCTGGTTCCTTCATGGGCGAAGGATTCGTCGACGGGCGCAACTATGATTAATGCGCGATCCGAAACGGCGGCCAGCAAGCCCGCGTTTTGCGATGCATTGAAATTCCGCAGGTGCCTGATCCCGGCGGACGGTTTCTATGAGTGGCAGGGGGTTGGCAAGGCGAGGCAGCCTTATTGTTTTGAAGTCAATCGGGGTGAGCTTTTCTCGTTCGCCGGGTTATGGGAGAGCTGGAACGATCCGCATGGGAGAGCCTTAGAAACGTGCTCGATTTTAACAACCAGCGCGAACGCACTCACGGCTCGTGTCCATGACAGAATGCCGGTAATTCTCGATCCGCATTGCCACGATCTATGGCTCGATCCGGGCATGACGGATACCACTGTCATCGGGGAATTCTTAAAGCCATTCGATGCTTCGCTGATGTCTTGCTTCCCTGTCAGTTCGCGGGTTAATCGGTCCGCCAACGATGACGCAGAATGCTCAGCACCGGCGGAGATCACTCAGCCTCAAGGCAGTCTCTTTTCGTAGGAGATGTGTGAAGAGCAAACTCAAGGGCAAGAGCGCAACGAGTCCACCGAAGGCATTACCAAGTAAATCTTCCGAGCTTCGCGGTTGGCCAGCGATTGCCCAATTCCTCGGTATGCCCAATTCCACCGTTCACCGGTGGGCAAAGGAAGGGATGCCAGTTCGTCGCGAGAGGCGAAACGTGGTTGCGAGCCCAGAAGAGTTGAATGAGTGGCTACAACGCACCTCGGGTGAGGCGGTCAGTGTTCATGTCGTTACTCCAGGTTCCGATCTCTTGAAAGACTTGCGGGCCTCTCTTGCTGCCGAGAAGAGTAGCAAGAATTCTCCGCCGCAACCCAAGAACGTGTCGCGACCGAGTCGTGCGACGAACCTGCCCAAAACGAAAGCGTCCCGCTAGTTCTGATCAATGACCAGCGCCAGTGGCTGCTATTTCCTCGTGATGACAATCCGCAACGTGAGAATCGAATGCTCGTTGTAATCTCTCGATGGATTCAGCCTTCTGCGGACGGTGATGAGCCGATGCCGCATGGAAGAGCGTCTCGGGACACAATGAGCAGCGGCCCCGGATGGGAATGTCTCCCAGCCATTTCGTGACTCGCAGTGCAGGTTTCTTCATGGCCTTTAGTATCCCAAACCAATGCCCGATTCGCGGTAAAAGGACACGAAGAGTCTTGTAGGCGAACATAAGGCGAATCTGCTAGGATCGTTCGTTATGGCCCGGCGACCCGATCCTGAAAAACCGGACGTTTTGAACGAAGAAGAGCTCAAGCAGCTTCGTCACAACCTCGCGCATTTGAGCCCTGGCGGCGTTCGGGAATTCTGCGAACGCGACCTTCGAGGATTGCCGACTCGCTTACAACCCACTTCCCAGCCCCCGCAAGATTCAGACACTCGTTCAGCTGTGGAAATGGCGATAGTGTCGCCAGTGCCATCGTTACACGAGAAAAAGTCCAAATGAATCTGTCCGTTGCCCTCCGACGTGCTATCGCTGAGCAAGCCAAGAAGTACGCCCACGCCGAATCAATTCCTCACTGCCTCAGTTACGGGGATGCACCGGCCGTGTGCTTCTTTCCATATGAGGGCGATTCGCGGCACGGAAACTTTCTCGATAGAAGCTACAAGGCAATTCGGGCAAATCCGGAATGGAGAAAACGTTTGACAAAGGTCCATAGTCTAGGCAAGCGATCTCTTCCTGTCACCGAGCGTGGGCGCTGGATGGAGCTGGATACGTGTATGAGTTCTGACGCTCTTCTAATGAACATTTTCTGCTATCCCGGCACGTTACGAAACCGTCGCGTGAGGGTGCTTTTGGACGCTGAGCTTGGCGCGACGCCGCTTTTTGGATACAAGGCCCGCGTGCCTCTCAGAAACGGTCGATTTGATCGCACGGAAGCTGACATGCGACTGGGAGATCTTTTGATTGAGGCAAAACTTACCGAGAGCGATTTTCAGAGTGCGGAGAAAAAGACGCTTCTCGCTTATCGAGATTTCTTGGAAGTGTTCGATCGGCAGAAACTGCCTCAGAATGGCACTCGCTACGCCTCCTACCAAATGATTCGCAATGTGCTCGCCGCTCATGCCTTGAACTGTTCATTCTGCGTTCTAGTCGATTCTCGAAGATCGGACTTGGCCGAAGCCTGGTATGCGGTCATGAAGTGCGTGAAATCGATTGAACTGAGAACAAAATTGAGAATCTCCACCTGGCAGGAGTTAGGAGGGTTGGCTGCGCCTAAGCTTCGAAGGTTCTTGAGATCAAAGTACGGGATTGAACCTCCGACCTGAGGACAGCCATTCTGCAGGGGTCGGAGTATCAATTCAGCATGGTTATCGCCTTCGGCGGTGTTTGGGGCCAATTGGGGGTGATAGGATTGCTTCATGCCAAAAACACTGATGCAATCTGTAGTCAGCGAACTCCAGAAGGAACGAAAGCGACTTGAGGATGAACTGCACCGCGTGTCAGCCGCCCTGACCGCATTCGGAAACGTCTACCTGCATGGGAGCGGACCAACTCCTAAAAAGCGAGCTATTTCGGCTGCCGGGCGTAAGAGAATTGCGGCTGCTCAACGAGCGCGGTGGGCAAAGATCAAGGGGCACAAGGTAGTTTCAATCAGTTCCCGCAAGGGACGCACAATGTCCCCCGCTGCCCGCAACAGGATTGCCGCAGCCCAGAAAGCGCGCTGGGCAAAATGGCGGCAGGCCCAAAAATTGGCTTAGGTTCGCAATCCCATGTGTTATGTCGAAGGCTGGCACATACTCCAAACTCTCGGAAATATCTTCGCCCATTTTGCTTAATTCCCCGCCACCGGTCGAGAATGCCTGGAATGGTGAGCATGCTTCGAAGCCGGTCTCCGGATCTCTCTAGTTGATCTGCGCTTGCCGATTGGCTCGGTCGGTGCCGGATTCGGAGCGTGGCGGTGGCCTTGACCGATGGGAAGGGCGGATGCAAAACTGTTTGTGGCAGGATTGAGAGAAAGCTCTTCGGCGCGGCTTCTCTTCTGCTGTGTGTTCGCCGTACAACGTACAATGGAAGCGGGAGAGTGGGGCCGTTTGGGCCGAATGCAAAATCAGCAACTTACGTGTTATCAATGTGATGCAGTAGTTACCCCCCATTCCGCACCATGGTATTGATTCCGGAACGGAAAAAATTGTCGAAAATCTGAGCTTCGGCTCCAGTGGAGTTTTGTTCATGTGGGTCACATATTTGATCACAACCGTTCACGTTATCGTCTGCTTCTTTCTGATCGCGGTCGTTTTGCTGCAGAGCGGAAAGAGCGGCGACCTGGCTGCAGCTTTCGGCGGTCAGGGCAGCCAGACAGCGTTTGGTCCGCGGGGCGCGGCATCGGTTCTTTCCCGGGCGACGACTTGGTCCGCGATCATTTTCATGGTCACGTCGATCACGCTTTCGATTTTTGCGGCGCGGAGAACCGGGCCCACGTCCGTACTTTCGGGAGTGAAACCGGCGCAGACGAAGTCGCAGCCCGCGACACCTACCAAGCCTTC
>Ga0210403_10001830_pt1 | contig 19730 bp, 18 predicted proteins | sample IncBWC19MmetaG_FD_150863 | JGI IMG/M metagenome (GOLD analysis project Ga0210403, IMG submission 150863) | Forest soil microbial communities from Barre Woods Harvard Forest LTER site, Petersham, Massachusetts, United States - Inc-BW-C-19-M | ecosystem: Environmental > Terrestrial > Soil >... | reverse complement strand
GGCGGGGGGAGTTTTCCTGACGGTGATTTCGTGCGCGCTGGGGGAGTACCGGAATTTTCGGGTGGAAAATGTTTCGCTCGGGGCGTGGATTGCGCTGGCGTATTTGATTGTGGCGGGGTCGATCATCGCGTTCACGGCGTATGTTTGGCTGCTGCATCGCGAATCGCCGACGAAGGTGGGGACGTATGCGTATGTGAATCCGGTGGTGGCGGTGGTGCTGGGATATTTTCTAGGCGGGGAAGAGTTGGGGTTGCGGGCAGTACTGGGGACGGTGTTTGTGTTGGTCAGCGTGGTGGTGATTACGACGACGAAGGGGAAGAAAGTGGCGGGGGTAAAGGCGGCGTAAGAAACGGTCGCCTACGGATGTGTTGGCTAGATTGTGACGGCGGACGTATGATTCGACGGGCTGATGGAAGCTCAGACGGAGGAGATTTTATGATTTCACTGGAATGCGTGCGCAATCGGAGGAGTTTTCTGAAGGGTGGAATGGGCGTGGCGTTCGGGATATCCGCGCTTGGCGCGGCTGCGGGGTTTCCCGTGACAGCCGCGGCGTCGGAAAACGAGTGGATTGTGGGGCCGCAGCCGGGGTTTACACCGGAGATTGGAACGCTGACGTCGATGATGGCGTTCACGCGGGAGCAGGTGGTGGGAAACGTGAAGGGGATGTCGCAGGCGGATCTGGATTTTCTGCTGGATGAGAAAGCAAATACGATCGGGGCGCTGCTGCTGCACCTGGCGGCGACGGAAACCTACTATCAGATGAGTACGTTCGGAGGAATGAAGTGGGATTCGTGGTCCGAGGAAGTGAAGAAAAAATGGGACATTCCCATGAATCTGGGAGAGCCAGCGCGGAAGGCCATCAAGGGAAACAGCCTCGATTACTACCTGAACGCGTTGCACGAGGCCAGGGAGAAAAGCCTGGCGGAGTTTAAGAAGCGGGACGACAAATGGCTGTTGACGGTGGTGAAAGAAGGAGACTTTAGCGCGAACAACTACGCGAAATGGTTCCACGTGGCGGAACACGAATCGAACCACGATGGGCAGATAAAATTCCTGAAGAACCGGCTTCCTGGAGCAAAGATGAAGGCGGAGTAGGTAAGCCGATTGCATCCGAGGCGAAATAATCCGAAGCCCGGTTGGCTTGTAAGCGGGTCGAGAGAAATTTAAGAAGAGGGCGGCCGATGCGGCCGCCCTTTTCTTTTAGAGAAGTGGCAAGACCTCGCCACTGGTGCGCACGCCGGCGCCGATGGCGCTTTCGTTTGCGGGACTGGATTCGACGTCTTGTGCGCCGAAGGAGATGCGGCCGATCTGCTGGCGCGCATAAAAGCGCGCGGAGGGCACGCGGGTGACCTGGCCGCCGTTGCCAATGATGGGAGCGGAGAAGGGCCAGCCGGGCTTGGGATAGACCATGCTGTGGCCCCAACGATTGAGGTAGACGGCGACGACATCGCGATCGAAATCGAAATTGCGGCCGGCGAGGACGCGGCTCATGTCGGCGCGGAGAGAATCTTCGTAGCTGGAAAAGGGCGTGGTGAGGAGCTTGATGCGCTCGTTCGGCTGGTCTTCGACGGAGGCGGTGTTTCCGCCATAGAAGGTGAGGACGGTCTGGCGATTGGGGTTGTTGCGATTGGTGCCGACCCAATCTGCGACCACGAAATCAGCCCAGTATTGGCTGCCCCAATAGTAAGCGTCGTAGCCGAGATCGACGACTGGTGCGGCGCTGCGAATGGTTACGTTTGCGGTGACGACCGGGCTGAGGGTTACCTGGTCGAAGGCTGCGGCTTGCGAGGAACTGAGTAATTGAGCGCAAGCAGTGCGCGCCGTGTGAGACTGTCCCGCAAAAATGACCGCTTTGGCTGTGGCGCGATAGAACTGGCCGTTGAGGAAATAGACGACGGAGGCGCTGTTGCTGGAGGTGTCGCCGCGGAGGACCAGGGCGCCCTGACGAATGCGGACGTTGTTGTTGACGCTGTCCATGGCGGTGAGATTGAAAGGATTGGCGAGCAAATCCGCATCGGAGGTGCCGGCGATCGCGGAAGGAATCAGCCACTTCACGACGTGACGCAGCATGCCGGAGTTGCCGCCGGGATAAGCGAACTCTGGAAAATATTCGGCGGCGGTGAAACTGATGGAGGTGTAGGCGCTGACCTGACTGGTGGTGCCGTCGAGAGCGTCGACGGCGTAACGCGTGTAGAAATCGGAGACGGCTGGATGGTATCCCTGGACCTGGGTGAGGTAGTGGTCCCAGGTCATGGGGGAAAGGTAATCGTATTTGGGATCGCTGTTGTCGGCGGGGTCGGTGGGTGAACCGGGCTTGTGATACCAGTTCATCAGATCGGCGCGAGCGGCTTTCAGGTCGTTGACGATGTTGTTGGGATACGGAACGCTGTTGAGCCCCGCGCCGTAGGTGTCGATATTCCAACTGGCGGTGCCGGGATTAACGTAGGGGGTCATGCTGTCAAAGAAGTAGCTGTAAAAAGGAGAGGCCACGACGTAGTTCTGCCAGAGGATTCCGGTGGTGTTGTAAATATTGTTGAGGAAGTCGGCGTAGGGCTGGACGGCGTAGGCGGTGGCGGTGGAAGCGATGTCGGGAATCGGCGGGGCGTCGTCACGATTGGCGTTGCCGCCGGGGGTGCGTTGGCCGTCGAGGATGAGAATCTTGGTGCCGGGGCGTTGTTGCGTGATGTAGAAGGCCGCGGAGCATCCGGACATTCCGGAGCCGACGATGATGACTTCGTAGTTGCCATTGTCGGCGAGGATCGGCTGGCTGCCGGTAAAGGAGTCGCACGGCGAGGGAGAGATGACGACTGAGTTGGTTTTGAAAGTGAGGCGGCCATCGCGGAGCCAGTGGGCGATATTGAAAACAGAGCGCTGGTTGCCGCCGCGCATCACGTTGGGATCGGTTCCGATCGGGCCGTCGCAGGGGAAGGTGGGAGATGATCCGAGTTGCGCAAAAGCCCGCATGGGCACGGAGCCGCCAACGCTAGCTGTGCCGGCGGCAATCAACATTCCATTAATGAAGTCGCGTCGCTTGATTCCGTCATCGCGTTTATGATCGGTCATAAGGCCTCCCGGGAATAGCTGTGGATTTAGGATGTGGGCGGATAGGGTGAAGCTATAACCGGAGGGGGGACAAAGGCAAGATTATTTTTTTATAGGAAGGTAAGCGATCGACCGGGTGGCTGTCGATAGATTAGAGATTTGCGAGCTCGGAGCTTGGTATGTGTTCAATCGCGAGGGTAGGCCGGAGGATTGGGCAAATAGTACGGGGGAATAGGCAAGCCGTCGGGGGGCTGGCGGGCTACACTTTTAATCGTTACGAGTGGGATTTCTAAAATGTAGGTGAGAGCTGGCGTGAAGAGATTTGAGCTTCAGCGCGGAAAGCCTCACGAGGAAAAATAATGCAAAAACGGAAACTTGGGAAAAGCGGTTTGGAAGTATCGGCGATAGGGCTTGGGTGCATGGGAATGAGCTCTGGCTACGGGCCGCCGGGGGATAAGAAGGAGATGATCGGGCTGATTCGCACGGCGGTTGAACGCGGCGTCACTTTCTTTGATACCGCCGAAGTGTATGGGGCGTACACGAACGAGGAACTGGTAGGGGAAGCGCTGGCGCCGGTTCGGGGGAAAGTGGCGATTGCGACGAAGTTCGGTTTCAAGATCGATCCCGTGACGCACAAACAGGCGGGGCTGGATAGCCGTCCGGCGCACATCAAGGAGGTTGCGGAGGCTTCGCTGAAGCGGTTAAGGACGGATGTGATTGACCTGTTCTATCAACACCGCGTTGACCCGGAGGTCCCTATTGAAGAGGTTGCAGGCGCGGTGAAGGACTTGATTCAGGAAGGGAAGGTAAAACACTTTGGGATGTCGGAGGCGGGCGTGAAGACGATCCGGCGGGCGCATGCGGTGCAGCCGGTGACGGCGCTGCAGAGCGAGTATTCGCTGTGGTGGAGGGAGCCGGAGGCTGAGGTGATCCCGACGCTGGAGGAACTTGGTATCGGGTTTGTTCCTTTTAGCCCGCTGGGCAAAGGATTTCTTACGGGACAGATCACGGAAGATACCCAGTTCGACAAAAGTGATTTCCGGAACATCGTTCCGCGCTTTTCGGCGGAGAATCGGAAGGCAAATCAGGAGGTGGTGGACCTGCTGGGCAGGTTTGCGCAACCAAGGAAAGCGACGCCTGCACAGATCGCGCTGGCCTGGCTGCTGGCGCAGAAACCGTGGATCGTGCCGATCCCGGGGACGACCAAGATGCACCGGTTAGAAGAAAACAATGCCGCCGCGGGGATTGAGCTCTCGGCGGAGGATCTGCGGGAGATCACCGAGGCGACATCGAAGATCACGCCGCAAGGCGCCCGGTATCCGGAAGAGCTGCAAAAAATGGTGGGCCGCTGAGAGTGACGGGTTGCGGATTGCTATTCGGAGTTAAAGCGCGGAAAACTGGATTGGCAAATGCGATGAGCGCCATCGTGGTGGCAAAAGAGGTATTCTCGAAGCCATGAACATGAGTGGCAAAAACGTGGCTCCGCGAATGGCGGAAAAGGTTATGGGGATTACGCAACCGGACGTGGCGAAGCTGGCCAGATTGATTCGGGCCTATGCGCCGCATGATGGGACGTTTGAACTACGCATCCCCGGTTTGCACGTCAGCCGAACTTCACGAACCAATACCGAATGCGCGCATGCCCTGCGATTGCCGTGCTTGTGCTTCATTGCGCATGGAGCCAAGAGCGTCATTGTCGGGGAAGATGTGCATGAATACGATCCGTCACGGATGATGGTGTTTTCCGTGGCTGTCCCGGTTGCCTCCCGAGTCACGCAGGCGAACCATGCCGAACCTTATCTCGCATTGCGGCTGGACCTGGATCCGCTGAAGATCAGCGAGCTGGTGCTGAAAGTTTTTCCGAATGGGTTGCCGCCGGTGCAGGAGAGAAGCGCAGTATATGTTAGTCCGGCCGATGCAAGCATCATTGATGCTATGAACCGGCTGATGGAGTGTCTCTCGCAGCCACGGGACGTGGAACTTCTTGCGCCGCTGGTTGTGGAGGAGATTTTGATCCGATTGCTGCGGAGTGCTATTGGCGTGCGCGTGGCGCAGATGGGGTTTGCCGAATCAAGCGTACAGCGGCTTGCGAACGCGATTTCGTGGCTGCGTGCCAATTTTGACCAGCCGATGCAGGTGGAGGAGCTGGCGAAAATGGTGCACATGAGCGTTTCGTCGTTTCACGAGCATTTTAAGTCGGTGACTTCGATGAGCCCGTTGCACTATCAGAAGGTGCTGCGGTTGCAGGAGGCGCGGCGGCTAATGCTGGCCACGATGATGGACGCGGGGGATGCAGGCCAGCGCGTTGGCTATTTGAGCGCTTCGCAGTTCAGCAGGGAATACAGCCGGTTGTTCGGGAGCGCGCCGACCAAGGACATTGCGAAATTGCGCAACGACGCCCACGCCTGACAGCAGCGTATTGCAGGCATCGAGCTTTCGATTCATGAGTCTTCGGTTATTGGCGGCTGGCGGGAGGGATGATGCTGTTCATGCGGAGGTATTCCGCCATCTGGCCGTAGTGATCGAAGCAGTGGCCGATGTTGAGGGTGGCGATCCAGAGGCGCGAGACCATGTTTTCGCCGAAGGGATTTTTGATGGGAGCGGTTAGATTGCCCGCGTTGATGCTGGCGACTGCTTTGTGGAAGTAGGCGAAGGAGTCTTTAAGGAATTTCACGGCGTCGGCTTTGGTTTTGATGCTATCGGGACCGTTTTCGCCGCCGAGTTCGACCGGGGGTTTTTCGCCGAGGATGGATGCGCCGAGAATGTAGTTGACCGCGGCGACGTGCTTGACCTGCTGGGCGAAGGTGCGGACGCCTTTGAATTCGCCGGCGGTGGGCGCAAACGAGTATTTGTCCTCCGGCATGGCTTCGGCAGCGGGAACAAATTCACCTTCGACGCCGGTGACGCTCTGGTCGAGGACTTGCGCGACAGTGGCGGAGTCGGCGGGCTTCGCGTTCTGGGCTACGGCAGAGCGGCCTGCAACCAGCATCAACAACATTATCAACATTACTTTCAGCAGCTTCATGGACAACCTCCGTGTGTAAAGAAGTGGTGCCATTGTAGCCCGGAAACTGGGGCGGAGGGGGGACGATGGCAGACTATTTGCCGGGGATGGAGAGTTAGGGACCTGTCCTTCGAAGGCTGACTTTAGAGGGGACCATGGCTAGAGGGGTGGCCGAATGGGCAGGGTTCAGGGACTGGCAAGTACAAGGAAAGATTGGGGATAGAGCTAAGTAAGCCTTTAAGATACTAGTACTTGGGGGTGGATGGGGAGTAGTAAGAGGGGTGCCTGAAAACGGGACCGGATAGCTATAGGGGGGTGCAGGGGCAGGTGGCCTAATGGACAGGTCAGCGAGAGAGTTTCAAATCGGGGCGGAAGATAATTCGAACCGAGAGCAGGGAGAAACCGATGCGACCCTACACTCAGAAGGCACGAAAAGGCGAACAAGGCGTGGCAATCTTCATCGCGATATTTGCGTTGCTGTTGGTTAGCGTGGTAGCGATGGGGATGATGGCCATGGCCGGGACGGAAACGGCGCTGAACTCGAATTACAAATCGTCGGTGCAGGCGTTTTATGACGCGAAGGCAGGAGTGGAAGAGGGGCGCGGGAGATTGTGGACGGGGAATCCAAACGCGCTGGCCGGATTTATGACGGCGCCGGGCACGACGCTGGGCGTGGGCCAGGTGCGATACATTTTGAATCCGGCGGGCGGCGAGACGGTGAATCCGACAGACATGTCGGCGGGAAATATCTACGCGGACCGGCAATACTCCGCGGAGTGGGGAGTGAATCCGCCCGCGGGCGCGCCGACGATTGGGTCGATCTCTACTCAGGCTGGAGTGCCGGGGCCGCTGTACAAGTGGGTGCGGATTACGCCCCGGACGGAGGCTTCCGCGGGGATCGACGTGAACGGCGATGGAGTGCTGGATAATGCGAACCCGCTGTATTACGACGGGACGCAGCAGATGCTGTCGAGCCAGATACCGGTGAACGATACGGCGTATCAGGTGTTTGAAGTTACGGCGCTGGCGGTGACGCCCGATGGGAGCAGGCGGCTGGTGCAGTACACGGTTTCGCCCAACGTGATGAATCTGAATTTTCCGTCGGCGTTGACGTTTGACGGGCCGGGGCCAGTTTACAACGCGCCTAGTTCGAATCCTTTCGATGTGAACGGAAACGACCGGTCGGGCTCGAATCCTCTGCCCGGGTGCACGGTGCCGGTGCAACCGGCGAAATCGGCGATGGGAGTGGTGAACCCCGGCGACATTGCGGCGGCATCTTCGGGAATTCCGAATAACCGGCTGAATCATTATCTGGGAGCGGGCGGAACACCGAGCATTGGAAACGTTTCCGGGTCGGTGCCCGCAAACGAGCAGACGGTGACGAATCTGCAGAATCTGGTACAGGGCATCAGCAACGTTGCCAACAATGTTCTGACGGGGCCGGTGAACGGGCTATCCGCGGCGCAATTGGGCAGCGCGTCGAACCCGCAGATTACGGTGGTGAATGGCGACCTGAATGTTGCGGGTGCCGGCACGGGATATGGAATCCTGGTGGTGACGGGGAACTTTACGTTTTCCGGCGACTGGGGATGGCGCGGAGTGGTGCTGGTGATCGGGCAGGGAAATATGCAGGAGAACGGCGGAGGCAACAACGAGTTCGACGGCGCAGTGCTGGTGGCGAAGACGCTGGACGGAGCGGGGAATCCGCTGGCGACGCTCGGAGTTCCGACCGTGAATTGGACCGGCGGCGGCGGAAACGGCGTTTACTATGACAGTTGCTGGATTAACAATGCGACGTCGGGTGTGACGTATAAGGTGCTGAGCTTCCGGGAGCTTTCGCAGTAGGCGGAAGGGAATCGCGAACCGTTTGGCGGAGCATGTCCGGCATAATGGGGCATGGGTTCAGCTGCGAATGGTTCCATCGGGCAGCGGCTGCAGGGCGTGGATGTGTTGCGCGCGCTGGCGATTTTGTTTGTGTTGATGAACCACGTCAACATGCGACTGCGGTTGGCGAGGATTCCGTATACAGAGGGACTTTCGGAGCAGTTGGTGACTTCGCTGGTGTGGAACGGGCAGCGAGGAGTACAGATATTTTTTGCGGTGTCTGGGTTTCTGATTACGGCGATGTCTTTGCGGCGGTGGGGATCGCTATCGCGAGTGAGCGTGCGGGGATTTTACCTGATGCGTTTCGCGCGGATCGTGCCGCTGCTGGTGTTGCTGTTGGGGGTGCTTAGCGGGCTGCATATTGCGCAGGTGGAGCATTTTGTAGTTTCGGCGAAGACGGGGGGACTGCCTCGAGCGTTGCTGGCGTCGCTGACGTTCCATGTAAATGTTCTGGAGGCGCGACGAGGATATTTGCCGGGGAACTGGGATATTTTGTGGTCGCTCTCCGTGGAAGAGGTGTTTTATTTGTTCTTCCCGGTGGTGGCGAAATTATTCGGCCGGGGAAAATTGTTTGTGGTGGTGCTGCTGGGGTTCGTGGCGCTGGGGCCGTTTGCGCGGACGGTGTTCACGCATGGGAATGAAGTTTGGAAGGAGTATTCGTATCTGGGAGGAATGGACGCGATTGCGCTGGGGTGTTTGACGGCGCTGGTGGTGACGCGGATTCGATTTTCGCGAAATGCGTTGCGGGCTCTGTGGGTGAGTGGCGTTGCGCTGCTGGTTTTCAGTTTGTGCTTTTCGCTGACCGGCGATGCGTGGGGATTGGAGCGGACCGGGCTGGACATGACGGTGGTGGCGGTGGGGACGTGCCTGGTGATCGCGGCGGTGGCGCAGTCTGAATGGAAGGCTCCGCGGATTCTGGGTCCGCTGCTGAGACTTGGGGAGCAGAGTTATGAGGTGTACCTGACGCACATGTTCGTGGTGTTTGTGGCGTTTGGGCTTTTTGTGCGAGCGGGAAAACCGATGTGGGGTGTGCCGCTATTGTTTATGGGAGTGATTGTGGCGGCAGGTTTGTTGGGAGAGGTGGTGGCGAAATTTTATTCGGAGCCGCTGAACCGAGCGATACGGGAACGATGGCAGGGAGAGAAGAGGACGGAAGTGGCGAGGATTGGCCACATGCCGGAGGGTGCTGAACCGTGAGATTTGGAAAAAGGATTTAACGCAGGAGACGGGTCATCAGGCGTTGGAGAAGGACGCGATCTTTGGCGTTTAGGCGAGTGAACTCGATGCCCATGCCCTTGCCGGGCTCAATGTTGCGAACGATTCCTTCGGTTTGAACTTCGCCGCCGGGAACTTCGAAGGCTAGTTTCAGTTTTGTATCGACGGGCGGGGGACTGGGCACACAAATGAAAATGCCTCCCATGCTAAGGGTTCCGACGCGAGAAATCTGGTGCTGGGCGGCGCCATACCAGGCAGCCCACATTCCCTTGGGCAAAGCGATGCGCTGATAGCGGCGTTCGCCGGTTGAGTGCTTTTCGGCCGTTTCGGAACGAGTGCCGGCTGGATCGGTAGTTTTGCTGGGCATAGATGGCCTGATTTAAATTTTACAATAAGGGAGAAGAGCCGACTCCGTGGGGCTGCCGAATCAGTACACGGTCCCCGGTTGCGCGGGTGGCCGGCGGTGGATATAAGATGGCGCGGGAAAGGCGGGAGCAATCATGGCGCAGCAGACACCTTTGAAATATGTTTTCTACTTTGCGGCTACTCCGGAGAAGGTATGGGAAGGATTTGTGTCGCGGGAGGCGAACCGCGTGATCTTTTCGGGAGCTGAGTTTGAAGCGGACTTTAAGCCGGGCGGCTCGCTGGCGTGGGTAGGCCCAGGGCCCGACGGGAAGCCGATGAGCTACGTTCGAGGAAAAGTGTTGCGGTATGAGCCGCCCAAGATTTTTCAGTACACGTTTGCGATGGGCCAGAATGAAAAAGCGTCGCGCGCGACCATCGAACTGGTGCCTGAGACCGAGGCGACGAAAGTAACGGTTACGCATGACGAGTGGGCCGAGGATGATACGACTTACGCCGCGTGCGCCGATGGGTGGCCGCGGATTCTTTCGCGGTTGAAGACGCTGCTGGAGACGGGGAAGACATTCAAGCCGCACTGATAGCGAGCTGTGAAGCTTTGAAGTTGTCTGGCTCTGTTGACATCGGCGCCCAAACGGATCGCGAGCGGTGGCGCCACAGCGGGCGGGGCGAGCCCCGCCCCTTCAAATTCTGCGATTTCGCGAGGATTCGAAACTGTCCTGGCGACCGGAAAATTCTAAACTTTTGGTTTTAAAGAGAATGTCAACAGAGCTAGGTTGTCGCATAAATCGGTGCGGTAGAAACGAAGGCAGTTCCTCAGGGGCTAAAGCCCATTGTTTCCTGGGCTTTCATGTCGGAGCTGAAGCTCCGACCCCCTTGTGCCATTTATGAGATAGCTTCTAGCGATTCTGTTCCGTGTCGTGCGCCAGCAGAACTTCCTTCGCTCGAACCTGCAAATTAGGGACAAGCCAGCGAAAGAGCGCCGTCGCCGCAAAGCCGCCCAGGAATTGTGCGACCACAAACGACGGAACATCGACGGGCCGGATTCCCGCAAACGTATCACTGAGGCATCTGGCAATGGTGACGGCCGGGTTGGCAAACGAGGTTGAAGCGGTGAACCAGTAGGCTGCCGTGATGTATGCACCAACGGCAAACGCAACAGCGTTGGAGCGAAGCCGGGAGCATCCCCAAATTACCGAAAGCAATCCAAACGTTGCTACAAACTCACTGAACGCCTGGGAAGTTCCATTCCGAACATGCCGGGATAACGAAATTACCGGCAGTGCGAACATCAAATGCGCGACCAGCGTGCCAGTTATGCCGCCGAGAATCTGCCCCGCCATATAGTAGGGAGTCTCTGCCCACGAAAGACCCTTTTCCATGGCATCCATGAGAGTAACCACGGGGTTGAAGTGTGCGCCGGAGATTTGGCCGAAGGTAAGAATCAGAGCGACAAGCGCGGCGCCTGTGGCTATGGTATTTGCGAGCAGAGCTAAGGCGGCATTACCGTTGGCCAACCGGTCTGCCATTATCCCGGAGCCGATTACCGTCGCAACGAGCAACGCGGTTCCTAGATATTCAGCAACAACGCGGCGTGCGAGCGAGGTTTTCATTGGTGTCCAATACGGTCGATTTCTTTCTTGAGGGCGAGCTTGTCGATGCTTGAAATCGGCAAGCAAAGGAAGAGATCGATTCTCCTGCTGAGAGTCATGTATGCATCCCGAAACGCCTTCTCGACCTCCTGGGGCGTACCTTCCACTGCGGCAGGATCAGGTATTCCCCAATGGGCAGTCATAGGTTGGCCAGGCCAGACGGGACAGACTTCTTTTGCAGCGTTGTCGCAGACAGTGAAAACAAAATCCAGGTGAGGAGCCCCGGGCGAAGCGAATTCAGTCCAATCCTTGCTCCGCAGGCCAGCCAGGGGAAGCTTTGCAATCTCAAGTTGACGGAGCGCGGCGGGATGGACGGCACCCTTTGGATGACTTCCGGCGCTGTAGGCCGTGAAAGTCGGAAATCCTTTCTTGTTCATTATGGCCTCGGCCAAGATCGAACGAGCCGAATTGCCAGTGCAGAGAAACAAGACGTTGTAGCGTCCTTGCATAGATTCACCTCGACGGGGCGCAACCGCCCCGCCCACCGCAGCAATTCTCCATGAGGAAATTCGTCAGTTGGTTTACATTCTGCAAAAGGGCGGAGTAAGAAATAGAACGCCCATTTTTGTGGGGCTTGATTAGCTCCGCTGCGGCCAGGACATTGAGATGGAAGGAAAGCGTTGGACCCGGCAGCCGGAGCTGACGAGCAATGGTTCCAGCCGGAAGCCCGTTCGGAGCATGTCGAACCAGCAGCCGAAAGATGTCGAGCCGCGTCTCTTGGGCCAAGGCGGCGAGTGAAGCGACAGCATTCGATGTCTTCATATTTCCAAAACAATGGAAATGTAATGGAATGCGTTTGCGAAGTCAAATCTCAGCGGTGAACCGATCGCACGGGACACGTTGCGTCCACCCAGATTGCCGGCGCAGAGAGCGCTTTCCTCAGAGTTCCATCCCAGCAAAACGCTCGCGGTCCAGGGACAAGTGGGCGCTGATTCGAGTTGGGGATTAGGGGAGGGTGAGTCGCATTTCGTTGGTGGGTTGGAAGCCGAGGGATTTGTAGAGGGGGCGGCCGGCGGGACTGGCGTGGAGGGAGACGTTGCAGAAGCCCTCGTTGCGGCACCAATCGAGCATGGTTTGCAGAAGTTGTTTTGCGAGGCTGCGGCGGCGGGCTTCGGGTTCGGTGTACATATTGAGGATCCAGGCGCGCTTGGCGAGTGATTCGCCGGGGTACCCGGGCCAGTTGGCGATGACGATTCCGCCGCCGGCGACGACGCGGGGTTCGGGAGTTTCGGCGAGCCAGGCTTTGTAAGTGCCGAGGCGCAAGGCTTCGGAGAAATATTCCCGCGAAGCTTGATCGACGCGGTCGAGCGCGGCCGGGTCGCGATGGCCCATATCTTCGAACATGGAGCGGCGGTGATGGACGAGGTGGGGCAGGTCGTGGAAGTTGGCGCTGCGAATGTGGAATTGCGTCATGTTTGATGTTGTCGGGAGATGGCGGTGAGGGGTAGAGACAATTTGGTCCGACGGGATTGGCCTTTGGAAGAGTGGAGGATAGAATATTGGGATTCGAGGGCAATGGAGAAAAAGCATGCCGAAGTTTGTGATTGAGCGGGAAGTGCCGGGCGCGGGGAATTTGACGGACGCGCAGTTGCGGGAGATTTCGCAGAAGTCGGTGGGCGTTTTGCGGGAATTGGGGCCGGAGATTCAGTGGCTGCATAGCTATGTGACGGGTGACAAGGTGTATTGCGTGTACATCGCGGCGGACGAGAAGATTATCCGGGAGCACGCGACGCGGGTGGGATTGCCGGCGAACCGGGTGTCGGCGGTGCGGGCGTTGTTGGATCCGTCGAGCGCGGAGTAGATCCTCTTTCCAAATAATTCAAAGAGTTGAAAGTGGAATGGCGGGTGGTCGTGGTGTGTTCAAAAAGCGAAAATGGAAATTGGGGAAGAGAGAAGAGAAACCCAAGAGGGCGGGGCAAGTCCCGCCCCTACAAAGGCGGTTCAGATTTGGTTAGTTATTGGGGGCGCCGGGGGAGTTGGCGGTGGTGTTGGTGCATTTGAAGAAGGAGGCTAGTTCTTCGCGGAAGAGTTTCCAGGCGGGTTCGTCGGAGAGGAGGATGTGATTTGCGCTGGGGAGGGGAACGAATTGGGCGCCGGGAATTTCGGCGGCCAGGATGCGGCCTTCTTCGGGAGGGGCGATGCGGTCGCGGTCGGAGTGGAAGACGATGGTGGGGACGGAGATTTTGGGGAGAAGCGGACGGACGTTGATGTCGTCGCAGGCGCGCATGGTTTTGACGAGATTTTCAGGGGAGACGGAGATTTGCTGGAGATCCTTGAACCAGCACTGGTCTTCGTCGCTGGCCTTTTCCGGGATGTAGAGATTGGTGACGACCTGGAAGAAGGAGGGGTTGGTTTTGCCCCAGTTGAGACGGACGAGAGTTTCGAGGGCGCTGCGGACTTCGACGGCGTCGGCCTGGCCGCGGTGATAGGCACCGCGGGAATAAGCGCCGCACAAAATTAAATGGGAGACACGTTGGGGATGGCGGGCGGCATAGGCGATGGCGATGGCGCCGCCTTGTGAGTGGCCGAAGAGAGCGAATTTGTCGAGACCTGCGGCATCCACAACAACTTCCAGATCGCGCACCCAGGATTCGAAGGAGATGTCATCTACTTCCCAGGTGGAGAGGCCGTTGCCGCGGCCGTCGTAGCGGAGAATGCTGCTGCCGCCGGCCAGGTCGCGGACCCAATGGCGCCAGATGGGGCTTTCCCATTCGAAATCGAGATGATTGAAACAGTTGGCGACTCTGACGAGGGGATGGCCGGAGCCGACGGTGGAATAGGCGAGGCGGACCTTGTCGGGAGTGACGCAGAAGCGAATTTCCTGGCGGGTGGGCGAAATGATCTCCGCCGCCGGCGGGGGAGACGGAGAGATGGAGTTGCTGTCCGTAACGGGGGCAAGGAAACGGTAGCCGACGCGGGGGACGGTTTCGATGAAGGGGCGTCCGCTGGACTGTTCGCCGAGAGCTTTACGGAGGGTGGAGATGTTGCGGTCGAGATTATTCTCTTCGACGGAGGTTTCGGGCCAGACGGCGGTCATGAGGTCCTGCTTGGAGACGAGGTTGCCGCGGGCTTCGACAAGGACGCGGAGGGTTTGGAACGCTTTGCCGGTGAGAGGGATGGGAGCGCCGCGGCGAAGGAGGCGATGTTCGCGGAGTTCCAGGCGAAAAGGGCCGAACTCATAGACAGTATTGGACGCAACCTGGCGCATGGTTTCAGAAAAATAGCAGGAAAAAATCAGTCCCTGCAAAGGACTCCGGCACCCCTTCGGAGAGTTAATGGTCACCGACGGGAGCCAACCTGGATCGTTAGAAATTGTAGCGTACCTGCGGCCCCGGAGGAGAAAAGAAGATGGGGAGAATCGCGGCGTTTATTTATGGGATTTTCTGCTACGTAGTGTTTCTGGCAACGTTTCTGTACGCGGTGGGATTTCTGGGGAATTTTGGAGTACCGAAATCGATCGATTCGGCGGGGCAGAGTCCGTACGGGGAAGCGCTGGTGGTGAATGCGGCGCTGCTGGGACTGTTCGCGGTGCAACACAGCGTGATGGCGCGGCAATGGTTCAAGGCATTGTGGACGCGAATTGTGCCGGTGCCGGTGGAGCGGAGCACGTATGTGCTGTTTTCAAGCGTGGCGCTGATCGTGCTGTTCTGGAAATGGGAGCCAATGGGCGGGCTGATCTGGAACGTGGAAAGCGGCGCGGGGAAAATGGCGTTGAACGGATTGTTTGCGATTGGATGGCTGACGGTGCTGGCGGCGACATTCCTGATCGATCACTTTGATCTGTTCGGGATGAGTCAGGTGTGGGCGTATTTGCGGAAGCGGGCATACAAGGCTCCGGGGTTCCGTACGCCGGGGATGTATCGCTTTGTGCGACACCCGCTGTATGTGGGATGGCTGCTGGTGTTCTGGTCGGCACCGAAGATGACGGCGGCGCACCTGGTGTTTGCGGTGGCGACGACGGTGTACATCCTGGTGGCGATTCAGTTTGAGGAGCGAGACTTGGAACGGATGCACGGACAGTATGCGGAGTACCGGCGGCGCGTGCCGATGATCGTTCCGACGGGAGCGTCTGTACCGCTGGAAGGAATTGGAGCGGAGCGCCGCGCGGGAAAGCCGCTGGCACGGGCCTGGGAATAGAAAGCTGGTAGGTCGAGAGCTGCGAAGCGCGCCGAGCGATTTTGATTGAAGCTTGGCGCGCGGTGCGGCGTGGAGAGCAGACAGAATTTTTACAACGTGGTGACAGCTGGAGAATCGGTTTTGGTTAGGGTGGTTGGGACGCTGTAATAGACGGAAACACGGAAGGGAAGCGAGTCTTTCGACCAGTCTGATTGGCTCGTTGCCGTACGCAGGCATAACTTTCCGAAGCAGTTGAGCCCGCCCACATTCTACGCACAGCAGGTTTCAGAGAAAGGCTTGCCGTGCCAACTCAGGCAATTTTGCCTGGGGTCCCATGGTTGCGTGAGTCTTGGTCCGCTCCGCCGCGCGAGCGGGAAGGCCACCGAGAGCGACCATGATGGGCCACCGATTTCAGCCGAAGCGGCGTGACTGGCTGGGACGGCAATTTTCATTCACGACGCGGAACCGTTGGTAGAGCGAAGTGCGGGGAGGCGTAAACGGGGGAGCTTCACGATTGGCCAGTGAAGCTGGAGAGAGATGAACGTGATTTCCAAAAACCAGGAACTGAGAGAGGAATTCGAAGGACGATTTTCGCGCTGCCGCAACTCGCTTTATTTTCTGGCGTGGGGAGCGCTGGGAAACGTGGGAGAAGCCGAGGAAGCGATGGAGAACTGCTACCGCAAAGCGCGGCGCGAGGCGCGAAGATTCACTTCCGACGGGGAGTTCGGGAGTTGGATGATCCGGATACTGATTAATGAGGTAGTGCTGGTGGCAAACCGGCGATTGCCCGAAACAAGCGAGATGCGGGAGGCTGTGTACCCGGAGGCGCGCTAAAGTTCCTTGGGAGCAAACCTCTTCGGCGTTTTATTTCTGAACCGTGCACGGTTCCCAGGCGACTTTCCTGTTCCCCTGGTTGTTCCAAGGTGCCCAATATCAGCATCGGCATTCTGAATATCGAATGCTGAAAGTGTGCCGATAGAGACAGATTCTCCCTCTCCTGAGCCATACCATGGTAGTTCGACGGAAGTAGGCGACCCATCCGCGGATGGGCCTGCCTACACGCTCGCCGAACGGGATTTGCGAACAGAAGCTGTCCGGGAAGGCCGCTCGTTGACGCAAGCGGGACGGCGATTAACGCTGGAAGGGGAACCAGTCGACCATGAAGAAGGATCAAGCAGAAAACCTGGCGCGTCCCGCGGAAGAAACAAACAGAAGGCTGGTTTTGGCGGCCGGGTTAACCGCGGCAAGTCTACTGTTGTTCCATGCGATTCCCGTATTTTCGCGAGTTGCGACCGAGAATTTGGGCTCGGCGGAAATTATCAGCGGTACCGATACCGCAGGAAAAATTCCGGCGGCCGGCCGCGATTCGGAACGAGGCGAGTTGCCGGCTGCCAGCGAACTGGTGAAAGCGGTTGTGGCGAATGAACTGACTGATCGTGAGCAGTTGCTGAAGTGGATCTGCCTGATTGAGAAACGGGCGGGAACAGAAACCCTCACTGAAGAGCAAGTGGAGACGCGCGACGGCCCGCTATTTCGATTGCTTGCCATCGACGGGGCGGCGCTGACTCCCGGTCAAAGGGAGCAGGACGATGCGCGCATCGGTCGGTTGATAAAGGATCCAAGTTCATTGCAAAAGCTGAAACAGGCGCAGGGGGAAGATGAGCTTAAGCTGCAGAAGATGTTGAGCCTGATGCCGAACGCTTTTCTTTATGAGTATGACGGAGCCGAGGGAAATCTGGTGCGGGTGAAATTCCGGCCGAATCCGGAGTACACGGCGCCAACCTACGAAACACGGGTCATCCACAGCCTGGCGGGAACGATTCTGATCGATCCGGCGCGCAAGAGAATGAGGAAGATTGCCTGCCGGCTGATGAACCGTGTGGAGTTTGGTTACGGGTTGCTGGGGCGAATCGACAACGGTACGGTGGAACTGGAACGGGTGGAGGTCGGCACGCTGCAATGGAAAACCGCATTCATTAACATACACTTTTCCGGCCGAGTGGCTTTTTTCAAGACAATCAGTAAAGACCAATATGAGCGGCGGTCAGACTTTCGGGAAGTGGCCAGCGATCTGAGCCTGTCGGACGGGAAGGATTTACTGCTTTCGCGCCGCGTCGCAGTTCCCACCGCGGCGTTGCACTAGAGCGAATCTGGCTCTGTTGACGTCGTCGTCCAAACGGATTGCGAGCAGTGGCGCCACAGCGGGCGGGGCGAGCCCCGCCCCTACAAATTCTGCGATTTCACGAGGATTTGAAACTGTCCTAGTGACCGGAAAAATCTAAACTTTTGGTTTTATAGAGGATGTCAACAGAGCCAGCGAATCTCATAAGTGGAGAGCGTGACCCAACCGAGTATTCTTCAGGGGCCGAAGCCCTGATTCGCTATACACTTTTACGTCGGGGCTAAAGCCCCGACCTGCTAAAGAACTAATTACGAAATAACTTCTAGAGCGAATTGAAAGTAGCGCGTTCACTTCTCAGACAAACATGCAGCATGCGGCATTACGGATGGTCATTGGCACTGCGATCGCGGCGGCGGCTCCGACCGCGGCGCGAAGCGTGCGGCACTGGATCTTTCACCTCGGCGGACTGGGACTGATTCCGCTGGGGCTACTGGACAATTCGCCGATACCGCTTCCGGGGATCATGGATGTAGCGACGATCCTGCTGGCCGGGCGGCAGCAACAATTGTGGCTTTACTATGCGGTGATGGCGACACTCGGTTCGGTGCTGGGTGGATTCGTCACGTACCGGCTGGCGCGAAAAGGTGGAAAAGAGGCGCTGGAGCGGCGATTCACGCGGCGGAAGGTGGACAGGGTCTGCGAGATATTTGAGCGATGGGGCTTCAGCGCGATCGCAATTCCCGCGCTGCTGCCGCCGCCGGTGCCGATGGTGCCGTTTCTGCTGGCGGCGGGGGCGATGCAATATCCGGCGCGAAAATTCCTGCTGGCGCTGACCATCGGGCGACTGGCGCGCTACATGGTGATTGGTTATTTGGCAGCGAAGTACGGGCGGAAAATTATCGCGTTCATGGCGAACCATGGACACCCGATGGCGGTGGGGATCATCCTGCTGGTGATTGCCGCAGCGGCGACGGGCTATTACTTTTGGAGCGGGAGCAAGAGGAAGAAACGGAAATAGAAATGGAGATTGGGAACGTTGGCCGGAGGGCGCCGAGAGAGATTTGCACAGTCTTGCACAAATTTCCTCAGAGTTACTGAGAGAATCCTCTTGCCAAGATTTCGGGGTGCTCCTACTATGCGCACAGATTGATCGGGAAGAAAAACTTCACGAGTCAATTCCGAGAAGGCGGCGAGGGTCAAACCGAGCCGCAGTATCGAGTTGAATGAGAAGTGCGAACTTCTGAGTTTCGTCCGGCAGGACGGCGAGGGTAAAACCGGACCGGCTTGCAGCGATGGGATTCGGGAGAAAAGCGCCACAATTCAATGTGAGGGAACGAGCGAGGGTCAAACCGAGCGAAGGCCCGCGTGTGGGATGGTGGAAAGAGCTTCGCAGCGGGGTTCGCGGCGGCGCGGGTCAAACCGGGCCGGCGGGAGCGAGAGCGGAAGCGTAAGGCTTGGCGGAACTTTCAAAGATGCGGCTTGGGTAAAACCGGGCTGAGATCGTGAGAGGCACCAAAGAGAGGAGCTTTTCGGGGAAATTCACCGAAGACGGGGCGGGTAAAACCGAGCCGGATTCGAGTGGATGGAAGCGAGAGGCAGCAGCTTCGCGAATCAATCAAAAGAGGGCGACGCGGGTTAAACCGAGTCGCCCTTATTTTTTTGGTGGAAGAGAAGAGAAAGGCTTTGTCACAGAGTTCGCAGAGGAAGAGCGCAGAGGGAACGGAGAAGAGTGAGCGATTTTTCGATCTTGCGGTCCTCGCTCGGTTTCTTGCAGAGCCGGATTGCGGAAATCCCACACAAAGAGTTGATGGCTGCCGAGGAGGAGTGGTGGCGGGGTGAGGGTGTGACTATTTCCGGGGATGTGGACCGGGCTGGGACGCCGTGGCTGCGGATGTTTGATCGGGATGGGAAGAGGGTGGATGAGATTCTTTATCCGCGCGAGTACCAGACGATGCTGCGGAGGGGATACCGGGCGGGAGTGATCTGGCGGGCGTTGGAAGAGAAGTCGCTGGCGCCGACGTATTCGTTGATGCATGTGATTTCGTTTTATGACCCGGGGGTTTGCTGCCCGTATACGGTGTCGCTGGGGACGGCGGTGCCGTTGGCGAAGTATGGGAGTGAGGAGTTGCAGGGGCGGTTTCTGCCGCAGCTTTTGCGGAAAGACGATTCGGTGTGGCAGGGCGCCACGTGGATGACGGAGATTAAGGGCGGATCGGATCTGGGAGCGGCGGTGGAGACGGTGGCGCGGCGAGCGGGCGATGGATGGCGATTGACGGGCGAAAAATATTTTACGAGCAATGCGGGGGCGGAGTTGGCGGTGGTGGCGGCGCGGCCG
>Ga0210403_10001829_pt1 | contig 19734 bp, 38 predicted proteins | sample IncBWC19MmetaG_FD_150863 | JGI IMG/M metagenome (GOLD analysis project Ga0210403, IMG submission 150863) | Forest soil microbial communities from Barre Woods Harvard Forest LTER site, Petersham, Massachusetts, United States - Inc-BW-C-19-M | ecosystem: Environmental > Terrestrial > Soil >... | reverse complement strand
GACGTTTTGACTCCACCCACGGAGAAGTCCTGATGCCCCTGTCCCAAAGTGACCCGACGCTCGACTACGGTGGCTCTTGGGGTGACGCCTCCGAAGGGTGGCCCGAGCTTGTCTTCTCAACGGAAGAGGAGGCTCGAAGGGTTTACGTCGTGGCTTGGCGTGACGTGAAGGTGCCCTACGGCTCCTACGTCCTCGTGGGCAATGCCTTGAGGCTTGAGACCCAGGCCCTCAAGGAGCGCGTCGAACACCACCTCAAACAGGTCTTGCCAGACGTCCGCAAGTAGGTCTTGCAAGGGGTGTTGAGTTCGAGTAAGGTGGGCCACGCAGTCATTGAAGCAACGTTGAAGGAGATTGACCCCATGAAGAAGGCAAAGAAGTCCAAGTCGGCCACGAAGAAGAACCCCAAGCGGGGCGCGAGGCCGGCAGCCACGAAGGGGCGCGCCAAGAAGGCCGTGGCCCCACCCAAGCCGTTCACCGCGGCACGCGCCGCGGCCGTCCTCAAGGACATCGCACTTCGTGACATGGACAAGAGCCCCACCGGCAAACGGGACGTGAACCGGGCTGCACTCATCCGCGCCTTGCCGGCGGGCATGCCCGCGAAGACCGTCATCGGCAAGCTTGCGGCCAAGGGCGTCAAGGTCACCGAGTCGTACGTGTACAACGTGCGGGGCACCGCCAAGAAGGCAGCTCTCAAGAAGAGGCTCGCCAAGGGCGGCTCGTACGGCGTCCCTGCACCGACGACGTTCATCGTCGGCGGCATGGGTGGTGGCGGCGGCAAGGGAGCCCCCGGGCCGCTCAGCCCCGAGGAGCTGCTCATGGCGGTGGCGTCCGAGGTGGGCCTCTCGAGGGCGATCCTCATCCTCACGTCGGCGCGCCTCGTCGTCGCGTCAGCGCTGACGTCCCACTCGGAGCCGGGCAAGTGACGAGCGTCGACCCTGGCATCCTGCAGGCGGCGCTCGCCAAGGCGCTCACCGACTCGGTGAGTGGCGAGGTGCAGAGCGCCGTCTTGAAGGAGGCCATGTGGGCGTACCTCTTCACCCCACGACGCCTCAACGCGTACGACAACAAGGAGACGACGCCCCTGTCGGCCGCGTTCGAGAAGGCGCTCGACGCGGTCACGCGCAAGGCCGTCGAGGAGGTCCTCTCCGAGCCAGCTCACACCCTTCTGCGGCACGTCTCGGCTGCACCGCTGAGGGTCCCTCCGCTGCACGTCGACGTCGGAGCTGTGCAGACGGGGCTCGTGGGGCAGAGCTCAGAGTGTCCACGGTGTGGGGCCGTGGGAAGGGTGGTGGCGACGTGCGCTGAGTTCCACTCGCAGCCAGGTGACCCCAACTTCGAGGGCTTCCAAGAGACGATCAAGCGTATCCACGCCCGAGCGGCTCGCGGCGCCCACACGCACCTGCGGTGCGTCCACGCCGACTGTGGCCTCGTGACCATCGGCCTTGGCAAGGACGCGTTCAGCCGCGTGATGGGGGCAGGGTTGTGATGGCCAAGAGGAGGTATGCGTTCAGCGTCGTCGTCGAGGGGGTCCTCGAGTGTGACCCCGAGGTCGTCGACAGGGTCGACGACGAGTGGCGCAAGACCTTCTACCACCTCATGACTGAAGAGCAGGTCGTTGAGATGCTCGCGTTCAACCTGGTCCAAGAGCGCGCCCTGTCGTCACTCGACGGCTGGGGCGACTGTGAGAACTCCCAAGCCCAGGTCCAGAGCGTCGACTTCATGGACTGGGACGTGAAGAGGCTCCCGTGAGCCTCTCCACCCGAGCGCGCAACGTCTTGCAACACCTACTCTCACCTCGAACTGAGTGGTCACCGTCAGACCCATTCGTCGCGACGAGTCTGACCGACGCGGAGCTCCTGAGGCGTGTGTCGAAGCTTCGTCCTCCCGTTACGTACGTCAGGCTCTTGCTTGAGCCTTGGTGTGGACTCAAGACGTCCAAGGAGCTCTGCCTGGCCCTTGGCCTCCCCATGCTCCCAAAGGGCAAAGCCCAGTGCCCCCAGTGTGGCCACGTGTTTGGAGGAGGCAAGTAAGCCATGGGGATGGAGCAAGCGCTTGAGGTGTGGCACGAGGGGCAGACGGCTGCGTGGAAACGTAGGTGCGCCAAGGGCTTTGGGTCGCCGCAGGAGCGCGAGAGGCTCCACGCCATCGGGCACCGTTCGTTCACGTTCGAGCTCAACGTCAGTGCGTGGCACTTCGACCGGTACATGGTCGAGCAGGATGCGACCCTCAAGGGGCTGCGCGAGAGCACCGCAGAGCTCCGCAAGACGGCAGACTCACTCGTCGCCCAACTTGGGGGTGCGCAACGTGAGCACCCCGAGGAGGTCTTGCGTCCCACGAGTGGCGAGGCGCCATGACGACGCTCAAGTACGAGGACGTGACGCCCACGATGAGGGCGTTCGTCGGCACGTGGGAGACGCTCCGCCGCATTGGCTTCTCGTCGGCGGACTTGTACTTCATGGTTGCAAAGTCCGTGAAGCTCGGTAGTCGCCAAGGGCTTCACGTTGCCATCTGCCCTGAGGGCAATGTCGTGAAGGCGACGTCGTGAGTCCGTCGCAAGCCGCGTTCGGCATCTGGGTCACGGGTGGTGGCCTCTCGTGTCTTCTCAACGGCCTCGTCCTGAGGGCGGTGGCCACGAGCAAGAGGTTCACTCAAAGTCGAGCGATGCTCGAGGCCATCATTGCACGGAGCGGCTACACGCCACTCTACGGCGCCGCGCTCGTGCTCCTCCTCCTCGGCCCCGTGGGCCTCGCCGTGTCCCTCTTCCAACTGGGCCGCGTGTTCCTTGGGGCCCTCGTTGCAGCGGTTCGCGACTCGTGGCGTGAGGCTCGAGAAGAGGCACTTACCGTCCGAGTGTCACGTGAGTTCAATGAACACTTTGGCAAACAACTCTTCGCCGAGTGTCCATCGTGCAAGAGGACGGTCATGCTGGAGCAGGCCCACTCGCTCCCGACCTTCCCCGACCACCCGGACGTCACGTTCACGGGGACGTGCCCTGGCTCCGGCAAGAACACCATGGGCCTCAAGGTCGTCCGTGGAGAGACCCTTGGCCTGAAGGTGGAGACCCCATGAGGAAGGCAGAGAGGCCGACGTACTCTGCGGTCGTGGGGAGGTTCGTCCGGCTTGAACGAGAGTGCAAGAAGGTCCCCCTGTCAACGATGGCGCGGAAACTCGGGTGTACAGTGAGTGGGTGGTCGAGGGTCGAGACGGGGGAGACGACCATGAACGTCAACCGCCTCAAGGAGGTGTGCGACGCCCTCAAGGTTACACCATCCGCACTCATTGCAGAGGTCGACGCGTTTTGGAGGAGGAACTACTCGTGAAGTTCCAGTACAAGACGATGGTGCAGACGCTCGTCTTCGTCGAGCACGACGCTGCGGGCGAGTGGACGCACGTTGGGATCGACCCTAAGCCGCCCGACGACAGTGGGGAGTGGCGCATCGTCCACACCATGACGAGGCATATGGACGCCATCGGACCACAAGGCGTCTTCGTGTGGGAACGCGAGGTGCACGACGAGGACGAGCGTGAGTCGCCCCTGGTCGGAGCGATGAAGGCGCTTGAGGCGACGCTTGACGGCGTCTCGGAGCACCTCGACGGCATGGCGGAGGACGTCAAGCATGGCGCCGAGGCGCTCTCGGGCATCTACCGTGACATGCCCACCGCCAACCTACTTGGACGTCGATGATACATCGGCCAGTCGACAAGTGTCCCAAGTGTGGGGTGGACTCTCCGGTCACGGACCAGGTCGACGTCGACGTGGGGCCAGGCTCACTCACGTTCGACGTCGTGTACACGTGTCCGGTGCACGGAGAGTACTGGTACGGGCCTGAGTGGGACCCCGAGTCCGGCGGCCTGTACGCGACCTTTCGGAGGGGCCCGTGAGCACAGAGCGACGAGCCTGTGAAGAGTGTGGGTTAGAGGCCTGTGGGCACTGTGACGAGTGTGGCTACCTCGCGCACATCGTCTTCGCGTGCCCCCACTGCAAGGTGCAGGTCTGTGCGCCCTGCGATGAGCGTGAGGGCCACCCAAGCCCTGGCGTGTGCTGGTGCCAGTACGTCGGGGCCGAGCCGTGAGCAGCGCACTCCTGGCCGTGTGCCCCACGTGCTCGTGCCGTGGGAGCTCCCGCTGCCCAGACCGGTGGCATGAGCGCAACGGGCTCGCGTCGAGCAGCCAGTACGCCGAGGCTGACAAGGCGGCCCTCGAGGCGGAGCTCTGGAACTGCCCGTCGTGTGGACGCACGGACCCGAGGGCGGGCACCACGTGGGGGTGCACCCTCTGCTACCGTCGGTGCCACCGTGGCTAGCACAGCGAGCAAGCGGTACGCGCACCAGGCCGGCGACCTCCGGAGGCTTCGCGCGGCCACGGCCGGAGAGCTCTGGCGGGTGCTCTACGTCGCGTTCATGGGCAGTGGCAAGACGCACGTCGCAGCACGGCTCATCAAGCAGTGGACGCAAAACGACCTGCGGACCCTCATCCTCGTGCACCGGCGCGAGGTCCTCGAGCAAACGTGGAGCAAGCTCCTCGACGCAGGCTTCTTCTCGGACGACGTCGGGGTCACCTGGCAAGACGACCCACGCGCGAGGCCCGGCGCGCTCGTGCAGCTTGCCAGCATCGACACGCTGATCCGACGGAGCCGGCCGCCCAGCATCGCGCGCATCGTCATCGACGAGGCGCACCACGCGCCCGCGAGCAAGTGGCAGAGAGTTCTTGGCTGGTACCCGGGCGTCCCCGTCCTCGGGCTGACTGGCACGCCAGAGAGGCTCGACGGCAAGCCTCTTGGGCCGGTCTTCGACGTCATGGTCGAGAGTCGCCCCGTCGAGCGGCTCATCCAGCAAGGCTGCATCAACAGACCAAAGGTCTGGACGCGTGAGGACGGCTGGCTGCCAAGCATGCGTGGCAAGAAGAAGGTTGGGGGTGACTGGAAGAAGGGCGACGCCGCAGAGGTGATGAGCGGCCCGACGATCGTCGGCGAGCTGCCACGGCACTGGAGGAAGCACGCACGCGGCCTGCCGACGGTCGGGTTCGCAGCGACCATCGAGCAGGCGGACAAGCTCGCCAAGACGTTCAGGAGAGCAGGCATCAGGTCAGAGCTCTTCACGTCGCGGTGGCCTAGCGGCAGGCTCGTGAGCCACTCCCACCAGAACGCAGCTCTCGAGCGTCTCCGAAGTGGCGTGACCCAAGTCCTCTGGACGTGCGACATCCTCGGAGAGGGTTGGAACTTCCCAGCCGCCCGGTGCGCAATCCTCGCGCGCCCAACAGCGTCGCTCGCCAGGTACTTGCAGTGGTGTGGCCGCGTCATGCGTGCCGGCTCACCGCCGCCCGTCATCCTCGACCACGCAGGCAACTACTACGTGCATGGCCTGCCATGGCAAGAGCAAGGCTGGTCGCTCACGGAGGGGAGACCGAGCAAGACGCTCGTCGCGCGCGCAGACTCGGCAGGGCGCGTGCGGCTCGTCGCGCCGACGGAGGTGCCTGGGAAGCTCATACCCGTCAGTGATCGGAGACAGGCAGTGTGCGTTGGGTGGGACGGCAACCCGTGCCCGACCCAGGCGAGGCCTGGCGCTTGGGCGCGCCTCTTTGGGCCACACGCGAAGACGGCAGACTGGCGGTGCCGCCACTGCGCGTCGAAGAACTGGATTGCCAAGCTGACTCCGGAGGAGCGCAAGGCAAAGACCGTTGCCGCTCTAAAAGGTGCGAAGAAGAAGTGGGCGCGGATGTCGCCCATGGAAAGGGTCGACGAAGCTGCTAGCCGCTTCAAGCTCGACAGAAAGGAGCAGGCTCGAATCTCAAGAAGGGCATGGAACACGACGCTGAAGCATAGACGCGTCGCACCCACCATCGTCGACCTACTACGGCAATTCCCCGAAGGCCTAACACTGGCCGAGGTGGCAACAGCATTAGAAGGGAAGTGCACCTACCACAACCTCAACACGCTCATCAACACACTCCGGAAAAAACGCAAAGTCATCATCCGTTCGATTGTCATCTTACGTGGACACCGAGTTCGCAAGTACGCACTAAGCCGCAAGGTGCAACGTGCCTAGGGGGTACCTCTCTGAAGAGCTCCCTCGGGAGATCGCTCAGTTCGACCGCCAAGTCCGCAAACCTAAGGCAAAGGACTGGCTGTCGAAGGTGTTTGTGGGCGTAGATGGAGAGGGGATGGACGTCTGGGAGACTGACGAACACGGCAAGCGGTTCAACACCGGTCGCCACATCTACACGTACTTGTGTGCAGCAGACGAAGACGGAAACGTGCTGTCAGACAAGTGGTCCGACGATGGGCTGACCCATGACGAGTGCATGGAAGTTTTGTTGTCTATACCCGCGAACACTCTGAAGTTTTCCTTTATGCAGTCGTACGACGTCACGATGTGGATCTCTCAGATGCCGGACGAGGACAAGTACCGCCTCCTTCGCCCGGACACGCGCCGCATCAAGTTCTGCAAGGGCTGCGGCAAGTCGTGGAAGACGCCGGTGCTCGGCTGCCCCCACTGTGGTGAGACGGGAGCTCGAGAGCAGTCCGACCCGGTGCACTACAACGGGCGGAGCTACGACTACTTCAACGGCGCCTTCGAGGTCAAGGGCGAGTGGGTCTACGCGGACCCGTTCCTCGGCACGACGGGCGGCAAGTGGGGAGCGTCGTCCAAGGTGTGGGACTGCATACGGTTCTTCGGGTGCAGCTTCCACCAGGCCATCACCGACTGGAAGAGTGGGAACCCTGAGCAGTGGGCCCGGATAAAAGCCATGAAGGACAAGCGCGGGAGCTTCTCCGACGAGAGGCCCGACGAGATTATGCGCTATTGCCAAGAGGAGTGCACGCTCCTCGCACGCATGATGCGCAAGGTCGTCGAGGGGCATGAGGAGGCCGGGTGGAAGCTCAAGGCCTTTTACGGTGCGGGCTCCACCGGCAAGGCCATGCTCGAGGCCAACGACGTCAAGACGTACAAGGGTCCACGCCTCAAGGACCTCCCTGACGACCTCCGGGGAGCCATCATGTGCTCCTTCTTCGGCGGGAGGTTTGAGAACTCGTTCGTGGGCACCATGAAGCGCCCAGTGTGGAGCAAGGACATCGCCTCGGCCTACCCGTACGCCATGGTGCACCTGCCGTGCCTCGCGTGCGGAACGTGGCGCCACGTCCCCATGGGGCAGAGCTTGATGACCGAGGTCTCGAAGGCGCCCCTTGCTTGCGCGAGGTTTGAGGTCAAGCCGCTGCCCGAGAGGGAGCGGCACGCGATGGCCTGGGCCCCCCTGCCGTTCAGGGATGAGAGCGGCTCGATCTGCTACCCGCTGCACTTCCACGGGTGGGCGTGGAAGCCGGAGCTCATGCAAGCGCTCCTAGGCTGGCCGGGGCTCGTCGTCGTGCACGAGGCCTGGGTCTACGACAAGCGCTGCGACCACCAGCCGTTCGCGTTCATGCCGGACGTCTACCGTCGGCGCGTGGCCATCGGCAAGGAGGGCCCAGGGCTCGTGCTCAAGCTGGGAGCCAACGCGGGGTATGGCGTGACGGCGCAGAGCATCGGAGAGGACCCGCCGTTCCAGCAGTGGGTGTGGGCGGGCAACATCACCTCGACCTGCCGGTCGCAGGCCCTCGAGTGCATGCGCGTGCCTGCTGACCGGTGGAGCATCCTGACCGTCGCCACCGACGGCATCACGGCGACGGAGGACTTCCACGTGCCGGCTCCACGCGAGACGGGCACGCGCGGGTGCCGGGCGCCCTACGACCCCAAGAAGCCGCAGTTCCCCGACGGGGAGGTGAAGGAGCCGCTCGGCGGGTGGGAGACGGAGATGATCGAGGAGGGCATGTTCGTCGCCAAGCCCGGCATGTACTTTCGCTTGAACGTTGACGAGAAGAAGCTCCGCGCTCGAGGGATAGGGCGCAAGGAGCTCTTCAGCAACAAGGACAGGCTGATTGCGGCCTTCGAGGGCTGGGACCGCCAGGACTTCAAGTTCTCCGTGAAGGTCGAGTCGCGGCGCTTCTACGGCGCGAAGAGCACCATCTACGCTCGGTCGCGGTGCGACAAGTGCAACACCTCCTGGGCGGGGGTCCCAGAGCGCCTGTGCCCCTCGTGCGGCACGGTGGGCGGCCACTTCGAGGCCAAGCGCCAGACGCAGGTGACCGACGCGACGCTCAAGGATGGGGGCCGTCGTGACGTCTATGGGACGTGGGGAGAAAGAGTGATTGACATAAGGTTCGACCCGTTCCCCAAGAGGGAGCGCGTGGTGGGTGGCGGGCCGTGGTCGCGCCTGCTCGTGCGCGACGCCGAGGGGCGCGCGAGCTTGCCGTACGAGGGGCACAAGACGCCGCAAGTGCTCAACATGCTGCCGGAGGCCGAGATGCTCGCCGAGCAGGCGGACGTCGATGAGATGGACCTCTTCGACCAGGGCGCAGCAGACTAAAGGCTCCTTGACGCTACAGCGCTAAGGCGCTACCGTATGAGCGCCCTCAATGGCGACCAAGAAGCTTCCTAAGAAGCCCACAAAGAAGCGCCTCACCGTCTACCTCCCGAAGGACCTCGCGAGGCGCCTTCGCGTGCACTGCGCGGAGAGGGGCGTGCCCACGTCAGGCGTCATCGAGAGAGAAGTAGCCAGCCTCCTCAACCGGCTCGAGGCCCAGTGACCCCCGCGCTCCGCCAGAAGGTAATCCTCAGGGACATGGAGCTTGCCGAGGACGCAGGCGTCGTCTTCTGCTGCCCCGTGCCTGGGTGCGACTTCGAGTTCGTGCTCGGGGCTGAGGACCCCAACATCGAGGTCGACCACGAGGTGCCCCTCAGCAAGGGAGGCACGGACGACGAGGAGAACCTCCGGTGCTACTGCCGGTCCTGCAACCGCTCCAAGAGCTGCTACCGAGAGGCGAACCCCAACCGGAAGACGGTCGCGCGCAAGGTGCTGTGCGCCTGCGGGAGGTTCTTCTACATGAGCGACTTTGACTACGCCGTCAGCATCGACCTCGTCAAGACGGCCTCGGCGTCGTGCGAGGCCTGCGCGCCGCTCTTGCCTGACGAGAGGCCGCCGCCGCGCGAGCCACGCAAGGCGCGAAAGCCCAAGCCTGGGCGCGAGCTGCCCGAGGGCTTCGAGCCCGCGAGGGCCACTTTCCGGAAGCTCGGTCTATGAGTCGTCGACACACCTGTTCTGATTGTGGACGAGTCGTCGAGCGAATCGGCTCAATCGGCCGGGTCTTGACGTGCAGCGACTGCATGGCTCAGCCTCCGAAGGAAGTCACGCTCTGGGCCTATGGGGGCGGCAACCTATGGGTCAACGGCACCGCAGGCGGCAAGCCGGTCAAGTACGTCCGCGCCGACCTGCCCTCGCCGTGCTCACGCGCGACCCCACCCAAGGGCGGTGGTCCATGACGCTCTCAGGTAGCGACGTGGGTTACCTCGAGGTTGTCGAGAAGACCTCGTTCGAGCCTGTGGGGTGGCTCTACAGGTCCATCTACGACGACTTGGCTGAACGGGGCCTGGTCTCACGCACCCGCCATGGCGGCTTCATCTTGTCCGACGATGGCGCAAGGGCCTTGGTGGAGCATCGGAAGAGCGAGGGGGCATCGTCACCATGAGCGTGTCAATCAACGGGTTCGTCCTCTCAGGCCTCGTCGCGGGGACGTTCCTCATGGGCTACGGGGCGTGTGCGCTCCGCGCGTGGCTGAGGAGCAAGCTCCCATGAGTGACCGGAGGCGCGTGGCCACGCTAGACGTCGTCGTGTCCCGCTCGTGCCCATGCGGCGGCGACGAGGCGGCGCACCTCGAGTTCGAGCAGGACGAGGGCAGCGTCGCCGTCAAGCGCGACGGGGTGGTGCTCCTCGTCGTCCCCACGGGGAGCTTGAGTCTGACAGCCGATGGCCTAAGCAGCAGCGAGCTCGTGAGGCTCCTGTCTCGCACCGTCGGCTAACCCAAAGGAGGAACCTAATGAGCTACGACGTCTACATACGGTCCAAGCACTTCTGCCCCCACTGTGGGCGTGACAGCCAACGTCCTGAAGACAGTTACCAGGGTGAGCTCCCAGGGCCCACGTACAACCTGACGCCCATCTTCGACTTGGCACTCACGGGTGAGCCGCTCCCGAGCCCGGGCGTGACCGAGGCGTCGGTGGTCCTCTTCAAGGTGCCGACCGACCGTCCACGGGGGCTCCGCGTCCTCTCAGGGCGCAGGGTCGGCGACTCGGTGCCCATGCTCGAGGCGGCGCTGAGACGCATCGAGGACGCTCCCGAAGTTTACAAGAAGCTCGAGCCCGAGAACGGGTGGGGGACCCTCAAGGACGCCGTGTGGGTGCTCACGCGGATGCGCGACGCGGCCAAGGGGTGCAACCCCGACGCCACGTGGGACATACGGTGATGGGGTCGCACGTCAACAAGGGTGGGCTCTTCCAGTCCGACAAGTACCCCACGTGCCCGGCTGGCAAGTTCCCCATGTCGACCCACGACCCCATGGCCCAGGACCTCATCTGGGCGTATGCGCAGCGTAGGAGGGCCGTCGACTCGGAGCTCACCGAGGACCTCGAGGCGTGCCTCAGGATGGCGGGGTTCAAGCCCACACCATGGCTCACGGGCGTCGAGGAGGTGGAGCTCCGCATGAGGGCCCAGGCGGCGCGCACCGGCGAGGGGCCTGCCCTGTCCGGCTACGACGCCGAGAGGCTCCTCGCGACGCTGCACAACGGCCGCGGCACCTGGCAGAGGACTCTTCGCGAGGCAGATGACAAGATTGAGGCTGCGCAGTCGCACGTTGCAGAGCTCGAGGAGGAGCTCAAGACGGCTCGTGCACAAGCGCTCAAGGAAGCGGCGGTCGTCGGGTTCGACGAGGTTGCGGTGCCCGTCGGCGACGTGGTCCGCCGCATCAAGGGGGAGCTCAACACCATCCTTGCCCTCACCCAAGTCGGCCACGTCCTCGTCACCAAGCTTGGGGCCAAGTGATCGAAGAAGCCTGGTGGTTCGAGGGGTTCGCTGTCGAGCAGCGGAGGTGTCTTGACACGGACCGGAAGAAGTGGTCCCTGGAGTGGCTGTGGTCTGACCTCGGGGAGTCCATGCGGTGGAGAGCGGCCGAGCAGGAGCAGCGGAGACGCGCGTGGGTGGAGAGGGAGCTAGGGGCATGAGGATGACGAGGGCTCAGAAGACCGCGGTCGAGGGGTTCTCGACCAAGGCCAACGTCGAGGGGCAGGTCGGCAAGGACATGGGGATGCTGCGAGACCTCGTCGGCGCCCTCACCGAGGCCGCTTCGAAGGGCGGCATCGACGGCCGAACGGCCGCGGCGCACCTCACCACGTTCTCGGACATCTTGGATGGCATGGAGAGTGCCCGCATCCAGACGCTCACCGAGCGGCAACGCGGCTTCTTGAGAGGCGTGCACACACGCTACTGCAAGGGGGAGAGTTACCGTAACGACTGGTCCGCCGGCCGCGTCGAGAAGGGGCGAGACGTGCCCCTACCCGCCGTCCTGCAGAACTTGCCCAAGAAGCCCCCAACCCGCATGGCCCCCCAATGAAGCCCGCTCTTGCCGCGCTCGTGCTCACACTCCTGTCAGCCTGCACCAAGGCCACGGTCTACGACCACGGGGTGCCGAACCTCTCCTTGGTCGCCCCGGGGCTCTACCGGTCCGGAGAGCCGTCGACGCCCGAGGCTTGGGCCTACGTCAAGTCCCTCGGCGTCAAGCAGGTGGTGAAGCTCAACTTCGAGCGTGAGGGCTCCGACGACGGGGCGCGCCAAGCTGGCCTCGAGGTCTTGTACGTGCCGATCCAACCCGAGGGTGACAAGGACGTCTTCGACAACCTCAAGAACACGTTCGTGAAGCCGTCGGAGACGGACCTCCGAACAGCCCTCTACTACCTCGAGAGCGGCGGCACGCTCGTGCACTGCACCCACGGGCAAGACAGGACGGGCCTGGTCATTGGCCTGTACCGCCTCAAGCATGGGGTGTCGAAAGAGGCGGCGTACAAGGAGATGCTCGCGCACGGGTTTCACCCCGAGCTCCACGGCCTCCACGAGTACTGGGAGCACGCCCGATGAGCACAGCACGTGACGTCACACAGGAGGCGCCGGGGGTGCTCGCGCGGTGGCCCGAGGCCAGGGTCGTCATCGTCCTCGTCGTGGGAGAAGAGACGACGGGGGTGTCGGTCGCGACGGGCCCCATGGGCATCGACCCAGGCTCGATCGACATGGTCGAGGGGACCATCTGCAAGGTCGCCGAGGTCGTGGGGGCCAAGCTCCGCGCAGCCCTGAGCCCCGTGTCGTGACCGCCCTGCGTGACGTCCACCGGCTCGTCGCCGAAGAGGAGGCGACGCTCAAGTCCGGCCACCGCTTCCCCGACAGCACGAGTGTGAAGTGCATCCTCGAGGACTGGCACGCGCTCGAGGCGGTCTTTCGGGTGCTCGTCACCCAAAAGCAAGCCATGTCACTCGACCAACGCCACGCCGTCGACTCCGTCCTCCGCCTGAGGGGCCTCCGGTGAGCGGCGCAGGTGTCGAGGTGCTCCAACGGCATGTGGCTTACGGCGGAAGAAAGGGCGCTCGGGCCGCGCGGAGACTCAAGGGGTTGTCAGGCCTGTGGTGTCGTGACAAGACCCAGTGTCAACGCTACTTCTCTACACTCAAGACGAGGACGGTGACGAAGTGAACAATGGTGAGCGTGCACGACTGCTTGGCATCCACCCCCATGAGCGTGTGGACCCCAAGCCTGCGTGCCTCGACTTCGACTCGGGCGGCGAGGTCGAGGGCGGAGCTCGCGTCAAGTTGGAGACGTTCAAGGTTGGAGACTCGCCTGAGCTCCACGTCTTGCCCTGGCCCTTCCGTGGGCAACACTTTACACTCCCTGCTAAGGGTGCCCTACCGCTCGACCGGTGGGTCCTCGAGGGTCTATCACTTCATGGAGAGGAGCAGCTCATGGGGTTCATGCTATTGACAGGCCTCCTCGACGTGGCGCTCGTGCTCCGCGGGTGTCCAACGGGCAGCAAGGTCGTGCTTCGGCTGTGCAACGAGGCGAGTGCGCCGAGACGCGTCCGCCTGTCACTGAGAGGAGCCCGACTGTGAAGCTCGTAGACTTGGACCCCAGGTGGGTCGACGGGCCGTTGTTCAGCGCCGACGACCCCCGGTGGGACGTCCTCTGCACCCACGTACTTTGCTATGGAGCTGATAGGCGTGGCGTCGCCCTGACCTTCCTGTGCCCACACTGCGTCGCCGAGAAACTCGAGCCCGTGCGGCTCTGCTACACCCTGTGGAACCCGACGGATGGACTCCAGGTCCTCTACCTGGTCAACGGCAAGTGGACCGCCATCGAGGACGGGGAGCACGGGGACGACGAGCGTAACTTCCTGTGGCCTGCGTCGTGGACGCGCGTCGGCACGGACTTCGAGGACCTCACCCTCATCCCCAACAACGTCGCCGCAACCGACGCCACGTGGGTACGTTATGGACGCAAACACTGGTACGGCGCCATCGTCAACGGGGCTGTCATCAACCGAACACCAGGCACCACAACCGTCTTCACAGCCCAGAGGAGTGGCCCATGAAGCTCCTGAACTTTCAGCAGGACGTCGTCTTAGGCACACCGACGACCTTGGACGTTGAGAGGCTTGTCCGTGAGACGCTCGTCGTCGAGCGGGTCGCGTGCTCGTGGTCCCGCCACGTCGCCATGGCGTACGTCGGGCTCTTGCACCGCGGCGAGAACGACTCCGAGACTCGTGACACCCTCCTCGAGCACGACTTGACCGGTGGGGTCATCGACGTGTCGGAGCTCCACATCCTCCAGGGGCTCACGGTCGAGCCTGGGGTCCTGAGACTCTCAGGGTTCATGGCAGGCTACACGCCGCCGGGCTACCACGAGGGGTACACGACGCGGTTCACGTGCGTCCTCGCGTGCCGCGAGGCGCGCCTGTCGCCAGAGCTCGCGAGCAGACCTAAGCCAAAGCTCGGCGGCGAGGTTGGCCTGACCTTCCGGGCTGATAAACGCTCGAGGGCCGGCGACGTCGCCGAGGTCTCGCTCGTGTCCTCCACTCGCTTCCGCCCAACGTTGCTCACCGCCGACCATGGCCTGCCGTGGTCCATCGAGGGTGTCCAGGTCGGGCCGGTCGTGGTGCACGACAAGGGCCAAAAGGAGCTCTTCTTCCAGAGAGGGGAACGTTACCCATTCTCACTCGCGTGCCTCGGGTGGCCCGACGTCGAGGCGGGCGCCATGATAAGACTCAAGGTGCGGGCGCAGGTGCCCGACCAGCCACCGTTCGAGTGTGCCCTGAGAGGAGTCGAGCTCCTGTGATTGACGAGACCAAGACAACCACTGCGGTCGCTGTGGTCGTGCCGGACCCCTTGGGGCCCCCGGCGCAAGCCCCTGCCACGGACCCGACGAACGACTACCGCGTCAAGCCGCCGCCCGCGTGCGAGGGGTGTGGGGGGCCGGCGCATGGCCCGATCAACCAACTCATCGCGTGCCTGACTCGCCACATGCGTGTGGCTCGAAACGAGGCTCCAGCCCGGATGCCCGTGGCCATGTGCAGGGGGTGTGGGAGGGCTCACCAGTCCCACGACCAACACGTCGCTTGCCTCGAGGTCCACCTGGCGGACGCCCGAGCCCGCACCAAGATCGGCGTCTCCCCCGCGGAGTTCGCCGAGAACCAACGGACCTCTAAGCTCTTCGAGCAACGGCGTGGCAAGAACAAGAAGGGAGGTGGCCAGTAATGTTAGAAACGAGTACGAGGAGGACCATCGTCTCCGAAGAGTTCCTCCTTCAACGGGCCCCTTTTACAAGCGAGTCCCCTCCAGAGGCTTCACCCACACGATTCGCGGGCGTCCAACCTTTCTACCTCTCCGCGCGTCCACGTCAACTCCAAACTCGAAGTGTGCAATCGTGGTGACCTTCGACGACGAGTATGAAGAAGACTTCTGGTGCTCGGTGTACTTGCACTCGCTATCGAGTGACGACCACGTCGGAGCCACGGCGACGGCCGACAAGGCCATCGAGGCGCTGCGTGAGAGGGCGACCAAGCTTGACGATGTCGCGCGCATAGGTGGCGAGAGTCGGCATGGCCCGAGTTAGGCCCCTCAAGCGGCTGAGGGTGAGTGTAGTCGGAAGCGGAGCCTGCCAAGGGTGTGGGGAGTCGTGGTCCCTTCGGACACTCGACGTCGCCGTGCCACGGCTGCCGGCCAAGCCTGGTAAACACGGCAGACCCGAGGTCCCAGCGGGCTTCTGCCCCCTCATTGCGCTGTGCGACGCGTGTTGGTCCGACGTCATCACCATGCTACAGGCTACCCCGTGAGGCTCACGGTGGAGCAACTACGAGAAGCGTTGAGAGGTGTGCCGGGCGCGATGCTCGTCTCACTCGAGACGACGTGCTCGGAAGGTTGCGGCGTGGGGACGACGGAGCTTTGCTCCGTGCGCGTCGACAAGAGTGTGTGGGACGATGGGCCGACCCTCTTCCTCTCCGACCTCGAGGCCAAGTGAAGCCGCCGGAGCACCTGTCGTGTGTCCTTAGCCACGACGTGGTCTGGGGCAAGGCGAAGCGGTTCACCATGAGGGTGACCCCAGACGAGGAGTTTACGGCCCGGTTCATCGTGCCCAACGTCAAGGACCATGGGCTCTTCAAGGTGAACGCGCCGTCACTCGGCGTCCTGCAGCCAGGCGACGTCGTCGCCGTGTGCCAAGCGTACTCGACCCTCGGGCCACCCGAGTGTGAGTCGCCCGTCGTCGGGCCACGGGCGCCCATCGTCATGAACGTCGAGTACAGTGGCGACGTGCCGGAGGGGTTCACCAAGGGGCAGAAGTTCAACTTTTGCGTCGTGGCCCAGGGGCCCCGCTACGTGCCACGCCTGAGGAGGGTGAAGTGAGCCGCTCGGAGCACGAAGCGAGTTTATCGCTCGGGGCACTCACCGCGGCGCCGAGACGGTCCTTCATCAAGCCGGTGGTACTCAAGGAGACGTGGACGTGGCATGGGCTCGAGGCGCGGCGGTGCCCGAGGTGCTCGTGCACCCCGGACGCGCCGTGCACGGTCGTGCTCTCGGAGGGAGCGGGCCTCGGCACGTGCGTCCCGTCGGGGGCGTACGACCTCGAGGCGTGCTCCCGTTGCGCCTAAAAACAAAAAGAACTTGCGCGTTGTCAAGCCCCGTGCGAAGCTCACCCTCACGATGACGTCGATAGCCACAACGAGCTCACGAAGGGCCTGGTCGAAAGCCAGCGCCATCGGGTGCTTTTATGGCGTCGACGCGCGCACCGAAGGCCATACCAAGCCCGTCTCCAGCAGAAACCCCAACCAGGAGCCGGGCAAGACGTAGAGGGGGCAGACCTCGTAGCACCGCAAGGTGAACCAAGAGCCTGCCCCGGACCCCCGCGGCGGGCTCTTCGCGTTTCAGACCACCACGATCAGCAGCAGGGTAGCTGCAACTCGCTGTAAACGAGTCGCCTTTGGCAGAGCCGTTCGACCCGGCCGTGGTGGACGAAGGAGAAGATGATGAAGCTCAAACAGCAGGCGCCATGGGCGTCAGAAAGAGAGGGAGCGTAACTCAGTCAGTAGAGACCGAGCTTTTACCTCGCGTGACCTCGGTGCAATTCCGAGCGCTCCCACGAGTCGCGCGTCGCTGATGTACCGGTCGCATAGCTGTCTCTTACACAGTCCGAGTGGGTTCGACTCCCACGCGACGCACTGGGTCCTCGTCCAAACGGTTAGGACGTGAGTCTCTGAAGCTCACTATCTCGGTTCGAGCCCGAGGGGCCCAACAAGAAAGCCAGCCTCAAGCTGGCGCGCTCCTTGAAAACCTGAACACCACGTGACGCGCACCTTTTCTACGGTGCGGACGGTCTCTGGTGGAGTTACGACGCGTGGGGGCCTCTGCTCCCACGCACATTCCAGGGTAGGGAAAAGGTGAACCCACCACGCTGTTACCGTGGCGCCGCAAGGCCGCTACTCGTTCGAATCGAGTCCCTGGAGCTTTCCCCCCGTTGGAGCCTTCGCCCGCGCTCGCTTGCCCTTCGGGCGGTCAAAGCGACGCGAGTAGTTCTCCGCCCACTTCCAAAAGCGCCGTGTGCACACGGGGCACTGCAGTGAGCAGTTGCCCGGGCACGTCTCGACGACCTTCGGCTCCGACATGACGCTTGCTACTTGATTAGCTCCCACGCCCGGGAGTGTCCAGGACCGACGCTCTTTCGTAATGAGCGCAGCGCGGGGCGGCACCGCGCCCGGGCTCCACGTCGCGTTCTTCTAGGTGGCCAAGGAATCCTCTCTCTCAAGGAGGCAACACCCGTTCGAATCGGGTACGCGACGCCACGCCCCGCTCGTCTACCGGCTAGGACAAGGAAGCGAAGTGGGGTCGGCACCCACGCGGGGCACGAGAGAAAACGCTGAGGGAGCTAGTGTGGTCATAGCACTGGTCTGAAAAGCCAGCCAACTCGGTTCGATCCCGAGCCTCAGCACCGGAGCCTAGCCTAGCGGTCCAGGCACCTGTTTCGGGAACAGGACGAGGCGAGTTCGACTCTCGCGGCTCCGACCGGAGTGTCGCTCAGTGGTAGAGCGCCTGTTTTGGGTACAGGACCTCGGGTGTTCGATTCACCCCACTCCGACTGTGACGTCAGGGAGCAAGTGAACCCGACTGTCTGTGACCCAGTCTCCGACGGGAGCATTACCCGTACGTCACCCCGGTCTCCTAGCCTAGCGGATCAGGCACTCGTTTCCTAAACGAGTCTTCAGGCTGGTTCGACTCCAGCGGAGATCACTGTATTGCCTCGTGATGCGTCGAGTGACGCAGGCTCTCTGTCTAAGAGTTGAGAGGGGTGCGACTCCCCTACGAGGCGCCACACGGGTGTGGTGAAGCACCAACGGAGTTTCCAAGTCTCCGGAAGAGGGAGCATTACCCTCCACCCGTGCCATGGGCGGCTAGTACAACGGGAGTATCCCTGTTTTGCAATCAGGGGATCGGTGTTCGATTCACCGGCTGTCCACAAAGTGCCACTGTTCGTCAGACGAGGTGCTCCTTGGTATGGAGCACGTGCGGGGGCGGCACCCGCCAGTGGCTCCGCCCCTCTAGCTTCCAGTGAACTGCGGGCACTTGTAAGGCTCGTGGGTCGGTGCGACACCGACGTGGGGCTCTAGTAAATTGCGGGTAACGCTCAGCAGCGGACGCGCCTTCCAAGCGTTGTCGACCGAGGGCAGCACTCGGTACCCGCTCTACTCTTGCAGGCGAGGCGGCATGGTGCCGCGAAACGTTGCCAACGTTTCCCAGGCCGGTTCGATCCCGGTCGCCTGCTCTGGGGACCCGGGCCCACGGGTGAAACTGCAGCCGGTTCGAAACGGTCGTACTGGAGTAGCTCGTGTTGCTGCAGCTCTGGCCTTGGTCTCCTACTTTCTTGGCGCCAGCACCCAATGGTGGGTCCGAGTTGCAACCTCGTGACGGCCCGGTGTGACCCCGGGTGGCGCCTCGTGTCTGTCTGGGCGGACCCCAGCATGGAGTTTCTACCTCCCTTATCTCAGTTCGAGTCTGAGCAGGCACTCCACCTCTCCGTCGTGGCGGACCCCACGCACCTCCCTCCGAAAGAGGTTGTCTCGGTTCGACTCCGAGCGGAGAGGCCAGCAACACTTCTCCTCCTAGTGAAATGGATCTCACGCGCGGCTACGAACCGCGAGTTGGCCGTTCAAGTCGGCCGGAGGAGACCGCAGCGTAGAGAAGTGGCCATCTCACGACGTTCATACCGTCGGGAACGCTGGTTCGAATCCAGCCGCTGCTACCACGAGTCCTCCGTGCTCCTGCTCCCAATGATGATTCGGGCAGAGCGCCATGAGGTTGTCGAGCGCATTGATCTCGGCGATTGTCGTCTCGGACGAAAACTCGCTGACCGCACGTCTATGTGCGACCTCGACGTGACGGTCGTACCCGCACACAGCGCAGACCTTCGGTCTCCCGCTGAGCACGAAAGATGCGCGAGCGTGCCTCTGGACGGAACTTCGAGCCGACTGCCAGTTGCGACGATGCGCGAAAAAGGCGACCTTCGTCATCGTCAGCCACGCCGGTGCCAAACGAACGTTGCCAGAGCGACAGTCATCGCAGCGAGCAAACCGAGCATGGAAGCGAAGCTCTCGCAAGCACGTCGAGCAGGTCTTGAGCGCTGGCTGCATCCGCCGACGCGGCAGACGATTGTGCGCAAGCGCGGAACACCGCGCATTGCAGAACTTCTTGGCCAGCGTTTGCCCAACAAGCTTCCGCCGGTGGCCACGATCAGCTCGATTCGAGCGCCGCAGTGTGCGCAGTTTTTGACCTTCGCCTCGTATCTAGCGAGAGCCTCAGCGCGTTCACGGATACCGTTCGCAACGCCGCCCATACTCTGAAGTGACATGTAGAGATTATACCCCACCGACGCGAAGCGCGAGCACCGTTTCATACGCGGTCGCACGAGGGAGCGTTACCCTCCGGTGGGACTCGTGAGCCCCAAGTGGCGGTCCACACGCTGGCCCTACAAGCCGGACGCTCTCGGCTCGACACCGAGGTGGGGTACTACGACCGTCCGTTCGAGCAGTCCTCGACCGGCGTCTTATAAGCGCTGAGCCCACGTGCAACTCGTGGCGGACGGACGCGAGGCGAGTGAGCCAGTGAGCACGCCACGTCGACAACGTGGACCCTGCCGGGGGCAGCACCCGGGCCTCGTACTTTTCTTTCACGCGCTTGGATGGCCCGGTTGGCCGGCGAAAGCTGATAACTTTCGTGGCGTGGTTCGACTCCACGCAGGCGCACAACGAAAACCTCTGCTAGAAAGAGCCTCACCATGGAGCCTCGAACG
>Ga0210403_10001825_pt1 | contig 19758 bp, 21 predicted proteins | sample IncBWC19MmetaG_FD_150863 | JGI IMG/M metagenome (GOLD analysis project Ga0210403, IMG submission 150863) | Forest soil microbial communities from Barre Woods Harvard Forest LTER site, Petersham, Massachusetts, United States - Inc-BW-C-19-M | ecosystem: Environmental > Terrestrial > Soil >... | reverse complement strand
TTGCCTCTCCTTCTTCGACTCGGGCCAGCTCCACGATGGCGCAATATTGCCCCATGGTTTCGCGAATGCGTTCGTATCGATCTCTGTCGGTCATATCCATGCGGCGGGCATCGGCCGGGATGCTGATGTGGTCCGCTACGAATATGAGCACAGCATCCGGATTCGGATCTTTGCAGTATTCCTCTATAGCGGAGAGCTTGCTGTCGTTCGAGCCGCGGCCAAAAAGGTTCTTTACCCCGCGAACGAAGAAGACCTGAAATGGAGCCATCAGCGATGGCGTCCGGGCGCGATCAAGAATTTCAGCGAGGTCGGTTTCTACCAGATCAAAATCAAAGAGACTGAAATCTCGCAGGTCGGCCGGTACCAGGTGCTTCAAAATTGCTTCCCGGCACCGCTTCCGGAAAAAGGCTTCGTCGCCCACAAAAACATAGGCAGGACGCAGCTTTCGTCCTTGAACTTCGGAGACGAACCGGTCAGTCTGCGCGAAGGCTCGCATTAAAAGCCCTCCAGGATATTCGAGACCCATGACCGAGCGAAGTCCTGCGACAGTCGCTCTAATGCGGGAGAATCTTCTTCGAAAAAAGTATTGAGATCGCTCGTAACCTGATACTGTTCGCGAAACAAATAAGAGGGGTTCTGGAATAGTACCTTGCCGTCCCTGTCATTCAGCAAGACTTTCATGTTGACCACTACGAGGACGCTTGCCGCCCGTCCGCTTTGAGAATCGTAAGTGAGAGGCGTGGTGTAAGTCGAAAGCACGGTTCCGTGGAGGGTCGCGTCGGCGCTCTCGCTGGGCCCATTCACAATGTGATAATGCGTTCGCGTAACCAGTTCTTGCACAACTGCGCCGGTCAGCTTCTGCTCGATTTTATATGTCTGGGTTTGGTTAATAAAAGCCGGTACCGCAATAGTCCGAACGTGTTCCGGAAGCGTGTTTACCCGCCCTGCCGTGTGATATCCACACCCTGTACTTAGCAGACAGACCAGCGGCAGGAGAAGCCGGCCGCTCACTGAATCTTTCCCCGAGGACGCGCCGCCGCCATACTTTCAGCACACTCGACGGCCGTGGTAGCGGCAATGCGCAAGTTGTCCGAAGCCGCCCACAGCCAGACGCCTCTTGAGTCATTTTCATCGGGGATGACCGAAGTCAAAATGTTAGCCTGTCCCGCAACGTTAACGTTGTTGGGAGCATCATCCGTTGTCTGCGCGATCGTGACATGATCGCCGGCGAGGGCCTCTGCAATTTTGGCGATATCCGCGATGTGCTGCATCTCCAAGTGAATAGAGAAGGCGTGCCCGTGAAAAATCGGCGCCTGTAGCAACAGTAGCGAGGGAGCCGCTGCCCGCTTCTCCACGATGCGCAAATAATGGCTCAGCACGCGATTCTGCAAGCTCGACAGCGCGGGGTTAGCTTTTGGTCCATAGCGCGCCACCATGTTAAATGCCACCTGGACGTCAAATACGCTGGTCGGCAGCTGCTGAAACGACAGAAGATTTACAGTCTGCTCGTGCAGTTCATCCATTCCCTTTTGGCCGTGTTCTGAAGCAGGCTCGAATACGGTTGCAACCGCGTGCTTCACCTCGCCCGCTGTTTGCACTCTCAGCAGAAGCAGGGCCAGAACTACAGCAGCGGGATGCGCGACTACCGCTGGTGCCGGCTGCAGTTCCGGAGTAAACGGCCTGCCAATCTGGCGTTCAATCCACGGCGACCGGACCGTAGCGCCTGGTTCATCTTCCAACGCATAAGAAAGATCTACGATATCGCTTCCGGCCTTTCTCGCAATCTTCCAGTTGGCGCGGGTCGATTCCGGCTCCGAGGCGAAAAAAGTAAAGTCGACGTTGTCGAATTGCTCCGGCCGGACGCTTTGAATGAACGTGACTTCGTCCTTCATGGTCTCGAGCTTTCCCAGCGATTCGTCGTCATCCAGCAGTTTGACGTCGAGGGAGGGAAAATTGCGGTCGTTGAGAACCTCCGCGACTTCTTTTCCCTTGAGGCTTGCCGCACCCACTATTGCCACGCGATACGAGTTGACCGCCCGAATGGTTTCAACGTGAGGCGCTGACGTTTTGAAATTCGAACTCATGAAGTCTGCTGCGCCTCCCGGTAAGCGGGAGGCGGCGGACGCTTGCCTCTTTTACGGAACAGCCATTGCAGTCGCCAAAACACGCCTGATGCCATGTACGTCAGAGCTATCGCGAAAAGAACGGGCCGCGAAAAAAACCAAATTGCCGCGAAAAGAAGCCCAAACAGCACGATGAGCCTGAAAGGCTGCCTCGACCGAAAATCGATATCCTTAAAACTGTAAAAACGCCAGGCACTCACCATGAAATATGCTGTGATCACGATAATAAACATCCATGTAACGGCGCTTCCCCACCACACCAGAGGGTCGCCTCCGGAGAAATGAACCACCGCCGCAATAACGCCGGCGCCCGCAGGAATCGGCATGCCCACAAAATATTTCTTCCCAGGACGTCCCGGATTAATGGGCTGCGGGTTGGTACTAATGTTGAATCGCGCCAGCCGGCTGGCTCCGGCAATCAGGAAAAGAAAACTCGCAATCGCGCCAAATTGAGCCATCTTGCTGGCCATCTCCGTGGACGAAAGCATTCCTGGTGGAAGATCGCGAAATCCCCACATCCACGCTAGCAATGCCGGCGCAACGCCGAACGTGATTACATCCGCGAGAGAATCCAGTTCACGGCCAAAATCGCTGCTGGTATGCGTAATGCGGGCAATTCGTCCGTCCAATCCATCGAACAGCACAGCGAAGCCGATAGCCTTCGCGGCGTTATCAAAATGCCAGGGCTGCAAAACCGTGCCGTGCGTAACTTGAAGAATGGCGTAATAGCCCGCAGCGATATTTCCCGTGGTAAACAACGAAGGCAAGATGTACATGCCCTTGCGAAGCCTTTTGGGATTCTTGTCTTCCGCGCGCCTCTTCGGAATCTCAGGAAGGTCTGGCTCCATTAGATGGCTCCTTGCCGTATGCCGGATGCGCCAAGTGGAGAGGGTTGTTCCGGTTTCTGGACCAAAATCGCCAGCAAGCTGGAGCCGCCTTTTACACTATCTCCAACTTTGATTCGCAGACTGGCAGAGGGGTCGAGCAGAACATCCGTTCGAGAACCAAATTTAATCAGGCCAACCCGTTCTCCCCTCTCGACCCGGTCCCCGACTTTCTTTGTAAATACAATGCGACGCGCCAGCAGGCCCGCGATCTGCTTAAAGACTACAGTCTCACCTTCGCCTTCCACAGTAACAACATTCTGCTCATTCGATTCGGCGGAAGTTTCATTCATCGCATTCAGGAACTTTCCGTTCTGGTAACGAACATCCTGAATCACACCGGCAATTGGACTGCGGTTAACATGTACGTCGAAAACATTCAAGAAAATACTGATTCGAACCCATTGCTTGCCCGCCACTGTGACCCAAGAGATATCGGTGACTTTGCCATCCGCCGGTGACACGACTGCCCCCGGAGAGTCCGGGACTTCCCGCTCCGGATCTCGGAAGAACCATAAAAAAAAGAACGCCAACAGTATGAGGGGCACGCTCCAGAGGGGACTCGCGAGCCATGCGAGAAGTGCGGCAGCACCCAATAGAGGGATCGCGTAGTAGTAGCCATCAGGAACCATCGCAGGTCCTCAATTATATTGCAGAGGCGGTTCCGCAGCTAAGTGCTGATAAAAAAGGCGCTTGTTAGCGCCTTACTGTGGACAAATGAATCCTCTTTACGGCTAAGCCGCAGTTGCGTCGACTGAAATTTATGCTACCTGAGCCTGAGGCATCTGCTCAACATAATGGCGGGCGATGCCCTCCATCTGGTCTTTTAGACGGAGCTTCAGCTTCTTTAGCCGGACTTCTTCCAGCTTTTCATCATCGGTCAAATAGCGTTTATGGGTGAGTAAATCAAGGCGTTGTTCGTATTGCGTGTGCTCTTGGGACAGCTTGCGGAATTCGTCATCGCTGGCCACGAGCTGGTCTCTAGAAATTAACATCCAGCAGACCTCCTTAGGGGCTTCATATAGTGGGTTAAGCTATCACACGATCCTGCCTGCTTCAATGCCAAATTCAAAAGCTAGTAGTGATCGCTCAGTTAACGTGTCTCATCGGGAAAAGCGGCGCTAGGCATCCGAAAAGTGAACAAAATCCCATCTTCTTCGGGTTCTCTATAATATTGCTCGCGCCGTCCGTCCTCCATGAAACCAGTCCTATTATACAGCGCTCTGGCTGGCAGATTCGACTCGCGAACTTCAAGAAAAAACGCTGTTACTCCGCCTCGCTGTGCCGCGTCGATCAAACTTTGGAGAAGCCTCGATCCCCATCCTCGACGCCTAAAATCTGACTCAACCACGAGGTTTTCGATCTCGCATTCTTGATCAAGCAAGTGTCCAATCACAAAACCCTGGACTGTTCCTCGCTCTTCGAGAACCAGAACAAGACGCTGAGAAGTCTGACTTTCAAACATTTCGCGATATTTCTCTTCCGGCCAGTGAGCACCGTGTTCTGCTTTCCGCTCGATCGCAAGAATGGCGGGAATATCTTCAGTCGTGGCGGAACGAATCAACATCGTCCCTCGGCAAGAGTTCAATCGAAGCTCAACGAGAAGTCAGCATCCACCAGCTCCGTCTGTCGCTCCGGTGAAGAGTTTCGAAAGACTAAATAATATTTCAATGGCTGGAAAAGAGTAGCATCCAGCGTCCAGTCGATCACTGCGCCTGCGGAGGGAGGTCTACCAAAGCTCGCCGCCCCCGCCCTTCCATGAACGAAGTCCCTGTACTCCTCTTCACTCAGAAGCAGAACTTCCACATTCTCCTCGTGCAGTTCTCCGCTACTTCCGTCGACCACGAATGAATTGAACTCGCCATGAATTCTCGGGCGGGTCGCGTGCGCCGGTACTTCAAATCCGAATCCTTCGTATGCTTTCACCGAAATTCTACGATGTAAGAACCGATGCGGAGCAAGCGCCTTAGAACTGGAAATCCGGTCCACGCCTAGCAGAGGTCCACTCGTACTTGCGACTTCCGTTTCTTCATCTTTCTCATTCTGATTGCCTAGCAAGGTTGGCAAAACTCCAAGAGTCTTCGGCTTTTCGTCCCCCGGTATCTCATCATTTTCGACTTGCGGTTTGACTGAATTCGTCCTTCCGCTAACTATCGGCCATTGGCGAGTCAATCTCCACCCCGCCACCATGCCCCCGAAAAAGTAAATACTCCCAGTGATCAATGCTAGGCCGCCCAATAAGTGCGGTAATCTCCTCCACCACATGTTAACGTCCCTCGATACCGGAAAATGGCTACACTGCTGCTGCGCGATCACAGACTCGAGATCGTCAAAACATCGTTTGAATTGATAGGAAACGACTAAAGGGCCCGTACCGCAGTCCAGCCTACCTCCGGAACGTCGCGGAGCCAAGGTTACACACGTAATCCGAAATCGGACCTGCAAGTATTGGTTCGGATCTCTTTCCCGAACTTGCACCGTGACTCCCTAGCGCCCCTTGGAGAAGATCTCCCCATCGGAACGACTCATATAGTTTACTTCCAGGTCATCGGGTAAGACGGTTTCGCGGGATAGAACCTTCTTCCAGCCGAGCCTCGCGATGACGTCGGCGCCGGGGATCTCGATAATCTGGACAGCGGATCCTGCACTGCGAGCAATCTCGGCGATTCCAGAATCAGGCGTCACAACCTTCGCGCCCGAGACGATATTCACGAACTCATCACGCGTCATTGAGCGTTCACTGAGCCGAACCATCCCAGCGGATGAAACCTCGTATTCCCCGAGATAAACTTGCTGCCGCCCGGCGTCGAGCGCCGTCAAGATATCCCCTTGGAATTCGCTAGCCACCGCCACTGCTTCAAGCAACGACACTGCCGCAATCGGCTTCGCAAGCACTTCTGCTAGCGCCTTGATCGCCGCCAGTCCCACTCGCAGTCCAGTAAACGAGCCCGGGCCGGATACGACGACAAAACCACCGATTTCTTTCTTATCAAATCTGTGTTTGGAAAGAAGCGCGCTAATTTGAGGTACAAGTTGGGCGGAAAAGGCGTTCCCCTCAAGGGAAACAGTTTCGATCACGATGCAGGATCCATCGTCCTCGCCGCGAGCCAGCACAATGCTGCCATGTTTGCCAGAGGTATCGGCAGCAATTAGCAGCATTGATTAATGACCTTCAACCAACTCCACCAGCACTCCGCCCGCACTCGATGGATGCACGAACACATAACGATGACCACCAGCCCCCACCTTGATCTCATTCGAAACCAGCCGAAGGCCATCTTTTTTGAGCTTATCCACGATCGCGCTCAAATCGGGAACCTTCAGGCAAACGTGGTGCAAACCCTCACCGTGCTTGGCGATGAATCTAGCGATTGCAGAATCTTCGGATGTTGGCTCCAGCAATTCCAGCCGGCTCTCCCCAACCGGAACCATAACCAGCCGAACCTGTTCGCCCTCAACGATCTCTTCGGGCGAAATATCAAGTCCCAGCTTCTCGTAGAACTTCTTCGAGCCAGCCAGCGACTTCACCGCAATCCCGAGATGATCAATGCTGAACAAAATTTTGCCTCTATCACAACTCGCGTACTGGGCAGAACCTGTACCGAGTGAAGTCGAAGGATGTCCTCATCTGCCCAGCGGAGCGTAGCTCCACAGCTATTTCATCCCGCCCACAATTTCTTCCACTACCGAATACGGATCGCGTTCGCGTTTCACAATCTCAGCCGCGTAATGCGACAACTTCCCTTCTCCGATACTCCGATACGCCTTTTCCATAAACGAGTCCCGCAACATTTCTAAAAGTCGTTGCTCCCAGTTTCCAATTTTACGTTGCTCGAATAAATTGTTCTTTTGCAAATATTCTTCGTAGCCCTTAATCGATTCCGCCAAGCCCTCGATTCCTTTCCCCTCGGTTGCCACTGTCTTAATAATCGGGGGCGTCCATTTATCGGAGCGGATCGCCAGTGACTGCAAAGCTCGAATTTCTCGCTCGACCCGTTCGGCTCCATCACGATCGCTTTTGTTAATCACAAATATATCCGCGATCTCCATAATGCCAGCCTTGATCGTCTGTACATCGTCTCCCATGCCAGGAACCAGGGTCACCACGGTGATATCCGCAAGTCGCACAATGTCGACTTCATCCTGACCCACGCCGACGGTCTCAATCATCACGACGTCTCGTCCGGAGGCGTCAAGAACCATCGCTACATCCGCAGTGGTTCTCGCCAAGCCACCCAGTGATCCGCGCGTCGCCATGCTGCGAATAAAAATGCCAGGATCGGAAAAATGCTCCTGCATGCGGATGCGATCACCAAGAATAGCGCCGCCGGTATAGGGACTTGTGGGATCGACAGCAACAATTCCCACCGTGCGATCCGCCTTGCGATAGTGCCGGGCGAGTTGATCCACTAGCGTACTCTTCCCTGCTCCTGGAGGGCCCGTCAGCCCGAGAATCCGTGCCTGCCCGCTATGAGGAAAGAGAGCCTTGAGCAATTCCGTCGAACTGGGAGAGCGGTTTTCGACCGTCGATATTGCCCGGGCCAAAGCACGGGCCTCGCCGGAGCGAAGTTGCTCAATGAGCGGTTGGGTTCTTTGGTTCAAGCGGATCAGTGTAATGCAGGGGCGGCGAGATCGTTGCAAGATTTACTAGCGAACAATTCTGGGTGTTACATGTCGGAATGCAAAGACGAATACCGAGGCTGATGCGGTTCCCCGGGGAATTGAGACGCCGCGAACTCTCCCCACGCGCTCCTCTGCAATCTCTTCGTCAGTAACAGCGGGTAACCGCGGCAGAAATTTCTTCTGGTTCCTTTTCTTTCATATGTCGCTAATCCTTCAGCAACTGCCTAGCGATCACAAGCCTCTGTATCTCACTTGTTCCCTCCCCAATCGTGCAGAGCTTCACGTCTCGGTAAAACTTCTCGGCCGGATAATCTTTGATGAATCCATATCCTCCGTGGATCTGCACCCCTTCATTCGCGCAACGCACCGCAACTTCGCTGGCATACAACTTCGCCATGGAAGATTCCAGCGTCGTCTTCATCCCGGCGTCTTTCATCGATGCCGCCCGCAGCGTCAACAGCTTCGCGGCTTCGATTTCCGTTGCCATATCCGCGAGCTTCCATTGGATGGCCTGGAAATCGCTGATTGCTTTACCAAACTGTTTGCGCTGCTTGGAATAACTCAGAGCCGCATCGTACGCACCCTCCGCCATGCCCAGAGACAATGCGGCGATCGAAATCCTTCCCCCATCCAACACGCGCATGGCATCTACAAACCCCTGGCCGTCGGTTCCCAGTAGGTTTTCCGCAGGAAGAACGCAGTCTTCAAAGATCAGCTCCGCCGTGTCACTTGCCCGCAACCCAAGCTTGTTTTCTTTCTTCCCGGGGCGAAAACCTTTTGTGTCTTTCTCGACCAAAAACGCCGAGAGCCCATGCGTATGAGCCGCGCGATCAGTGACCGCGACGACCACCAGCACATCGGCATAGTGCCCATTTGTGCAGAATGTCTTGGTTCCATTCAGAATCCAATTATTCCCCTTGCGGACTGCGGTCATCCGCGCGCTGCCAGCGTCCGATCCGGACGACGGTTCGGTTAGCCCCCATGCACCTATGAATTCTCCGGTCGCAAGCCGACTGACATATTTTTTCTTCTGAGCCTCATTCCCCGCAAGAAAAATGTGATTCGAGCAAAGTGAGGTATGCGCGGCGACAATGATTCCCACAGATCCATCGACACGAGACAACTCTTCAATTGCTGTCACATATTCGACGTATCCCATGCCCGCGCCGCCATACTCCGGCGAAAAAATAATTCCCAGCAGCCCAAGCTTCCCAAGTTCCTTAATTGTGGATAGAGGAAACTCTCCAGCCTCATCCCACTTCATGACGTGAGGCGCAATCTCCTGGGAGGCAAATTCGCTTACAGTCTTTTTTAGTTGGAGCTGCTCTTCGTTAAGTTGGAAATCCACGATCCCTCCGCGGGTACCGTCGTATACGGGCTGCCCGCAATATTCTCCAGGACTCTTTAATTAGAACATGCGAGGTATGGCGAGCGAAGCGCTTAAACCGACCGGTTGGTAGTGGTACAGACGGCGAAGTCAACCATCGGCCCGACTGGAAGTCGGGCCCTGCCGAATATCGACTTTAAGTACCTTCTTCCGTGCAATTAACAAGGTTGGGTTCTGCAATTCCTATAAATCTCCCAAACACCTCGTTAGACAGCAACCGGCCGCGGGAAGTAAGCTTGAAGGTGTTCTCGCGCTTTTCCAACAGGCCATCCTTCACGCATTCATCAATCACGTCCGCGGTTTCTTCAACAGCGGCCCTTCCGAATTTCTGCTCAATGCACTCCAAATCCACCCCCCGATTGAGGCGGAGTCCAAGAAAGAATGTCTCCTCCAGCGCCGCTTGCCAGGGAATTGGATTGATCTTGAGCTCTGATCCCGCAACATATTTCTCGAGTGAATCCGCCGTTGAAAACCGCACGGATTCGATCTCGCCTGCTTGAGCAAATAGTATTGAGTGTGCATCCACTCCAAACCCGATGTACGGTTGTCGAGTCCAGTACTTAAGGTTGTGCTGCGACTCAGCACCCACGCGACAAAAATTGGAAATTTCGTATTGGCGGATCCCGGCGCGATTGAGTTGTTCGCAAGCTTCTTCGTAAAAGTCGGCAACCATGTCTTCGTCCGGCACAAAGTGGGCGTGATATCGCGTTCCTCCCGCGATGAGTTCGCGTCCCAAGCGGGAATCTTCATCGATTTCAAGCATGTAAACACTGATGTGAGGAACTCCGCACGCAATTGCTTGTTCGATTGAGGTGCTCCAGCTTGCCGCGGTCTGATGTGGCAAGCCAGCGATGAGATCCACATTGATATCGTTAATTCCCGCGGCGCGCAGCCTTGATATGTCGTCCATGACCGTCGCACTCTTGTGCAATCGCCCTACGGACGCGGCCTCCCGATCATCAAATGACTGCACTCCCAGGCTAACTCGATTCACTCCGGAACGCTGAAAAGCATCGATCACGGATGAGGTAATGGTTCCCGGCGCACATTCGACCGTAACTTCCGCGTTAGCGCGCATTTCGAAACTTGACCGGATCGTGACAAATAATCTCCCAAGCTGACTGATATCAAGTACAGTAGGAGTTCCGCCGCCGAGGAATACTGAGTCGACGGAGCGCTCGAACTTGCCCCCGATTTGTTCGGCGGTGTTCCCAGCGCTTTCAATACTGTCGCAGACACGGTCGACATAAGTCTGATGAACCGAACGGGAGAAGACATCCGACGCGAAGTTGCAATAGCTACATTTGGTCCGGCAAAAAGGTACGGAGATATACAAGCCCAGCGGCATTGCACATGATTATCCCACTTCGCGGAAGCAGGCTGCGTAACGAAATCGGCGATAAGGGGAACACCCCGAGCTTATGAGACACCTTCAGCAGGATTGTCGTCAGATTTGTTAGACAAAAAAATCTATGGTTCCTCGTGTCGTGATCACTGGGATGGGCGTAGTCAGTCCGAATGGTATTGGCAAAGAAGCTTTCTGTCTCGCTATTCTGGCCGGCAAATCTGGCGTAAAGCGAATCTCGCGCTGGGACCCTTCCGACTTGCCGGTACAGATCGCTGGCGAAATCCCCGAATTCGATGAGCTGGCTTGGGTTGACGCGCGCGAGCGCAAGCACGTTTCGCGCGTAGTTCCGCTCGCCATTGCCGCTTCTCACGAGGCCATCGCGGACGCGGGCCTCGATCCCGCCGCGATGTCGATGGAGGAAAAACGAGAAATAGGAGTAATTCTAGGCACCGGAGGCGGCGCCCAGGAATTTTCCGAAGAGCAATATCGCCTTTGGCATTCGGGACACGTGAAGCAGGTCAGCCTGTTCTGCATTCCTAGCGGCACCATGGGCACGATCCCCAGCGAAATTAGCATGCGCTTCGGGTTTCGCGGCTACAGTCATGTGGTCACTGCTGGATGCACATCTTCCACCGACGCCATCGGCTATGCATTCCAACACATTCAGGCAGGAGTTCAGCCAATGTTTCTGGTCGGAGGTGTGGACTCGACGGTCACGCCCGGAATCATCAAGGGATACACGCTGCTGAGGGCCTTAACGCAGAGTTGGAATCAAGAACCTGAGCGTGCTTCGAGGCCCTTCTCTGCGGACCGCGATGGCTTCGTCGTCGCCGAAGGATCGTGGATGTTTATTCTCGAAGAGTATGTGCACGCGCGGGCGCGGGGCGCTCGGATCTATGCTGAAATCGTCGGCTATGGATCAACCTGTGAAGCCTTCCATCGCGTGCGCATGAGCGATTCTCCAGAAGAGCCAGCACGTGCAATTACCCTGGCGTTGGAGGAAGCCGCCCTCGCTCCTCAGGATATTCAATACGTAAACCTTCACGGAACTTCCACGGAAATGAACGACCGGGTCGAAACCAGCGCGCTCAAACTGGCGTTTGGGAAGTATGCGAGCAAAGTCCCAATGTCCGGGTTGAAATCGCAAATAGGACACGCCCAAGGCGCCTGCGGATCCGCCAGCCTCGCCGCCACTCTAATCGCAATGCAGCACAGCAAAATTCCTCCCACTATCAATCTTGATGTTCCTGACCCGTCCTGCGATCTGGACTACGTCCCCGAATCCGGACGCCAGGCCGCAATCGAGCATGCAATCTGCAACTGCGTAGGATTCGGATCGAAGAATTCAGCTCTCGTGCTGCGGCGGATTTGCGCTTAGCGGCTTGGACTTGGCAATCACATTTTCACTATCCAAGCCAGATGTACCGGCGAGGAATCTGCGTTTTGCCTGCCAGTTCAGCAAACTCCCGCCAGCCGCGGCCCAGACCGGGCGCGGACTCTGGATGACATTCCTGTTTGATCTATGATCTAATTTCTGAAGACTTATCTCTGAAGTGAGATCAAACTTGCCACGCTTCTTCGCTGTTCTTCTTTTTTGCGCTCTACCGTTAATGGGACAAGAAGCTATCTCCTACGCCTCGGCTGCAGACTACCCTTTTCTGCTGCGCCTCGAAACCATGGATTTTGTGAATCAGGAATGCGTTCTTTTGCAGCGCGATGGTCACTTTCACCTCGAAGAAGAAAAGGGCCGCCATACCAAGATATTCGAAGGGTTGCTTCCTGAGGACAAGATGCGCGAGTTGCAACAAATGATCGACGATGACAAGCTTGTGCAATTAACGCAGGAGCAAATCGTTTCTCCTCCCGGCGATATCCTTCTGGACGAACTGCACGTAGACGTCTTTCGCGGCGACCATTGGCAGGGTCTGTTTTTTATGGACGTCGCCAGCCGCAAACCATTTGATCGCTCCATCGCCCCCTTGGTCAGATGGCTTACAGCGCTGCGCAAGGAACAGCACCGTGAGCTTACTGAAGACGAAGGAAAAAACGATTGCCAGCTTCCCAAGAAGATCGTGCTGCGATCCCGAAAGCCGGCTCCCCCAACTCCCGCCCCGCGGCCCTGACTCACAATCCTTCAATCCTCTGCGGTTCTTCGTCATCTAATGTTGGGGGTTACTCTTTAGTTAGGACTGATAGCGACAAACGAATAGCAAACCACCAATGGCCTCTCACCACGAAGAAGATGTTTTAGGAAAAGCCTACGACAGCCGGTTGATGAAGCGGTTGCTCACCTACCTGCGGCCTTACAAATGGCAGGTGGCAATCGCCTTAGTCTCCATTTTTCTAAAAGCGGGCGCCGATGTGCTGGGACCCTACCTCACCAAGGTTGTGATCGACAAGTATCTCGCGCCGGTTAAAGGAGTACACACGTCCCTCGACTTCTTTCTGAGCAACAAACCATTGGTTGGAATCGCACAAATTGCGGCGCTTGGCATTGGACTGCTGGCTTTCAGCTTTTTGCTTGAATACCTGCAAACTTATTTCATGCAGTGGGCCGGTCAGATGGTGATGTTTGATTTGCGCAGTCAAATCTTCCGTCATCTGCAACGCATGCACATCGGCTTTTATGACAAGAATCCTGTTGGCCGCCTGGTCACTCGAGTCACTACCGACGTGGATGCGTTGAACGAAATGTTCACTTCTGGCGTGGTCTCGATATTTGAGGACATCTTCGTGCTAGTTGGGATCATGGCCATCATGCTCAACATGACCTGGCGGGTGTCATTGATTACGCTGGCAGTACTTCCGTTCATTGCCTACGCCACGAAGATCTTCCGCAATAAAGTTCGCGACTCGTATCGCCGTATTCGTGTCGCCATCGCCCGCATCAATGCGTATCTTCAGGAACACGTCAGCGGCATGATGGTATTGCAACTTTTCAATCGTGAGGAGCGCGCCTATGTGAAGTTCTCCGACGTGAACGCCGTTCACATGGACGCCTATAAAGACGCGATTATGGCCCACGCCGTCTATTATCCGATCGTCGAATTTCTCTCTGCGACGGCGATTGCCTGCGTCATCTGGTTCGGCGGCAACGATGTGATGTATGGCGTGGCGACGAAGGCAGTCTCGTTAGTTAGAAAACCCCATCTGCATTTTCAGGTGATACTGATTCCTACCACGCTCGGCGTTCTGGCAGCCTTCATTCAATACGCTCAACGCTTCTTCCGGCCCATTCAGGATTTCAGCGAGAAATACAACATCCTACAATCTGCCATGGCCGCGAGCGAACGCGTCTTTAAGCTACTCGACACCCCAACAGAAATAACATCGCCAGCAATCACGAAAACTCCCCAAGGTCCAGGACGAATCGAGTTCAATAACGTCTGGTTCGCCTATCGGACGGTGCCCGAAGATGCTCGTGTAGTGACGGGCACTCCTGCCCGTCAGGCCGAGCCAAACTCGGCAGGCTCTCTAGACTCAGAGCCCGATTGGGTTCTCCGCGATGTTAGCTTCACTATCGAACCCGGCGAAACCGCCGCTATCGTCGGACACACCGGCGCAGGCAAGACCACGATCATCTCCTTGCTCATGCGCTTCTACGATGTGCAAAAAGGCTCGATCACAATCGATGGTGTCGACATCAAGGAGATGGACATCGCCGATTTGCGCCGTCGCTTCGGCGTTGTTCTGCAGGATCCATTCCTGTTCACCGGAACGGTGGAAAGCAACATCCGCCTCGGCACCGAATGGATTTCTGATACCGACGTCGAAAAGGCTGCCGAAGATGTGAACCTGTCCGACTTCATACATACTCTTCCGAACGGCTTCAAAGAAGAGGTCCGCGAACGCGGATCGACTCTGTCCACGGGGCAAAAACAACTCATATCATTTGCCCGAGCGTTGGCACACAATCCCAAGATATTAATTCTGGATGAAGCCACTTCGAGCGTGGACACAGAAACAGAATTCCGTGTCCGCGAAGCTCTGAGCCGCATGGTCGAAGGCCGCACCTCGGTGGTCATCGCGCACCGGCTTTCAACCGTGCAACGTGCCGACAAAATTATCGTGATGCACAAAAGCCGCCTCCGCGAAATGGGGACTCATCAGGAACTTCTGTCTCAACGCGGAATCTACTGGAAGCTCTATCAATTGCAATACAAAGACCAGGAGCAACCAACGCCGCGGGAATCCCCAGCGCTCACGTAGGGACGGGCGCCCTCGCCCGTCCAGCCGAGGGAAGGTCGGCAAATCCGCTCGCAGAGCAAACCATGGACAACTCAATCGCTGCCGAGCTCCTCGCCATGGAAGCCGCAGATCGCAGCCTGCGAGCGGAACTCGCAAACGATGGCTCGCTGTTCGACGGCTACCATCCTCGTATGCGTCAAATACACGAACACAACGCGAATCGCTTGGCGCAAATCATCGCGCAGATCGGTTGGCCAGCTCCATCAATCGTTGGAGAGGATGCAGCCCGTTCGGCGTTCCTAATTGTTCAGCACGCCATTAGCTGTCCGGCTTTCATGCGATCCTGCTTGCCGCTGCTTGAGAGGGCGGCGCAGATTGGGGAAGTCCCGCAAATCGAAGTGGCAATGCTGACTGATCGAATGCTTGTCCTCTCAGGCAAGCCACAAATTTACGGAACCCAGTTTGATTGGGACGAAACCGGTCAAATGTCTCCTCAGCCGATTGAGAACATCGAACGCGCAGATCAGTTACGAAAGGCCGCTGGCATGGAAACGCTCGAAGAGAATACTATCCGGATTCGCGATCGAATCGGAGCCTCGGGAAAGCCGCCAGCAAACTGGAAGGAACAGCAGCAGAAAACAAACGAATTCGCGCATTCTGTCGGCTGGCGACATTAGCCAGATTCACTTGGTTCGTTTTAAGTCAAACACGGAAGTTTGATCTTTACCATCCTGAGCGAAGACCCACTCCTCGGTGTGATGATCCGGGCTAAGAATCGTAAACACCGCGCGGCGCATGTGCCCGGCTTTGGGGTTATCCAGATTCGTAGCGTCCACGAAATCAAACATAATCGTTTTCTGATCAGAAGAGATGCTGGCTTGCATTCGAGGTTGATTTCCGGCGCCGCAATAATGCGTCAGGAGCAGCCGGTCACCGTCCAAGTGAATCATGCTCATCATCTCCTCCCCCATATGAATTTCACTCATCAGGGTGGTATCGCCACCGGTCATTCGAAAAGAAACGCTGACTGGCTCGCCGCCACTGGTCTGACCCGTCCATGAGCCTCGCAGGGTTTTCATGACGTCGAACGATTTCTTAGCGTCGGAATCGGCCACGGCAAACGCTGTAAAAACCAGCAAAGTGCAGACTGCGATGCGAAGCGATTTCATTCTTCTCTCCTTCGAGGATGGCAGGTCCAGAGTGCCTAACCAGGTTAGGGCGAATCCAGAAATCAATTCCGGGGTCCCGCAAAGCAACGTATTTATGCTGCCGCTGGGCCATCTTTGTCAATTCTTTTTGTAGGTGCACTCATTTCGGATGCCAATACGATCCGTGCCGGGATGAGCTCGTAGACCTCACCCCGCAACAGCCGCTTGTTTCCGCAGAGTCGCAGCCGTATGCAAATGGCAAATTGCAATCGCCAGAGCATCGGCAGCGTCCGTCGATTCGGGAATCTCCGCAAGATTCAACAACCGCGTCACCATATGCTGCACCTGCTGCTTCTCTGCCCGGCCATAGCCAACGACGGCAGATTTTATGGTGAGCGGCGCGTATTCCGAAACCTGCAGCCCGACTGATGACGCCGCAAGCATCGCCACACCTCGCACCTGCCCTAACTTCAGTGCCGACTTCACATTCACTGCGTAAAAAATTTCTTCGATGGCGACATTGTCCGGATGATGCTCGCGAATGATTTCACCAAGCCTCTCGAAGATTGTTGCAAGGCGCTCGCAAAGAGGATCACGCGGAGAAAGCTTAATCGCGCCACAAGTAACGCAGACGAGCTTTTCGTCGGGGCGTAACTCCACGACTCCATAGCCAGTAAATTGCGTTCCACAATCGATCCCCAGGACCCGCATGGATGCAAGTCTACCTCAGCAATACCGCGTTACAACGTGCCTTCAAGAGTTCGCAGTGGAAGACCGGCATTTATGGCCGCGTGGGTCGTCCATCTCTGGAAACGGGCTTCAGCCACGGCCCTAAAGGGCGGAATTATTTCCCACCGCGCAGCGCGGCTCTAAAGATCCGCTCTTCCACGACGCATTAAAATTCCCGAAAGCCTCGACTGCGCGATAGAACTCGCTACGCGAGTTTATCCTCCCGCAACTTGACCCCTTCAAATTAACGACAGAGTGTATCGATTTTGGCCAGGCGATCTTCTGAATCCACCGGAAGCGGTATATGTTTGGCCATCATCATCTGCTGCAAGAATGTTCCGCCCCAGTTGGAAGGTAGATCTGGATCGGACGCGTAAGCAGGGTCGCTTTCAGCCTCCTGCAATGTAATCAATTTGAAACCGCGTCGCTTGAGCAATTCGAGAAGATGAGGAAACATAACGGTCTCAAAAGCACCGATATGCAACAGCATAACGTGCTTGATATCTCGCCCATAAACCAGATTCGACATCTTCTCGCCCTGAGCCAGAGACTCAGCCGCTCCACTCATATAACTCTGCTTTAACTGCTCGATTCCAGATTGATCATTTTTCGCGATACATCTCGCGTAGGGCTCGTTATATGCGTAGTCGCCGAAACTTAGCGTAACCTCGGCAACTTTGTATCCATGCTGTTTCAAAAAAGCAGCGATGGCGCGGTGCTTTTCAACAGTATCCCCTTCCTGTAGAAATGGAAACCGAAGCCAATGCCAGTCCTGATCGCCCATGTATTTTTGCAAAGCTGGTTCGTTGGCGACCAGGTCCTGTTCGAAGGCAGCCAGAGAATTCGCATTGAGACCCATATGCGTGAAGGTGTGATTGCCCAGGGGGAACCCGGCATCCCGCCAAAGCTGAAGCACCTGCGCCTTAGATGGATCTTCTTCAAGCCTCTTCGCGTTGACGAATCCATAAACCGGTGGAGAATGCGCATCTTGAAGGGCCTTAATGATGCTTTTGGCAATGTCTTCTCGCGTGAGACCGTTCGGCAGTGGTCCATGGGCTGGCAGATCGTCGAAAGTCAGGGCAACTTCCGGGGGCACGGCGGCAGGTGCCGCCGCGAATGCCGGACCTTTGATATAACGACGGGCAAACGTCAGGAAAGTCGGCCAGTTCGGACCAGGTGTGTGCCCTCCACTATGTTGGCGAAACGCAATGTCGCCATAGATCAGTGCGGTTTCTATCGGCGGAAATTCCGTGGTTCCCATATCCTCTTTCCCAAGCAGCCTGTAAACCGGACCCGCTGCGACTGCTGCCAGAAACATTCCCTTTGGGTCCGTCCAATGGTCCGCTTGCAGGGCGCCACTGCTGATGAATACGGGACGCGGAGCGCACAGGGCGATCAGCTCGTCGGAATCCACCGGCAAGTCATTCACTGTCAGCGGGCCGGCATACTTAAGAAAGTTCCCAGCCATCCAGTAGTATTCGCCACCGGCAATATTTCCCTCCAGTTCTCCAAAATTCCGGCGGAAAAGTTTCGCGCCAGCTTCACCTGACGAGCTTACGTAGGCAATCGCGAGGCGAGGATCATATGCCATTGCGACGAGCGTCGCCTTGCCATACCTCGAATGGCCTTCGAGTCCAACTTGCTGCGCATCCACTGACTTGTCAGTTTCGAAATAATCCAGCGCGCGGCTCGCGCTCCAAGCCCATGCTCGCAATGCGCCCCAATCGTCCAGTTTGCGCGGTTGCCCTTTATTCACTAAACCAATGATTCCTTCTGTCAGTCCTTCACCGTTGTCCGCCTGAACGGTAGTCGGAATAAGAGAGGCGTAGCCCCATCCTTTAGCCAGATCTTGCTGCTGCCACGTTGGACCGGCCCCCACAAAAGCCACCCATTGCGCCTCGGTGAAGCGCTTCCGCATCGCGGCCACAAACTCAGGGCTGAGTCCGAACTCCATCATCACCGGCACCGGCCCAGTCGCATTGGCTGGAGTACTCAACGTCAACTGGATGTCCACCTTGATAACCGGATACGACGAATTGTCTACATGCCCGATAAGTTTTTTTGTGATGACAGGAATGTCCCCGTTCTTTTCTTCGATCTTGCTGACTACTTCCCAGTTGACTTTTGGAGTGTCCTTTGGGACGCGACCATAAATCTCGCTATCGAATTCCTGCACGATTTCCGGACGGCGCTGCTTCCACCACATCTTTGCGGTCGTCACTTTCTTGCCGTTCTTCAACGTGAGCGGGTCGGGCAAAGTGTAAAGAGCGACTTTCGACTCGTCATAGTTCGCCGCATGAGGCGATTTAGGATCGCCATCTGCACCAGGCCGAAGCGACGATATATGTAGTAAATCCATCATCCGCTGGTGATCCTGTTCGGCAGTGAGGTGAACGGGAGGAATTTGACTTCGGGGATCGACTGCACCCGCAAAGGGGAACGCTACCAATACCCACAACACGCAGCGACCAAATCGCGATGTCGTCATAAGGCGGAGTGAATTTCTCGATGAGAGGTGCGGGTTCGGCCTCAGCAACATTTGGGACGCCGCGCCCTCGCGAGTTCATTCTCGCCCAAAAACGCAGCGTAAGATTCGCGGGACCGCTCCGCCCGTTCTCGTTTCAGAAAGCGGGAATAAGCCGCTTCATCGAAAATCTCCCGAAGCGCCGCAATTAACAGCTTGCCTGCTTTGAACGTGTGGCGCGGGCACTCCTGTCCGCGAACTGTCTCAACTGCCATCTCTATTCCTCCGCAAATCGAGTCCGCACAAACGGTGTTTCCCTCACCCCGGATCGAGTTCGTCCTGACAGCGCCGCCATCCATCGGCTCACAGATTCAACCAAGATCAGCGCGACCATAACAATCAGTGCACTCGTGACCAACGCATCCAGCCGGTCATTGAAGATCAACCGGGCGTTCGCGCTGCCTCCGTTGAGTTGACGGGCATGGGCCAGAAATCCGATCCGCGGATTGGAATCGAACACCTTGTGCCAAGACGCAGTGAACGTAACGAGAACAAGCGCCACCAAGGGCGCGATCGTCACCGCGGCGTACCGGGCCCGTTGCATCTTAATGATGATCGTAGTGGCCACACACAGCGCGACAATGCCCAGCAATTGATTCGCTATACCAAAAAGTGGCCAGAGAGAATTGATCCCGCCCAGCGGGTCTTTCACTCCTTGCCACAAAAAATATCCCCAGGCCGCTACGATCATCGCGCTGGTCAACAGAATCGACGGATACCAACTGGTGCGCCCCATCGGCTTCCAGACATGCCCCAGCGCATCCTGCAACATGAATCGGCCGACGCGCCTCCCGGCATCCAGCA
>Ga0210403_10001824_pt1 | contig 19761 bp, 21 predicted proteins | sample IncBWC19MmetaG_FD_150863 | JGI IMG/M metagenome (GOLD analysis project Ga0210403, IMG submission 150863) | Forest soil microbial communities from Barre Woods Harvard Forest LTER site, Petersham, Massachusetts, United States - Inc-BW-C-19-M | ecosystem: Environmental > Terrestrial > Soil >... | reverse complement strand
AACAATCCAGTATCATTTGACGAAAAACGCCATATGCGTGGATGTGGCAGTTGGGTTCCGAGCGGATCGTCGGCGACTCTTACCTAATCACGTTACGTCAGAGTTGCCCGTCAACCGTCCGCAAACCTAAAAAAAAACAGATTCTCGTGCGATGGATAAGTCGCTGAAATGATCGGAAAGGACACCAGCGTCTGCGCCTGGCGAACCAACACGCTACTCGACTCGTAACGCGTCCGTCGGGTTTACGCCCGAGGCGCGATGTGCGGGAATGATTGCAGCGCCCAGCCCCGCCGAACAGAGAAGCAAGATAGTGACCGCGATTACGGCAGGGTCGAAGGGTTTTATGTCATAGAGTTGCGACTCTACCAGGCGACCCAAAGCCCAGACAAAAGGCAGACCGATGGCTATTCCTGAAAGGATCATCGCCAACGCATCTCGAAGGACCAGCCAAATTGCCGACCAGCGCATAGCGCCAAGCGCCAGCCTGATCCCGATCTCCCGCGTGCGCTGCGTCACGACAAAAGACATCACGCCGTATAGGCCAACCAGCGAGAGCAACATCGCTAGTGTGCTGAAGCCGCCGGACAGGGTCGCCAGCATATGCTCGGTATTCAATGATCGGGTGAGCTGTTGGTCCAACGTCCGAAGATCGGTCATCGGTAATGCTGGATCAGCGCCGTGAACTATCGCGCGAAGCAACGGGAAGGAGGATTCAGGCGTTCCGCGAACCCTCACATAGAAAGTGCCACCAGCGCCTTCGCCTTCGAAAAACGGAAAATACACTTGCTCCGACTCCTCGCGAAGCCCGCGATAACTAAAGTTAGACATTACGCCTACGATTTCAATGTTCGGCTTTGCGTTCGGTCCGGAACCCTCACAGATTCGCACTCCGAGGGGGCTCCGCCCTCCCAAGTAGCGCTTCACGAATGCTTCGTTTACGATGGCGGGGCCTGTTTCGCCCGGCGCGTGTGCATCACGTTCGTCGAAGTTTCGTCCCGCAATGATTCTTATACCCATAGTGGGGAAAAATCCCGGCGTAACTGCGTTCAGATTAACGTCGCGGTCAGTCGAGATTCTTTTGTCTGCAAGGATCGTCATCGGGTCGTTCCAGCTTCCGCCGGTCAGCAGCGGGAACCGAGCTATTGCGGACGCCTGAGTGATCGGAGATTGACGGACTGCTTCATCGATACGGCGAATCAGCCGGTTTCCTTCTGCTGGGGGGTACCCGCTTCTCAGAGAGTCGATACCGAATGAGATAAGGCTCGATGTCATGAAGCCCGGCCCCTTAGCCATCAATGCATCCAGAGTTCGAAGAAACAATCCCGCACCTACGACGAGCGTCAAAGTCAAGGCAATCTGCGCGCCCACAATAACCTTTCGAAGTCGTACGCCACCGAATGCCGTGCCGCCTCGGTCCCGGAGCGACGATACAAGCGAGCGCCGCCCTGCTTGCCAGGCCGGAGCGAGCCCGCTCAAAAGGCCCGCCGCGACACTTGCGACAAACGCGAAGAGCAAGAGACGCGAGTCGACGCCTGCGCGCAAAGCGGTGGGGGCCGTGCCTTGGGGAAGGAATGCGATGAGAGTTCGCACGGCAATCGGAGCCGCTGCGATCCCAAGTAATCCCCCGGCAAGCGCGATCAGCAGGCTGTCGGCAAGAAGCTGCCTCCCCAGTCGCCACGGCGATGCGCCAAGCGCCAGCCTTGTGCCAATCTCACGGTCACGGGCCGATCCACGTGCCAGGAACAGACCGGAGACATTTAGGCAGGCCAGGCCTAACAATACTACCGTCACGGCGAATAGCACCCACAACGGTTCCGACATGCGCCGCCTCAGTCCCGAATGGCCTTGTGGCGCGGCGGTGAGCACGATCGACGAATTGAGGAATTCCTGCCGGCGCTCCGCTGTGATTATGGGAAATCCTGCGCGGCGCGTATCCTCCTGCAGCATCGCTTTGAACCAAGGTTGCAGGCCCGTCTGCGCTTCTTGCAACGTCACACCTTGATTCAAGCGGCCCAACACCTGCATCCAGCGTGTGCGGCGATCTAGAAGATCTTTGAAACCTGGGATGGCTTGCTCCGACATCGACGCAGGAATCCAAATTGATGGAACCTGGCCGACGTCGATACCCTTGAACGTCGAAGCAGCTACTCCGATGATCGTCAGCGGATGACGATTAACTAATACCTTTCGGCCAACCACATCGGGAGCGCCTCCGAATTGCGTCTCCCAGAAGTCGTACGAAAGGACAGCCACCGGAGTCGCGTTTGGCGTACCGTCATCGTCGTTCGCTAAGACACGCCCCACGGCCGGCCCGATTCCGAGCAAGGGGAAATAGTTACCGGAGACAATTTCCGCCGTCTCAGGGCGGTAATCGCCGCCGCTCGAGAGATTGACAGTGGTGAGAGCGCGGCAGAATACGCCCTCGAAAAACTGCTTCTGCTTATCGAGATCGCGGCAGATCGGGTAAGACATCAGATTCCAGCTGCCGAAGCCATTCGCAACTTGATCGCCTCGCCAATCGATCAGAACAAGACGTTCAGCCTGGCGAACGGGAAGCGCGTGCAGCAGCACTTGATCCACCAGCGAGTAGATGGCAGTCGTGGCTCCAATGCCGAGCACGAGCGAGAGCACGGCAGTAATACTGAACGAGGGGGTCCTGAGAAAAGAGCGTGCGGAGAAACGGAGATCGTATACGAAATCCCGTAGCCATCGAGTCAGCCAGATGTCTCGCACTTCCTCCTGGATTTGCGCGATGCCCCCCAGTTCCAGCAGGGCTTGCCTCCGAGCTTCCCCAATTGGCAGGCCGGATCTCTCAAGATCGATGATTCGCCGGCCGAGATGATAGCGCAATTCGCGGTCCAGACCGCTCTCCAGCTTATTGCGACGGAACCAGTTCGCTAGTCGCCTTATCATCTGGCGCCCTCATTGAAAATGAGCTCAACCGCGCCCGCCAGGCGCGCCCAGCTGTGTTTTTCGGCGGCGAGCTGCTTTCGCCCGGAAGCCGTCAATGAATAGAACTTGGCCTCCCGCCCCGTTTCTGATTGCTTCCATTCGGCCCTGAGCCATCCCTTTTGCTCCAGCCTGTGTAGCGCAGGATAGAGGGAGCCTTGATTTGCTTGGACCACCGATCGCGAGATTTGGTCCAGTCTTTGGGCGATCCCGTAGCCGTGCACCGGCTCCAGCGACACAATCTGTAGAATCAGCATGTCCAGTGTGCCTTGCGGAATGGGGAACTTCGACGAAGACATCAACACCTCAACCTTCTACCCATCAGCATATCAGCATGATAGGTCGAAGGTCAAGGTGTGCAACGGCCATGACGGATACGGACGATCCTGGCAGTCGCGTTCTGAACGGATGGTCGGCACAAGAAGTAATTGGATTGCTTCCTGTTCGCCCGTCACTCGCCTCGGGAAACGCAGGATGGCGAGGTCGATCACTTTGGTAGAGCTTCTCGAATCTCTTCGACGCTCTCTGCCACGCTTCGCCCCGTCGTATCGATTACGATATGCTTACGGCCCCAAGGCTCGTATTCACGAGAGATAACTTCTTCCCATGTCGGCAGTCTCAGTCCGCTGATGTCGGCCGATCGCGTTTCCACACGCTGGCGATGTTGTTGCGGGTCAGAACATATCACCTCAACTTCAGCGGCGCGTACCTGCGCCCGATGCGCAACGTCGATCCAGGCATCGCGACTCCGCTGAATGGGATTGACAGAATCCGAAATCACAGTTCGACCCAGGCGAAGGTTGTCCTCGGCAATCGCATAAGCAACACGATACCCCGTGTCGTTGACCGGTTGGTTCACCGTCTCGGAGTCGCGGATGGCTTGTTCAATCGAGTCAATGCGCACATATATGGCACCGAGCTGGCGAGCCAGCTCTCTGGCAATGGTTGTTTTTCCAGTACCCGGTAAGCCGCCAAAGATGACTAGCATGGGAGCCAGTCTGCCAGTCGAATATCTTGGGAATTTTCCATCACGCGATTGTACTCGAATCGCCAAATATTCCGGATGAATGGGCCTGCGGGAAGCAAATTACGAGATTCTGAGCGGATCGGCAAACCGGAACTCATGGCGCGATCGGGCCTCTTGGCATTACTTCCGCCTAGCCCGTGATCCGCAATTCCGAGAGGTGCCAATAAATCGCGGATTCTTCAACCGCGCTATCCCAAGGCAAAGATGCGCTGACCAAAACCGAGAATGCCGAAAAGTCTCTGGCAGTAGTGGACAAACAATTAGAGACCACACAGGCGCAAGCTGATGAAATACGTGACGAAATCGCTTGGCGACATGTTTCCCCCAAAGAATCCGAGACGATCCGCAATTCCACTCCAGCGTCTCTCCATGAATTTAAGGTAGAGGTAAGACACCTATTATCCGACTCCGAAGCGGCAAAGTATGCCTCTGAAATTGCGGACGCTCTTGGGCCAATACTGGACGTTAACGGAACTTCTGGCGTACTAAATGCCTGGGGAACAATACCGCAGGGCGTTGCCCTATCCGTGAAAAGTCTAGATATGCCGGGGGCGGCGGACTTACAGCGTGCGCTAAAGGCTGGGGGAATTGAGGCTCCGGGCGCATTATTGTCCGCGGCAAACCTGTCCGGCAGTGCAGGGATCGTCATATTTGTATGGCCGAAACCTACACCAAATAACAAAAAGTAAAACGAGGACGCACTGAGGTAAATGGCGCACCCGGAGGGACTTGAACCCCCAACCCCTTGGTTCGAAGCCAAGTGCTCTATCCATTGAGCTACGGGTGCTGACCGGATTCTATCATTGCTTGAAGAAGTTTGGCGGCTCCCCAAGCCGAGGATTCTAGATTACGCCAGATGCTCGCTTTCATCCCGTGGAAAGCTACTATCTGGCTTCGAACCGGGTGCAAATTCAATCTAAGCCATTGCTTCGGTTGCGCTTACGGGTTCTGAGCCGTGCTTGGCCTGCTCCAAAAAGGACAGACGCCAGGATAGAGGATCCCTGTGGTAGCAAGAATTCCATCCGGCTCCCATCTGACAGAGATGTTGACACTTATTTGTTCGACTTACGGGACTTGAAAACCCGGGAAGCCAGCTCGGCTGGCAGAAAATACCCCTCAGCCTGACTGACCCTGTGTCGTCCCGAAAGCCCATGCTTCGATTCTTTCCGAACGCTAAACGCTCACTGGATTCTCTGCTTATCTTTGATCACCGATCTGGTCACAGACGGGCTTCTTTTCTTCGGTCTCCTGTTCCGCTCGCGCACAGCCCTCAGCGCGGAAGTCCTGTTTCATAAGTTATCTCTTCGCGGATGCAACTTTACCGGTTTACCAGGCGTGTGATTGATTCCGACTGGCCTACCAAACGCTCGGAACGGTCGGTGAACACCGCGACGGTCACCGATCACTAAGTGATCTGGTATTTTCGCAAGAGGGCGATGATTCCCAAAGCTTAGGCTCAAAAGAGCGGATGCGTCGTAAACTTAGGGACTTCCCCCTCGTACCTCCTTAGGTCGGAACGTTTATACACATAGGTCTTACCGCAGTCATCGCACGGGACCTTGAAAGGGCCCTCGACATCAGGAACGGGCGAGAAGGGATCTGTGTACGCGAGGGGGATTCTGTGCCTAAAGAAAAGATTCTTCCGCATATGAAAAAAGTAGTTCTTGCAAAGGACCACCCAGCTATAGTGGATGTCCTCCCACATTTCTGCCGTGGGTTCTATCTTTTTTCCTGCAGGGGCAACACCTGGTGCGGGAACCTGGACGGGAGCGGGGTTAAGACAGTCCGCGATCTGTTCTGTGGTCCAGCGGAGTAAGGGATCGCGGCGCAAACAGTGTCGCGTGATGTCGAGGAAAGGTTGTGGAAGAGTAGGCGGAACAATCGGATCGGCTTGGTTCTCCGACGATGAAGCAGGAGGATGTTGGGTAAGAGTCTCGACCAGGGTCATGCCTAGAGACCAAACATCGCCCGCACCTGCAACCAGTGCCGAGCCTGCCTCCGGCGCGTCGTAAGCGTCAACCGGCCGGTAGCTAGGGCGCGGCTCACCAAGCGGTAGCACGGTATCGAAAGCGAGCTTGAGGTGATCCCCAATAGCCATGATGTTTGAAGGTTTGATGTGAGAGTGCGCGAAGCCTTTCCCGTGAATGTATTTCAGAGCATCGAGAAGAGGCCCGAGCATTTCGCGAGTCTCTTTTGCTGTGAGCGGACGCTCAGGGAGGACGTGTCCCAGGTCTTCCTCAGCATACTCCATCACTACGAGACCCAAATCCATTTCCGCAAGCTGGCAGCGACCGCCAGGTAGCAGATGGAAGAGATTAGGATGACTAAGCTTCGAAGCGCGCTGCAAAAGAGAGTCCTGGTAATCTGCCCTCGGGCCAGCATTTATGAGTTTAATGGTGAGTTTTTTTGGTTGCGCGTGAGTAGATTGCGTTAAGAAGACCGCACTGTGGTCCGTGCTGCCCAAGAACTTCTGAAGCGGAAATATGTTCTTGACGACTTGGCCCTCGAGTTTTTTCCAGTCAACGCTCATAGGACACCCCCCAGCGACACTTGCCGTCAAGCTGTAACGGTTTGAAAATCGCCTGCACCTTGAAGCAAAGGGCTGGTTTACATCAATTTTCGCACGAGAGAGGCTCAGACAGCAAAAATTGCTCTCCGTGAACCGAGGAGCGTATCTTGTTATCAACTCTGGAATGGCCGATTGTGGATAGTCTTACCGAGTCTCTCCGTGGCTCCGCCACCGTCGATGACCTCGCGCCATTCGGTGTCAGTTAGGACAAGGCCGCCACCAAGGTAGTCGTCGTGTTACGCTGATGGGCGAGAATTGAGCAGATGTTTGGGAGCCGTGCCATGAGGAAAGTCAGTGTTCTTGTCATTGCCAGTTTCCTGGCGTGTCCCACTTTCGCAGCCAATGAAAGCAGGGAACAGAAGCGCCTCGAAGCATGTGGCCAAGTATTCAAGGAAGTTTTGGACATCCCCGACGGGATTCCAAAGGAACTTCTCAAGAAGGCCGAATGCGTCATTGTGATTCCTTCGGTTTTGAAGTTGGCGATGGGCATCGGAGGCGACTTCGGCCGCGGTGCGATCACTTGCCGAACCGGCCAGCATTTTACAGGGCATTGGAGCGCTCCCGCACTGTTCGCGCTCGAAGGCGCAAATATCGGTTTTCAGTTGGGCGGTGAAGCCACAGACTTCGTCCTCCTGGTCATGAATCCCCGAGGGGCGAACTCCATCTTGAGGAGCAAAGTGAAGCTTGGCGCAGATGCCTCTGCCGCAGCCGGGCCGAAGGGGCGGGCAGCGGCGGCGGATACCGACATCGTGATGAGGGCAGAAGTCCTAAGCTATTCTCGCTCACGCGGCTTGTTCGCTGGCATTTCGCTGGAGGGCTCTACGCTTCGGTCTGATGGCAGTGCGAACAGAAAGCTCTATGGCCGAAGCCTCAGTGCTAAGGAGATTGTCCGCCAAGGCAAGGTCGGCGTCCCGGCCTCGGGCCGCGAATTAATCTCGCTGCTGGATAAGAAGTCCCCGAAGAACGAGTCCGATCCCGTATCGCTGAAAGAATAGCCTACCGCGCAGGGCGGCCCGATGTCGCTTCAGAATTAGTTTGTCGCCACGGTAGCTACTGGCGCTGCGTTGAGCAAGGTTATAGTTTGAGTCACTGGGGCATTTGGCAGACGCTCCTAATGGCAAGCAATGCACTTCTCCTTGACTTATCAGGCTCCCTCTTCTCATAATCTACCGGAAGACTGCCGAAGTCCACGCCCTCAGGATTCCCTCTTTGTTCAGGTGAAAACGTGGAGGTGTCGGGATGCGATCTTCTGCTCGTTCCAATCGCCAGCTTCCTTCTTCCTATATTCCGTTGGGCCTTCTTGCCGCCCTTGTTGCAGTGGCCTTGACCTTGGTGACCTGCGGCAAGACAACGACCATGACCCAGGTTAACAACGGGATGGCCACCGTCAACGTGAGCCTCAGTGATCCCCCGAGTTGCTCGCCACCGGCGGGCAATTTCAAGAGTGTTTTCATCACCATCCGCTCGGTGCAGGCGCACATCAGCGCCACTGCGGACGACAATTCTCCAGGTTGGGTAGAACTCCTTCCCGAGTTGAATAGCCAGCCGGTTCAGGTGGATCTCCTAAACCTTCCGGCCAACGGCGCTTGCCTGCTCAAGACGCTCGGTTCCAACACAAGCCTTGCCCCCGGCGACTACCAACAGATTCGCCTCCTCGTTGTTCCGGATAATCCTGGCTCGGGCGCCGGGACCTCTCCGAATGCATGCGCTACTCTCGGCCAAGTGTTTAATTGCATTGTGGATAGCAGCAATAATACTTCCGAGCTTCAGCTCTCCAGCCAGGCCAATACCGGCCTGAAGATTCCACCGGGGCAAGTCGTTGGCGGCCCCATCCACGTCGCCGCCGGCCAGTCCGTGGACATCAATGTGGATTTCAATGCCTGCGCTTCCATCATCCAGGAGGGAAATGGCAAGTTTCGGCTCAAGCCTACCCTGACCGCTGGAGTGGTCAGCACGAATACAACGGGAATCTCAGGCCAAGTTGTGGACAGCGTGACCTCGCAACCCATCGCGGGCGCCACGGTAGCCCTCGAAAGCTCAGACAAGTCCGGCACGGATCGCATCTTCATGGAGGCCCTAACGGACTCCGGAGGGCATTTCAGTTTTTGCCCCTTGCCCATGGGCGCCGTCTTTGATGTCGTCGTTGACGCGGTTAGCAGTTCGGGCGCCTCTTACAACGCGACAGTCGTAGTCAATGTTCCCGGAGGAACCGATGTCGGCACCCTTCCTCTTGTGGCGGAGACAGCAACGCAGAACGGGCCTGCGACCGTCCAAGGGTTCGTCACGGCGCTGAACGGAACCGTGGGAGCGAACATTGACGTGAGTACGAGCGCGCTGCAATCCGTTTTGCTTTCTGGTGGAGCGACTCGGCCTGTCACCATTCCCCTTGTGCAGGGTTCAACTTCAAATATCGCCGTCCAATCCGCCACGCCCTGCCCGGCTACGGGAAGCCCAATCGGCGCCTTCTGCGCCCAATACACGCTGATCGTACCGGCCAGCAACCCGAACGTTGGCAGCTTCTCGGCGGGCAAGATCACTTTTTTGACGCCTGCGAGCGGCAACGTCCTCTACAGCGTCGAAGCGGACGCGACAAAACCTATGTCCGGAGGAGCGACTATTTGCTCGCAGTCTTCACTGACGACGAATCTAGACACAAACGGCATGGCTCTCAAAGTAACTGCCGGTGCCACAATCACCGCTAAAGAAGTTGACTTCATTGGCTGCTCTTAGCGATTCGGCGGATCATGGTCGCCAGAAGCAGCTGCTCGGGAGTATAGGAGCGCCTCTTTTGGATCTCCGGGAACGGCGCAAGATCTGCCTCGATCAGTGAATGCCCGCTCGCGGTCCTGGTGTAAAGTTGACTCATTTGCGGACGCGCCCACTCCCGAACTTTGTGGCTCGTCCCCTGTCTCGTAAACTGAAAGCCAGCTAAGCCCATGGAAAAGCACATCACGGTTACGGGCTGGCGGTGGTCTTCTTGAAAGCGGTCCGTTTGGCCGTGCAGGAATGGGCCAGGTAACGGCGAAATAGCAATTCGCCAGCCACAGGCCAGGAGCGCCACAGCGCAGCCTCTTATCTTTGGCTGAGCGTGGTCGAGCCTTAGTTGCTTTCTAAGTGTCAGCTGGGCTCGAGGTGGAATTTCCACGAGCGTTTTGAGATGGTAGGCGGAAAATCAGTGCACGTGCGGGCGCAGGAACCAGCTCAGGTCGACGCCGATGCCGAACGAATAGCTATTTAGTTGCAAAGGAACGCTGCGGCTATAGTCGAACTCGAGATCCAAGTAACCAACCGGCTTGTAGTCGATTCCCGCATTGTAGCCGTTGTCGCGCACGAGATCCGCGGCGCCCGTGGAGACGCTGGCGGTGGTGAAATTCTTGCGGTTTTTGGTCGGTGCCCCGGGGCTGCATTTGGCGGGGGAACTGCAGCGGAAGACCCGGCTGATCACTGTTTGATTCCCCCAGGGTGCAACGTCGTAAGCTGATGCCGAGAAGCTGAACTTGCCAGGGTCGTATTCAACTCCGCCGTTGAATTGAGCGTTGTAGCCGAAAGTGACGAATGGACGATGGAAGAATCTTGTGTCCATTACGGAGTTACCCACTCCGGCGTCGAGGAACGGTGAGAGATCTCCGAAGGCGTGGTCGAAATGGTTCGCCAAATTCCAAGTTGCATGACCGGTGCTGAGGCCCTTCTTCGTATCGCCCGTGGGAGCGGTAAGATGCAGGGTCGAACTGAAGTTCAGGGACGGGTTAGGGTAGTTCAACCGGAGGTCCGTGAATAAGGTGCCCACGCCAATGCCAGAGACTGCACCGGGATCGTTTTTCTTGATGGAGGAAGGGGTGCTCACAAAATAAAACGGCAGGCCCACATCAACGCCAAAGTGACGAGAAAAGTTGTATCCGAGAGCGGAGCCCAAATCGTACACGGCACCGTCACCGCTGGAGCTTCCTTCGAACTTGGCTCCCAGCGTCATTCCAGGGGTGAAGCCTCCAGGGTTATCTTTTGTCGGCCCGTTTGCAGCGGGATTCGGCGATTGCGCAAACAAAGGAGAGTAGGAAGAAAGAAGTGCTATCACACAGAAAAAGCCTGCGCCGCGAAACCCCTGGATTCGCGATTTCAGACCGCTATCAGCTGATCCATCGTTGAATTTCAATTGTCGTCTCCAATTATCTGATGCGTTTCGAATCGCGCTAGACAGTGCGAGATTTTCAAATCCTCGCCGCGAATATGAATGACTGGATCGGGGAGTTTGAGATCGGTGTTGAAAGGTTCGATTCCCAGTTTAGAGGAAGCGGAGGCCTAGGCTTACATCGGGAACGCACCGCGGCCTCTGAACCGTTACCTGTACGAGAGACCGGGTGGCAGGTGCTGCGCTGAAAGGTAACAGTGCTTCCGTGGCTCAGGAACCCAAGAAGCCAGCCCGGCTGGCAGAAAATAACAGTAAGGATGGCGCAATTCCAGAGAGTCGAAAACGCCAAGAAATCGCCGCAACCCTCGAGCACCATTTAGCAAAGTGCGACTAGCCTTTTTTGTCCTTAGTCCAAAGAACCGATTCTTGGTTCTTGAAACGGATGACTTCGCCCTTGGCCACATCGTAGTAGAACGAGACTTCGCTCGCCACGTCATCCTGTGTGTAGGAGATGGTGTACAACACGCGGACACCTTCTCGCACTTCCTTGATATTATTGATAAAACCTGTCGTAACCTTGCCTTCGCCGGTCCCGAAACTGATACTGACCAAATTTATCTCGAACGAGCGGCCATCGTAATTAGGATCTTCCGTGTGCCACTCTCCTAAAAGCTGCTCAGGAACGTCCTTGTTGGGAGGCTGCCAAGCAAACAGCACCGAAATAATGAAAAGGGTCACAACGACCGCTGCCCAAATTATTCTTCTCGCCTTGTTTTTGTTTATCACAGATATCCACTCCCTCGAGAACAGCGTTTCCCTCCTGCAGCCTCGGCTCAGCCCACCTCGACCATCGGCTTGGAAGATTCTTCTTGCTCCGTTCCAACTCCTCCCTGCTCGACGATTCCCCGGAAAACATCCACCACAAGCGGATCAAACTGCTTCCCCTCTCCTGCCTCAATGATCTGCATCACGCGTTCGATCGGCATGCCTGGGCGATAGGGGCGATCGGAAATCAGGGCGTCGAAGCAATCCGCGACAGCGAAAATGCGGGCGTGCAATGTAATCTTGTCCCCGGTAAGACCATTTGGATATCCGCCTCCGTTTACCCACTCGTGGTGCTGCAACACGATGGACATGGAATCAGCTAGCCCGGGGATCGGCTGCAAGATGCGCGCTCCGATGTTCACGTGTTCGCGCATCTCCTTCATCTCATCGTCAGTCAGCTTCCCGGGCTTATCGAGTATCTGGGCGGGCGTGCCGATTTTCCCGACGTCATGCAGCAGCCCGCCTCGGCGCATGACGTCCAGTTCCTTCGCCGGCAAACCCATTGCTTCCGCGATCTTGATCGCGCAACTTGTAACTCGTTCGGAATGGCCGAGCGTCCATGGCGATTTGGCATCGATCGCCCGGGCCAATGCAGTCAGCGTCCCCCAATGCAGTTGTTCCAGGTCGCTCACCAGGTGAGAGTTGGCTAGGGCCACAGCCAGCTGGTTTGCGAGTTGCTTCCCGTGTTCCTTGTCTTCTTCGGTCCACGCACTGACTGCTGCGCGCCCCAGGGTAAAGACCGCGGAGGGACTCCCGTCCAGACATACGGGGACGATTAAGAAACAGTTCATGCCTCGCGCGCTTAGAGGCCTCAGATAGCTCGGCAGATTGCCGCCCTGAACTAGGACGGAAACCTCCGGTTGCTCTGCGAGTTCACGCATCTCCCCCGGCGTTACCTCGATTTTCTCAGTGTGCCTATCGCCATCCAACGCCGGACCGTATACATACGTTGTTGCCGTGCATGCCCCCGCAGAATCGAATAGCGCCATGCTCAGAAGATCGTGAGGGAGAAGCTCACCCAACTTGTTCGAAAGCGTATCCACGATCTTTTCGATATTCCACGATGAGAGGATTGCCCGGTCGATTTCATTGCTGACCTTGAACGAGTGCAGTTGCCTCTCAATTCGGCCGGACATGAAATTGAAAGAGTCTGCCAGTTCTGAGAATTCATCCCCGCTTGTTACTGTCACGCGCGACTGGAAGTCTCCGAGAGAAATGCGCTGCGTGCCCTCCTTGAGCTTCCCCAGCGGAATCAGCTGTCGACGAATTTGTACCAGACTGAGAAGAAGAACGATCCAAAGCGCCAAAAGAAACACGAGCAGGAAACTTGTCTTGAAGCGCGCCAATGGCGCCAACACATCCGGTTTCGCCTCGCTAGTGACTATCGTCCAGTGCGTTGCGAAGAAGGAACTCTCTAACGGAAGGTTCCAATAGTTCGCCAGGAACTCTTGGCCATTTCGTCTCCAGTCGAATTCCCCGGAAAATGTGTGTGTGACTCTGGTCGGGAATGCCGTTGGCGGTTCAGCTGAACAAAACAATGCCCGGCCGGAAGGATCCAAGACGCAAACGTTCATGTCCCGTGGGAGACTGTCCGCGTCCCAGAGATAGGCCGTCTGGATTTCCGCGACGAGAGTCCCCTCATTCGCCTGCTCCGCATTCACTTGGTGACTCAGGAAAACACATGGTTCACGCTCGCCGCAATCTACAGTAGACAGAATGCTCTTTCCAGAGTGCAGAAACTCTTGTTCTTTCGGCGTGAAACCAATTCGCTGCCGATTTTTTCCGAACAGACTTTTCTGATTCCCATCCGGGAAGACTAGTTCTAATCCCTCGAACCGGTTCACCAGGTTGGACGAGAGTCCACCGTGGCTTCCTGCATAAGACCTACGCTCTGACCCAAGACTGTCGCGCACGCTGTCGCCAACCAGTTTCAGGTCGGCCTCTAGAAAGTTCAGCCGTTCATAAATAGCCATGGCCTCATCCCGGCTCATTTGGTGTAATTGCCGCCGGCTCTGTTCCTCGAGCTGAGCCGTCACGTTCCGCAGAGACACTGCGGCGAGCACGGTAATGGGTATCAGGGCGCATAAAACGAAAAGCCAAAAGATTCGGCGAGCGAGCTTGCTATGCAGAAATGTAGCTTCGATTTTCATTCCGTTAGCCGCATCTCAGAATTGCGAAGCCAATCCATCGTAGCTCCCGTCGCTTGCTCTGATGACGTCATCCTGACTCTTCTGTGCTGTGATCGGTGACGTGCTTTGGCCATCCTTGCCCATGCTGTACAGGTCGTAATCTGAATTCAGCGGGACTAAGAAGCGGTCCTTTCTCGCTTTACCATTCCCCTTCATTGTCGAGTGATTCAGATACTGGTACGGATTGCCCCACGGATCGTTAAGGTTGCCGTAACCCACTTGAGACAGATCGTCCGGCAAAGTGCCATTGATCACCTGGTAGAGGGTGATCCCGTCTTCTAGCGTATGGATTTCGCTCACTGCGCGAGCAATCCTCGCCTGGTCCATGGCGGCCATCAGGTTCGGAATAGCGATTGCACAAATCGTCAAAAAAACCGCCACCACGATCAACAGTTCGACCAAGGTAAATCCGCGGCTCGTTCTCCTTCGACGGTTCTCACCTTGCCGCAGGTCAGATGCGGTTCGTGCTTCTCTCCTGTGCCAGTACTTAGATTGCTTTTGACCGTCCAGACCGGCAAGTGACCGTGCGCCTTCAAAGCAGCAAGGCCGACGTCGGTCGGCAAAATGGATTTCAGATAACACGCACGGGTTCTCGTATTCGAGGCGGCAACACTAGCTTCTGCGCAAGCAAGGAACTGTGGGCAGCCAGGGGGTGGCTTCACTCTTTTGTCATTCTCTGGGATATTTCGGTCGGAGACAATAGGCCATGTCGTACAGGGCACTAGTACTTACGTGTCTCTGACAAATTGATACCGAAGCGAGAGCAGCGAGGTTCACCACATGCGTCACACCGCTCTTCCAAGCGAATGGGAGATCGTGTGGGGCTGTCTGAAAATGTCACGCAAATTGCGGAAAACGGTGGCAATTCTGCGGCGAATGGCAACAAATGAAGAAATGATGGAGAAAGTAGGTTGCAGGAATTTGCCCCAACTTGCTGAATCCGTTCGGTTAGCCACTCCTCTGGCAAGATTGCAAGATTTGGCAAAGTAGATCAGTAGATCGAACGGCTTCGAACCAGAAGGTCGGGAGTTCGAGTCTCTCCGGGCGCGCCATCTCATTGAATCGAAAAGAGTAAGAAGAATCGCTCTTCACCGTTGACCCTCTGGCGGTGTTCGTCAACGAGCGGGGCCGAAAGCTGGCGAGTTAACGCGTCGGAACGGCAGAACAATTGATTAAACATCGAGTCGGGCTCCTTTGTGAAAGTGGAAAGGCGGTCCGACTCTACGTTGTTAGCGTCTGACAAACCACACTGGCCATAAAGAGCACTTCGACCTGCTACTATAATCGTCAAAGTTGCCAGAAAGTCTTTGCAACATTCTCCATCATCCTAGGAAAGACCTATAATTGCTAATACGAACATGTCCGATTTGGCGTTACCGGAGATTGGCCCGCCGCCAGATCGTCACTTGCTTGACACAAAACCAGCGCCTGAAAGGAGTGAGAAAACCTACGCCGCGCCGTGCTCTCGAAGCCGCCTGGCGCCCTGCAGCCCCCGAAGCGCCTCCAGCATCTCGCTGCTTCCGAAGAATAGCTCCGCCCCGGAACCTCCTTCGCTTGTCGAATGGTTTTATCTGAAATCTCTCTAATCTGCTTTCTCATTTTTCGTCCCATCCGGGCGACCACTCGGCTATCCCATCGTCTAAATCATTCAGCGAGTGGCTTTGTGTCTACATGGAGAGCCAGCACATGATGAATCTCGTCCACAATCTCCGTTTCGGTTTTCGCCTTCTAGCAAAAAACCTCGGCTTCACTTCCGTTGCCCTTCTCGCGCTCACACTGGGTATCGGCGCCAATACCGCTATTTTCAGCGTCGTCTACGCGACTCTCCTCGCTCCCATGCCGTATCCCAATCCAGACCAGCTTGTCATGGTCTGGTCCAAGATCAACGGCAACAACAATGGCGTCTCCGCTGGCGACTTCCTCGATTGGAAAAACCAAAATAAGCTCTTCCAAAACATGATCGCCTGGACTGGCGGCAGTTTCAGTCTCTCCACGGGCGGCCATCCCGAGCAGATTCGGGCCCGCATCGTCTCCCCTGGCTCCTTTGATATGGTGGGAGAACCCCTCAAGCTCGGCCGCGATTTTCTTCCGGAAGAAGGTCAGGTGGGAAGGGACCACGTGGTCGTCATGACCCACAAACTCTGGATCGAGCGCTTTGGCAGCGATCCTAAGATTATTGGCCAGAAGATCCGTATGAATGGCGAAACGTACACCGTGGTTGGAGTCCTCGCCGCCGGTCAGCCCGACCGCCTGGAATCCCACCTATTTGTCCCTCTCGCGTTCAAGCCCGATCAGATCAACCACGATTTCCACTGGCTTCTTGTCATGGGTCGCTTGAAGCCCGGCGTCACTCTCCAGCAGGCCAACGCCGACATGGACTCAGTGACGCGTCACATCGCCGAAATCTATCCCGTCTCCAACAAGGGCTGGGGCGCTTCCGTCGAGCAATTGCAGAACGACTTCATCAGTCCAGAACTTATCAAGAACATTTGGCTGCTCATGGGCGCGGTGGCTTTCATCCTGTTGATTGCCTGCGTCAACGTGGCCAATCTTCTGCTCGCCCGCGGCACCGTTCGCCAAAAAGAAATCGCTGTCCGCGCCTCCCTCGGCGCGACGCGCCGTCAGCTGTTCGCTCAGTTCCTCACAGAGAGCCTCGCGCTCTCAGCCATCGGCGGTGTTCTCGGCATTGGTCTCGCGTTCGCGATGCTGAGAGTCATCGTCGTCATGATGCCGCCTTTCACTCTGCCCTCGGAAGCAGACGTGCGCCTCAATCTTCCTGTCCTTTTCTTTACTCTCGCCGCGTCGCTTCTCTCCGGCATTCTTTTCGGCTGCGCTCCCGCGTTTCAAACTTCTCGCATGAATCTGAGCGACACTCTCAAGGAAGGCGGCCGCTCCGCCTCCAGCGCAGGCCGCCACGGCCTTCGTCGCGGGCTTGTCGTGGTCGAATTCGCACTCGCCCTCACGCTTCTAGCCGGCGCCGGCCTCGTCATTCACAGCTTTTGGAAACTGTCGCGCGTCGATCTCGGCTTCCGACAGGATCACATCCTCACCTTTGGCCTCCCTGTTCCCAACGATCGCTTCTCCAAACCCGAGCAAATCAACGCCTTTTACCGCCAACTCCTCGAAAAGATCGGCGCGCTCCCCGGCATTTCTTCGATTTCCGTTAGTACCGGCATGCCGCTGCAAGGCACCAATTTTGGAATGCCCTTCTCCATCGTCGGCCAGCCCGTCGGTGACCTCTCCTCTCGCCCCGGCGCCGGCTTTACCATGGTCACTCCAGAATACTTTCGTACCTTCGGCATATCCATTTCCAAAGGGCGCGTTTTCACAAGCCAAGACCTTGCCGGCAATGTGCCCGTTGCGATCGTCAACGACGCTTTCGTCAAGAAATATCTTTCAAGCCTTGATCCCCTCAAACAGCGCCTCTCGATCGAGCAGTTGATCCCCGGTCAAACCAAGCTGGGCCCAGCTCTCGAATGGCAAATCGTCGGCGTCTACCATAACGTCCACAATGGCGGCATTCGTGGAGACGGCTTTCCGGAGGTCAATGTTCCTTTCTCGCAGAGTCCATGGCCGCAGGCTGCTATCGCGGTTCGCACCGCGGGCGACCCCGCCAGCATGACCCAGAGCATCGCTGCCGTCGTTCTTTCCATCGATCCCGATTTGCCGCTCGATCAGGTCAAGACGATGGACCAGATTGTCGACGAATCCCTGTCCGGAGATCGCTTCGGCACTGTTTTGTTTGGGAGTTTTGCCGCCGTTGCTCTCCTGCTGGCCGCCATCGGAATCTATGGCGTCATGTCTTTCGCTGTCGCGCAGCGCACTCATGAAATCGGCCTGCGCATAGCCCTGGGCGCCAGCCCTGCGCAAGTGCTTCGCCTGGTTCTCCGCGAAGGCATACTCCTCGCGTTGGGCGGACTGCTTCTCGGCCTCGGCGGTGCCTACTTCGCCGGCCGCCTGATGAAATCGCTCCTTTATCAGGTCAACGCGATGGATCCCACCGCGGTTAGCGCCGTCACCGCCGTACTTCTGCTCTCCGCGCTGCTCGCTTGCTACATCCCCGCGCGCCGGGCCACTCAGGTCGATCCCATGGTGGCCCTGCGCGACGAATAAACTTCTGCGGTGGCGCGTGAAGAGTGGCCTTCGTTCCTCAGGGTAAACGAGTGTGAGCGGCGGAGCGGAGCGTCGAAGCGGAAGCGTGCTATTGGCTAGTGCGGGTTGTCGGGGATCTTCGCGATCTTGCCCGACTTGATCGAGAGCAGCACGGCCAGGCAAGCGGGGCGTGCGGCAACAGGTCCTGCAAAGCGATCGATTTCGAGCGGAAAATGATGATTGCGATTCGCCGCCCGGCCAGATTCTGCTCGTACTCCAAGCCGCGGTCTACCGTCAGCAAAACATCGAAATGGGCCGACTCGGCGGCGTCCAGAAAGTCGCCGTTCTTGAGGCCGGCGAAACCAGCGTACTCCGCCGACTCACATTCGTGCCTACGAAGGTAATTTCGCAGTCTCTGATTCACACACTCGTCGAGCAGAACCCGCATTCATGATTTGCCGGACAGAAGTTGTTGAGCTTCTTCCAGGGCGGCGATGGCCATCTCGCGGGTCACAGTCGGAAATCCTTCGAGAGATTCCTCCAGCGTCTCTCCGCCTTCGAGCGAGTCGAATAGCGCCTGGAGGGGTACACGTGTTCCACGGAAGATCGGAGTTCCCCCCTAGAATGTCGGGGTCCTTGACGATCACATGCCTGGTCGATGCCATACACGACTGTATACCTGAGAGGCAGTGACAAGTTCCTTGCGTACTGGCGCGACCTCGGCTTGGGCACTCTCGGTGCCGTGTGCATTATCGGTGGTGGCGTGCGCTTTTGGGCCTGGATTAAGGAACACAGGACTTGGGCTCTTGCTACTTGGATCGGCGTTTGTACAATAGTCTTGTTTCGTAAGAGCTTGAGGACCTGCAGAACCCTAGCTCACTTGGCGGGAACAGGCTCCATTGTTTTGACCTGAATGATGTTGGTCTTGGAATCCAGTGTGCCGGTGAGCTTGACCTTTTGTCCCGCGTACTTTTCGGCCATCTCCTGGTTGTCTAGCTTGAAGACATCATGTTTGGTCAACAGCACATATCTACCGCCACGGCTCTGGACGCAATAGCGCGTGCAGTCCTCTGCCGTGCTGCCCGCATGCCCCATCTCGATCATTTCCTTGTGCGACCGGTTTAGAGAATGGACACCCATGGAGCATTGCGAATCGGCGATCTCGCCCGCAAAGGTTGTTTCCCCTGCGCCCGAAGTAGCCGGCCCCGTGAAGATCAGGGCTGCCAGCAAGGCTGCTGAGATAAGAAATGCTCGTGTTTTAGTCATCCGTACTCTCAATCGTCTGCGTGTCGTCTAAGGGGCTCTGCGATCGGACCTACGGCTCGACGACGAACTTCATGGTCATCTCCTCGTGGCCCTGGCTGCAAATTACTGTGCAAATGACGATGTATTCGCCTGGCTCGCTTGGTGCGGTCAAATTGAATTCTTGGGTACCAGGTTTGAGCAGGAGGTCCCAGCCGGGAACCGGTTTCCGGTCCGAGGCTCGCAACAACGCAAGTCCATGCACCGAACCATCCCGATTGTGGTTCTGGGCCTTGATTGCAGTAACACGCAGGGTGAGTTCCTCGCCCGGCTTGGCTGTTATGGTGGGCTGCTTCTGACCTTGGATTTTGAACCGGCTGTCATGATCGGCCAATACCTCAATCAAGCGCCGAGGCGTTTGGCTGAGGAGTGCTGGTAAGAGGCTTGAACAAATGGCGATTGCGAACACCAGGTATCGCCAGGGCAGTCTCGTTCTAGCTGTAGACAGTCTCCCCATAGTCACTCCGTCATATAGCGCAGGATCAAACGCCTGTCTTCGTCCGTGATGAGCGCGCGGACCCTCATGTGGCGCAGAATCGTGGCCATCGCCCGCGGCGGGAACTTTGGCGGCGCCGCGTGGCAGCGACCACAATTCGCCCGGAATCTCTTCTCGCCTTCCAGCCGCAAGGCCCGGTTGTCGCGGATGCCCGATCCTGCGGAGTCCGCGTGTGGCGAGGCGGAC
>Ga0210403_10001823_pt1 | contig 19762 bp, 17 predicted proteins | sample IncBWC19MmetaG_FD_150863 | JGI IMG/M metagenome (GOLD analysis project Ga0210403, IMG submission 150863) | Forest soil microbial communities from Barre Woods Harvard Forest LTER site, Petersham, Massachusetts, United States - Inc-BW-C-19-M | ecosystem: Environmental > Terrestrial > Soil >... | reverse complement strand
GGCGGAAGACGGTGTGCTCACCAGTTGGTTTCAGAAGCCGCACGACCGCTTCGGCACGAGTTACCGCATCATCAACCTGATCGTCGGCCTGCAGTTGCTGACCATCATTCTCAGCCGCGGCAACGTCTACATGCTGGCCGCGCTCTATGCTTTCGGCGTGATCTGGAGCTTCGCCATGAAGTCCGTCGCCGTGCTCGTGCTGCGCTACACCGAGCCGGGGAACCGGGCATGGAAGGTTCCTGGCAACCTTCACATCGGCAAGACGGAAGTTCCCGTGGGATTGATTCTTATTTCCGCAGTGCTGCTCATCACTGCGGTCGTGAATCTATTCACAAAGTACGAAGCGACCATCGCAGGAGTGATGTTCAGCGCCGTCTTCTACACCATCTTCACTATCTCTGAGCACCACGTCACCAAGGAACGCCACGGCAAGCCGGAGCAGCTCGACCAGTTCCGCGTCTACGGCAATCAGGAACTGGGCAGCGGAGCCATGGGCGTGCGCCCGGGAAACATTCTGGTTGCGGTGCGCGATCCCCGCAACCTCTACTACCTGCGGCAGATTCTCGCCCACACCAATACCGTCAAGCAGGATGTGGTGGTGATGAGCGCGCGCCTCTACCATCGCGAGCCCAGCTTCGGCGGCAGCTCGGTCATGGAAGCCAGCCAGGTTTTCGACCATTACGAGCAGGAACTTTTCACAGCTGCCGTGGCTGTGGCAGAAAAAGAGGGCAAGCCAATTTCTCTGCTAGTAGTCCCTGCGACCGACGTGTTCGATGCCATCATGGTGACGGCGCAGCGTCTAGATTCCTCCCGCGTCATCTGCGGACTCTCGAACAAGCTCACCGCCGACGAGCAAGCCAAGCTCACTGGCGACGCCTGGGAGCGCATGCCCGAGCCCCGCCCGCGCGTATGCCTGGAAGTTTGCGCTCCCGACGGCACGGTGCGCGAGTACACCATCGGCCCGCACACCCCGCGCATGCGTCCGCAGGATGTCGAACTCATGCACAAGCTCTGGCTCGACATCACCAGAGATCCGAAGTACGCCGGAGCCCATCACTACCACATCATGGCCCTGGCGTTGGAGGAACTGCAGCGCGAGCTGAGCACCGAACAGCGCGCCCAGCTTCTGCAAAAACTGCAGGAAGAGATGCGCCGCTCGGGTGATGGGCCGAAAAACTAGATCTGCCACGGATTCACGCGGATTTTAACGGATGAACCCAGCGTTGCTTTATCGGGTTGATCCGTGTAATCCGTGGCCAAGGAGGGTGTTCTCGTTTATCTCTTACCGCTTCAGCAGACCTTCCAGCGAAGCCCGCAACTCCCGATAGCGAAACGGATACCCACTGGAGATCAGCTTCACGGGCTCCACTTGCTGGCTTCCGAGCAGCAGCTCCTCGCCCATCTCCCCGAAGACCGTTTTCACCACGAACGCCGGCATGGGAAAGATTGCCGGACGCGACAGCACGCTGGCTAGCGTAGCCGCAAACTCCGCGTTCCTGACGGGCTTCGGCGCGACCATGTTCACAGGCCCCTGTATCAAATCGTTCTTCAAAATGTGATGAATCGCGCCCACCATGTCCTGCACATCAATCCAGCTCATCCACTGCTGCCCGTTTCCGGTTCGCCCGCCCAACCCCAGTTTGAACGGCATGAGCATCGCTCCCAGCGCGCCACCTTTGGGGCTGAGCACGATTCCCGTCCGCAGGTGCGCGGTGCGAATGTCTGCTTGCACCGCGGTCGTGGTCGCCTCCTCCCACTCCTGGCAAGTGTCAGCCAGAAATCCCGTGCCCGCTGTGCTTCCCTCGGAGAGCGCCTCATCGCCACGGTCGCCGTAGTAACCGATGGCCGATCCACAGACAAGAACCTTCGGCTTATCTTCCGCGCGAGCCAGAGCCTGCGCCAGATTCAATGTCCCGGCTACGCGGCTGTTCCGAATCTTCTCTTTCTTGGCCGCCGTCCAGCGTCCCAAAATGCTTTCGCCCGCGAGGTGAATTACGGCGTCGAATCCGGAAACCGACTCGGGCGCAAGCGGCGCCGCCGGGTCCCAGGCCACCTGCCCCGCCCCCGCAGCCGTGCCGCGCACCAGCCGCACTACAGACCATCCACTCGTACGCAGCGAAGGCAGAAGAGCGGCTCCAATCGGCCCCGACACCCCGCTCACCAGAATTCTCGAATTCATGGCTACCGGATGCAACTTTAACAGTTCGCCAAGCGTCCCAACAAACTCAAGATCAATTTGAAACCTTCGTAACGGGTGAAATCCGAAAAGGCTCGATACTTTATCTGCATACCTGCATAACTGCCTAGCCTGTGGAACCCAGTGGGGACGTTTCATGTAATCTTATTGCACGGTCCTCCTGCCGGGGCACGACGGACCCGCATCCAACCCCAAGGGGCCGGTAGCGATGCGGGCGGGACGAGAAGTCTATTGATGGCGTTTTCATATAAGGCCGCTCTCCTGGCTCTCGCACTTGGCTCTCTGAACTGGGCCTCGGCGTGCATTGGACAAACCGCCGATCAAGGACCCGCTCCTCCGCGGGGAACTGTCACCGGAACCATCGTCGATGCCACCGGAGCCGTCGTAGCCGCCGCCCACGTAACCCTTACGCAGGCCGATCAGTCTACAAGCCCGGAAGTATCATCCGGTGACAAGGGTCAGTTCACGTTTACGAATGTCGCCCCCGGCGCGTTTCAGCTAGCCGTGAAGGCGGCGGGCTTCGCTCCGGGAACATCCTCGGGTACCCTGCTTCCCGGAGAGGTCCACACGGTTCCGCCGATTGCCCTGGCTGTCGCCACCAATGTCACCGACGTGGAGGTCGCACTTTCTCCCACCCAGGTGGCCGAAGAGCAAATCAAAGACGAAGAGAAGCAGCGCATCATCGGCATCGTCCCGAACTTTTACGTCACCTACGATTCCCACGCGCTTCCCCTGAACTCAAAACAAAAATTCAAGCTGGCCACTAAAACGGTGATCGATCCCTTTACGTTCCTGGTGGTGGCGGGCACTGCGGGGGTCGAGCAGGCGCAAAATCATTTCATCGAATACGGCCAGGGCGTGCAAGGCTACGGTAAGCGCTTCGGCGCCACCTATGCCGATACCGTCTCCAGTACGTTTATTGGAGGCGCCATCTTGCCATCGCTATTTAAACAGGATCCGCGTTACTTCTATAAAGGAACCGGTAGCACGCCCTCGCGATTCATGTACGCCATCCGAATGTCGGTAATTTGCAAAGGCGACAACGGACGCTGGCAGTTCAACTACTCGAACGTTCTAGGCAGCCTGGCCGCCGGAGGTATTTCCAATCTCTACTACCCATCCCTCGATCGCGACAGCGCCGAACTGACCTTCGAAAACGCCGCCATCGGCCTAGCCTCCAATGCAGTGACCAACGTTCTCCAGGAATTCATAGTCCGCAGACTAACCCCGCACGCGAACCACCCCCCGGCCCAGCAGTAAAGGGCTTTCGCCTCTCTCCACGGGCTATAATCCTGCATGGCGAGCTTGCGCCAACAGATCGCGACCACCGCTCTCACGCTCACCAAGTTCCGCGAGCTGATGAAGCGGATTCAGGAAAACCGTCCGCAGGACGATCTCTCGATCGTCAAGAAAGCCTACGACTACTCCCTGAAGCACCATGAAGGCCAGACCCGCGCCTCGGGCGAGCCTTACCTGGTGCATCCGCTCGAAGTAGCGCTGGTGCTTGCCGAGATGAAGATGGACCCGGTCGCCATTGCGGCCGGGCTGCTGCACGATTCGGTGGAAGACACCTCGGTGACCATCGTTGACATCCGCAAGGAATTTGGCGAGCAGGTCGCCCACATTGTCGAGGGCGTCACCAAGATCAGCAAGATAGATTTCGCCACGCGTGAAGAAGCGCAGGCTGAGAACTTGCGCAAGATGATGCTGGCCATGGTCGATGACATCCGCGTGGTGCTCATCAAACTCGCCGACCGGTTGCACAACATGCGCACGCTCGAGCATCTCGATCCCGAGCGCCAACGGAAGATTGCCGAGGAGACGCTTGAGATCTACGCCCCTATTGCGCACCGGCTGGGCATGGGAAAGATTCGCGGCGAACTCGAAGACCTCGGCTTTCTTTTTCTCGACCCGGCCGGCTACGAGCAGGTGGAGAAGGCGGTCAACGCGCGGCGCAAGCAGGGTGAAGCTTTCCTCGCGAAGATGCAGGGGATCATCAACGACAAGCTGAAAGAGGCGGGTATCCAGGCCAGCGTGGAGAGCCGCATCAAGCGCCTGTTCAGCATCCACAAGAAGCTCCAGCGGCAGCGCATTTCCGTCGATCAGGTCTACGACTTGTTTGCCATGCGCATCATCACGCGCTCGTTACAAGATTGCTACGCCGTGCTGGGGATCATTCACAACATTTGGCGGCCGGTGCCGGGGCGCATCAAAGACTTCATCGCCATGCCGCGGCCCAATTTCTACCAGTCGCTGCACACGTCGGTGATCACGGAAGATGGAACGCCATTTGAAATCCAGATTCGCACCGAAGAGATGCACAAGATGGCGGAGGAAGGCATCGCCGCGCACTGGAAATACAAAGACGGTCCGGTCTCGGCGCAGGACGAGCAGCGGCTGGCCTGGCTGCGGCAGGTGGTCGAGTGGCAGCGCGATGTCAGCGATCCCAACGAATTTCTTTCGGCGCTGAAGGTCGATCTTTATCCCGAAGAGGTTTACACCTTCACACCCAAGGGCAAAGTTGTGGTGCTGCCGCGCGATGCCACGCCGATCGACTTCGCTTACACCATCCACACTGAGGTTGGCCACACCTGTATTGGGGCCAAGGTGAACGGACGCATGGTGCCACTGCGCCACAAGCTGCATTCCGGAGACATTGTCGAGATCCTCACCCAGGCAGGCCACAAGCCCAGCCGCGACTGGCTCGGACTGGTCAAGTCGTCGCGCTCGCGCAACAAGATCAAGCACTGGCTCAACGTCCATCAACGCGAGCGCTCCATTGAAATTGGACACAAGCTGATCGAGAAGGAGGCGCGCAAGTACCGCATCGCTTTCAAAGAAATCAAAGATGAAGAGTTGCTGAAAGTTGCCGGCGGTTACGGGCTGGGCAAAGTCGATGACCTCATGTCCGGCATCGGCTACGGAAAATATTCTGCACGGCAGGTGCTGGCGCGGCTGTTGCCGGCGGGCGCGACGCCTTCGATGGCGGGCGACATTGAAGCCGAGGGACTCTCGGACAAGCCAGGGGCGATCGCCAACGTGGTGCGCCGTGTGTTTGGCGATCACAACGCCATCATGGTGAAAGGCCAGGGTGACATGCTGGTCTACCGCGCGCGCTGTTGCAATCCGATCCGCGGAGAAGCCATCGTCGGCTACATCACGCGCGGCAAAGGAGTGGCGGTGCATGCGGTGAACTGCCCGAACGTGACCAACCTGATGTATGAGCCGGAACGGCGCATCGATGTGGAGTGGGGCCGCGACGAGAGCACACCCACTGCCTACTCGGTCAAGCTCACGGTTTATTGCGATGACCGCTTCGGCATGCTGAAAAGCATTACTAGCGTGATCGGCGATGCGCAGAGCAACATTCGCAACATAGGGGCGCGCACCGAAAACAGCCAGGCCAGCGTGGAGATCGTGCTCGACATCTCGGACCTGAAACACTTGGAACAGATTATGGCCGGACTGCGGAAAATTCCCGGCGTGCATGAGGTACAGAGGCTGCAAAAGATATAAGAGCAGGGCAGTTGCCAGCCGCCGGACCAGTAGACCTTAGCTCAGTTGATTTCATCTTAGTCGAACGTCCCTAAAGCGTTGACCTGGACACCAATCCGGCAGTTTGACTTGATCCGCGCGCATCTGCGTTAATTAACCAGCGGAGGATTCATGCGCGAAGTTGTTTCTACGAAAGACGCTCCTCAGGCTATCGGGCCGTACTCGCAGGCCATCAAGGCGAATGGATTTGTATTCACGTCCGGGCAGATCGCTATTGATCCGGCTACGCAGCAAGTTGTGGCGGGGGACGTGGCCGCGCAGACGGATCGCGTGCTGCGCAATCTGTCGGAGGTTCTGGAAGCCGCGGGCAGCGGGCTGGGAAAAGTTGTGCGCTCGACCGTGTTCCTGAAGAACATGAGCGACTTCGCCGCTATGAACCAGGTCTATGGGAAGTATTTCAGCTCAGGTCCGCCGGCGCGGTCTACCGTGGAGGTCGCGCGACTGCCTAAGGATGTGCTGGTGGAGATTGATGTGATCGCGATGGTGTGAGAAAAATCTTCAACACAAAGGCACGGGGGAGCGCAGGGTAGCCCGAGTGCCTTCGTGTCCCTTTGTGGTTAAGATGGGATCGAAGGAGGTAGAAATGACGAAGTACGTTGTGGTTGTTGCGATCATTCTCGCAATAATGATCTTCGTCCGGGCGCAAGGCCAGACGAATAAGCCCATTCGCTCCGTTCCTCCCAATACCGCCGCGCCAACCAAAGTCACCGGCGACGGAGTGAAAACGGATTCCGGGCTGATGTATTGGGACATCCGGGTGGGCAATGGACTGGTTGCGAAAGAGGGTAGCCACGTGCGCGTGCACTATACCGGCTGGCTCACCACCGGAAAGAAGTTCGACAGCTCGGTGGATGCGGGGAAGCCGCTCGATTTCACCATCGGCAACGGCGAGGTCATCAAGGGATGGGAAGAGGGAGTTGCAGGGATGCGAGTCGGCGGCAAGCGCCAGTTGCGCATTCCACCCGCTCTGGGCTATGGCGCCGACGGGACGCCGGGTGGACCAATCCCGCCAAACGCCACGCTCATCTTCGACCTGCAGCTCTTGGGTGTGCAGTAGAAGAGCAGAGCACCACCGCAGAGGACGCTGAGTACGCGGAGGACTTCGGGCGTTTTGCTAAGGGGATAAATCTTAGACGGCTGGTCGCGAGGATCGTGCCCCAGCATCACCGAGGCCCAAAAATTCCTCAGCGTACTCGGCGTCCTCTGCGGTTATGGTTGGACTTACGCCTTGACCACTTTGCCGCTGCGAATGCAGGACGTGCATACGCGCATCCGCTTGGTGGTGGCGCCGACGCGGGCGTGCACCGGACGCAAATTGACGTTCCAGCGCCGCTTGGTGACGTTGTGGGCGTGGCTGATGCGGTTGCCTGATTGCGGCTTCTTGCCGCAAATATCACACTGTTGAGCCATGACTGCTGTCGATCCTTTCAGAGGCTTTACCGGATAATGACTGGATAATGACCGGAAACACCTATTCTAACGGATTCCGGCCCTAAACGACAATTCGCCTTGGTTGAGCCGGTCGAGGTAGACTAACGGGCGTGCCTTTCGCGGCAAAGCTGCGGCACGGCGAGGAGTACGACAGCCTATGTTAAATCGTGGAAAAGTGACTCTAGTGGAAAGCGCGGTGGTCCTGGCATTGATGGGGATTCTGGCGGGAGCGATTGGCGGCCTCGCCATTGGAATGGTTACCAGTCCTAAGTCGGCGGCCACATCGGGCACCCACTAGCGCGAATCCCTCGCACCGCACCGGCCATACATTCCTCGTATGCGATACTGAAGCCATGCAGTCCCCGCTTCAGGCACCTACGGCGGCCACGGACCCCAAGTCGGTGAAGGTGAACCTTACGACCGGTGCGGGTGTGGACATCGAATGGAGCGACGGCCACTTTTCCCACTACGATTTTGCTTACCTCCGCAACGCCTGCCCTTGCGCCATGTGCAACGAAGAGCGCGACAAAGCCAGACGGAAGCCCGGCGAACCACCTAAACTCGCCCCCGGTGCTTTGCCCATGTTCAAGCCTGCGGCCAAGCCGCTTTCCGCCGAAGGTATGGGGAAATATGCCATCCGGTTTAAGTGGAACGATGACCACGACCTCGGAATTTACTCGTGGAAATTCCTGCGCGAAGTCTGTCCCTGTGAGGAGTGCAAAGCGCTGGGAACCGATGCGTAGGGCCGAGGCGCGCCGCGATGCAAGAGGGCAAATTCAGCAAGACCGCGCGTCGGGTGGCGATTCGACGGGCCGCGCACCAGCTTCTTGACCAGCCTAGAGTCCTCGACGACCCGCTGGCTTTGCGCATCATTGGCTCCGAAGCTGAGGAGGGGCTGCGATCCGATCCGAAGGAAGACCATGCCTTTTCGCGCGCGTTCCGGGCGTTCATGGCGGCGCGCAGCCGCTTTGCGGAGGACGAACTTGCCCGTGCCGTTGAGCAGGGCGTGAAGCAGTATGTTGTTCTCGGCGCCGGACTCGATACTTTTGCCTACCGCAACCCTCACGCTGGACTCCGAGTGTTTGAAGTGGACCATCCCGACACCCAGGCCTGGAAGCGCGAGCAATTGCCGGCGGCTGATATTGAGATTCCGGCTTCTTTGACCTTTGTGCCCATCGACTTCGAGCGGCAAACTCTAGCAGATGGGCTGGCGCAGTCCAGATTTGACGCGAATGCGGCGGCGTTTTTCTCCTGGCTGGGCGTGACGCCTTACCTCACGCGCGCAGCTTGCTTGACCACGTTGAGCTTCATTGCGAAGATGCCTGCGGGCAGTGGTGTGGTGTTTGATTTTGCAGTGGACCCAGTTCTGCTGAATGCGGGTCAGAGACAGGCGCTGGATGCATTGTCTCAGCGCGTGGCCCGGTATGGAGAGCCGTTTCAACTGTTCTTCGATCCAGGAAAATTGCAAGACGACTTGAAGAGCGTGGGATTTCGCTGCACTGAGTTTCTGCAGGGCAAGGAACTTAACGCGCGGTATTTCAAAGACCGCACAGATGGGTTGCTGGTGCGCGGAGGGCTGGGGCATTTGATGGGGGCTTGGGTGTAGCGTCGCGTTACAACTACGACGGACAATCGTATGTTCGAAATCCTGTAAAATTGAATCATCAGCTCCGGAGCCACTTCGGCATTGTCGTTTCTCGATCAACTCAATCCGCAGCAGCGCGAGGCCGTCGAAACTACCGAGGGGCCCGTGCTGATCCTTGCCGGCGCAGGGAGCAGTAAGACCCGGGTTATCACTTACCGCATTGCCTACCTGATCGAGCACATGGGAGTGATGCCGGAATCCATCCTAGCGATGACATTCACCAACAAGGCCGCTGCTGAGATGGGCGAGCGGGTCGAGAAACTGGTCGGCGGGCTGAGTATCGCCAAGCCGGTCATTTCGACGTTTCATTCGTTCTGTGTGCGTGTTCTTCGCCGCGACATTGAGGCGATGCAGATCCCTTCGGCCACGCCCGGGCAGCCGCCACTTGGCCATACGAAGAAGTTTGTTATCTACGACGAGAGCGATCAGCAATCGGTGGTGAAGTCGGTGATGAAGAGGCTTGGGCTCGACGACAAGCAACTCACCCCGCGAACCGTGCTGGGGCGCATCTCCTGGGCTAAGAATCACATGCTTGATCCGCAGGAGCTTTACCTGCAATCGGCTGATCCCAAGAACGAAAAGATTGCGCATCTGTTCGAGGAATACCGCAAGGAGCTGCGCAAGGCCAACGCCCTCGATTTCGACGATCTTCTCCTGGAAGCTACGCGGCTGCTGAAAACCGCCGCGCCTGTGCGCGAGTACTACAACCGCCGATTTCAGTATTTGCTGATCGACGAATACCAGGACACGAACCGTCCGCAGTACGAACTCATGCGCATGCTTGCGGGCGAGCGCCACAATGTTTGCGCGGTTGGCGATGAAGACCAGTCGATTTATTCCTGGCGTGGGGCGGACATCCGCAACATTCTCGAGTTTGAAAAAGACTTTCCAGAGGCGAAGATCATCCGCCTGGAACAGAATTACCGTTCCACACAGAATATTTTGCAGGCGGCGTCGTCCGTGGTGGCGAACAACATCCGGCGCAAGGGCAAGAACCTTTGGACTTCGCGCCAGGGCGGTACAAAGATCGGCTACTACGAAGCTCCGGACGGCGAGAACGAAGCGCTTTTCGCCGCCGATCACATCGCGAAATATCTGCGCGAGGTCGGTCGTGCTGAAAGCTCCCGCGGCGAGACGCCGCGCGCCGCCGTGCTCTACCGCACCAATTCCCAGTCGCGTCTGTTTGAAGAAGCCATGCGACGCTATGGACTCAAGTACAAAGTGGTCGGAGGGTTTTCGTTCTACGAGCGTGCCGAGGTCAAAGACCTGGTCTCGTATTTGAAAGTGATCCAGAATCCGGATGACTCCATCTCGCTGCTGCGCGTAGTCAATACGCCGACCCGCGGCATCGGCAAAGGCACCATCGACACCCTCGAACGCCTTGCGCTCGAAACAGGCCTGTCCTTGTGGGGCGCGCTCGGGGAAGCGATCCGCCGGCAACTCCTGCCTTCGCGCGCGGTGGCGTCGCTGAAAAACTTCCAGCAACTTATTCTGGACGCGCAAGCGATGCTCGCGGGAACGTTCACCGAGCAACTGGAAGGGACTGAGGAGACACGTGTGAGCGCGGACGACTCGCCCGCGCTGAAGGAAGTTCCGCCGGCCTTGCACGCCGCCGCGGACGATTCCCTCGAAGATGACGCCGCCGCTTTCGACCCCAATGAATTCGAGAACACCGCCTTCGATTTCGGTGGGGCTTACCAGGAAGCCGAGCCCGACAGTAGCGCCGGCGTCCCGCCGACCGTCTTACAAGAGGACGAGCGGGTGCCCCGCCCGATCCCGGTGCAGCAAGATGCTGGCGCTACCACTGCCGACTTGCTCAAGTTCCTCATTGACCGCACTGGCTACATCAAGCTGCTGGAAGACGAAGACACGCCGGAAGCTTTCTCCCGCATCGAGAACCTGCGCGAACTGGTGAATGCGGCCGCCGATTCTCGCGATCGCGGCGAATCGCTCGATCAGTTCCTTGATCACGCCGCGCTGATTGCTGACACCGACGACTACGACGAGCGCTCGCAGATCACTTTGATGAGTCTGCACGCGGCCAAGGGCCTGGAGTTTCCGCTGGTCTTTCTCAGCGGCCTCGAAGAGGGACTGTTCCCGCACTCCCGCACCATGCTTGAGCCCGACGACGTCGAGGAAGAGCGGCGGCTGTGTTACGTGGGCATGACCCGCGCCATGGATCAACTCATATTGACGCGCGCCGTCTACCGCCGCAGGTACGGCACCGACTTGCCCGAAGCCAGCGTCCCGTCCCGTTTTCTGGAGGAAGTGCCTGCGCCGTTGATCGAAGAATTGGGCGGGCGTCGCCGGGGCGCTGGAGCGAATCATGTGGGGCCGGGCACTCTCGCCCGTCCGGCGGGGCGAAGCTCCGCCTACGATGCACCGCCCCACTACTCCTACGAAGACGAAGACCAGAGCGCAAGCTGGAAGCGAAGCGCTGCCCCGCCAAGCCGGCAAAAGCCCACGGCTCCGGCCAAGCCCTACAACTCCATCGAGAACATCGCGGAGTTCTTTGCCTCGCGCGGGAAGAAGTTCACCGTCCCGAAAACGCCGATCGAAGAGCCCACTGGCAAGCGCGGATTCCGTCCTGGCCAGAAGGTTCGGCATCCCAAATACGGCGAGGGAACGGTCTACCAGCGAGAAGGAGAAGGCGAAGAAGCCAAGATTACTGTACAATTTCCTCGCTTCGGCCTGAAGAAGCTGGTGGAGAAGTATGCGCAGCTGGAGCAGGTTTGAGCGGACTTTGGTAATTTTTGTAATTGAGTAATTTGGTAATTAAGGCCTCAGGAGCGCGGGGTTCAAATTACAAATTACTCAATTACCAAATTACAAAATTACGATTCAAGAAAGCAATCATGGCAAACACAGCAACGCTGACCAAAGAAGAACGCAAGAAAGCGAAACGCGCATCGCGCAAGAAGAGCAAAGCGGAAAAACCGAAGAAGCCCCGCGATTACGCCCGCGGATCGAAAAAGCGCAAGGTGAAGAAGTTGGCTCGCGGCCAGTCGAAACGGTAGGCCGCCGGCTTCGGAAACACGGGCATGGGCCTCGCGCTCATGCCCGACTCCCGCTGTGAGGAGACAACCACCTCTTGTCACCATCGCCCACGGAACCCGCCGCAACCGTTTACACTTCCGACAGTCAACTCTTTTGCTGCAAGTCGATCGACAAGCTGATCTCGGACTCGGAAGATCCCGAGCGCAGGCTGAAGAAAACCCTCGGCCCAGTTTCCCTTACGGCGCTGGGCATTGGCGCGGTGATCGGCGCGGGCATCTTCACCGTGATCGGCACCGCCATCGCCGGACAGAAGTTCGACACTTCCTCCATCCTGAACGCGCCTCTGCTCGATTACCTGATCCGGCACACCGCCACGCAGGGCCGGCCGGGCGCAGGACCAGCGTTGGCGCTGTCTTTAGTATTGGTCGCTATTGTTTGCGGTTTCACGGCGCTGTGCTATGCCGAATTGGCTTCCATGATCCCCATCGCGGGGAGTGCCTACACCTACACCTATGCGACCATGGGCGAGCTAATCGCCTGGATCATCGGATGGGACCTGATTCTCGAGTACGCCGTCAGCAACATGGCGGTGAGCGTAGGTTTCTCCGCGCACCTGGTGGCCATGTTCGACTGGTTCGGTTGGCACCCTGCCTTGCGCTGGATTTCGCCGGCATATTTGCCTGGCGGCCTTTCCGATATTAATGGCAAGATGCTTTATGCTCCTGGCCTGCACTTTGGCTTCGACGTTCCCGCGTTTCTCATCGTCATGATTCTCACCGTGGTGCTGGTGCGCGGCATTCGCGAATCCGCCGAAGCCAACAACACCATGGTGATCCTCAAGATCTCCGCCATTCTTGCCTTCGTGATTGCGGGCGCTCACTTTGTCGCCCCCGCCAACTGGCACCCATTCGCGCCGCAGGGTTGGTCCGGCATTCTGACCGGGGGTTCAATTATTTTCTTTACTTACATCGGCTTCGATTCCGTCTCCACCGCCGCCGAGGAAGCGAAGAATCCTCAGCGCGATCTACCCATCGGAATCATCGCGACCCTAATTGTGTGCACCCTGCTTTACATATCCGTGGCCATCGTCCTTACCGGGATCGTGCCCTGGCACTCCATGCTCGACGATGCCGCCCCCGTGGCCAACAGTTTGAAGATGCTGGTAGCCCGCACCAGCTCGAACGCCCTGCGCTGGGTGGAACTGGGCGTGCTGTTTGGCGCCATGATGGGGATGATTTCGTCGCTGCTCGTGTTCCAGCTGGGGCAGGCGCGGGTGTGGTTCTCCATGTCGCGCGATGGATTGTTGCCCAAGCTTTTCGGGCGCGTGCATCCCCGCTTTCGGACACCTTCAACTGCGACTTGGATCGCCGGCTTCGTGGTCGGCGTCCCCGCCGGTATTCTCGATATTGGCACGCTCTCCGATCTGTCGAACATTGGCACGCTCTTCGCGTTCGCGCTGGTTTCGATCGGTGTGATCATCCTGCGTTATCGCGATCCCGGCCGGCACCGCGGATTCCGCGCCCCGGGCGGCATTACCGCGCCCGTGCTGAGCGTGCTGTTCTGCGTTCTACTGATGTCCGGGTTGCCGATTCTGACCTGGCTGAGATTTTTTGCCTGGCTGGCGATTGGGCTGACGATTTATTTCTTGTACAGCCGGCACCGCAGTGAGTTCGCGAAGAAGTAGCTGGTTAACTTCTACTTTCCCCACGTCGCAGCCAGGAACAGATCGCGGTCCCGCTGATCGTCCTTGCGGGCTTCTGACTTCTCGTCCAGATACATGACCTGCCAACCCGTGGATGACGCGTACAGCGGCCACTTCGCGAGGCCCTCGCCATTGGGATCTCCGCTGCGCGCAAAGTTTGCCCAGTACTTTTGCATCTGCTCGCTGAGCTTCCGGTCCTGCGGTCTCCACTCCACATGTGTCTTGGAATCGAGTTGACCAAATACATATTCGATCTCCGCCGAGTGAAATGCTCCCAGTTGCGCGATTTTTGGGTCGGCGGGCGGAGCAAGGTCAAAGCGATAGCGATACACCGGCTGCTTCCCGGTTGTGGATTGAGCTTCCAGCCACCTCCAGGTGGCCCAGGCAATGAAGCGGTCCCCGGCAAAATCCAGCATGGAACGCTGCGCTTGCGCATCGGTACTAGTCGGATACAGGCGCAAAAATTCTGTCGCTTTCGCGCCGAACTCTTTCTGCGCCGTGGCCTTCATGCTCTCCACGGTCGGCTTCTGCGGGCTGGATGCGATCTCGAAGCTGCCCTCGTCGCGGTTCCATCCTGCGAGCAGTGGAACGTCATTCTGCTTTCCCGCGGCAAAGATGGCAGGCACGGACTCGGGCAGTAAATATCCATCAACGTCCGGACCGAAGGCGAAGGCCGTTGGCCCGGGCTTGCCGAAGGCGTCAAGCAGTTTCTGTGCGGGCAGGGCGCGCAGTTCAGCCAGGTCTTGGACTCCGACCGTCGAGCCGACTAACTTGGAATCCTCTTCTTCGCGGACCGCGAGCAACTCGAACGACGAACTGGTTCCGGGAAACGCCGCCCCGCTTTCTCCGATGACCCTTTGAAACAATCCTTTCGCGAGCGGAGACGCCATGAGGGCGCTCACCGAGGTCGACCCCGCGCTCTCGCCAAAGATGGTCACACTTCCCGGATCGCCGCCGAAGGCCGCAATGTTTTGATGCACCCATCGCAGCGCCGCCAACTGGTCGAGCAAACCGTAGTTGCCCGCTGAATTGCACCCCGACTCTTTTGCCAGTTCGGGATGAACTAGAAAACCAAAAATGCCGAGACGGTAGTTCATCGAGACCACAACCACACCCTGCTGGGCCAGATGTTCGCCATCCTGGCGGGGCTCCGAAGTGGTTCCCGCAACGAACCCTCCGCCATAGATCCAGACCATGACCGGCAATTTGGATTCCGCATTCTTCGCCGGAGTCCACACATTCAAGGACAGGCAATCTTCGCTGCCGCCGGAATCTCGGAAAGTCATGTCTTCATAGACCGGTCCCTGCATGCAATGCGGTCCAAACTCGATAGCTTTGCGGACTCCCGCCCACTTGGCGGGCGGAACCGGCGGCTTCCAACGAAGATCACCGATCGGCGGCGCAGCATAGGGGATGCCAAGAAAGACCCGGAGCGAGCCGGCTTGCTTTCCTTCGACAACACCAGATGCAATGCTTATTTGCTGGCCGGATGAAGCGCCATATGACGCGACCAGAGTCGTGAGCAGCACGAGCGATCGGCGGGGTAATTGCATTTTTGTCTGCTCCTAACGTTCGACTTATTTCTTGACGACGGGACGCTTGAGGAGGCTTGCCTTCGAACCAGCGGATTGTACTGCAAAGCCACGCCCGTGAAACCTGGCCTGCAAAAGTTCGAGAAGGCATTCGCAAATCTGCAATCCAGACTCTACAATCAGGAGGTGATGTCCTCCGCAACCGATCGGCCGCCGAATAGTTTCCTGCGAATGCTGCCCAAGGCGGAACTGCATTTGCACCTCGAGGGCGCAATCGAGCCCGCCACGCTGGTTGATCTCCGCCAGCGTCACGGAGAACGCGCTACCCAGGCCGAGGTCGACTCACTCTATCGTTACGAGGATTTTCAGGGATTCCTGCTTGCCTTCAAGAACATTACCGAGCACCTGCGCACGCCGGACGATTACGAACTCATCACCTATCGCCTGATGCAGCGGCTGAAAGAAGAGAACGTGCTGCACGCCGAAGTTTACGTTTCGGTGGGCGTCAGCCTCTGGCGCAAGCAGGACTTCGCCGCCATTTTCGAAGGCCTGGATCGCGGCCGCGCCCGCGGGGCGCGCGACTTCGGCATCTCGCTGCTCTGGATCTTTGACGCAGTCCGCCAACTCGGCGTCGAGGCGGCGCAGAGGGTCTTTGAGCTGGCGGTTCGTTATCACGACCGCGAAGTAATCGGCATCGGCATTGGCGGCGATGAGCAGAAAGCCCCGCCCGAGCTTTTCCGTGACGCCTACGGTTGGGCCGCGGACCACGGCATGCGCCTTACCGCGCACGCTGGCGAGACCGGGCCTCCGGAATCGGTTTGGGGAGCGCTCAACCTGCGCGCCGAGCGCATCGGCCATGGCTTGACTGCGTTCCACGATCCAGACCTCGTCGAAGAACTGGCGCAGCGGCAGGTTCCCGTCGAAATCTGCCTGACCAGCAACCTGCGCACCGGACTCTGTCCCAACCTCAACGATCATCCAGCGAAGAATTACTTCGATCACGGTGTGATGATCACCCTCAACAGCGACGACCCCGCCATGTTCGGAACTTCGCTGGCGCGCGAATATCAAATCGCGCAGCAGGTTTTCGGATTCACTGACGAGCACCTACGCGAACTGGCGCGCAACTCGTTTGAAGCGTCATTTCTGCCGGCGGAAAAGAAACTGGAATTTCTGAACCTGTTCGATGCCGCTGCTGCAAGGTGAATATGGCGGTCAAGACCATCCTCCAACTCGGGGACCCGCGCCTGCGGGAGGTCGCGGTGCCAGTCAAAGATCCCGCTGCTCCCGAAGTTGCCACACTCATCGGTGACCTCGCCGACACGCTCGCTCACTGGCGCGCCAGTACCGGATACGGCCGAGGCATCGCAGCCCCCCAACTGGGCGTACCGGAGCGCGTCATCTTCCTTCAGTTGCCGGGAGAGAAGCCCCGGCCGTTCATCAACCCGGAGATCATCGAACGCAGTACGGAGAAGATCGTAGTCTGGGACGCATGCCTCAGCTTCCTCTCGATTTTTATGCAAGTCGAACGCCACCGCGAAATCACGGTTCGCTACTGGGACCTTCAGGGGATGAAGCACGTATTCCGCGCCGGCTGCGACCGCAACCTTTCCGAACTCTTGCAGCACGAAATTGACCATCTCGATGGCATCCTCGCGGTGGATCGCATCGTCGACCTCAAGACCCTCTGCACTCGCGAAGAATTTGAAAAACGCTACCGCCAAAGCAGCCCCTACGCCTCTTCTGCAGCTACAATCGGAATTTGAAGGTCGCGGCTGAGATTCACTGGCAACTGGCCGCTGGGAACTGCATGCCTCTCAACATCGGCATCGTCGCTTGCAGCGCGGAGGGCGCTGCGCTCTGCTACCGCACCATCTGCATTGAAGGTGCGGAGTTGCTCGGGCCGCACGGTCATCCCGAGATTTCAATGCACGGTCACAACTTCGCCGATTATGTGAAGTGCATCGACGCCAACGACTGGGTGGGCGTGGCCGAACTCATGCTTTCCTCCGCGGAAAAGCTGGCCAAAGCTGGAGCGGACTTTTTGATTGCACCCGTTAACACCGTTCACCAGGCGTTCGATCTGGTAGAGCACCGTTCTCCGCGCCCGTGGTTGCACATTGCGGTCGAGGTTGCAAACGAGGCCAAGCGGCACGGCTACAAGCGGCTGGGGATTCTGGGGACGCGCGCTCTAATGGAAGGCCCGGTCTACCGCGAAAAACTGAGGGCCGCCGGAATTGAGGATAGCATTCCCGGCGTGGAGCAACGCGAGCGCATCCACCGCATCATCTTCGACGAACTGGTCCAAGGCGTGTTCCTGCCGCGGACGCAGGCCTACCTCACAGAAGTGATTGGCACACTGAAAAATGAAGGCTGCGATGCGGTCGTGCTGGGTTGCACGGAGATCCCACTGCTGATGACGCAAGAGCAGTCGCCACTACCCATGCTGGATTCCACGCGCTTGCTGGCGAGAGCGGCGTTGCGCAAGGCAGTAGAGGGGTAGATACCAGAAAAAATCAAAGGCCGGAGAATCTTCCGATTCTCCGGCTTGATGTTGGCGAAGCTTGGTGGAGTTACGGTTTTACATCGGTCGAGGCCATGTCGATCGTGATCATGAACCCGTTGGTTCCTTTGTGCTCGAACGGTTTCGACCCGGTCTTATAAGTCTCAATCTCATTCGGCATCATCACAAAACCGTCGTTCCGGGGGGTTCCCCAGTATTTCAGGTTACGGATCACCACCGGGTCGTCGGTATTTCCTTGAAAGCGGTGCAACTTTACTTCCGCGGTCTTGCCGCCGTCGATGGTTGCGTGCGCTTCATTCTTGTTGAATTCCCAGGTGTCAATGTTCCCCACCGTAGTCTTGAGCGAGTTCCACTTTACGGGGAAGACATGGGGGATAATTGCACCAAGGGCCTCCTGCTGTTCCTTAGTGGTGGCCTTGTCAAATGTAACCAGCGCCCAGTCCATTTGTCCCTGCGAAAAATCTGCACCGAGGTCGCCGGTGATCCAGAACTTCGCGCCATCCAGATTAGTCGAGCCGTAGTGTCCGTGGTTCACCTTGTAGGCATTGTTGAATTGGCAGAAGTGAGCTACTGCGCCGTGTTCGTGATGGGCGGCAGGTTTCGGATTGAAGTAGCACTGGCAGAACATAGGGCAACTGCAAGCCTCGATGGTGGTCGCATTCAGGGCCCAGTTGGGAGTCGATGTGTCCGTTGCGCTCATGGCAAGCAACGCCAGGGCGAGCGAGATACCCCAAGCTTTGAACATGATTACCTCCTCGGCGGGAAATTATGCTCTCCTGAGAAGCGGTTTTGCAAGGGAATTGCAAGCAGACGCACACCGGCCCATTTGCGCTATTCACCCCCCAGAATTCGCTGAACAATGTCGCGTGGCCTGCATTTATCGGTCATCCATGCTGTAATAGAAGTATTCAATCCATGCCATCAGCGATCACATCCCTGCGCCGCCGCGCCAAGGCTCTGCACCGCAATCTGCGCGGAGCTTCCATGGCCGCGCGAGCCCTAGCTTCCACCGAGCATCCCCTGCTGGCGCACATTATTCCGGTCCGGCGTTGCAACTTGGCCTGCACCTACTGCAACGAGTTCGACGATTTTTCGAAGCCCGTACCGATCGAGGAAATGTTTCGCCGCATTGACAAGCTGGGAGCGCTGGGTACTGCGGTGGTCACGATTTCCGGCGGAGAGCCTCTGCTGCATCGCGACCTCGATGACGTGATCGGTCGCATCCGCTCGAATGGCATGATCGCCGGGTTGATCACCAACGGCTATTTTCTAGTGGCGGAACGCATTCACCGGCTGAACCGCGCTGGTCTCGAGTGGCTCCAGATTTCCATCGACAACGTTATTCCCGACGAAGTGTCGAAAAAAAGTTTGAAGGTGCTCGACAAGAAGCTGCAACTGCTGGCCGAACACGCCGAGTTTCACGTGAACATCAATTCCGTGGTCGGCGGCGGAATTGCGAATCCGCAGGACGCGCTGACCATTGGCAAGCGCGCTGTCGAACTGGGATTCAGCTCGACCATCGGGATTATTCACGACGGCAGCGGCCAGGTGCAGCCGCTCAACGAAGAAGAGCGCGGTGTCTATGACGAGATGAAGTCGTGGGAGAAGCGCAGCTTCACCCGCATCAACGCCTTCCAGGACAACATTGCGCAGGGCTTGCCCAACGAATGGCGTTGCCGTGCCGGGGCACGCTATCTCTACATCTGCGAAGACGGATTAGTGCACTACTGCTCGCAGCAGCGCGGCTATCCTGGAGTACCGCTTGCAACCTACACGCGTGATGACATGCGCCGCGAGTACCTCACCGAAAAAGGCTGCGCGCCACATTGCACGGTGTCGTGCGTGCACCAGGTCTCGATCTTTGACGGCTGGCGCGGACCGCAGCATCCGGCGGCGATGAGTTCGGCAGCGCAACCGGCGGGCGAACTCGTACAGATCAAGTAGGGTGGAGGCTCTCGGATGGCGGAGGGTCTAGTGTGGCGCGGGCATCTGGCGGGCGACGCCCGAGTCCATTTCGGTTTGATGATCCCTGGCGGCGTCAATCGTTCGCTGAACGGCATTGTGCGCGCAGTTCGATGTCTTGGCCTTGTTCCTGCAGCCGCCCTTTAACTGACTGATAACGGGAAGATAGTCATCCGCTCGCGCCAATTCTTCCAGGAATGCGTCTTCACCTGCTTGT
>Ga0210403_10001822_pt1 | contig 19765 bp, 14 predicted proteins | sample IncBWC19MmetaG_FD_150863 | JGI IMG/M metagenome (GOLD analysis project Ga0210403, IMG submission 150863) | Forest soil microbial communities from Barre Woods Harvard Forest LTER site, Petersham, Massachusetts, United States - Inc-BW-C-19-M | ecosystem: Environmental > Terrestrial > Soil >... | reverse complement strand
CCGCAACGGGATCGTGACCAGCGCTTCCCTGCTGGCCAATGGCGCGGCATTTGCGTCCGGCGTGGAGCTGGCGCGTACCGCACCAGGATTGGGTGTGGGCGTACATCTGAATTTGAGCGACGGCGAGCCCGTGGCCGATCCGGAGCTGGTGACCACCCTTTTGAACGACAAAGGCGAACTGGAGGGCCGTCCGGAGAGCCTGCTACTGAAGCTGGCGCGCCGGAGTGTTTCGGCCCACGAAATAGAGCAGGAATGGGACGCGCAGATCCAGAAGGTGCGCGCTTCGGGAGTCGAGCCTACGCACCTCGATGGGCACAGGCATGTGCAAATGCTGCCGGGGCTTTTTGAAATTGTCCTGCGGTTGGCCAAAAAGCATGGAATTGCGGCGGTACGCATCTCGCACGAAGAATCGAGCCTGCGCGCGGCGCTCTCTGCCGGTGCGAAACAAAAAGGCACCGTAGTGATGAAGCAAGGAGTGCAAGCGCGTGGCCTGAAACTCCTCGCCCCTGACGCACGCGAACAAGCCGAACGCGCCGGCATCGCGGCGGCAGACTATTTTTGCGGCATAGCGCAAACAGGCGAACTAACGAAGGAAGGTGTTTTGCGTTTGCTGGAAATTCTGCCCGAAGGAACCACCGAATTGATGTGCCACCCCGGTTATATGGACGACGATCTGGCAAAATCCGCCACGCGGCTGCAAGCTTCCCGCCAGACCGAACTAGCAATCCTTACCGACACGCAGGTACGAAATCTTGTCGCATCCCAGGGGATTCGGCTGATAGACTATGGATTCGTGGCCCAGGAAGCTTAAGGAAAGCTTAGAACTTCGAGAATGAAGAACGATCCACCTATCCGCTATTCGATTGTCGTCCCGTTTTATAACGAACAGGAAAACATCCCACCCCTCTACGTGAAGCTCACGGAAGTGATGGACGCCATAGGCGAGCGTTACGAGCTGGTGTTTGTGGACGACGGAAGCAAAGACAAAACCTTTAAAGTCCTCTCCGACATTTACGAGCATGATCCGCGTGTGAATGTCGTTCAGTTGCGGAGAAATTTCGGGCAGGCGCCGGCCTTGAAGGCGGGCTTCGATTTCGCTCGCGGCGAAGTGATCATTTCGATGGATGGCGATTTGCAGCACGACCCCGACGAGATTCCGCGCTTCCTCGAAAAAATCGAAGAAGGCTACGACCTCGTCAGCGGCTGGCGTATCGCGCGCACCGATCACTGGCTGATGCGCCAGTTGCCAAGCCGCATCGCCAACAAAATGATGGCGAAGCTGTCGGGCGTGGATTTGCACGATTTTGGAACGACGTTCAAGGCCTACCGCCGCGAAGTTTTGTCGGAGATTCATCTGTACGGCGAGCTGCACCGCTTCATTCCCGCGCTGGCGAGCTGGGCGGGAGCATCCGTGGCGGAAGTGCCCATTTCAAATATCGCGCGCAAGAATGGCACGTCGAATTACGGAATATCGCGAACGATTCGCGTTCTGCTGGACTTGCTGAGCGTTAAATTCCTCCTGGATTACTCCACGAAGCCGCTGCAATTTTTTGGCCTGATGGGTTTGGCGTGCTTAACCGGAGGCGCAGGAATCGGTTTGTGGGTGTTCCTCCGCAAAGCGCTCTTGGATGAAGGCTTGCTGGCCAACCACGGGCCGTTGATGCTGCTGGGCATGGCATTGGTGATGGGCGGCATCCAGTTCATCGCCACGGGCTTGATCGGCGAAATGCTCGCGCGAACCTATTACGAATCGCAGAACAAGCCGGTGTACAGCGTGCGCGAATTTCGCAGCCGCCGCGAAGCCATGGCGGGCCGCGACGAGCCTCCCCGAACGGCAGGAGCCGGGGGCTGGTAAACCGGCTCACAAAATCCAACAGTCATTTCGAGACCATGCCCAAATCGAGGGCTAAGATTTCTCCGGGGGGCTTGGTGTATCATGGACTTTCACCATCGAGATGCGACCTGAAGCTCTGAAATTCATTGTGTGCCCCAATTGCACAGGCGAATTATCCCTGTGCGGCGATGTGCAGGCCCCAGCGGAGGACGGCCACATCATGGCCGGCAAGCTCGCCTGCCGTGGCTGTGACTCGGCATTCGCGATTCGCAACGGCGTGCCGGTTCTTCTCTCCGCAAATCTCGCCAGCGTCAAACTCGAGACCGCTTCGCGGTTTGCGGAGGAATGGACGCGCTGGAGCGATCTTCGCGACTACTACGAACAGGAATTCTTCGACTGGGTCGCTCCGCTGACTGCCAAGGACTTCGCGGACCAGTTGGTCTTCGAGGGAGGATGTGGCAAGGGGCGGCACACCGCCATCGTCGCTTTCCACGGTGCAAAGGCAATTGTCTCGCTCGATCTGGGAGAAAGTGCCTTCGTGGCTTTTGCCCACACGCGCCAATTTCCAAACGCGCACGTCATTATCGGTGACTTGCTGAATCCGCCCGTCCGCCCCATTTTTGACTTGGCATTTTCCGTTGGCGTTCTTCACCACTTGCCGGACCCCGCCGCCGGTTTTGCGAGTCTGGCTTCGCGAGTGAAAGAAGGAGGGCGCGTCGCTTTCTGGGTTTACGGCCACGAAGGAAACGAATGGATCACGCGATTTGTGGATCCAGTACGCAAAACGATCACTTCGAAATTGCCGGCGCCATTTTTGCGGGTCGCCGCAATTCCGCCGGCCGCCATGCTCTGGGTAGTCATAAAGCTTTTTTACCGCCCGCTAGCTAACGGAAAAGGTCCTTCGAAACTTCCGTATGGCGATTATTTCGCGGCGCTGTATCACTACCCGTTCGACGAAATTCACGCCAACGTCTTCGACCAACTCGTTACGCCCGTGGCTTACTATTTGCGTGAGGAAGAAGTCCGGCCTTGGCTGGCTTCAGGATTCAGGAATGCGACGCTACGCTCGCATCGCGGGTACAGTTGGACGGGGATTGCGACAGTCGCGCGGACAAAAGCGGCGGTTGCCGACTAATGGAACGCAGTCTTCCTTCGCCGAAGCACGCTTATGTGAAAAGCAAACGCCGGTCCGTCAGCCATCTCTTGGTTGAGATTGACGGCCCCCGAAGAACGGGGCGTGCTGGCACGCTTTCCTTAAATTGATCAGACACGTTATCGTGACAGTAGGGCCGCCATTTCTCAGACGCCGCTTCGCGCAATTTGCATAACGCTTGTGGACTTGAAGATTCTATTTCAATGAATGAAACCATGACGAATACAAGCGGCGTCAAGCTCGACGACACAGGCGTTCTCGCAAGTAAAAACGGGCTGGTATACCTGATCGTCGCGGTGGTTGCCGCGGCGATCTATCTCGGCTGCATCGTGTCGCCCCCGTCGCTGATGGACGATGTCGATGCGGCCGTGGCGCAAGTCTCAAGAAACATGGTCACCTCCGGGGATTGGATAACACCGCGCGCGGATGGCATCGCCTTCCTTGAGAAACCCTCTCTTTTTTACTGGCCGATAGCTGTCGCGTTTAAAATCTTTGGCATTCACGACTGGGCGGCGCGCATTCCCTTTGCACTTTCAGCGATCGGCCTTGCCTGCCTGACTTGTGCTTTTGGGATCTGGGCGTTCGGACGGAAAGCAGGTTTGTGCGCGGGTTTGTGCATTGGAACGTGCGTCGGGCTCTTCTTATTCACACGAATTGTCATTCCTGATGTGACGTTGGCGCTCACCATCGGGTTGGCGATGTGGGCTTTCCTGCGGGCGCTTGACGAAGAGGAACCGCACCCGCAATGGTGGGCATTTGTTCTGGCCGCCAGTATCGGGACTGGCGTGATGCTGAAAAGTTTAATCGGGGCGGTTTTTCCAATCGCAACGGGCGTGCTGTACCTGTTCGTGACCAAACAGTTTTTTGTGGCTCGCACCTGGAAGAGACTGCGCCCCGTCAGCGGATTTTTTATCGCTCTCCTTGTGGCCGCTCCCTGGCACATTCTCGCCACGCTACGCAATCCGCCTTATTTTTCTCTTGCGCTTCACGCCGGGCCGAGCGAATACCATGGCTTTCTTTGGTTTTATTTGATCAACGAACAGGTCCTTCGATTTCTCAATCTGCGCTATCCACGCGATTACAATACGGTTCCCCGGGTTTGGTTTTGGTTCCTTCATTTTCTTTGGCTATTTCCCTGGAGCGTATACTTCCCAGCTATCTTCAAGCTTTCCTTCAAGCCCATCGACCGGGCGGGCCGGACGCGGCTGCTGGCGATTTGCTGGATTGGATTTATCATGGTGTTCTTCACGCTCTCCACGACGCAGGAATATTATTCAATGCCCTGCTACCCGGCGATGGCGTTGCTTCTTGGGTCAGCGATGGCCGCGGATAATGGGTGGATTCGCCGGGGAACTCGTGTGCTTTCGGTGATTGCCGGCTGCGCTGGGCTCGCCTGCATCACGATTTTTTTTCTGGTACGCAACGTTTCGGCGCCCGGCGACATTTCGTCCGCGCTCAGCCATCATCCCAGCGCATACACGCTCTCGCTGGGCCACATGCTGGATCTGACTTTTGATTCCTTTGCGTATCTGCGCCTGCCACTGCTGGTAGCGGCGGTTGCGCTGATGGGAGGAGCGCTGGCAACGGCGCGCCGGACCGGTCTGCGCGCGTTTCTGGCGGCAGCGCTGATGATGGTTTTGTTCTACCACGCGGCTCGCTTGGCCCTGGTCGTATTCGATCCCTTTCTGTCGTCGCGGCCGCTGGCAGAGGTGATCGCAAAATCTCCAGAGGGAACGCTAATAATCGACGGAAACCTTTGGAGTTTATCTTCCATCACATTTTATCTGGACCGCAGCGCGTTAATCTTGAATGGCCGGTATAACAACCTGGAATATGGCTCCAACGCTCCAGGCGCTCCAGAAGTGTTCATGGACGACGCGCGCTTCAAGACCTTGTGGCTCGGGCCGCAACGCTTTTACCTTGTCACCTACCAGGCAAGTCTCGCACATTTGGGAGACTTGGTCGGGCGGGATAATCTAAATACCGTGGACTCTGGAGGCGGCAAGCTTGTGCTTACCAATCATCCGTTGAAGCCTGCAGGCCCGCTGCAGGCTAACAATCCATTTGTCCTCAAGCATCAGGATCCGCGGGACTCTGTAGACTGCCGTGCCGTGGCCCAAGGCTCGTTAGCTGCGTGGCTCGTCTCCGGGATATGAATGTCGCGCGAGGAGGTGTGCATGAACCGAGAACAGTTTTACGCCGTCATGGCCGGTGATGGCACGCTAGACTACGAATTGTATCTGAGCACGAAAAAACTGCTTTCCTGTCAGCTCGATTACGACAAGCTTTGCAACGCGGACGAAATGCAGTTCCAGATCGTTCATCAGATCGAAGAACTGTGGATGAAGCTGATGGCTTACACGCTTCTGGATATCGACGAATATCTGCAGCAGGAAAATACCAATCGGGTAATCACTCTTTTTCGCAGGGTGCACACGGCGCAGCGGCTCATGATTCAACAACTCGCCCTGCTCGAAACCATGTCGCCCAAGGACTACCAGGAGATTCGCAAGAAGCTGGGCAACGGCAGCGGGCAGGAATCGCCAGGATTTCGCGTGCTCTTGAAGATGTACCAGCCGATATGGAATTCGTTTAAAGCGAATTATTTGGACAAGCACGGTCTGACGGTCGAAAAGATTTACGATTCGGAGTACAACCACGGCGACGCCTACATGGTCGCCGAGGAGTTAGCCGAATTCGACGAACTGTTTCAGAAATTCCGCTTCGAGCACATGCAGCTGATTTTCCGAACGATCGGCTTCGGCTCGAAGTCGCTCAAAGGCCGCCCCGTCGAAATTCTCGAAGACGGAATGCGCGCCAAGTTTTTCCCCGAACTGTGGGAGATTCGCGGCCAGATGACCGACCGCTGGGGTGCGGCGTACGGTGTAAAGAGGGATTCGCTCGGCGGCCAGTGAGTTGTCCCCCGCTCAAAGGACATCGCCCCCGCTATCCGCGGTCGGAGCGCCCCGGAAATCCACCAAGCTGTTTTTCTTCAAGCTGTGAGCTGTGAGCTGTCAGCTGTCGGCTTCCATCATTTTCAACGTGACGGAGCGATCTGACGGTAACGGCTGCGGAAGAAAAGTAACGGCTCGCCTGGAGAAAGATCCGCGGTCTGCACTTCCCCCAGAAAAATAGTGTGATCCCCCGCGATGTAGTTGCCAACAACCCTGCAAACGATCTGGGCCAGGGTGTCTTCGAGCAGCGGAATGCCCGCTTGCGTCCAGCGATAGCGCACGCCAAGCTTCGCCTCTGCCTCTGGAGTTTGCTCCGACTGTGCGAAATAGACGGAGAATGCCTGCTGATCCTCTTTCAATACGTTCACGCCAAAAAATAAGTTCTGCCTGAGCAGCGGCAGCAGGTGGCTCCGTTGGTCCACGCAAACAAGAATCAGAAACGGTTCCAGCGAAACCGACGTAAATGCATTGGCCGTCATGCCGTACGCCTGCGGCGAATTTTGCGCAGAGCCCTGAGTCTGCCCCTGGCCGGCCCCTCGCGGAGCCGTTATCACCGTCACGCCCGTAGCAAATTGCCCGAGCGCATGACGAAAGTCCGTTGCAGTGAGAGGAGTGGCTGTCATGTCCGAATTTTTGAAGATACCATACTGCGACGCCTATAGGAAAAGACGCGTAAACTCGCGCCGTCCGATGGCGTCATCTGGAATACAAGCTACAGCGCGAGGAGATCTCGCGCCAGCTTGCGCTTTTGCGCGCGCGTGCGCATGACCGTGGGCAAGATCGCGACTTTCATCCCCAGGGCGTGAATCGCGGACTCCTGCGACGCATCGCGTCGGTCAATGACAAACGTGCCCGTGAAGTCGGCATAAAGCTTGGCCACAGCCGACGCGGAAGAACCACAGCCCAGTTGAATGAGCATTTTGTCGCTCGGGCCCTTGAGCGATTTTCCGCCAACAATCGGGCAAACCGCGATGACGCTTTCTTTCCGCGCCCGCAACTGTTCGCGCACACGCGGCACCGCAAGTATCGGCCCAATGCTGATCAGCGGATTGCTCGGACAAATGATCACGCGGTCCGCGTCGCAGATCGCTTCGAGAACCCCCGGCGCGGCATGCGCATGCTTTATCCCCGCGAAGTGAATCCCACGAATCCCCGGCTCCGTGCGATGTTTGATGAGATATTCCTGAAAGTGCATGTTGCCGTCGCGCGTCTCGATAATCGTGGGAATCGGCTGGTCCGACATGGGAAGAATCCGCGATTTCACGCCGAGAGCCACGCGGATCGATTCCGCCGCCTGCGTCAACGTCTTCCCATGCGCAAGCATATCCGTCCGATGAATATGCGTCGCGAGGTCGCGATCGCCCAGATTGAACCATATCTCGCGCCCGTAAATTCCCAGGCGCTTCAGAAAATGAAACGTTTCCCAACGCATGCCCCAGCCCGTCGTGGGATTGACGATTCCCGCCAGCGTGTAGGTAACGATGTCCAGGTCGGGCGAAATCCTCAACCCGTGCATCACAATGTCATCGCCAGTATTTACGATAACAGTGAGCGCGTGTGGGTCCATCGCGCCGTAGAGCCCGAGCAACAACTTTGACGCGCCAATGCCGCCAGCAAGCGCGGCGACCGTGAGTTTTTTCGCGGGAGCCATGGAGGAATTAAGGATGCCCGGCGCAAGCGGTTTCCCGCAAGTGAAAATCACGCGTCGTGAGCAGAAGTCTAACCGGCAAGAGCGAACCCACTTTCAGCGGAAAAGATCTTCGTCGGCGGGCCGGATAATTCGCGCCGCGGGTTCTTGCACAAATCGATAACGATATCCGCGAACCACGACAACCGGAGTTCCCGCGGATTTGCCCATGAGAAGTCCAGCCGCCGCGGCAAGCTCATCCGCAACAGCGAGAATCGTCGCGCGCAACAGTTTGCGGTGGCGGTCGCGCGTCCCGCGCAGATCCGCAAGAGCGGGCACGCCTGACGCTCCGAGAGCCACGTTGATCAGCCCCAGGCGCCAGGGCCTCCCAAAGGTGTCGCTTACAATAACTGCCACACGCTTGCGCGTGAGCTTACGCAACGCGACCGCCAGGCGGCGCGCCGAACGATCAGGATTCTTCGGCAGCAACGTTACGAAATCTCCGCCGCGCACGTTGGAATGGTCAACGCCCGCATTCGCACAGACAAAACCGTGATGCGTTTCGACAATCAGCACGCGGTCTGAGCGCACAATTCGCCGTGATTCGCGAAGAATCACCTCGACCAATCGAGCATCGCTCGAAAGTTTCTTTGCCAGCTCCCTCCCCCGCGGCGAAACTCTCACCGTGGACAAGCGCACCGTCCGCCCTTCCGCCTTGGAAACGATTTTCTGCGCAAAAACCAGAATGTCCCCGTCTTCTAAAGTGATTTTCGCGCGACGCGCCGCAACCGCCACCACTGTGGCCAGATTCTGCCCTTTGCGTATCTCCGGCAACCCGGGAATCACAAACAAAGAGAGGGGCGACGGAGCCGCCGGCTCTCGTTTACGCCGCAGCAGACGTGAGGTTTGTTTTGCCATGTTCGGGAGCAAGAATCTTACGCGAGATGGCCCGCCGATTTAACATCGAACGCAAAACTAAGCCTTACAACACGCCTCCCAAATAAAATGGGCGGGACTCCCGCCATCCGGCAAGTGTCCCGCCCGTAACCCCGAAACAAAAAGTAAGCCTACTTGTCCTTTTTGGGAGGTTTATCTTCCTTGTTTGGCTTCGCCGGAGGTTTTGGCGGGGCCTTTTTCTCCACCTGCTGTTGCTGCTTGAGCTTCGCCTCCTCGGCGTCGTGTTTTTTCTCGAGATCTTCGAGTTGCTGTTGGTGTTGCTGATTGAGCTTCTGCTGTGCTGCCTGCTGCGCCGCTTGGTCAGCGGCCTTCTTCGCCAGATCAGCTTTGTCTTTCTGCTGTTGCTGCTCGACCTTCTGCCGCTCCTGATCCTGCTGCGCACGCAAATCCTGGATCTGCTGTTGATGCTTCTGCTCCAGTTGCGGATTGGGAGGAGGCGTCGTCGTTTTCGTATTGTTCGGAGGGTTCGCGGTATTCGCGTTGTTAGGCGGTGGATTATTCGGACGCGATGACGGCGGCCGATCGTTATACACCTTCCCATTGTTATTGTTCGCGGGCGGATTCGCGGTGTTGCTTGGCGGGTTCGCCGCGGTATTGCTGGGCGGATTCACCGTGTTGACTGGCTTGTTCCCGGTGTTATTCGTAGTCGTTGGCCGGTTCGCATTCGGCTGCACGCCCTTGGCCTGCGTCGGCAATGGCTTGGCTGGCGGCGCAATCTTCACCGTAGGCCGAGTTTGCGTCGCCTCCGGTTGAATCTGCCGCATTTGCGAAATCGCAATCGGCTTTCCGCCGTTAGCCTGGATGGCCTGCTGTTGCTTCGCAAACGATGGCGGTGGGGGCGGCGGAGTCGTCTTCGCAACCACTGCTCGCGTTTGGAACGATGCCGGTGGACGCACGCGCGCGGTTGCGCCCGATCCAAGCACCGCCTGCTTCGATGGCGCGACCGCCGGCGTAGTCGCTACCACTTGCGCTGTCTCTACTTCCCTTTGGTTGACCGCCACTGAGTTCTTCGAGACCGACTGCGCCGACGTAAATGCCTGCGGCGTCGTCGCGCTCACCGCTCCTGGCACGCGCTGATTCACATACGTTACGTTGTTCACCGTGGTTTTGTTGATCACCGTGGTGTTGTAATAGTTGTTCACGACGGTGGTGTTCACCGTTGTGTTCGTCACGTTGACGTTGTTCACGTAATTGCGGCTCACGTGATACGAAGGCACGTAGACTTCACGCGGCCCCAGCGGGAACCATCCGACGCTCACTCCGGCAGCAAAGCCCCCGCCAACTCCTACAGCCACACCGAAGTGCGGCCCACCAACCCACGCAACAAGCGCAGGTGCGTAGACGGGGCGAACATACACAACGCCGACGACAACTGGCCGCGGAGGCGCAGGCACCCAGCCCCAAACTCCGCCAACGACGACCCATCGTCCATAATGAAATGGCGCAAAGCCCCAAGGCGCATCATCCACCCAGGTGTAGCCCCAGGGCGCGATATAAGCCCAGTGCCCGTAGTGATACGGAGCCCATCCAACGATCGAAACGTGCGGGAACCAGATCGTCCCGTACTCCGGAGTGGGCCGCCAACCGCCGTATTCGTCGAGGTCTTCGTAACCGATTACGTCGTTCGAGACGTAACGCGCAGAAACCGAAGTATCGATCCGCCGATCGCGCTCGGAGCACCAACCATCAAAATCATCGCTGGAGTTGTCCCAGCTTTCGATGTCCGCATCGATCTGGTCGGTGCCATTGAAAGTCCCGGTTTCCTGAGGATGAATCGTGTAAGCGGAACCGCCGCCAGTGACTTCGCCTTGTCCATCGCGCACAACAACGATCGTAGCGTCGCCGGCTTCGTTGACGTTTACCTTGTAGTTTCCAGGACGCAGCAGCGTGAATGCCAGATTCGGCGTGTCCACTTCAAACGTCTCGTCATCACCAAGCCGGCGGACGCGAATGTTCAGCGTGCCTTCTGTCAATTGAACCTGCGTCGTATTGTCCGTGAGGTTCAAGAAAGTGAAGCCGGTGGTGCTGCCCAGGCGAATCGATGCGGATCCCAAATGCAGCTCGGAATAAGAATCAGTGTCGTTCCAAAGTTTATCGCCGGTTGTTAGCGGACGATTGATAACCGCCGAAACCCAGTCTTCGGTTCCAGCAGGCTCGAAGGAAACATTTCCTCGAACAAAACCCAGCCGCGCGACGCGGCCTGGCGGATCATCATCGTCGGCTGCGGCGCGTTGCGGTATCAGGCAAGCCATGGCCAGCGCGAGACTGAGCAGGCTCACCAAATGCAGCGTGTATCTTTTCATTTGCGATTTCCTCTCTCCTGAAATGCCGGAGCCGGTCTTGGCTCCTTCTTGCGAGGTACTGCGCTTCTTTAAACCCGATTTCTTGAGTGCTGGGCTCAAGGAACCTGGCCCCATTGTGTAATTCAAACAATAACATTTTCGGGCGAAACACCCGGGACTTGGTCTGCTTGCTTTGTCGAACTGGGAAACGCCCGGGCCGGAATACTTATAGAACACGCAAACCATTCGAGAGTTGTGGGAAGGCTCTCCGACAGGAGACATGGACCCAAATAAACTAAAGGCCCGCCTTGAAAAAATGGGCGGGCCTTTGGGAAAAGTTTCAGGATCCAGGATCAATGATGCGGCTTGCCTCCGCCACCACCACCACTATGGGAAGCAGAGCCACTGCTGTGGGGAGCTGAACCGCCGCCATGGGGAGTTGATCCACCACCATGCGGCGTGCTGCCACCGCCATAACTGCGGCTCGGCGCTGAGTAGGTGCGGTTGGGCGCCGAATACGAACGGTTGGGCGCCGGTGGCGTCGAGTACGAGCGCGACGGCTGTTGCGTATATCCGCGATTGTTGGAACCGCCATTCCCTTGCTGAGGCGTGTTAGAACGGCCCCCGCCGGCAGCGTTCGCGTTCCCAGCACCCGCCCACGGCGGGCGGTTGTTGGACCGCGCGGACATAGTCGAGTCGTTCGAGGGGCTGTGCGAGTTGCCAAATCCCTTCGGCGCCTGGCCGTGATCCGTAGCATTGCCCTGTGCGCTCCAATTGCGCGAGTTATTTCCGCCAGCGGATGACGGACGGCTCTGCGAAAGTTGGTTCTGCCGCGCATTCGTATTTCCCGTAGAGGTTCCCGCGCGTCCCGCCGCCAGATTGTTCGTATTCATCGTGTGCACTGGAATGTGCGAAGCTCCGGCACCTGGCGAAGTCCGCGCCATGACGGAACGGTTCTCCACGGAACTCGGCGGACGGCTCACATTGCCTCGAGCGTTGCCGGCTCCGAAGGTACTCTGTCTTGTCGGAGAAACTCCGGCATTGTTTGTGACTCGCGCATTGCGCAATGACGATTCGTTGAGGTGAGCGGCGCCGCGGTTCACTGCTTGACCATTCGTGAAACCGTTTCGCGAAGTTGCCGTCACCGCATGCGTGTCATGCGCGAACCGGTAATTGTTGTTGTTTGTCGTGTGGACGCTGTTCACATTGCGAATAAAAGTGTTGCGAACGTTGATCCGCTCCGCGTACCCGAACCCGGCGTGATACCACGGATGGTACGCTTCGCCAAAACCGAGCGGGAACCAGCCCACACCGACGCCTACGCCCAACCCGAATCCGAAGCCACCGCCAAGGAATCCGACGAACGCCGGACCGTAGATGCTTACGCCAAATCGCGGGCCAGGATACCAACCCCACCGGCTGCCGATATATCCCCAGCGTCCATAATGAAATGGCGCAAAGCCCCACGGCGCATAATCCACCCAAGTCCAGCCCCAGGGACCAACGTAGCTCCAATAGCCGTTGCTATAAGGCGCCCAGTCCGGGCTGACTTCCGCCGGATACCAAACCGGACCATTGTCGCCGTCCTGACCCCAGGTGCCATTGTTATCCAGGTCTTGCGTGCCCGGCATGTCCTCAGGAACGTACTTGCGAGATACAGAGTTCTGCTCTCCGAGGTCGCGATCATTGGCCCAATTGTCCAGGCCATCGGGAGGAGGCGCTTGCGGCGCAATCGTTGACTGCACATCGTCCGTGCCGTTGAAAATACCCCGTTGACCGGGCTGAAGATCGTATGTCTTTCCGCTGGCCGTCACAGTTCCCGCGCCGCGAAGGACAGTGATCCCCGTATTGTCGCCGTTTTCATTCACGTCAATGCGGAATGCACCCGCTTGCGTGATGGTGAAAACCGCGTTGGGCGTGTCGACCTCGTAGGTGTCTCCTTCGCGGATTTCCTTGACGCGAAAATTGATGGAACCTTCCGCGAGCCGCATCTGCGTTATCGTCTGATCCAGATTCAAGAAGGAAAGCGCGGTCATGCTTCCCAAATGGATCGATACGACGCCAGTCTGCAATTCCGCGCGAGAATCTTTGTCCGTCCACATCTTGTCGCCCACCGTCATCGGACGGTTGCGCGCTGCGGCGCCCCAGTCTCCAGCTCCGCCGGCCTGAAGCGAAACCGATCCATCCAGGTAACTGATTCGAGCGACGCGCGTTGGCGGATCGTTGGCATCACTGCCGGCTGGTTGCTCTGCCGGGTCAGCTTGATTCGGTTGAGCCGGCTGATTCTGCGGATCGCCTTGCCCTGCGCGGGCGCTTGGAACGGAAAAGCAAAGAAGACCGATGAGAGAGAAAGCCAGGCTTAGCGCTAACTTGCCTGATTGAGAGGTCTTCAACATGAGTAGTCACCTTGTCCTTGATCCGGACCTGAAGCTCCGGCCTGTGGGAGCCAACCTATATATAACTCCTATTGGGTAGAACACCAAAGTGGAAAAGAAGTTGCTTGTGGCACCGGAGCGAACCCCCGCGTAATGGGGCTCCCAGCTCCTGCCTGACCCAATGGCCAGCACCGCTTTTGTTATGTATGACTTACGGGCAGGATTAGTCCGAAACTCGTCATCCGCGGGCCAGCAAAAGGACGGAATGTTTAACCGATTCCCTGCCCGCTTGTTCGTCCGGCCAAAACCTATTCGAACGGCATGCCGCTTTTGTAATCGCTAGTGCGCAGCGCCGTTCCCACCTATCTGGTAGCCCACTCCGCGAATCGTGCGGATGAGAGGTTGGTCGTAGCCAGAATCGACTTTGCGGCGCAGATAGTTGATGTACACGTCCACCACGTTGGTCATCGTGTCGAAATTGAGCTTCCATACCTGCTCGACAATGGTCGTGCGCGTGACCGCCTGGCCCTCGTGACGCATCAAGAACTCGAGCAATGCGAATTCCTTGGGGCTCAGATCGATGGCATGGCCGCCACGCTGAACGGCGTGTGCCACGCGATCGATCTCCAGGTCACCAACCTTCAATACCACGCGGCCGGGCCGGCTTCCCCGGCGCAGGACCGCGCGAATGCGCGCAGCAAGCTCCGCGAACGCGAACGGCTTTGCAAGGGAGTCGTCTGCTCCGGCATTGAGCAGGCGAACTCTCTCTTCCGCCAGGCCCGCCGGCGTGACCATCAGCACCGGCAGATCCGGCTTCTTCGCGCGAATGTGGCGGAGAACCTCCAATCCACCTTCCGCGGGTGAATTCAGGTCCAGAATCACGAAATCGTACGGCTGGTCGGAAGCCAGGCGTTGGGCTTCTCCCCCGTCCGACACCATCTGAACGGAAAACTGTTCCTGCTGCAGCCGCTGTTGGAGAAACTCCGCCAGCGGTGCGTCATCTTCAGCGACAAGAATGCGCATCGGCTCACACCGCACATTAAATTTGGAAGGGGGTAAAACGATAATGAGCGCGACGCGGAAGCGTGTCAACGAAGTATCGAAGGACGATGCCGCAAAGAGTATCCCCTCGCTCACTCTTATGGACTGCGAGCGCGAGTCTCATTAGTTGGACGGCGCGCTCGCCGGCAATTTTCCGGCAGGGGCGGCGGCCGGCGCGGGAGAGATGTCGGGAGTAACTCGCTCAGGCTGCGGAGGATTCAAAATCACGACGTCGACGCGGCGGTTGCGCGCCCGCCCTTCGGGAGTGTTGTTCGGAGAAACAGGATGAAATTCGGCATAGCCCGAGGCCGAGAGACGGTAGGGATCGAAATGGTATTGCGTGATGAGAAGTTTCACGAGGTCGGCGGCGCGCGCCGTCGATAGCTCCCAATTGGAATCAAAGCGCGCATTGTGAATGGGCTGGTTATCGGAATGTCCTTCGATGCGCAAGCCTTCCGTGTGTGCGCGAAGAACGGAAGTGAGCCGATCGATGGCTTCCTTCGAGGACGGACGAATATTTGCCGAACCGCTTTCGTAGAATCCAATTTCGCGCAAGCTGACTATGATGCCCTCGCGGCTCGACTGCACCTCGACAGTGTGCTTGCCGATCTCCGGAGCCAATGCCTTTTCCAGTTCCGCTTGCAACGCTTTCATCGGCGCAGCGGAGTGATTGGGGCTCAGGACGCCTTTCATCGGCTGGACGAAGTGCTCTAAGTCCGTTGTTTTTTCGGTGTTCTCCACCACCTGGACTTGCGAAAAGGGGACGGATTCCGAATCGCTCAAGGGGATTTTGGTGTTCGACGTCTCAAATACGCCGAGTTCCTGAAAAGCCACCTGAATGGAAAGCGCTAGTCTGCCGATTTTGCGTTTATCCACTTGCGAGGAAGCATAAAGCACGACGAAAAATGCAAAGAGCAGAGTGATGAAGTCCGCGTAGGATATGAGCGGGCATTCTCTGGCACGGCCCATTCCTGCTCGGAAAAAAAACTGTTGGCTGGAACTTCTGCAATCAGCTTCGCAAAAGCAGGCGGAAGCCCGGATTGTTCGCCCGGAACACAATCGAGTGGCATTTGAAGTAACCTTCTCGCTTCCGGATTGACGATCTGCAAGGCTCCGTCCATTGAGACCACCAAAACCCCGCATGGCAAATCTTCCAAAACGCGGGAAAGGTACGCCCGCACCCGGGCGTTTTCTTCCAGGCTTCGTTCCAACTCCGAGTTTGCGCACTGCAATTCCCGATGCAGTCTCGCCACTTCGGCCTGCAACTGCGTGTACGATTTCTCCAGCGATCCGGCCGCTTGAGTAAACGTCATGAACGCGCGAGTCAAATTCTCTTGCGCGGCCACTCGGCCTTTCATCTCCATCGCGGCGCTACTCGTTCTTTGCCGGGTTCTAGGCAAATTTGGCATCATGGATATTGCTGCACGCTTTCTGCCAGGCATCTCTCTCTCGGCTTAAATTTCTCTTAGATGGGTGTTCTCGCCGAAGGGCCGAAAGTGTTCCACGGATAATGTCGCTTCATTTCCCGCGAGAATAAACGCGCGCTCAAGAGCATGTTGCAGCTCTCTCACGTTTCCTTCCCATTTGGCGCGCTGCAGCAGTTCCAAAGCCGAAGGCGTCAGATATTTGCACGGCACGGAATTGTCGGAAGAAAAGTGCGCCAAGAAATGAGCGCTCAAGGCGGCCACGTCCTCGGTGCGCTCCCGCAACGGAGGTATCGATAGCGGAAAAACCGCCAGTCGGTAGTAAAGATCCTGACGAAACTGTTTCGTTTGGACGTGATCCAACAAATGTAAGTTCGTCGCGCACACTACGCGCACGTCCACCCGGTATACTTCTGAGCTCCCAAGCCTTTGTACCTCGCCGTTTTGAAGGAATCGCAGCAGTTTCGCTTGCATACTTAACGGCAACTCTCCAATTTCATCCAGGAAAAGCGTCCCTCCCTGCGCCACATGAATTCGCCCAAGCCGCGACTGCACGGCGCCAGTAAAAGCTCCGCGGGAATATCCAAACAGCTCGGCCTCGAACAAGGCCTCTGGTATCGCTGCACAATTGACGACTACAAAAGAATGATCCGCCCTCGGGCTCAGCTTGTGGATCGCCTCGGCGACCAGTTCCTTACCCGTTCCTGTTTCTCCTGTAATCAGAACCGCCGTATCGCGAGGGGCGACCATTCGCGCCAACCGATAAAGTTGTTGGATGGCGCGGCTCGAGCCCAGCATTCCTGGTAATGCACTTGCAGCCTCGCTGCGGAAGGTGGTGTCTTGCAATTCCAACGCTAGCAAATCAGGTGTGCAAGCGGTCGGTGTTCGACAATCGGACGACTGTCCTGTTTCGGCATGAGCAATAACGTCGGCCCCTGCTCTCGAATCAACAAACTCAACTTCAATCCGCGGATAGCGTTCCCGAATGATGGCGGCTACTTCGGCGGGGTCCAAGTCCGGCAAATGTCGGTCCAGCAGAACGTTGTCGCAGCAAAAGTGCGTAAGTTTCGCCAGCTGCTTGTGCTCCTCCGACGGCTTCCTCGCTAAGCGCTCGCACGTATGCTGGGCGCTGGATCAATTGCCTGCGGAAAACTGGATCGGCACTGGCAACAAGAATGCGGGAGTAGCAACGTGCAAGCGTTGGTGTAGCAGCAGCGGCCATAAATTCTCCCTGTCGAGCGGCAACTACCTCCATCAATCAGCCGCTTGCTCCTGTGTGTTGCGCTCGGAAAACTTTTCCGGGCTGCAGTGCAAAAAGAGAATTGCTTTTAAATGGCCAAAGGGAATGAAACACTTACATTGAAAAGACTGAGGTTAGGTGGGGGTGCGCACACTAAGAGTGCTCCTGCTCGGAACAATGTTCCATGCAGGCGCACACATCTAGAGCGCATATCTTGCCGGATGGCTTTCCATGTTACCCGGCGGCGTTGGACGCGTGGCAGTTCGGTGTCCAACCTTCTTCTTCTCCGCATTCATCGGCGGCGGGAGGTAGAACTTTAGTGTTCTAGTCTCTTTTGTTATTAAGATTTGCAAAGAAACCAGCGCGCGACTGCTTGCAAATCACATTTCCGAGATCAACTCAGCAAGATTCCGAGGTCGTTGCGTATGTCATTGGCCTTTGGCGGGCTCGCTGATCTTTGTCGCCTGCCACGCCACTGCCTGCCATTTGCCATTGCGCCGAAGAAACGTGCCTGTATTTCGGTAGCGAGTTGTCTCCACATTTCCGTCGCCGTGGTCCGTTCGGCCTATTAGCCGGAAAGCTACAATCACGGTGTCGCCGTACTCGTGAACGGTAATATCTTCCGCCGAGTAGCTGCTTTTCCCTTCGGACGCCGTCGCGGGTTTCCCAAGACTTCCCATAATGTCGGCCTTGGTGATGACGACTCCTGACGCCCTCGTATAGATCACGTCGTCGGCAAAAAACTTATCAAATAGCGCGCGGTCGCCGCTCCCTGCGCCCGTAATAAACTCACGCAAGAGCGTCGTGACCTCTTCGGTCGCCTTCGTCTGAGCAGGGACTGACACCCTCGCCACCGAACTGAGCACCAACGCTACAGTCGCCAATCTAAGTAAGTGCATAGACATTCTCCTTCTGCACGAGCACGGTCTAGAATGGACACCCAAGTTAAAGTCCGCAAACATCGCTTCTTATCGGGCGGCTATCTTGTTCTGAATGGCGCAATCCCACAAGCCGGTTAATGTTTGTACTCATATTCTGGGAATCTTTCAGCCCTTTGGAACCTCACCAAAACGCGAAGCGTTTGGACGCGGTTTCGAACATCGCACATTCTCTCAGATTTTTTGCCGCACCGATTCTTCCTGTTAGGATAGAGCGTTTGGGAGACTTTAAGAATCGTGATGGAAGCCGCCTATATTTGTGACGCTATTCGAACGCCCATTGGCAGGTACGCTGGGGCGCTCGCATCCGTCCGGACGGATGATCTGGCAGCTGTCCCCATTAAAGCCCTGATGGAGCGCAATACCAATGCGGATTGGAATGCGCTGGACGATGTTGTTTACGGCTGCGCTAATCAAGCCGGTGAAGACAACCGTAATATCGGCCGCATGGCATTGCTGCTCTCTGGACTTCCGATAGAAGTTCCGGGATCCACCGTCAATCGCCTTTGCGGTTCCAGTATGGATGCGGTGGCTACTGCGGCACGCATCATTAAAAGCGGCGAAGGGGAATTAATCATCGCCGGCGGTGTTGAGAGCATGTCGCGCGCTCCCTTCGTGATGGGCAAGGCGGACGCGGCTTATTCTCGAGCCGCAAAGATCGAAGACACAACCATTGGTTGGCGTTTCATCAATCCCCTCATGAAAGCAAGATACGGCGTGGATTCAATGCCGGAAACTGCCGAGATTGTCGCCGAGGAGTTCCATGTTTCGCGCGCCGATCAAGACGCTTTTGCGTTAAGGAGCCAGCAACGTGCGGCCGCAGCGATAAGTGGCGGCCTGCTCGCGCAGGAAATCATCTCCGTCCCGATCCCTCAAAAAAAAGGCGCCTCCCTTTCGTTTAGCGCCGATGAACATCCGCGCGCGGATACCTCACTGGCCGCACTTGCAAAATTGTCCGCCATAGTTAAACCCGGCGGAACCGTGACAGCGGGCAATGCGTCTGGGATTAACGACGGAGCTTGCGCAGTCCTTGTGGCTTCAGAATCGGCTGCCAAGCGACACGGTCTCACGCCGAAAGCGCGTATCCTCGCTTCTGCGGCCGCGGGAGTCGCGCCGCGAATCATGGGCATGGGGCCCGTCCCTGCCTCCCGGAAGCTGCTTGCGAAAACGCACTTGACGGTCGGCCAGATGGACGTCATCGAACTGAATGAAGCTTTCGCGTCGCAAGCCCTCGCCGTTCTCCGAGAGCTTGGCGTCCCCGATGATGCGAGCCATGTAAATCCGAACGGCGGCGCTATTGCCCTGGGCCATCCACTTGGCGCCAGTGGCGCGCGCTTAATCACCACAGCGACATATCAACTGCTTCGCACCCGGGGGAGGTACGCCCTCTGCACCATGTGCATCGGCGTGGGCCAAGGAATCGCAATCATCCTCGAGCGCGTCTAATCGCAAGTTACGCCGGGAGTGAGTCTGTCCGGAATCTCCAGTCCACGGACGTTTATCCATCTCGCAAACTTCGGCGAAAACCGTTTTCTTTCCGTGCCAGGAGTGATTACACTCAGCGCATGAATTTGCTTGACCCCTTGTTTCGCTCTCAAGCAGTCGAAAAGGTTTTTTCTAATCGGGCGACCCTTCAGGCCATGCTCGATTTCGAAGCAGCTCTCGCCCGAGCCGAGGCACGGGCTGGATTCATTCCCGCCACTGCGGCTCCCGCGATTGAAGCGAAATGCCGCGCCGAACTTTACGATATGACCGTCCTTGCGCGCTCCGCAGTCAAGTCCGGCAACCTCGCCATCCCTCTCGTGAATCAACTCACCGTACTCGTCTCTCAAAAGAACAAAGAAGCCGCTCGCTATGTACATTGGGGAGCTACAAGTCAGGACGCGATCGACACCGGGCGCGTACTCCAGTTGCGTCAAGCGCTCGCACAGGTCTCCACA